>Ga0335069_10008915_pt1 | contig 14309 bp, 11 predicted proteins | sample Lox_Sample_11_FD_206714 | JGI IMG/M metagenome (GOLD analysis project Ga0335069, IMG submission 206714) | Soil microbial communities from Loxahatchee National Wildlife Refuge, Florida, United States - Lox_Sample_1.1 | ecosystem: Environmental > Terrestrial > Soil > Wetlands | place: USA... | reverse complement strand
ATCGGGCTTCGGCACCTTTTCGGTCTCGACGCGCAAGGCCCGTACCGGGCGCAATCCAAAGACGGGAGAATCGATCCAGATTGCGGCCAGCCGCTCGGCCAAGTTCAAGGCCGGCAAGCAACTCAAGGATTCGCTGGCCGGATCCCCCGCTCCCGCCGCAAGCTGATCGCGCGCCGCAAGGCGCTTTCGAAATCAGGCCGCCACGCCCAATACCACGGGTCGGCGTCCGAGCCGCGGGCGGTTAGCTCAGTGGTAGAGCATCGGCCTTACAATCTCGTACCGATTGTTCTGTAGCATGATGTCGGGTTACCTCAGGTAGAAAACTCGCGGATTTTCTCCGGTCGAGGTCACGCTGGATCACGCTGGAAAAGCTGAGAGTGGGCACTCAGTGGGCACTAGACGACCGGCCGGACTAGCTTATGATGTGACAGACGAGACCGCGCGGGCCACGTCCGCAGGCCCGAATATCGAGCCTGATCGTATTCTGATCGTTACTCGTGATGGCTTCATTTCCTTTTTCAAACCAATTCCCGTATGGCTTGCCGGTCGCCAAAACTCCTTCGGTCACAACTCGAATGCTGCCGCTAACGTTTCGTGCTGCACTTCAATTTCGCGAGGGAGGTCGCAGCTAAGCCGGTCGAAAAATTCATCCTGCGAGCGAAGCTCGTTACTCCACTCGTCTCGCTTCACCGCCATTGCTGCGCGTACACGGTCACGCGCTATTTCAAGCCCTTCAAGGTTGAGGTCTGAGTCACCCGGTACCAGCCCGACCGGCGTGTCCTGCGCCCCTCTCCGTCCGCCGACGCGCTCCACTATCCATTCCAAAATGCGGAGGTTCTCTCCGTAGCCGGGCCAGAGAAACGAACCATCGGCGTCCTTTCTGAACCAGTTGACCATGAAAACCTTGGGCGGATGCTTGAGGTGCGAACCCATAGCGAGCCAGTGCGCGAAGTAGTTGGCGATGTGGTAGCCGCAAAATGGCAGCATCGCCATCGGGTCCCTGCGCACGACTCCAACCTTTCCGGTTGCCGCTGCCGTGGTCTCCGAGCCCATAGTCGCGCCCAAATAAATCCCGTGATTCCAGTCGAATGCTTCCGTCACGAGCGGAACGGTGGTCGCGCGCCCGCCGCCAAAGATGATCGCGTCGATCGGCACGCCCCGCGGATCGGTTGCGTGCGGCGAAAGTGCGGGATTGTTCGTCATCGGAGCAGTGAAACGGCTATTTGGATGCGCTGCGGGCTGCCCCGATGCCAGCGTCCAAGGTCTTCCCTGCCAGTCCACGGTTCCGGACGGAGGATCGAAGCCGATGCCCTCCCACCACACATCGCCGTCAGGTGTCAGCGCGACATTGGTGAAGATCGTGTCGTGTTCGACCATGCGCATCGCGTTGTTTTTCGAGCGAGCGCTTGTGCCGGGCGCGACTCCAAAGTATCCCGCCTCCGGATTCACGGCCCACAAGCGTCCGTCCGCCCCAACGCGCAGCCATGCGATGTCGTCACCGACCGTAAACACGCGCCAGCCCTTGAGGGACGGCGGCGGCGTGAGCATTGCCAGATTGGTTTTTCGGCAGGCGCTCGGAAAGGCGGCCGCGATGTACTTGGTTATGCCCTGCGGGCTCTGCAAGCCCAGGATTAACATGTGCTCGGCAAGCCAGCCTTCTCTGCGTCCAAGCCAACTGGCGATGCGCAGCGCGAAACATTTCTTGCTCAGGAGGGCGTTGCCGCCATAGCCGCTTCCCACCGACCAGACGGCATTGTCCTGAGGAAAGTGGCAGATGAAGCGGCGATTCGGGTTCAGATCGAGTGTGCAATGAAGTCCACGATTGAAATCGGCCGAGGTGCCCAGAGCTTCGAGCGCCACACGCCCCATCCGCGTCATGATTCGCATGTTAAGCGCAACATAAACGCTGTCGGTAACCTCGATGCCGACGCTTGAAAATTCCGAACCCGGCGGTCCCATCAGGTACGGCACCACATACATCGTCCGTCCGCGCATCGAGTCTCGCAGCCAGTACGTGAGCTTGTGATAAGTCTCCTGCGGCGCCCCCCAGTTATTCGTGGGACCCGCTTCCTCACGAGTCGGCGTGCAGATGAAAGTGGCATCCTCGGTGCGCGCAACATCGCTCGGACGGGAACGATGCAGGTAGCATCCCGGACGCCTTACGTTGTTTAGCGGAATTAGAATACGCTCGCGGACCGCATGCTCGGTCAGGCGCCTTTTTTCTTCCTCCGACCCGTCGCACCAAATTATCCGCTCTGGCCTTGTCAGCCTGGCGATTTCGTCAACCCAGTCCGAAGGAGAGTTTGAAACCGCCGCCGAAAGCGAATCGCCCATTGCCGTTGGTTCCGATTAATTGGCGGTCTGAGCAGGAAACATGGTGCGCTCCGCGCGGGAGAGGGAATCGAAGATTGCTTCCGCGTTTGGCGCGGCAATCAACGCCGCGGTCGCTTCGGGCCGCGCAACCAGCTGCGCAAGCTTGGCCAGCCAGGGAAGGTGCAACTCGTGGAACTTGAGGCCGAGAACGAAAAAGAGATGCGTCGGCTTGCCGTCCAAACTGTCGAAATCGACGCCGTCGCGCGAGCGGCCAAGCACCATGAATGGTCGAGCGACTTGCTCGGGATGCCGGTTCATCGTGTGCAAGAAGGCGACACCATTTCCCACTGCGCTTGGCATGATGTTCTCGCGTTCGATGAGCGCTCCAACAAACCAATTCTTGTCTCGGACCAATCCAAGGCGGTTGGCGACGGCCGCAAGCTCCTCGATCACACCGATCTTCGAGTTCGCTGCCAGTTCCGGGATGATGTGGTTTGGCTGAAAGCAACTCGCAAGATCAAGCATCCGGCGTGGCGCGCGTTTTCGATCGTCAAGCTCAACATGCTGCGGAGCCACGCCCAGCATTTGGTCATCGAGCCAAGCGTCGAGCATTGCTTTGCGGAAGCGCCATTGATTCCCGATCTTGACTCCGGGCAGCGCACCTTCGGACACGAGCTTCAAAATCGTGCGCTCGTTTAGATTCAGGTACTCAGCGACCTGGCGAGCGGTCATGAGCCTATCGGCCAACTCGGTGGAGTTTGCCGTAATTTTACGGAGAATGTTTGACATGGACGTTAGATTACGGCAAAATACCTTAAATTACAACAAACTACTGGCATGTGATTCAAAAAATTCCGTGGCTACTGCGAGCGTCCCGCCGATAGCAAATTGACGCGGCCGCTGAATTCGGACCAAAGCTGAACCGCTTTTGAAATTTTCGACTGAGAGAACCACCGTGCGACTAGCGCACCGGATGGTGAAGCGCTGGTTTTATGCATTTGAACGTTCGCGAAGTCTCTAAACTGATGCGAGTTTCAGAAAAAAGAGTGAACGAATGGATTAGAAGCGGGATTCTGCATGCGGATCGCGTCAACCAGCAATATCAGTTCCACCGGTGCGACTTGCTTGAGCGCACCGTGTCGCGAGAAATCGATGTTCGCACGGAAATTTTCTCAGCTTCCAAACGGAGCGGAAATCACACACCCTCGCTTGTCGAATCACTGCGCGCCGGCGGCACCTTTCAGCGAGTGCATGGCACGGACAAGCAAGCCGTGCTGCAGCGCATCGTTGAGACGCTCAGCTTGCCGCCGAGTGTCAGCCGCGAAGCAATTTCGCAGCTTTTGTTCGCGCGAGAGGCGATGGGATCCACTGCGATAGGCGAAGGCATCGCAATACCGCACGTCCGCAGGCCCATCCTTTTGAACGCTCCACGCGCGTCAATCTCGCTGCATTTCCTCGAGCATCCCGTCGATATCGGTGGGTTCGACGGCGAACCGGTCTTTGCGATCTTTCTGCTGATCAGCCCCACCGCCCGCACGCATCTGTATCTGCTTTCGCGTTTGTCCTTTGCGCTCCATGACTCAAACCTGAAGGCCGCTTTGGCCCGCCGAGCGCCAGCTGAAGAGATTCTCACTGAATTTCAACGGGTGGAAGATGCAATGCTGCCGCAAAAGCACCACGATCACATCGACGCGCCTGAATAATGACCGCGTTGGTGCTCTCACTCCTCTTCTTTGCCGCAGGCGCGGCGGGTTCGCTCGCCTTCGCGAACCGCGGACGCTATCCGGCATTTCTCGGCGCCGGCGGCATCATTCTCGGATCCCTATGCGGGATCGTCCCTGCGATACGAGTGGCGCTGGGAGCACCGCCGCAGGCACTGCAGATTGCATGGGATGTCCCGTACGGCAGCTTCTACCTGCAGCTCGATGCGCTGTCGGCGTTCTTTCTCGTGCCGATTTTTCTGGTATGCGCAGTGGCCGCACTTTACGGAATCGAGTATCTCGAGGCTTTCCGCGGCAAAAGGGCGCTCGCTCCAGCGTGGTTCTTCCTGAACCTGCTAACCGCCAGCATGGTTGTCGTGGTACTGGCGCACAACGCAGTCCTGTTTCTCGTGTCTTGGGAGACAATGGCACTTTCGTCATTCTTTCTGGTCACTTTCGAAGATGAAAAGGAGAGCACACGTCAAGCTGGATGGATTTACCTGGTGGCGAGCCACATCGGTACTGCGTTTCTTCTGGTACTTTTCGTGCTGCTCAGCAAGTCGAATGGATCGCTCGATTTCGATCGCTTCAGCGCCTCCGTGGGCCCCGGCCTCTTGTTCGTGCTTGCACTGATAGGATTCGGCACCAAGGCAGGTTTTGTACCACTACATGTCTGGCTGCCCGAGGCGCACCCTGCGGCGCCAAGCCATGTGTCCGCAGTGATGTCCGCGGTCATGATCAAGACCGGGATTTACGGCCTGCTTCGCATTCTCACATTTCTGGGCCCAATGCAGGCATGGTGGGGATGGACGCTGTGTGTGGTTGGGCTGACCTCCGGAATCATGGGTGTCCTGCTCGCTCTCGCACAACAAGATCTCAAGCGCCTTCTCGCCTACTCCAGTGTCGAGAACATCGGCATCATCGCGCTCGGTCTGGGCTCAGGAGTGGTCGGATTAAGCGTTGGTGCAACTTCTATAGCGGTGCTGGGTTTCGCCGGAGCGCTGCTCCATGTGCTGAACCACGCACTGTTCAAGTGCCTGCTTTTTCTTGACACGGGAAATGTCGCTCACGCGACGCACACCCGCGAGATTGATCGCTTGGGCGGTCTTCTGCGGCACATGCCCGGCACCGGCGTAACCTTTCTGATTGGAGCGGCGGCTATTTCGGGTCTCCCGCCGCTGAACGGGTTCATCAGCGAGTACCTGACTTACCTGGCAAGCTTCAAAGGGGTCATCTCGTTAGACGTTTCCGGCAGTGCGCCGATGCTTGCCACGATTGCGGGACTCGCATTGATCGGAGGGCTGTCGGCGGCACTATTTACGAAAGCGTTTGGCATCGTGTTTCTTGGCCATCCGCGAAGCGAGGCCGCTGAGGATGCACATGAAGCGGGACTCGCGATGTTGGTGCCCGGATTTCTATTAGCGGCGGGATGCGTATTGATCGGCCTGCTTGGTTCCGGCGTTGTACGGTCGATGGGTCCACTAATTTCCATCGTAACCGGACTGCCGTCGATTCAGGTTGGCCGCAACCTCGCGGATGCTGCCGACTCAATCGCGAGCGTCGTCTATTTCGGCACGGCGGTGGTTGGCGTCGCCGCGCTGCTCAGCCTCGGGCGGACGTTGGCGCTTGCACGGCGCCAAGTCGCGATTGCTCCGACATGGGACTGCGGATACTCCCGTCCGTCACCGCGAATGCAGTACACGGGATCGTCGTTCACCCAACCGCTCACTGACGCATTCGCAATACTTCTGCAAAAGCATCAAGTGTTTAGCCGACTGACGGTTCTATTTCCCAAGCGAGCGGAGTTTCATACGCACACTGACGATCCGTACCAAGCCTACATCTTTCGGCCGGTATTGCGCTCGATAAGCGGCGGGATGGCTTACTTCCGTCCATTACAGCAAGGGAAGGTACAGGTTTATGTGCTGTACATCGGCGTAACTCTTCTCATACTGCTGCTCTGGCAGATCGCCTGAATCATGATTTCGGGATCGCTGCTTCCACTAATTTTAGCGATGGCGCTTGCTCCGCTGATGCAAGCCGTTATCACCCGTACCAAATCGGTGATGGCGGGCCGTGTGGGGCCGTCACTCCTGCAGCCTTACTGGGATCTGCGCAAGCTGCTGCTCAAAGGTGCGGTCTATAGTCGTACGACGTCGTGGGTTTTTCAGTTGGGACCGACAATCGGCCTCGCGTCCGTCATCATTGCTCTCACGCTGATTCCATTTGGCGGGTTTCCAGCGCTTTCGGCCTTTTCAGGGGACTTGGTCCTGATTGTATACTTGATGGCCTTGGGTCGATTCTGCACGGTCGTCGCGGCGCTCGATACCGGATCGAGCTTCGAAGGGATGGGTGCAAGCCGCGAGGTGACATTCTCCGCCCTCGCAGAACCGGCTTTTTTCCTGGCGCTCGCGGCGTTGGCCAGACAAACCGGGTATCTTTCACTCAACCCTGTTCTGGCGGCCGTCTCGACCGCAACTTGGATGCGCGCGGCGCCGATGCTCGGTCTGACAATCGCCGCTCTCACAATAGTTTTTCTTGCAGAGAACTCCCGGATGCCGGTCGACGATCCGGCCACTCATCTGGAATTGACCATGATTCACGAAGTTATGGTGCTCGATCATAGCGGCCCCGACTTCGCGATGATTCAGTACAGTGCCGCATTAAAGATGTGGCTCTTTGCAACGATAATCGTTGGCGTAGTAGCCCCGTGGCACTCTGGCAATCGATGGATAGACACAGCGGTCGGCTTAATCGGCATGCTGGTGCTCGGAATCGCGACCGGCTTAATCGAATCCTCGATGGCGCGACTGCGGCTTCTTCGTATCCCCCAACTTATGCTCGTCGCCATCCTGCTGTCGGCTTTGGCCCTGGCGCTCTAGTGGTATTGCTGTCATGGGCCAGTTGATTAACTCCATTCTCGTCCTCCTAATGCTCACCGGATTCATGCTCCTTGGATCGAGCCGTTTGGCTGCCTGCATTCGCACGATCGCAATCCAGGGACTGCTGCTCGGATTCCTCGCGATCTCCATGCAGGATGGGGACTGGACCATATCCGGCGTGCTGCTACCCACGACCAGCGCGGTCGTCAAGGGTGTGGTGCTACCGTGGCTGCTGTTTCGAGCTATGCGCGAAGCCGACACCGCGCGCGAGGTCGAACCATTCATCAGCTATAACCTTTCGATTATCGCCGGCGCCGCTGCATTGGCACTTTCCCTATGGCTGGGAGCGCGTCTACAACTTCCGAATCAGCCCGCTTCGTCACTTCTGGTACCCACGGCGTTCTTCACCAGCTTGGTGGGAATGATCGTTATCGCCAGCCGGCGAAAGGCCTTAACCCAGGTGCTCGGATACCTTGCTCTCGAAAATGGTGTCTATGCGTTTGGCACGGCGGTCGCTCTGCACCTGCCGGTTCTGGTTGAGCTCGGCATTTTGCTCGACGTCTTTGTGGCAGTCTTCGTAATGGGCATTGCGATGTTTCATATCAGCCGCGAATTCAATCATATCGACACAGACAAGCTGGCGGCCCTGACCGATCGATTGCGATGATTTTTCTTCTCATAATCATGCCGGTTTGCGCCGGGACAGTGGCGTTTTTTCTTGAATCGGATCGGCTCCGCCGGATTCTTCTGCTGTCGGTTGCCGTCGCGCAGGCGGTTCTCTCCCTCACGACCTGGATTGTCCAGCCGGCGCCCGCATTGGGCGGTTGGCTCGCCGAAGACGCGCTGGGAAAAATGATCGATACCCTGACGAACGTGCTGTTCTTGGCCGTCAGTTTTTACGCCGTGGCTTATCTTCGCGAGGAGCGAAAACAGCCGCACAGTGACTTCGTGGAGGGGGTGTTTTTCTCCAATGCTCGCGAGGCGAGCTTCACCGCCTGCCTCCTGTTCTTTCTGGCCGCGATGAACTTGGTCGCTGTCAGTCAACAGCTCGCGTTGCTGTGGGTGGCCGTTGAAGCAACAACCTTGGCGAGTGCTCCCCTGATCTATTTTCATCGGCATCACCGCTCACTGGAAGCAACCTGGAAGTATCTGCTCATCTGTTCGGTCGGGATCGCATTCGCGCTGCTGGGGATTTTCTTCCTGGCGGTAGCCGCCACCAATCCAGATGGTTCCGCCATCTCGCTAATGCTGCACGACCTCCAGTCTAATGCACATCATCTAAATGCGCCCTGGCTCAAAGCGGCCTTCGTTCTGCTGCTGGTCGGTTACGGAACGAAGATGGGGCTCGCGCCATTTCACACGTGGCTGCCAGATGCCCATAGCGAGGCACCCTCCATCGCGTCGGCGCTCCTATCCGGAGCGCTTCTCAACTGCGCGTTTCTGGGAATACTCCGGGCTCAAGAGATCTGCGTTGCTGGCGGCTTGGGCGATTTCAGTGACCGGTTGTTGCTCGCGTTTGGCCTGATATCGATGGCGGTGGCAGCAATTTTTATTTCCGGCCAGACCGATTACAAGCGCATGCTCGCATACTCAAGCGTCGAGCATATGGGAATTCTCGCTGTCGGCGTGGGCCTCGGAGGCGCCGCCGCTTTTGGCGCAATGCTCCATGTAATCAATCATTCACTGACCAAGGCGATGCTTTTCCTGGTTGCCGGAAACTTTCTGGCCGTTTATCGCACCAAGAACACTAAGGGCGTTGCGGGTGCGCTGAGCGTGTTGCCGGTTTCCGGAATGTTATGGCTGTTGGGATTGTTCGCCATTACCGGTTCTCCACCTTTCGGTCCGTTTCTCAGCGAATTTACGATTCTGAAAGCTGCGCTGGATCAGGGCCAAACGTTCGTAGCCGTCGTTTATCTGGCCATCCTGGCCATCATCCTGGCGGCGATGGCCGCGCCCGCTCTAGCGATGGCGCAGGGAACGCCTAGCGAGCATATTGGCGTCACGCCGGGAAGAGAAATCGCGCTAACCGCGGTTCCTGCCATTCTGGGTATCGTGGTTCTCGCGATGGGAGTTTATGTGCCCTCGGTTTTAACTCGCGTGCTTCGGGAAGCCGCACATTTTCTTGGCTAGCGAACCATGACAATCCCCATTCCATCGTTCCACAACGGCGAGCCAATCCCTCTGGCCAGCGTCCCTGGCCTTCCGATTCGTGAGTTCAGGGCCAACATCATATCTGCCGTGCATGGCGGTTCCATGCTGACCGCGCTCTTCGGCACGCCGATGAAGACCGGTCGCATCCAGCTCATCGGTGTACTTTCGGATCCGGTCATGAGCACTCTCTCAGCGATCAGCGCCGAGGTGGACGACGCGTATCCGTGTCTGACGGTAGAATGCCCGCAGGCGCACTGGTTCGAGCGCGAAATTGCCGAACAGTGGAATGTTGAGCCGCAGGGCCACCCATGGCTCAAGCCGATCCGATTTCACACCCCCTATCGGCCGCGGATTACCGCTGACGCACCAGTCCCCGGCGCGACCGATTTCTTCACCGTCGCCGGAGATGAAGTCCACGAAGTCGCCGTTGGTCCCGTTCACGCCGGGATCATCGAACCGGGACACTTCCGTTTCCAATGTCACGGCGAGAGAGTTTTCCATTTGGAAATATCCCTGGGGTACCAGCATCGCGGAATCGAACCCGGTCTGATCGGCGGACCGGGAAAACGCACGATACATGAGATCGAGACCTTATCTGGCGACGCGTCCATTGGACATGCGACCGCGTATTGTGAGGCGGCTGAAGGACTCTCCGGCGCAGCGGTTCCAGCCCGAGCACAGGTATTGCGGGGAATCGCACTCGAACTTGAACGCCTCGCAAACCATACTGGCGACTTGGGAGCGCTGGCGGGCGATGTCGGCTATCTGCCAACTGCCGCGTATTGCGGCCGGATTCGCGGTGACTTCCTCAATCTGACCGCGGCGATCTGCGGAAACCGGTTTGGCCGCGGCATGCTCCGGCCCGGCGGTGTCCTATTCGACGTGGACACGCAGCTCGCAGCGGAACTTGCACGCCGTCTCGATACGGCGTTGAAAGACACTGAAGATGCCGTCCGGCTGATGTGGGATGCACCGTCCGTGCAAGCGCGCTTTCAGAACACTGGTGCGATCGCGCTCGATACATGCGAGGCGCTGGGATTGGTCGGCCCGGCGGCCCGCGCATGCGGCATTGAACGCGATATTCGACAGGACTTCCCGAGCGGCGTTTTCAGATTCGCGCAGATTCCCATATCTAAGTGGAGCACGGGCGATGTCTTCGCTCGCGCTTGGGTGCGGTGGCTTGAAATTCAACGTTCGGGCCTCTTTATTCGAGAGCAACTAACCTCCCTACCTCCGGGTCCGGCTCGATCCGGGATCGGGCCGCTGATGCCCGGTCATCTGGTTGTATCTCTGGCTGAAGGATGGCGCGGAGAGATCTCCCACGTGGCAATGACCGACGGCAGCGGACGATTCTTTCGCTATAAAGTCACCGATCCGTCATTTCGCAATTGGATGGGTCTGGCGGTCGCGATGCGCGATCAGCAAATCTCCGATTTTCCGCTCTGCAACAAAAGCTTTAATCTTTCCTACTGCGGCCACGATCTCTAAGGACTACCCGTGGCGAATTTATTGCTAACTCGGCTCCGACAAGGCAAACGCACTCTGCGATTTCCAGAGGCTGAGCCAGCCTTGCCGGATCGCTTCCGCGGGCTGCCGGTGATTGACAACTCGCAATGTCCAACCGGTTGCACGGTTTGTCTTGATGCTTGCCCAACTGGCGCGATCGTCAGTCAAGGTCCTTTGACGATCGACCTCGGGCGTTGTCTCTTTTGTCCGGAATGTTCGAACGCCTGCCCGGAACGGGCGATTCAATTTGGACGGCAATACCGCCTCGCGACTAGCCAGCGCAGCGATTTGGTTTTGAAAGCTGGCCGATCCCTTCAACTCGCCCATCGTCTTGCCGGCGATATCCAGCGCATTCTCGGCCGGTCGCTAAAGCTCCGGCAGGTCAGTGCCGGCGGATGTAATGGCTGCGAAGCGGATGTCAATGTGCTGAATACCGTCGTGTTCGACCTCGGACGCTTCGGCATTCAGTTCGTGGCATCCCCACGACATGCGGACGGCCTCCTAATCACCGGCCCAGTTAGCCGGAACATGAGTCTCGCGCTCAAGAAGTCCTACGAAGCCGTCCCCACTCCGAAGATTGTCGTCGCGGTTGGTGCATGCGCGATCTCGGGCGGCCCGTTTCGCGATCATCCCGAAGTCTTAAATGGTGCGGAAAATGTTTTGCCAGTCGATCTCTTTGTTCCCGGCTGCCCTCCGCATCCAATAACAATTCTCGACGGATTGTTGCGCCTTCTCGGAAAACTCGACGCTTCCAAAGAGCGCCCCGCCGTCACTAGCAACTTAACGCCGTAACGCGGAAGCTCAAGAGCGGAATGGTTTCTTCTTAACAGTTGATTCGTGCGGATCACAAGACTTCAGAATCTCGATCGGCTGATCTTCGTTTGGTTGTACAGGTTGTTTCCGTTGTCCTTCCTCAAAATCTCATCCGCGTGACCATGAGCAAAAATGAGCTGTCGCGGGTATTGCTCGAACGACGCTTGATTCGCCGAGAGTCACGTCAACCGAGGAGGCGTCAACCACCGTGTTGTCAACCGCCGTATGGGTGTCAACCGCCTCGTCAACCGTCAACCGGTTGACGGAGAGCACCTCGCATCGGACTGGGTCCTCCACCAAACCCAAGAGGGGCAAAGGGCCGCGCGATTTGACCGGCGGTGCGACCGCGGTGAGCCTGACCGGAGTGGTAACCTCCGCAACTACGCCGCTGGTCAGCGTGCCGCCGAGCGCAGTAAACTTTGGCTCATCGGCGGAGGCGTCCTCGCGCTGACTCAGAGCACCACGATTACCAATAATCAGGGTGTCACTATGAATATAAGCAAGTTGACATTGGCGGGAGCGTTGGGATTCGGGATCGCATCTTCGACCTGCGGACTGACGATTGGCGGCTCGGCGGCGATTGCCGCCAGCTCCAGTTGTGTGCTGACGGCATCGTTCACGCCGCAGGTGGTCGGCAGGCAGAACGCGGCGCTGGCGTTTATCGACGATGCGAGCATCAGCCCGCAGGTGGTGAACATGACGGGAACGGGAACCCCGCCGCCGGTGGATGCGGTCGATACGCTGGCGCCCAATCCGCTCGATTTTGCGGCGGCGATAGGGTATCCAACTCAGCAGAATCTTACGGTTAGCAACACCAGCCGCACCATTCCGCTGTACATATCGAGCCTGACGCTATCCGACCCCTCCGACTTCGGGATCGTGGACAACGGCTGCCCGATGGCGCCGAATAGTCTGGCGCCGAGTTCGAATTGCACGATCGCGCTCGATTTCGCGCCGCAATCGTTAGGAACAGTTAGCGGCAACCTGATGATTGCTGGCAACACGACAGCCACACCGCCGGAGACCGTCGCACTGTCGGGCAATACCATCACCTGCCCGATCGGCCAACCCAAGGGCCCCACACCGCCAAGGGCGAATCCAGACGATCTCCAAAAGGGCCAAGACACGCTGGTCACCGTAACATCGGTGGTGCCGCCCGAGCCGGGCTTGATTTCTGGTAGCGTGAAACTCATCCGGGTCGATTCGTCCGGTAATCAGATTACCTCATCCTCGCCGATAGACACCCCGCCTTGGACAATGTATGACGACGGGACGCATGGCGATGCGGTGGCAGGCGACGGCCAATACACCGGTCAATTTACCTTTAACGAACCGCTCGCTTCGGGCGAACTGAGCGGAAGATCAACCCCGGTTTACCTTGCGGTACAAGCAAGTTATTCGGGACCGCCCGGTTGCAGGCAGTCAAACAACAACGACCGCCCGATTGATGCTTACAGAGCGACGACACCGGCCGAAGATCAAGCAGAGGCTGATGCCGTGACCAAAGGCGGCAAGTTCTACAGCGATGAAATTGTGAACGGCGCCGATCCCGAACAGGCAAGGCTGGAAACAATACAGTTTCTACTGCAACAGCCCGGCGTGGCCGGTGCAGCCGAGTGCGAGCAGAGCAACTGCATCTCCGTAGAGTTTTCCAGCGGTCTTATATCGTTCGTCACGGGGCCCAACGATGAGCCCGACATGGGCGGTGGGTCGATCTCAAAAGCCACTAGAGCATACTTATACTTGAGATCGTTGTTAGGACGTACGACGGGCAACTCGGATGCGACGGTATCTGCGCCTCGCGGAAGGGTGAAGCCCCTTGATCAACGCTCTCAAACTGGGCCCGCTGCGGCACCGCTGCCGACGCCAGCTGTCGTCAAGCAACCTCAGGGAGACATGGAGCCCCAAAGCGGTTCGCCCACAAAGACTAATACGAGTACCCAGTCCACTGGCCAAAACTCATGAAGCATCAGATGCTAAAACGAATCGCAACAAGCACAATGGCAGCGACCTTTATTTTCATTGCGATTGCCATTGGACCACCTACCGCCGCGCCGCAGGCGTTGGGAACAGTTAGCGGCAACCTCATGATCGCCGACAACACGGCGGCCACGCAGCCGGAGACCGTCGCGCTGTTAGGCAGCACGCTCGCCTGCCCAGTCGGTCAACGCAAGGGCCCTACGCCGCCGATAGCGACTCCACGCATGTTTTATGAGGGTGAAGATACACTCGTAACGGTAACATCTGTGGTGCCGCCCGATCCGACGTTGATTCCAAGCAGTGTGACGCTGCTGAGGGTCGACTCGACGGGTACCGTACTTAAGAACTTGGGCCAGATGTACGACGACGGCACGCACGGCGACGCAGTTGGGGGCGATGGCCAATACACGACCCAATTTATCTTCAACGATCCGATCGCCCCTGGGGAACTTACCGGCAGATCGACCCCGGTTTATCTCGTTGTAAAAGCCAGCTATTCGGGAAGTCCGAGCTGCCGCCAGTCCGACTTCAACGAGCGCCAAATTCTTACCGGCAGACCGAGTACACCCGAGGAGAACCAGATAGTTACTAACGTCCTTGACGCAGGTGCGCATGAGTACGTTTCGCTGCTTGCAATCGGGGGAAAGGATGCGGGCAATCCCGTGAAGGCGCGGCAAGACCTGATAAATTGGCTGAAAGCGCAACCGGGGGTTGTCGGTGCGGGCATCGGTCCGGATGGCGTTACAGTAGGCGTGGATTTTACCAGTGGTTTTCACGGCCTAATCGATACGAGGGACTACAACACTCTATGGTGAAAAACATTGCCCTCAAGTCCAAGTGGCCTGCCCTGGAAATTTTGTACCAGCGAACGTGTTAGGAAAGCTGGAACAGGAGGAGCCAGGGAATGGCAAAACGAAGGTACCAGGCGGAAGAGATCGTAACGGTCTTGCGGCAGGTGGAGGTG
>Ga0335069_10008914_pt1 | contig 14310 bp, 9 predicted proteins | sample Lox_Sample_11_FD_206714 | JGI IMG/M metagenome (GOLD analysis project Ga0335069, IMG submission 206714) | Soil microbial communities from Loxahatchee National Wildlife Refuge, Florida, United States - Lox_Sample_1.1 | ecosystem: Environmental > Terrestrial > Soil > Wetlands | place: USA: Florida... | reverse complement strand
TCCTCGCCGCCGAGGCGGTGCTCGAAGGCCGCATGCTCGGTTCCGGCGACGCGGACGTGCGTAGGCGCTACGAGGAGCGCGTTCGGGCGCTCAAGCCACGCTACGTCGTCTACGAGCGCGCCAACACCGTGAACGCGCATCCGTGGCTCGTCGAGCTGCTCACGTGGAGCGCGCGCCGCAGCAAGGCCCGCCTGAAGCGCATGAGCGGCGTGCTCGAGGAAACCCATACGCCCGGCAATCTGTTGAGCGCGCGAAGCTGGGCGCGGCTCCTGTTCGAGCATGATTGAGCGCGCAAGTGGCGATCGCGCAGCCTAGCCATGTGCCAGCTCCTGGGCCTCAACGCCAACACGCCGACCGACGTGATGTTCAGCTTCACGGGGTTCTCGACGCGTGCGGCGGAGCACCAGGACGGATTCGGCATCGCGTTCTTCGAAGGCCCTGGCGTGCGACTGTTCGTCGACGCGCAGAGCGCCCGCACGTCGCCGGTCGCGGACGTCGTGCGGCGCTTTCCGATCAGGAGCTGCAGCATCGTCGCGCACATCCGCAAGGCCACGCAGGGCCGCGTGGCCCTCGAGAACACGCATCCGTTCGTGCGCGAGCTGTATGGCCGCTACTGGACGTTCGCGCACAACGGCAACCTCGTCGACCACGCGCCGCGGCTGCACGGCGCCTTCCGCCCAGTCGGGCAGACCGACAGCGAGCGGGCGTTCTGCTGGCTGATGCAGGAGATCGCGAAGGCCCACGCCGGCCTGCCGCCGGTCGAGGAGCTCACGCGCACGCTCGAGGAGCTGGTGCCGCCGATCGCGGCCCACGGCACTTTCAACTTCCTGCTCAGCAACGGCGAGGCGTTGTGGGCGCACGCGTCGACGCGCCTGCACCACGTCGTGCGCCGCCATCCGTTCACCCGCGCGACGCTGCAGGACGAGGACGTGACCGTCGACTTCGCCGAGCTCACCACGCCGCGGGACTGCGTGTCCGTCGTCGTCACGGAGCCTCTCACCCACGACGAGCTGTGGTCACCGTTCGAGCCGGGCGAGATCCGCGTGTTCGTCGACGGCGAGCCGCTCGTGCGCCGAACCGATAATCGCCGCCCATGACGACGACGCCCGAGACGCCCCGGCCCCGCTTCGACACCTTCTACCGCCACGAGGCACTGACCCGACTGCTGTTCGACTACGCGGCCGCACACCCGACGCTCGTCTCGGTCGCATCGATGGGCAAGAGCTTCGAGGGACGCGACATCTGGGTCGCGACGGTCACGAACACCGCGACCGGGCCGGCCGACGACAAGCCGGCGTTCTGGGCCGACGGCAACATCCACGCCGCGGAGCTCACCGCGTCCACCGCGGTCCTCTACTACCTGCACCGCCTCGTGACCGGCCACGGTCGTGACGAGCGCATCACGCACCTGCTCGACACGCGCACCGTCTACCTGTGCCCGCGCCTGAACCCGGACGGTGCCGAGCTCGCGCTCGCCGATCGGCCGCGCCACATACGGTCGTCGACGCGGCCCTATCCGTACGACGAAGAGCCGGTGGACGGCCTCACGCCCGAGGACGTCGACGGCGACGGGCGCATCCTGTACATGCGCATCAAGGATCCGCACGGCACGTACAAGAAGTGCGCGGCGGATTCGCGGCTGATGGTGGCGCGCGATCCCGGCGAGTTCGGCGGCGAATACTACCGACTCGTGCCCGAGGGCTACATCCGCAACTACGATGGCGTCACGTATCGGGTGAACCCCGACGTCGAGGGACTCGACCTGAACCGCAACTTCCCGTCGTTCTGGCGGCAGGAATTCGAGCAGGTGGGCGCTGGCGACTACCCGACCAGCGAGCCCGAGGTGAGGGCGATGGTCGACTTCATCGTCGGGCACAAGAACATCGGCGCGGCGGTCAGCTACCACACGCACAGCGGCGTGATCCTGCGGCCCATGGGCACGCAGAGCGACGATGACATGATCCCAGAGGACCTCTGGTCGATCAAGCGCTTCAGCGAGCTCGGCGCGAGGCTCACCGGCTATCCCGCCATCAGCATCTGGCACGAGTTCAAGTACCACCCGAAGGAGGTCATCACCGGGACGCAGGACTGGATCTACGAGCACCTCGGCGCGCTTTTCTGGGTGGTCGAGATCTGGGCGCCGAATCGCGAGGCGGGGATCGAGAACTACAAGTTCGTCGACTGGTATCGCGAGCATCCGGTGGAAGACGACCTGAAGCTCATCCGGTGGAGCGACGAGCACTGCGGCGGCGAGGCCCACGTCGACTGGAAGCCGTTCAAGCATCCGCAGCTCGGCGATGTCGAGATCGGCGGCTGGGACAAGATGAATTTCTGGCGCAACCCGCCCCCGCACCTGCGAGAGCGCGAGGCGGCGCGCTTCCCCGACTGGATGACGCAGATCGCGCTGTCGCTGCCGCGCCTGGAGCTGTTGCGCACCGAGGTCGAGTCGCTCGGCGCCGATGCGTGGCGCGTGCGGATCGCCGTGGCCAACAGCGGCTGGTTGCCGGCCTACGTGAGCAAGCGCGCGCTGGCCCGCAAGACCGTGCGCGGGGTCGTGTTCGAGATCGATCTGCCCGAAGGGCGTTCCGACGTGTCCCTCATGAGCGGCAAGCCGCGCTACGAAGGTCCGCAGCTGGAGGGCCATGCGCCGAAGAGCTCGCTGAACGCGTTCCTTCCGAGCCGCGAGGTCACGGCCGATCGGGCTCTCGGCGAGTGGGTCGTGCGGGCCCCGCGCGGCACGACGCTCACGTTGCGCGCCCGGGCCGAGCGCGCGGGCGCGGTGGCTGCGGAGGTCGTGTTGAAGTGAGCCAGCCGGGCTAGAAGCGCAGGCGCAACCCGGTCGCGACGGAATTCGCCGACGAGTATCCGGTCACGCGGTCGTTCATCGCGAGCGCGTAGACGTCGGTGTTCTTCGAGAGGAAATAGTCATAGCCGACGGAGAACGTGCGGCGCAGGCTCGACGACATGTCGGTCTCGGTGTTGGCGTGGCCGTAGGAAGCGAGCGCGAAGCCGAGCCCGATCGGCGCCGCTGCGCCGAGCTGGTAGAGGTGCGTGCGGACCCCCGTCGTGGCGCTGGTCTTGACGCTGCCGCCCTGGCCGTACAGGCGCACGAGCCGCGTTTCGTACGACATCCCGATCTGGTAGGCCGTCTGCTTGGCAAAACCCGGCGGCACGGCATCGAGGCCGTTTCGGACGCGCTGGAAGGCCCCCCCGACCAGCAACGGTCCCGAGGCGTACAGCAGACTTCCGCCGACGTTGTTGCCCTGCGCTCCCGGCGCGGTGTCCTTCGCGTTGTACTGGATCTGCCAGGTCCACCCGCTGCCGCCGTCAGGCTCGGGGCTGGAGTACCCGACCGAGTTGTTCCAGTGGGAATCGCCGAGGATCGTGCCTTGGTACCACTGCCGGATCGCAGGTGAGAAGCCGTACGACTCGTCGAGGGGATTGAACTGGCGCGTGACGTTGTAGAGCGGCGTGGGCAACCGCCCGAGCACCGACGTGCCGAACTGGCCCTGGAAGCCGACGTACGCCGCTCGTCCCCAGAACGGATCTGCGGGCGTGCGTCCGATCGTGCCCGCGTTCAGGCGCACGTACGTCTCGAGACCGAAGCGCGCATAGAGTCCGCCGCCCAGGTCGTCGCCCCCCCGGATGCCGATGAAGCTGTGCTCCATCGCGCCGCTCTCGAGTGCCAGCACGCGCGTCATCCCGGGCGCCTGGAACCGTCCTGCCGCCACGTCGAACAAGCCGTACACGAGCGGGCCTGGGTTCGTGGTCGGACGCACGGCCGCCGGTACCGTGAGCGTCGCGGCGGGCGGCGCCGACGCCGCGCCCTCGGCGTCGCTCGCGGCCCCGGCCGCAGCCGAAGCCGCGCCAGCCGGCGCGTTCTGGGCGTTCGCCGCCAGCGCGATCAGCAGCGCCGCCGCGCACGCCACGAGGGGGACTGCGCATCCAAGGAGCGAGGGAGCGATCGGCTTGGTCATTCGAGTTGCGTTGGCGAGGTCCCTGCCGGCACAGGCGCGATGATGCCGACAGCGGAACGCGGATTCGTCACGTTCACGCCACAGCCGGTGCATTCCTGCAGCGTCGACAATCGTCCCATATCCCGTGGATCTTTCGCCCGGCGCGTCCGGGCACAGGAGCAGGCTTGGAACTGGTCGTCAACGGCGAGGCCCGGCAGGTGCCGGACGAACTGGCGGATCCAGCGTTGCCGCTGCTCTGGGCGCTGCGCGACGTGTGGGGCCTCACCGGAACCAAGTACGCGTGCGGTGTCGGCGCCTGCGGTGCGTGCACCGTGCATGTCGACGGCGAGGCGATCCGGGCCTGCATCACGCCGCTCGCGTCGCTCGCCGGAAAGCGCGTCGTGACCATCGAGGCACTGGGAACCGCGGCGCAGCGCCATGCGCTGCAGGATGCATGGGTCGCCCAGCAGGTGCCGCAGTGCGGCTACTGCCAGAGCGGCATGCTCATGGCGGCGGCGGCGCTGCTGGCAGCCAACCCGCATCCGACCGACCCGGACATCGACGCCGCCATGACGAACCTGTGCCGCTGCGGCACCTACCCGCGCGTGCGCGCGGCCATCCATGCGGCCGCGGGTGCGATGCCGGCTTCTGCGACGAAGCCGTCGGCCCCGAAGCGCACATGAAGCGGCGGCTGCTGCTCGGCGCGCTCGGAGTCGGTGGCGCGCTCGTCGTCGGGTGGGGTTTCCTGCCACCGCGCAGTCGCCTGGGCGGTGTCGACACGATGCCTGCGGCGCGTGCGCAGGTCCCGTTGAACGGCTGGATCGCGATCGCCGACGATGGCGGCGTGCTGCTGGCGATGGCGCGCAGCGAGATGGGGCAGGGCGTGCACACGGCGCTCGCCATGCTCGCCGCGGAAGAGCTTGACGTTCCGCTCGATCGCGTGCGGCTCGTGCAAGCCGGCACCGACACGCTGTACGGCAATGTGGCGATGTTCACGGCCAGCCTGCCGCTGCACCCGCGCGACACCGAGGCCGGGCGCGAGACCGCGCTCGCCACCGGCGGGCAGTGGGTCGTGTCGAAGATCGCGCGCGAGCTGGGCTTGAGCGTGACCGGGGGCTCGTCGAGCGTCATCGACGCATGGGATGTGCTTCCGCTCGCCGCGGCCACCGCACGCGCGCAACTCGTGAACGCGGCTGCGCTCTTGTGGCGGCTCCCCGCGTCGGAGCTCCGTGTCGATGCCGGCGTGGTGAGCCACGCGTCGGGTCCTCGCGCGCACTACGGCGAGCTCGCCAGGTCCGCGGCCGCCACCCCGCCGGGTCGGGTGCAGCGCAAGCCGCCGAGCCGCTGGAAGCTGATCGGCACGTCGGCGCCGCGGATCGATGCCGCGGCGAAGAGTGACGGCGCCGCGGTGTTCGGCATCGACGTGCGCCCGCCGGGTCTCGTGTTCGCCGCGGTGCGCCACTGCCCGATGATCGGGGGCAGCCCCGGCGCGGTCGACGTCGACGCTGCGATGCGACTGCCCGATGTCGAGCGCGTCGTGCACCTTGGCTCGTACGCCGGATCGACGCCGGCGCTCGCGGTCGTCGCGCGCTCTTCCTGGCACGCGCAGCGCGGCGCCGATGCGCTGAGGGTCGCCTGGCAGCCACCGCCCACGGGAGCGCTCGACAGCGCCGTCATCGAAGCCGACTTGCTGGCGACGGCGCACGACGCGTCGCGCAGCGGCCGCGGTTTCGTCTTCCACCAGCGCGGCGACGTGGACGCCGCGGACCGCGCTGCGGCGCGGCGCATGGAGGCTGTCTATCGTGCGCCGTATGTCGCGCACGCGCCGATGGAGCCGGTGAACTGCACCGCCCGGGTCGCGGACGGAATGGTGGAGGTGTGGGCCGCGACGCAGGTACCGGGCCTCGCGCGCGCCGTCGCCGCGCGCGCCGCGGGCGTGCGCGAGGAGCACGTGACGGTCCACGTCACCTATCTCGGCGGTGGCTTCGGACGGCGGCTCGAGGCCGAGGTCGTCGGGCAGGCCGTGCGCGTGGCGCTCGAGACCGGCGGCCGCCCGGTGCAGTTGTTGTGGTCGCGCGAGGAAGACCTCGGACACGACGTCTATCGTCCGGCCGGCGCGGCGGTGCTCTCGTCGTCGCTCGATGCGCGTGGGCGGCCGCTCTCGCTGCGCATCACGAGCGCGGGGGATGCCATCACGCCGCGCTGGATGGAGCGCGTCCTGCCGGCTCTGGCCGGCCCCGTCGACACGCCCGACAAGACGGCGAGCGAAGGGCTCTACGACCAGCCGTACGGCATTCCGCACCAGCGCATTGCGCACGTGGCGACGCGCCATGGCGTCCCGATCGGTTTCTGGCGCTCGGTGGGGCATTCGCACCATGCGTTCTTCGCGGAATCGTTCATCGACGAGCTTGCACACGCGTCTGGCGAAGACCCGGTTGCGTTTCGGCTCGCGCTGCTCGACGACGCCCCGCGGCACAAGGCCGTGCTCCGGCTCGCCGCGCAGAAGGCGGACTGGCCGGGGCACGGCTCGCCGCGCACGCTTCCGGCGGGCGTCGCGCGCGGCGTCGCACTGCACGAGAGCTTCGGCAGCATCGTGGCGCAGGTGGCCGAGGTGTCGCTCGTCGACGGCCGACCGCGCGTGCACCGCGTCGTCTGTGCCGCCGATGTCGGGACGGTCGTCAACCCCGGCATCGTCGCGCAGCAGATGGAAGGCGCGATCGTGTTCGCATTGAGCGCGGCGCTCCACGGCCGCATCGACATCGTCGACGGCGTCGTGCGGCAGACCAACTTCCCGAGCTATCCGCTGGTCAGGCTCGCCGAGTCTCCCGTCGTCGAGACTTGGCTGGTCGAGAGCACACGTCCGCCGGGTGGCGTGGGCGAGCCAGGCACGCCGCCCCTTGCGCCGGCCGTCGCGAACGCGCTCTTCGCGCTCACGGGCAAGCGCTTGCGCGAGCTTCCGCTCGTCGTCCCGGCCTGATCGCGCCCGCGATCAGGAGCCGACCGCATCGGTCGGCACGCGCACGTGACGCGCGAGCGTCTGGCGCAGGCGTTCCGCGTCGATCGGCTTGGTGAGGAAGTCGTTCATGCCCGCGGAGAGCGCCTGGTCGCGCTCGGAGACGAGCGCTGCCGCCGTCAGCGCGACGATCGGCAGCGCCTGGGCATCCCAGGTGCGGCGCAGCTCCGCGGCGGCTTCGTGCCCGCTCATGACGGGCATCTGCACGTCCATCAGCACCGCATCGAAGAGCCGCCCGGCGGCGTCCGCGTCATGGACCGCCTCGATCGCCATGCGGCCGTCTCGTGCCTGCACGACGTGCACGCCCCACTGCTCGAGCGTGGCGGCGGCGATCATCATGTTCACGGGGTTGTCCTCGACGAGCAGCACGCGGCGTCCGTGCAGGCGCTGGAGATCGCTCGACTCGGTGCTCTGCTCGATCTCGCTCGAGGCTGCGGGCCGCAGCGGCAGCCGCGCCCAGAAGGTGCTGCCGTGGCCGAGGCGGCTGTGCATGCCGACCTCGCCGCCCATCAGGTGCGCGAGCTCGCGGCAGATCGAAAGGCCGAGTCCGGTGCCGCCGTAGCGCCGCGTGGTCGAGCTGTCGCCCTGGCTGAACGGCTTGAAGAGGCGCAGTTGCGTTGCCGGATCGATGCCGGCGCCCGTATCGGTGACCGCGATGCGCAGCACGTCGCCGCGCTCTGCACCCGCCTCGATGCGCACGCCGCCGCGCTCGGTGAACTTGATCGCGTTGGTGACGAAGTTGGTGACGATCTGGCGCACGCGCACCGGATCGCCGGTGACGGTGTGAGGCAGGTCGTCCGCGATCGCCAGTTGCATGTCGAGGCCCTTGACCTCGGCCATCGTGCGGTACGACTGGTAGACGCCGACGAGCGGCTCGCGCAGCGGGAAGGGCACGTCCTCGATCGCAATCTTGCCGGCCTCGATCTTCGACAGGTCGAGGATGTCGCTGAGGATCACCGCGAGCCCCTGCGCGCTGTCGAGGATCTGCGTCAGGCAGTTCTGCCGCCGCTCGGCGTCGATGTCGGGACGCAGCGCGAGGCGCGCGAGGCCGAGCAGCCCGTTCAGCGGCGTGCGGATCTCGTGGCTCGTGTTGGCGAGGAAGGCGCTCTTGGCCCGGCTCGCGGCCTCGGCCGCATCGCGCGCGGCGGCGAGCGCCTGATCGAGCCGCCGCCGCTCGGTCACGTCGTCGGCGATCCAGATGGTGCCGCCCTGGCTCGGGTGCGTGCGATCGATGACCTGGGCGAGGAGCCGGCACCAGAACAGGCTGCCGTCCTTGCGCCGCATCTCGCGCTCGATCTCGAACTCATCACCTCGCGACAGCAGCGGCGTCGCGAGCCCGCTGACCTCGGCGTAGTCCGCGTCGCTCGCCCACACGATCGCTCCGGGCTTGCCCGCGAGCTCCCCGACGCCCCAGCCGAACATTGCCTCGAAGCGCGGATTCGCCTGCACGAACCGACGGTCGCGCGTGAAGGCGATGCCGATCGACGCGCGCTCCAGGATCGCGGCGTGCTCGAGCCGCGTGCGTTCGCTCTCGGTCACGTCGCGCGCGTTGATGACGAGGTAGTCGCGCCGGTCCATCGCGAAGCGCGCCGCCGACAACAGCATGGATTTGCGGGCGCCGCTCTTGGTGCAGATCTCGATGGGGAAGTCGCTGACTGCTCCGGCCGTCTCGACCTGTGCCCACAGACGATCGCGCGCGGAGAGGTCCTGCCACATGCCGAGCTCCGTCGCGGAGCGGCCGATCGCCTCCTGCGCCGCAAACCCGGTGAGCCGCGTGAAGGCGGCATTGACGAGCGTGTGGCGCCCGCTCGGCAGCTCCGACAGCGTGATGCAGTCGGGGCTCGTCGCGAAGAGGTGCGACAGCATCGCCTCGGAACGGCGCAGCGCGGCCTCGACGCGCTTGCGCGAGGTGATGTCGAACATGATGGACAGCGTCGCGGGCCCGGACGCGGTCTCGACGCGCACGGCGGTCGCCTGCACGATGACCTGGCGGCCGTCGGTCGCGCGCGCCTGGTAGTCCATCACCGGCAGGCTGTCGCCGACCGGCAGCCGCTCGAGCGCGCCCAGGCGCTCGACCGCGGCTTCGCGGTGCTCTCCGGAAACGAACAGCTCCGCCATCGTGGCGCCGCACATCGCGGCCGCGTCGGGGAAGCCGAACAGGCGCGCCGCTGCTTCGTTCGCATCGAACACGAGTCCGTTGCGGTGCAGGAGCAGCGGCGACGGCGAGCGCTCGAAGAGCTCGCGGTAGCGCGTCTCGCTCGCCGTCATCGCGCGCTGCGCGCGCACCTCCTCGGTGACGTCGCGCGCGACGCCGCGATAGCCGATGAAGATGCCCTGGTCGTCGAACTGCGGCTCGCCGCTCACGCTCTGGATGCGCGTGCGGCCATCGAGATCACGGCGGCGCACGAGGAGCCCGCTGAAGCGCCGGTGCGCCTCGAGGTCCGCGCGATGCATGTCGAGTTGGGCATCGGTGAGGCCGACGTCGGGCAGCTCCCACGGCGCGCGCCCGATGCGTGCCTGCAGTTCGGCGTGCGTCTCCGGATCGCCGGGTGCGGCGCATGCCGTGTAGCGGAAGTTGCGGTCGAGCTCCCAATGCCAGTCGGCGGCGATCGCGAGCAGCGAGGACCAGCGCCGCTCGCGCTCGTGGTCGACAGCGCGCTGCTGCTGCCTTCGGCTTTGCAGGAACGCGGTCGTCGCCCCGATTGCGCCGAGCGCCAGCACGGCGACCAGCTCGATGCGCGACGCCACGGGCCAGGGGCGGGGCAGCACGAGCAGGACCAGCGCGGTCGCGCTCGCGGCCGACCCGGCTGCGACGGCGCACGTCCACAGCCACGCCGGCACGGGCGATCCGACGGCCGTGGCCGGAAGGCGGCGGAGCGTGCGGTTCGCCATGCGGCGGGTGCGTGTCGGCGTCGTGGCTCGGGAAGCGCGAACGAAAGAGATGAGCGGCCCGGTGCGTCGCCCGGCGGCGCGGACGCGCATCCTACTGCCGGCGGCGGCGCCGCGTGCCTGTCGCTCGGCCCGGAGTGCGAACTAACGCGCGACTGGTGCGGCCGGCGCGGTCTCGAGGGGGGGCCGAGCCCGGTGCAGGGCGGCGCGGAGCCGCTCGGCTTCCCGGCGGGCAGCCGCCGCGAAATCCTCGCCCGCGCCGGCGTACAGGATGCTGCGCGAGGCGTTCACCATGATCGGACCGGTCGTACCCCGCGCATCGCCCCGCCAGCCGGCCCGCACGGTCGCGGCGGCCTCGCCGCCTTGCGTACCCACGCCCGGGATCAGGAGCGGAACCGTGGGCGCGAGTTCGCGCACGCGCCGGATCTCGTCGGGGTAGGTGGCGCCGACCACGAGGCCGACCTGCCCGCGGCGGTTCCACGGTCCTTCGGCCAGCGTGGCGATACGCTCGTAGATGCGTTCCCCCGTGGCGAGCACCTGGGCCTGCAGGTCGTCGCCGCCGCGGTTCGACGTGCGGCACAGCAGCAGCACGCCCTTGCCCGCATGGCGGAGGTAGGGCTCGATCGAGTCGTGCCCCATGAAGGGGGAAAGCGTCACCGCGTCGGCGTCGTAGCGCTCGAACGCTTCGCGCGCGTACTGCTCGGCGGTGGCGCCGATGTCGCCGCGCTTGGCATCGAGGACGACCGGCACGTCAGGTGCGACGTCCCGGACGTGCGCGACGAGGCGCTCGAGCTGCTCCTCGGCGCGGTGCGCGGCGAAGTACGCGATCTGCGGCTTAAAGGCGATGGCGAGATCGTGCGTCGCATCGACGATCGCAGCGCAGAACGCGAAGATGCGCGCCGCGTCGCCGCGCCATGCGCCCGGAAAGCGCGCGGGATCCGGGTCGAGCCCCACGCACAGCATCGACCCGTTCGTGCGCTCGGCACGGGCGAGCCGCTCCGTGAAGGTCGGCACCTGCGGCGCGCTCATTCGAGCGCCTCGCGCGCGAGGCGCGCCGCCGCGCCGACGTACGTCGCGGGTGTCAGGGCGAGCAGGCGCGCCTTGTCGTCGGCGGGAATGTCGAGCCTGGCGATGAACGCGTGCAGCGCCTGGCGGTCGATGGCACGGCCTCGGGTCAGGTCCTTGAGGCGCTCGTACGCATCGCTGACGCCGTGGCGCCGCAGCACGGTCTGGATCGGCTCGGCGAGCACTTCCCAGGCGGCGTCGAGATCGGCCGACAGCGCCGCGCGATCGACCTCGAGCTTGTCGAGCCCGCGGGCCAGCGCGTCGTATGCGAGCAGTCCGTGGCCCAGCGCGACGCCGACGTTGCGCAGGACGGTGCTGTCGGTGAGATCGCGCTGGAAGCGCGAGATTGGCAGCTTCCGGCTCATGTGCGTGAGCAGCGCGTTGGCGAGGCCGAGGTTGCCTTCGGCGTTCTCGAAGTCGATCGGATTGACTTTGTGCGGCATCGTGCTCGAGCCGATCTCGCCCGCGACGGTTCGTTGGCGGAAGTAGCCGAGGCTCACGTATCCCCAGATATCGCGCGCGAGATCGATGAGGATCGTGTGGGCGCGCGCGAACGCATCGAACAGCGCCGCCATGCCGTCGTGCGGTTCGATCTGAGTCGTGTACGGGTTGAAGGCGAGGCCCAGGTCGCGCTCGACGACGCCGCGTGCGAGGCCCTCCCAGTCGAACGCGGGGTCCGCGGCCAGATGCGCGTTGTAGTTGCCCACCGCGCCGTTCAGCTTCGCAGCCAGCGGCGCGGCGGTGATCGCGTCTCGCGCTGCGCGCAACCGCACGACCACGTTCGCGAGCTCCTTGCCCACCGTCGTGGGGCTCGCCGTCTGGCCGTGCGTGCGCGCGAGCATCGGCACCTCGGCGTGTGCGCGCGCCATCGCCGCAAGGCGCTCGATCACGGCGTCGAGCGCTGGCAGCAGCACGTCGGCGCGCGCGGCCTGCAGCATCAGCGCGTGGCTCGCGTTGTTGATGTCCTCGCTCGTGCAGGCGAAATGGATGAACGCGCTCGTCGTGCGCAGGGCGGGCTCGGCGTCGAAGCGCCCGCGCAGCCAGTACTCGACCGCCTTCACGTCGTGGTTCGTGGTGCGCTCGATGCGCTTGATGGCAGCCGCGTCCGCTGGTGCGAAGTCGCGCACCAGAGCCTGCAGCTTCGCGCGCACGTCGTCCGCTGGCGGCACAAGGCCGGCGAAGCGCGCGTCGGCGAGCGCGAGGAACCATGCGACCTCGACGCGCACCCTGCAGCGCATCAGGCCGTACTCGGAGAGCAGCGGGCGAAGCGCGTCGACCTTGCCGGCGTAGCGGCCGTCGAGCGGCGAGAGAGCGGTGATCGAGGCCGGCGTGTCGGCGGAGGTGGAAGCGGCCATCGGCGACGCGCGAGAGCGCCGCTCATTCTAAGCCGCGTGCGGATCAGCGCGGTGCGGACGCGGCCGTGTCGGAGCGTGCCGCAGCGCGGAAGAAGGCCACGCGTTCGGCATCTGCGGGATGCGACGCGATGCCGATGTCGAGCGCTTCGGCGTCGGCACGAGCGCGACGCGGTGCGGATGCCGTCGCTGCCGGCATCGATGCCGCATTCGCCGGCTCGCTCGCCGACAGGTCGGGTCGCCCGGCCTCGCGCCAGGCCTGTGCACGCTCGAAGAAGCGGACCATCACGGCCGGCGAGCGGCCGGACGATCGCAGCACCGCCACGGACTCGGCGTCGGCCTCACGCTCGGCGTCGCGCGAGTAGGCCGCCTGCGCGAGGAGCGCGGGTGCCGCGGCGAGCAGCGTATTGAAGTCGCCGATGACGAGGCTCGCGAGCGTGCCGATGGCGGCCGCTTGCACCACCATGCGCATTCCATCGCGGTGGCGCAGGTGACCGAGCTCGTGGCCGAGCACGCCGACGAGCATGTCGATGTCGCCATCCACGAGTCGCACGAGCGCGTCTGTGAGCACGATCGTGCCGCCGGGGAGCGCAAACGCGTTCGGGCCCAGCGCCGCGCGACGGAACACGAGCCGGTGGGGGGGTACGCTGCCGGGCGGACGAGCGGCGAGCGCCTTCTCGAATGCCGTGCGGATGCGCGACTGCTCCGCTTCGCTCAGGCGCGTCGGCTTCAGCCAGTCGCGGTCGAGCGCTTCCAGCGCCGCGTCGCCGAACGTCGCGTCGACGCTTGGCGGCACCGCGGCGACGATGGCGCGAGCCGCCCACGGAATGCCGCGCATCTGCAGCAGCGCGACGACCACGACGAGCAGCGCGAACGAGACCGCGACGAGCGGCCAGCTCTGCTGCAGCCGCACGACCCAGCCGTCGCGCCGGCCGTGGTCGTGCAGCCAGCGGTCCCAGGCCGCGCCGTCGTCGCACACCAGCGAGCCGCCGCCCGCGAGATGGGCGACGCGAGCGCCGTGCTGCGTGCGCTCGGGAAGCTGCACGTCGGCCATCGGCGTGCGGCGCGCGACGTCGCGGCCCTCGATGACGAGCACCCCGTTCTCGAGGCGCAGGGCCACGCGGTGTGCGCGCGCCTCGACGCCGTCGAAGTAGTCGACGCCGTGGAGGGTGCCGATGGTCGTGCTCAGAAGCCGATGTCGAAGCCGAACAAGTCGCCGGCCGCGTCGCCGGCGGCGTCGCCTTCGGTCGCACGTGCGCGCGACGCGAGCGCCTCGGGGTCGACACGCGTGACGACGCCCATCGCGTCCAGCTTCAGGCGCGCCATCGCGACGGCAGCGAACGGCCAGTACAGCCCGAGCGTGAGGACGACCAGCACGAGGTTCTTGAGCGTCAGGCCGAACAGCGCGCGAAACGTGAGCGCGCTCGTGAAGTGCATGAATGAGTTGCCGGTGCGCGACCACACGAGGTTCTGCAGGCGCGACGCAAAGTAGGGGCGTACCGCGAGGTTGATGGCGACGATGCCCAGGAATCCCACGAGCAGTCCGGCCAGGACGCCGGCCACCCGCCCCATGCCTCCCAGCCTGGCGTACACGGCACCGCCGATCGCGACGCCGATGAGCGACGCGGCGATGCCGCCGAGCAGGGCGACCCCGATGGTCTTGAACGCCAGCGCGTAGAAGGCGCGCGCACGCGCACGCAGCTCCGTCTGGAGCGGACCGTAGACGTAGTGGTCATGCTGGTACTTGCGCACCTTCCAGAGCACCCACGGCATGACCGCGACCAGCGCGAGCATCGCGACGCCCGACATCGCTTCGGCCGCCCCCGGGGCGCGGCGTCCCGGGGGCGCCAGCGCGGCTGCACCGAAGAACAGGACGGCCGGCACGTAGGCCGGCAGCACGGCGCGGTAGGCACCGCCGAGCGAGCCGACGAACCGCATGCGCAACCCGCGCCAGCTCGTGTTCGCAAGCCTGAACTGGAGCGTCGACTTCATCAGGCCCGGCCAGAGCGCCGCCACGATCAGGAACGCGAAGAAG
>Ga0335069_10008913_pt1 | contig 14310 bp, 15 predicted proteins | sample Lox_Sample_11_FD_206714 | JGI IMG/M metagenome (GOLD analysis project Ga0335069, IMG submission 206714) | Soil microbial communities from Loxahatchee National Wildlife Refuge, Florida, United States - Lox_Sample_1.1 | ecosystem: Environmental > Terrestrial > Soil > Wetlands | place: USA... | reverse complement strand
CGGCTGCCGGCGCTCGATGAAGGCGTGACGCGCAGCCGCGGTGAATGGAAAGCGCACGTACTGCACAGCGCTCAGCTTGTCCTCTGTGCTCCGACCCGCTTCAAACGCACCGCGAATGCAGAAGTGGGTGTCGGGTGCACCGTTACCGATCTCCATGGTGACCGCCTGATCGATGCCAATCAGACTGACGAGCCGCTCGCGAATCTGGCTCTCCTCGGTGATCTCGATGAGCATCGTCGCACTCAGCTCGCCGGGTTCGGGGATCAAGCTGTTGTAGACGTCGAGCTCGTCGCGGACACGATCAAGGTCAACGATGTGCTCGGCACGCAGCATCTCGTGAATCTGGAACCACATCGTGTCGTGGTTTTCGAAGACGAAGGTCACCTGCTCCCCCACCGCGACACGGCGCTGCTTCTTCAGCGCGATGATGCGTTGGCGCACCTCGCTACGCATCTGCTCGTAGCGCTCCAAGCCCATGACTTCGTCGAGAGTCACCTTCTTCATCTGGCGGGTGCTCCAGTGATCAACGCGCTGGGGCAGGGGGAGTTGCAGCCCCCCCCTGCCCCCAGCGTCGCAGTTCCCCGTGGTTTACTGACCGAGCCCTTGCAGGCCCTTGGTGAAGCGGCCGGCGTGCGACTTCTCGGCGCGCGCCAGGGTTTCGAACCACTCGGCAATTTCGTCGAAGCCTTCACCACGCGCCGTCTTCGCAAATCCCGGGTACATCTCGGTGTACTCGTAGGTTTCACCCTCGACGGCCGACTTCAGGTTCTTCTCGGTATCGCCGATCGGCACCCCGGTGCATGGATCACCAACTTCCTTGAGAAAGTCCAGGTGTCCGAACGCGTGGCCCGTCTCTGCCTCCGAAGTATCGCGGAACAAGCCGCCAATGTCTGGGTACCCTTCGATGTCGGCGCGCCGCGCGAAATAGAGATAGCGCCGGTTCGCCTGTGACTCACCCGCGAAAGCGGCCTTCAGGTTGTCGTGCGTCTTGGTGCCCTTCAAGCCTTTTGCCATCGCTCAACCTCCTTAACAGGAATTATTCCTGTTAGGCTTATGGCCCAAGTACAGCTCCATGTCAATGCCCCTCTGGCGGGTCTGCCGGAGCGGGCAGCGCGGGCAACTGACGCCGCGACTCGAGGGAGGTGGGTCGAGCCTACAAGCCGAGGGTGCGGACGCTGGGGCGTTCGCGCAGACGCCCGATCCACGCGGCAACGTTGTGCAAGCGTGGGTCGACCTCGACCCCCAACTGTCCCAGAATCAAGACTCGTGGCGCAAACGCCACGTCAGCCAGCGAAAACTCACCAACCAGGAACGGCGTGCCATCGAGTGCTCCCTCGAGGCGACCAAGGACGCGGCCGATCTCCGCCTGATAACGACGAACCCGTTCTGCCTCGCGCTCGGCTTCTGGTTTGTGGAGTTCGGCGAGAACGAAGCCCGCCGGTGGCATGAAGGAGTTGTCACAAAAGTCTTCGAGCTGGCGCACCCGCGCCCGCCCCGCAGAGTCCTCGGGCATCAGTGGCGGATTGGGGTACTCTTCATCCAGATACTCATTGATGATGGTCGAATCATACACCACGACGTCGTCGTCGATCAGGACCGGGACTTTGCCGTACGGGTTGAGTTTGAGAAACTCAGGTGTTTTCTGCTCTCCTTTGTGTAAGTCCACGTGGACACGCTCGTATTCCAGATCTTTCTCCGCGAGAACGATCCGGACTTTCTGACAGAACGGGCAATCCGGGTAGTCATACAGTCTGATCATCGGTTCCTCCCGTTTTTGCCTTTACGGCCCACACCTTGCGCCGCACAACATCGCAGAAAACCGTTGGCGTGTCTACCGGGAGCGCCAGCAAAAGACCGCCCCAGGGCGGTCTTCAGCCGACATGTTGCCAGGCATGGTAGGAGCTGCGCACCAGGGGTCCTGACTCGACGTGGCGAAAACCAAACCGCAGCGCCTCTTCGCGCAGGAAGGCAAACTCGGCCGGGGGAACGTAGCGTTCCACCGGCAACTGGGAGGCTGACGGCCGCAGGTACTGCCCGAGCGTGAGGATGGAGCAGCCGGCGTCACCGAGGTCGGAAAACACGACCCGCAGCTCATCGTGATCCTCGCCTAAGCCCAGCATGAGCCCCGTCTTCGTCACCAGCCGGGGGCGGCGTTGCTTCGCATGACGCAGCAGTTCGAGGGAGCGATCGTATCGGGCGCCGGGCCGCACGCGCTTGTACAGCCGCGGCACAGTCTCGGTGTTGTGGTTGAGTATGTCGACCGGGGAATCAACGACGGTATCGACCGCCCTCAAATCACCCCTAAAGTCGGGAACCAGCAGCTCGACCGTGCACTCGGGCGCCCGCGCCTTGATTGCCTCGGCCGTGCGCGCAAAGTGCGCGGCGCCTCCGTCCGCGAGGTCGTCACGGTCGACGGAGGTCACCACCACGTGCCGCAGGCCGAGCCGTACCACTCCCTCCGCCACCCGTTGTGGCTCTTCCGGATCCACGGCGACAGGCCGGCCGTGCGTGACCGCACAGAACGAGCAATTGCGGGTACAAACGTCACCCAGCAGCATGAACGTCGCCGTCCGATGGTGCCAACACTCGCCGACGTTGGGACAGTGCGCCTCTTCGCACACCGTGTGCAGATGCAGCTCCTTGACGAGACGCTTGGTCTCGAAGAACGCCGCACCAGCGGGCGCTTTCACCTTGATCCATGCGGGATGCCGGCGCACCACTGTCATGGGTGGTGCTCCTCTTGGGCGCGCGCCTGGGTGTAACCAAACACCGAGCAGAAGCGGCTTGAGAACCGGGCGGCCACGGCTCCCATCGGCGGGGCCGCTCCGAGTTGCTCCGCCATTGAGGTCATGCGCACCTCGGGCATGCGGCAAGGGATGATGTGGGTAAAGAATCGCAGGTCGGTCGACACGTTCAACGCGATCCCGTGAAACGTCGTCCACCGGCGCACGCCAATCCCGATCGAGCCGATCTTCGCACGACCCACCCAGACACCTGTGAGAGCGACAAGGCGTTCCGCTGCAATTCCAAAGTCCGCACACACGCCGATCAACACGTCTTCGAGCGCGCGCACGTAGCGATGGACATCACGGCCACCGTGCCCCAACTTGATGATCGGATAGGCGATCAGCTGCCCCGGCCCGTGAAACGTCACACCACCGCCGCGGCCGACCCGGAACACGGGCACGCCCAGGGTCTGATCGGCTCCCCGGAGATCCTCGGCGTCCGCACCGCGCCCCAGGGTGTAGACGGGCAAGTGCTCGAGCAGCAAGAGCTGGTCCGTGATCTCCCCGGCTACTCTGCGTCCAACCAGCTCCTCCTGCAGCGCCAGTGCCGTCGCGTAGGGACAGACTCCCAGATCACGCACCGCAATTTCCATTTCGATCTCCAAGCTAATCGAAGCATCGCCATCCCGCAACGCGACGGCGCGCGGCAAACGTAGGGGGCGGAGGAACCAGGCAGGCTTGCTACTTGGCGTCCAGATGTGCTCGGAAGAATGCCAGCGCTCGCGCCCATGCGTCTTTCGCCGCGTCCGGACGATACGCATCAGGACGCGTGTCGTTGAAGAAGGCATGGCCGGCGCCCGAGTAGATCTTCGTCTGAAAGTTCTTACCGGCGCGCCGCAGGACGCTTTCCAGTTCTTTGACGTCGGCGCGCGGGATCAGCGCATCGTCCTCACCGAACAGGCCGAGGTAGGGGCAGCCCAAGCCGGGCGCCATGTCGAGGGCACTTTCGGGCTTGAGCGGCGTTTTTTCTGCGTAGCGCAGCATGCCATAGAAGCTGACGCATGCGGCGATCATCCCCACGCTGCACGCCGCCATCAGCGCGTACTGGCCTCCCATGCAGAATCCCGTGATACCGATCGACCGCGCCCGCACCTCGGGACGGCTGCCGAGAAAGCGCACCGCACCATCCAGATCCTTGAGGACACGGCGGTCGTCGAGTTGCCGCATCCAGCGCAGCGCGCTCTCGATGTCGGGGAGCTCGGGGGCACCTTCGCGGCTGTAGAGGTCGACGGCCAGGGCAAAGAACGATTCGTTGGCGAAGCGGCGCGCAATCTCCCGATAGTGCTCAGTCAGACCACGAACGTCGGGGATGATGATCACCGCCGGCAGCCGTTCGTCACGCCGTAGCCACGCAGCATAGGCGCCGATGGGATCACCGTCGCGCAGGTATGTCAGTTGTTCCGTCCGCAGAAGTGTCGTCGGCATGTCCTTCTTGGCCCAGGAAGCTCCAGCCGCCTATGAGATTCGCGCCGCAGAGTCAACCGCGGCGCCGCCGCACCGCGCGTCACACCGCATAGGGCAGCCGCGTACCTGGCATACGGCGGAGCCGAAACAGGAGTGCGTCATCGCGCAGCATCAACGCTTACGATAGCTGAACGGACGCATGAAAACAGTGGGCGCCGCACCGGTCACCAACTCGGCAACCAACTGCGCAGTGATCGGCGCAAGCAGGATACCGTTGCGATGGTGGCCAGTCGCGAGAATCACATTTTCCATACCCGGCAACGGCGCAATAATCGGACGGCGGATCGTCGAGCACGGGCGCAGCCCGGCCCAACTGCGCAACTCGGCGGCGGCGCTGATCCGCGGCACCATCGCCGCCGCACGCACGCGTAACGTGGCCCGTCCAGTAGCCGTGACCTGCTTATTGAAGCCGTCGAAGAGCGTCGTGCTGCCGATCAACAGCTCCCCACCGGTTCGCGGCACCAGACAACCTTCGCCAGCAACCAGCGTATGCCGCAACTCCCAGGTCGTCGGCCGCACGGCCAGCATCTCGCCTCGGGCTGGGCGCACCGGCACCTTGACACCGCAGGGCTCGAGCAGCGGCCTGGACCATGCCCCCGCTGCCACGATGACCACGCCGGCCTCAATGCGCCCGCGGTCCAGTTCCAGCGTCACCGCACCCGCGCTCGGCAAAACTCCCCGCACTGCGGTCTTGTCGCAGCGCTCGACACCACGCCGCACCGCCGCACCGATGAGCGCACTTACGAAGTGCTCGCTGTTGATGGTCCGATCATCCGCAAAGAGTGCAGCCGCCTGCAACTGCGGGTTCACCGCAGGCTCGAGCCGCATCACGTCGGCCGGCGACAGCATCTCGCAGCGCAGCCCCTGCTCGCTGCGGTGCAGGACCAGCGCTCGTAGCGCCACCGCCTGCTCCTCTGAGAAGGCCAACGAGATGAGGCCCTCGCGGCGGTAGCCGAGGTCAATACCGGCCTCCTGCTGCAGCCGATCGACCAAGGCAGGGAACATGTCGGCGCTCAGGCGCCGCAACTCCAGCAGCACGCCGCGACGCGCCTGGCCGCTGGCCACCGCCAGCACGCCGGCGGCGGCGTTCGATGCCTCGCACCCAGGTGTCCCGCGTTCGAGCAAGACGATGCGCAGGCGACTCACGCGCGCCAGCGTCTCGGCAATACAAGCGCCGATGACGCCGGCGCCGATGATGGCGACGTCCGCGGTTTTCACGGCTCCGAACTTCCGCTCAAACGTAACCCGCCAGAAGGTGCTCGAGGTCTTCGCGTGACATGGCGCTCGCCATCAAGCCGACGGCGTCGCCGTCGCGGTACGCACAAACACTAACATCTCCGACACAACAGGACGAATCAGCTTGCGGCCGCGCAGGGATCGCGCAAACTGCTGCTCTCGCTCGAGTAGCCGAGTGCAGGTCGGGCAGCCGGCGATGTGCGCCGCTACTGTCGCCTGCTCTTCCGGCGTCAGCAACCCGTCGACGTGGGCGGCGGTCGGCTCTCTGTACTCACCGCAGTGCATAGCTGCCGCGACGGCCGTAACCGCGCTCTTTCGCATACTGCCGCAAGGCCGCTTCCAACAGACGGCGTCCGCGCGACAGGCGCGAACGGATCGTGCCGACTGGGCAACCGATCGCCGCGGCTGCCTCCTCGTAGGTCAGCTCATGGATGTCGACGAGGACAATGACCTCGAGGAACTCCACCGGTAGGCTCTTGAGAGCTTCCTCCACCTCCGTGTCGAGGAACTGCGCGAGGACAATGTCTTCGGGGCTCGTCGGCAGGGCCTCAGCGTTCACGCTGCTGTTGGCCTCGGTGATCGTGTCGTCGAAGTCGACTCGTTGTTGCTCGCGGTAGCGGTCTCGATAGCGGTTCTTGAAGGTGTTGTGCAGGATGGTCATGAGCCAGGCACGGCAATTGGTCCCCGGCGTAAACTGGTGCCAAAAGCGGTACGCTCTGAGGAAGGTCTCCTGCAGGAGTTCCTGGGCTTCGTCCGCGTTGCGGGTGAGGTAGAGCGCCGCCGTGTACACCTGGTCCAAGTGCGGAAGCGCTTCTCTCGCGAATTCATCGCGCTTCCGGCGATCTGGCTCCGCCATTGCGGTGGCTTACCACGAGTCCACCGCACTGACCAGAACACCGGCGACAGCGGCGGAGTTCCGTGCGCGGCGCATTCACTCCGACCGCGCCGCTCAACCAGCGGGTCAGTCGCGTGGTTCGCCGCGCAGCGCTTCGATGTCCGCTGGAGCCTTGGCCACCGCCGCAGAGAGGACTTCATGACCATCGGCGGTCACCAGGACATCATCCTCAATGCGAACGCCAATGCCGAGATAGCGCGGGTCCACGGCGGCACGCTCAGGAGAGACGTAGAGACCGGGCTCGACGGTCAAAACCATGCCCGGTTCAAGGATGCGTGCGTTGCCTTCGAGCTTGTACTTTCCGACGTCGTGTACATCCATGCCCAGCCAGTGACTGGTGCGGTGCATGAAGAGGGGCCGATACAGCTCTTTGCTGATGATCTCTTCACGCGTGCCCTGCAACAGGCCCAACGTGAGCAGGCCATCGACCAGCACTTCGACGGCACGGGCGTGTGGCGCATCCACCCGCACGCCCGGTCGGATCAGGTCGATGGCGGCCAGTTGCGCTTGCAGGACCAGATCATAGATAGCGCGCTGCGCTGGGTTGAAGCGGCCACCGACAGGAAACGTACGTGTGACGTCTGAACAGTAACCGCCATATTCGGCACCCGCGTCGATCAGCAGCAAGTCCTCGTTGCGCAACGGTTGGTCATTGGTCGTGTAGTGAAGAATGGTCGCATTGGCACCAGCGGCGACGATCGAAGGATACGCCGGCCCGCTGCCGCCCAGGCGGCGGAAGGTATAGTCGAGGAGCGCTTCGATTTCGTACTCGTGCATGCCGTCGCGCGCCGCACGCATGGCTGCATGATGGGCCTCCGCCGAGATCGCCGCCGCCTGACGCATGCACGCGAGCTCCTCCTCGCCCTTGAAGAGGCGCATCTCATGGACGATCTCACCGGGATCGAGGACGGCCATGGGCCCCTTGCCACTGCGCGGGCGGAGCATCTGCCACTGCTGCATCCATCCGAGCACGCGCTGGTTGAAGGCCGTGTCGCGGCCGAAGGTGTAGTAGAGGCGCTCGCGCTCGCTGACGTATTCGCCGATCTTCCCGTCGAGCTTGTCGATGGGGAAGGCAGCCTGCGCTGCGTGCGTGGCGACGGCCCCCTCAACGCCCGCGCGGCGTCCGGTCCAAGTCTCGCGTTCCGGATCGCGTGGACGCACGAACAACACGTACTCTTCTTTCGGATGCCCGGGCAGAAGCAGCGCAACCGCTTCGGGTTCCACAAAGCCGGTCAGGTAAAGAAAATCGCTGTTCTGGCGATAGGGATATTCCACGTCGTTGGAGCGCAACGATACCGGTGCGGCGACGAAAAGTGCCGCAGCGTCCGGACCGAGCCGGTCCATCAGCCGGCGGCGGCGCTGCGCCAGCACGTCAGGCGGAATGGCCATCGAGTCGAATCGTTACCTGTTTGGAGAACCTGCGGCAAGCGGAGAGGAACGCGCAGTGGAAACGCCCACGAGGCGGGCGCATGCGCTACGGCCTTCCGATGCGGTCGATGACGGCGTTGATCAGATCGATCGGTACGGGCACGATCACGGTCTGGTTCTTCTCCGTGCCGACCTGCGACAGCGCCTGCAGCAAGCGCAACTGGATGGCCATCGGCTGGGTCTCCATGATGGTTGCCGCTTCGCTCAGCCGCACGGCTGCCTGGTATTCGCCTTCGGCGTTGATGACCTTGGCCCGCCGCAACCGTTCTGCCTCTGCCTGACGAGCGATGGAGCGTTGCATCTCCACCGGCAGGTCGACGTGCTTCACTTCGACGGCCACGACTTTCACGCCCCACGGCTCAGTGTGCGTGTCGATGATCTCCTGCAGGCGCGCGTTGAACTTCTCGCGCTCGGCAAGCAACTCGTCGAGATGCGCCTGCCCGCAGACGCTGCGCAACGTCGTCTGCGCGATCTGCGACGTGGCGTAGAGGTAGTTCTGCACCTCCACGACCGCGCGATTGGCGTCGAGGACGCGGAAATAGAGCACGGCGCTTACTTTGATGGATACGTTGTCGCGGGTGATGACGTCCTGCGAGGGCACGTCGAGGGTGATGGTCCGCAGGTCCAAGCGGAACATCTGCTCGATGAATGGGATGACGTAGATGATCCCGGGACCGCGCGCCGCAGTCAGACGTCCCAACCGTAAGATCACGCCGCGCTCGTACTCCTGCAGAATCTTGATCCCACCGATCAGCAGGACGACGATGACGACCAGCACCGCAGCCGCGGGACCGATAAGCATGCGCATGGTCTATCAGAGATCCCCTGCGTGCAGCAATCTGGCTCGTCGTGATTGTGGCAGGTCGCGCCGGGCGGGCGATTGAACTCGCCGGGCGGTCGACCTAGTCTTGCATCGATGCCGACCTCGCTTTCGCCACGCTCGCGCAGGTTGCTGAACTCGATCGCCTACAGCGCGCTCGTCGCACTCGTGACGGTGCTGGGGTACCTCACCTTTCGGGCTGTCAGCGAGCGCCGCCACAGCGTGGCTGGGAATAGTGAAGCAGCCGCCGAGCCGGAAAGCACTCCACTCTTCGACATCGCGAACTTCGCGGCACGGCAAGAGCGCAGCGCGGACGCAGAACGACTGACCGTATCACTGCGGGTACGCCTGACGAAACCGGGCAGCGTCGATGCGTACGTGTATGTCCTGGCGCGTAACGACCACGTCGTACCGCGCCTGTGGGCAGTGTGGCCGACGCAAGGGCCGGGGGGTGTCGTCACCGCCGGCGGCCACCTCCGCACCCAGAATCCCGCCAGCGGCGAGGCCGTCAAGTTGTCGCCGAGTTGGACGCGGATCACGGCAACGCTCGATCACCCGCCGGGGCGCCCACCCTTCGATACCGTATACGTCTACCTCGTCAACCCAGACGGCGAGATCCTTCTGGCGCGGCCGTTCGCGCTATGATCGTCGGCGACACCCGCAGACCAAGCGCGCGGCGCCGCTCAGGGAGGCAGCATGGACGCAAGCGACCGGACCTTCACGATTCGCTTTTCGCTCACCGCAAGGATTCCAGAGGCACTGTGGGACGACGAATGCTTCGAGGAAGAAGACTGGTTCAAGGAATGGGAGACGCAGATCAAGCCGGGGCTCATCCGGACGGTCTTCACCCATCTGCGCTCGTTCCCCAACTGGCAAGCCCACATCCGCAACCGCGGTGTTTCCCCGGAAGATGAGGTCGAGATCGTGGTCGAGCGCCGCTATGCGCCACCAGCAGAACCGGACTGAGTCAGAGCTGGGTGGAGCCGAGCAGGTTACCGCCGAGGCGCGGGTGGCCGATACGTTTGTCGCCGACGACGTTGATGAGTGAGGCCTTGCCCGACTTGCACGCGCGTTCCAATGCGGGGCGGAGCTGCTGTGGCGCCTCGACGTACTCGGTGTGGCATCCCATCACAGCAAACATTTGATCGTAACGGATTCTTTCGAGCATGTTGAACGGCTCGGTACGGCCTTTCAGCAGCGGCATCTGCTCGAAGCTGGGTCCCCACGAGCTATTGTTCCACAGCACGGTGATGAGCGGCTGCTCATATCGTAGCGCGGTTTCGATGTCCCACCCGCCGATGCCCAACCCGCCATCACCGATGACCAGCACGACCTGCTTGCCCGGCCGCGCCAACTGCACGCCGATGCCCATGCCGACACCATGTCCAACCGGAGCCAGCGGCCCGGCGTCCACCACCTGGCCGGCGAACCGCGACGTGAACCACTGCGTCATCCAGCCGCTGAGCGTGAACGAATCAATCACCACAGTGGCGTCGCGATCGATGACCTCGCACAGGGTGCGGGCCAGATGGTCGGGATGGACGGGCACGCTGTCGCGTGTGGCGCGCTCGCGCTCGTCGATCGTACGTTCGTAGTTGGTGCGTACCTGGACGACCTCGCGCAACCACTCCGAATCCCTGTGGCGTGAGAAATCGAGCCGCTGGCGCTTGGCGGTGTCGATCAGCTGACGCAACACGAGCTTCGGATCACCGACGACGGCGACTTCGGCAGGGACGTGCCAGCCGATGCGGTCCGGTACCGGATCCACCTGGACGTAGGTCGCCTTGTCATTCCACGTCGGCGGTTCGCCGAAGTGCTCGCCGCTCCAGAACTTGAAGCCGACGGCCAAGACAACGTCCGCACGGCCCGTGAACGGCTTCTTCCACGCACCGCGTACGGCGAGCCGATGGTCCTCGGGAATCGCTCCTTGCCCGGCACGCCGCGCGTATGCGGGAATGTGGGTCAACTCCGCCAACTCGCGTAACTCGGAAGATGCGCCGGACCAAAAGATCCCGTCGCCAGCAACAATCAGCGGCCGTTCGGCACGCAGCAGCAGTTCCAAGGCCCGCTCGATTTTCGTCGGGTCACCCTGCGCGCGCAGGTCGTCGATCTCATAGACCTTGGCTCCCTTGCGCTGCCGCGCCGGGTCGTCCTGGTGATAGAGAATGTTGGTCGGGATTTCGACCAGCGCCACGCCTTGCGGATACGACAGCGCCTCGCGAAAGGCTTGCCGCAGGTCCACCTCGATGGTCGACCAATCGACAGTCCGCTTCACGAACTTGGAGAATGTGCGACACACATCGGAACCGTAGGCCTCTTGAAACGAGCCCAGGTGATCTTCGGTCGTCGGATGTTGGCCGGCGATGCACACTACCGCGCTACCGGTCAGGCCGGCCACACACAGTCCGGTCACCGCGTTGGTCAGCCCGCAACCCGCAGTAACGCAGCACACGCCAGGAGTCGCCGTGGTGCGCGCGTACGCGTCCGCGGCGTAGGCACACGCCTGCTCGTGACGCATGTGGATCAGCTTGACGTCATTGTTGCGCAGATTGGCGAGGATCGGGAAGGTGTGTCCGCCGTTGATGGCGAACAGATACTTGACCTTTTGCTCCTTCAGAATGCGTCCGACCAGCGCACCACCATCGATCGGGGCCATCGCCTGCTCCTTCCCTTGCTGCGGACGCTCCCCGTAGAGTGAACGTTCCCAGTCCATCTCCGGAGGCATGTGCGTCTCGTGTGAGCGTATGCCGCGCGCGACGACGGAGCGTGGGTGAACCGAGGCCCCTCAACCGACGTGGGCCGCGTACTCCACAGCGAGGTAGGCCCGCAATTGCGAACGGATCGAGGTCGGCGACCAGCGGAAATGGTGACAGATCGCCACGAAGCTAAACGTGTGCGCGTCTTCCTCATCGAGAAAATAGCTACAGGCCGTGCGCCGGCGGACCGCATCACCACTGTGCAAATCCCAGTACGCCGACTCAACAACCGCCAGCAGCAGCCGTTCTTCCGGCTTGAGCACTGGCCGATGGTACCCTTCTGCAGCATCTTGCAACGGGAACTTCATGCGGTGACTGCCTCCGTCTCGCCTCTCAACCATCGGTGTTGTGTGGAGCCTCGTGCGCCGACAACCACGCGTCGCACCCCGCTTGCAAAGCACGTAGTGCCTTACCACGCCCGACGGCGGTGACGCAACACGATTTTCGCGGCGTATCGCGTCGGTTGCCGCGCCGCCGACTGATCGGTCAGTCGTTCAGGATCTTCTTGGAAAGGACCTGCAAGTCTGCGCTGAACTCGTAAACGATCGGCACCCCCGTCGCCAGGTTGAGTTCGAGCACTTGCTCGCGCGTCAGCTTGTCCAAGTGCATGACGATCGAGCGCAGGCTGTTGCCATGCGCCGCGACCAGGATGTTCTTGCCGGCGCGCAGATCCGGCACGATGTGGGTTTCGAAGTAGGGTAAGGTCCGTGCCGCCGTGTCCTTCAGACTCTCACCACCCGGCGGAGCGACGTCGTAGCTGCGCCGCCACAAATGCACCTGCTCCTTGCCGTACCTCTCAGCGGTCTCGGCCTTGTTGAGGCCCTGCAAATCGCCATAGTGGCGCTCGTTGAGAGCCTGATCGTAGCTGACTGGTATAGCGGTTTGGCCGATCGTCTGCAGCACAATCTCGAGGGTGTCAATGGCCCGCTTGAGCACGGATGTGTAGGCCTTGTCGAAGTGAAGGGTGCGGATCTTCTCACCGGCCCGGCGTGCTTCCTCGCGTCCCTTTTCGGTGAGCGGCACATCGACCCAGCCGGTGAAACGGTTCTCAAGGTTCCACTGTGACTCACCGTGACGAATCAGTACGAGCAAGGCCATGTGTTGTTTTCGCGTCTCGGCACGAGGGAATCAAGCGAGAGCCGGGATCATCTGGTCTCGTACCCCTCTCGGTATCCTTCACTGCTTTCCAGGCCTTCCTTTGGCGTGGGCGGTGGATGGACTTTCAACATCCGTTGCCGCTCCGGATGAAGCCTGGGGTCGGGCGCGCCTTCCTCCTCGGTATCCTCGGCGGCGGTCTCCTCGGGTTCGTCCTCCTCGAAGCTTTCAAGCTCCTCTTCCCTGCCTTCTGAGGACTCGGTGCCCGGGCGTTTTGCCCGCCGGCCGTAGGCACGCATGCAGCGTTCTGTCCAAGCGACGCTGGTCCCCAGATGCGTTGCAACCTTCGAGATATCTACGTGTGCCTTTTTTGTCGTTCGCGCTTCCTTGTCCACCTCGGAGATGACGGAGTCGCAGGAGACGCGCCATGCCGCGATGCGGGGCGCCGAGAGCACCAACCACACGGCAAGCAGCAGTCCGGTGGGCAGCCAGTACGCACTGCGGGATTGCATGCGCGATCGATCATAGCAAGCCATTTCGCGAAACCCAATGCGCTTGTGCTGCGGCAAACGCAGCAGGTCAGGCCACGGAGCCTCCGCCCGTCGCATGCGCCGGCGCCGGTTCAACCACCATGACCAGCATGGCCGCCCCGACGGCGAGATACACCGCGACGCCGACGAAGACCGCCGGGTAGCCTCAATTCGGCCCCAGCCGATTGAACCCATCAAGGAGCAGGCCGCCGATGCCGGGTGCCAGTACCTGCGGCAGCGTGCCCGCGATGCCCCAGATGCCCATGTACTTGGCGGCCTCGTCGCCCTTGGGCAGCAGGGTCAGTGCCAACGCCCAGTCGCTGGTGAAGTACGCACCCCAACAGAGCCCAAAGGCCGCTCCAACCAGCAGCGCGTCGTTGAATCGCTGGACAACGATGAAGGTGATGCTGACCAACGCCAGGCCGATGCTCGAAGCATATACCCACAGCTTGCGTCGCTGGTACCGGTCGATGACGTAGCCCACAAAGAGCGCGCTGGGCAGCGTGGTCACGGACGACACCGCAAACAGGTAGCCGAGCCCCGCGTTGGCTGCAGTGATGTCGCCGACGCCAAGGTAGTCGCGCACATAGTAGAGCAGGAACGTGACGATGGTATTGATCGCCAGCATGTTGCAGGCCCGCGCCGCAAGCAGCCACGCGAAGCTGGCCTCGGTGCGCACGTCGAACGTGAAGGCATGCCGCAGGAGGTGGGCACGCGCGCGCGTCGGCGCGTGCGCCGGCACCTCTTCACGGACCTGCGCGAGCGTGAACAGCAGCGCAGCGAGCGTCACCGCCACGACCAGCAGCATCAATGGCAACATCGGATCGGTGCGCACACGCGGCGGTAAGAAGCAGAGCAGCGGTGCCAGCGTCATCGCCGTTGCCGGCATGGCAATCATCAGGCCCCCAATGATGGCACCAACGAGCCGACCGATGACCTCGGCGAACCCGGCGAAGCCAGTTGCCTTGCCCTTTTGAATGTCTGGTACCTGATCGGGAATGAGTGCCGTATATGGACTGCCGGCAAAATTGGCGCAGAACTGAACCGCGACGAAGGCCGCAACCAGGCCGGTCAGTGTCGACGCACCCACCAGGGCAAGCAGCGCGATGGCGTTGGCGAGCAGCCCGACCGCGAGGAACGGCAGCCGGCGTCCCCAGCGCAAGCGCGACTCGTCGCTGAGGACGCCGGCGATCGGTCCCGTCAACATCGATACGAACGCACCGACGACAGTGACGAGGCCGAGCAGACTGCCTTTGTTGCTGTCCGACGCGAACGCCAGCACGCGGGTTGGAATGACGTT
>Ga0335069_10008912_pt1 | contig 14311 bp, 12 predicted proteins | sample Lox_Sample_11_FD_206714 | JGI IMG/M metagenome (GOLD analysis project Ga0335069, IMG submission 206714) | Soil microbial communities from Loxahatchee National Wildlife Refuge, Florida, United States - Lox_Sample_1.1 | ecosystem: Environmental > Terrestrial > Soil > Wetlands | place: USA... | reverse complement strand
GCCCGTCGCGCGCGAGCCCGCCGCGGGCTCGGGTCGCCGCGTGCGCGGCACGAAACCGCCTGAAGGCGCTTCCGCCTCGCCGGCCGACGCGGCGGCCGCCTCGTTCGCGACGCTCGTCGCCAAGCTCGACTACCTGGAGCCCGCCGACATCCGCCGCGTGCGCGAGGCGTATCGCTTCGCCGACGAGGCGCACCTCGGGCAGTTCCGCGCCTCGGGCGAGCCCTACATCACGCACCCGATCGCGGTCGCGGGCCTGTGCGCCGACTGGAAGCTCGACGCGCAGGCGATCATGGCCGCGCTCATGCACGACGCCATGGAGGATTGCGGCATCCCCAAGGCGGAGCTGATCGAGCGCTTCGGCGCGCCCACCGCCGACCTCGTCGACGGCCTCACCAAGCTCGACAAGCTGCGCTTCTCGACGCGCGAGGAGTCGCAGGCCGAGTCGTTCCGCAAGATGCTGCTCGCGATGGCACGCGACGTGCGCGTCATCCTGATCAAGCTGGCCGACCGCGTGCACAACATGCGCACGATGCAGTCGGTGGCGCTCGCCAAGCGCCAACGCATCGGCGCCGAGACGCTCGAGATCTACGCTCCGATCGCGCACCGGCTCGGCCTCAACCAGACCTACCGCGAGCTGCAGGAGCTCTCGTTCGAGCACCTGTGGCCGTGGCGGCACGCGGCGCTCTCGAAGGCGGTGCAGAAGGCGCGCGGCTACCGGCGGGACGTCGTCGAGCGCATCCAGAAGGACGTCGAGAAGGCGCTCGCGCAGGCCAAGCTCAAGGCGCAGGTCTACGGCCGCGAGAAGACGCTGTATTCGATCTTTCGCAAGATGCGCGAGAAGCACCTGAGCTTTGCTCAGGTGAGCGACATCTTCGGCTTTCGCATCGTCGTGCCGACGCTGCCCGAGTGCTATCTCGCGATGGGCACGCTGCACCAGCTCATGAAGCCGATGCCCGGGCGGTTCAAGGACTACATCGCCATCCCGAAGGCGAACGGCTACCAGTCGCTGCACACGACGCTGGTCTCGCCGCTCGGCACGGCCGTCGAATTCCAGATCCGCACTGAGGCGATGCACGCCGTGGCGGAGAAGGGCATCGCCGCGCACTGGATCTACAAGGCGCACGGCGCGGCCACCAGCGACACGCAGCGCCTGGGCGCGATGTGGCTGCAGTCGCTGATCGACATCCAGGACGAGACGCGCGATGCGAGCGAGTTCCTGGAGCACGTGAAGATCGACCTGTTCCCCGACGCGGTCTACGTGTTCACGCCGAAATCGAAGATCCTGGCCTTGCCGCGCGGTGCGACGTGCGTCGACTTCGCCTACGCGATCCACTCCGACGTCGGCGACCACTGCGTCGCGGCCAAGGTGAACGGCGAGCCCGTGGCGCTGCGCACCGAGTTGCGCAGCGGCGACGTGGTCGAGGTTATCAGCGCGCCCGGCGCGCGCCCCAATCCGGCGTGGCTCAACTTCGTGCGCACCGGCCGTGCGCGCTCGAAGATCCGCCACTACCTGAAGAACATGGAGCAGGAGGAGTCGCGCGACCTCGGCGAGAAGATGCTCGCGCAGGCGCTGCGCGCGGAAGGCCTGGCGCTGCCGGGCGACGGGGCGGAGGATGCGCCGGTCTGGCAGCAGCTCACGCGCTGGAGCGGCAACAAGACCCGGGCCGACCTGTACACCGACATCGGGCTCGGCCGCAAGATCGCTACCATCGTGGCGACCCGCCTGGCGCGCCTCATGGCGGAGCGCGGGTCGCGCCCCGACCCTCTCACGCTCACGATGGGCCGCTACGCCGTCGACGATGCGGCGCCATCGCAGGGCATCGTGGTCATCGACGGCAGCGAGGGCGCCTCGGTGCAGTTCGCGCCGTGCTGCCGCCCCATCCCCGGCGACGCGATCGTCGGCAACCTCGGGCGCGGCGAAGGGCTCACCGTGCACACCGTCGAGTGCAGCGTGGGCAAGCGCCTCTTCGAGCGCGACAGCGAGCGCTTCATGCGGGTCGAATGGTCGGAGCAGCCGGTGCGGCCCTTCGAGACCGCCGTGACGCTGCTCGCGAAGAACGGCAAGGGCGTGCTCGCGCAGATCGCGTCGGCCGTGAGCCGTGCGGAAGCCGACATCACGCACATCGACATGGGCGACGAGCCGGCTGCGCAGACGGCGGAGCTGAAGCTCGTCGTGAGCGTGCGCGACCGGCAGCACCTCGCCGACGTCATGCGCACCTTGAAGCGCGCCCCCACCGTCCTGCGCGTCGCGCGCGTCAAGCCCTGAACCGTTGCACGGTGCGCAGCCGCGCGATCACGCGGCCGGCGCGTCGGCGCTCGTGGGCGTTTCGTCGAGCAGGCGCTCCACGGTGCTGCGCAGGAGCGTCGGGTCGACCGGCTTGGCGAGATGGCGCTGGTAGCCGGCCTCCAGGGCCTTCGCCACGTCCTCGGCCCGCGCGAACGCCGTGAGGGCGATCGCCGGCAGCCGCGCGGCCCGCGCGTCGTCGAAGCGGCGCACGCGCCGGATCAGCTCGTAGCCGTCGACATGCGGCATCCCGATGTCGCTCACGACGAGATCGACCCGCATCCGCCGCAGCACCGCGAGCGCTTCCTCCGCCGAGGCCGCCGCGGTGACGCGTGCGCCCCAGCTTTCGAGCACGAGCACGAGCATGTCGCGACCGTCGAGCTCGTCGTCGACGACGAGGATGCGGCGCCCGTCGAGCCCACCGCCCTGCGCTGCCGCCACCTCGGTCTTTCCGGCGCCGGGCGAGCGCGCGCCGGGCGGCGCGAACGGGATACGGATCGTGAACGTCGCCCCGCGCCCCGGACCGTCGCTGCGCGCATGCACGCTGCCGCCGTGCAGCTCCACCATGCTGCGCACGATCGCGAGGCCGAGGCCCAGCCCGCCCTGCGCGCGCGCGGCCGATGCGTCGGCCTGACGGAAGCGGTCGAAGACGTGCGGCAGGAAGCCGGGGTCGATGCCCGCTCCGTCGTCGCTGACGCTGAGTTCGAGCCATCCCCGCTCCGTGCGCAGCGCGACCACGACGTGCCCGTGGGGCGCGCTGAACTTGACGGCATTGGACACGAGGTTCCACACCGCCTGCTGCAGGCGTGCGGCATCCGCGGTGATCTCGACCTGCGGGTCGAACGGCCGCGTCTCGAGCGTGACGCCGTTGCTCTCTGCCGTGGGTCGCAGCGACGCGACGACCGCATCGACGAGCGCCGCGATGGCGACCGGCCCGGGCTCCAGCCGCAGCTTGCCGGCCGCGATGCGGCTCACGTCCAGCAAGTCCTCGATGAGCTTGGCCTGCGCACGGGCGTTGCGCTCGATCGTCGCCACCGCCTTCGCGACGTCGACGCGCCCGGCGGGCTGGCGCGCGAGCAGATGCGTCCAGCCGAGGATCGCGCTGAGCGGCGTGCGGAGTTCGTGCGACAGCGTGGCGAGGAACTCGTCCTTCATGCGGCTCGCGCGCTCGGCCGCGCCGCGCGCCTCACGCTCCGCGGCGAGCAGGAACTCGCGCTCGCCTTCCAGCTGCTTCTGGCGCGTGATGTCGATGGTGACGCCGTCGAAGCGCATCGGCGTGCCCCGCACGTCGCGGTACACCCGGCCTTTGGCGCGGATCCAGCGATACCGGCCCGTGGCCGACACGGTGCGGTACTCGATATCGTAGGGCTGGTCCGCGTCGAACGCGGCGTCGATGGCGGTGCGCACGGCTTCGCGGTCGTCGTCGTGGATGAGCCGATAGAAGAGCCCGATGTCGACCTCCGCGTCGGGCGGCAGCCAGAACTGCGCCTTGCATGCCTCGTTCCATTCGAGCCGGCCGAGCGGCCACGGACAGTGGAAGGTGCCGAGATCGGCGGCGTCGAGCGCGAGCGCGAGCGTCTCCTTCGCGCGCAATTCCTCGGCGCGCGCCGCGCGCTCGGCCTCGCGCGCCTCCTGCTGCTGCGCCAGATGGCGGCGTGCCTGGTACTGGCGCGCGCGGCCGCGCAGGGCGGCGCGCGCGGCGCTGAGCAGCGTCTCGGTTCCGAGCGGACGCTCGAGCAGCACCACGTTGCCGAGACGCTCGAGCGTTCGCGCCGCGCCTGCCGTGCGGCGCCCCGCGTGGCGGGGCACCAGCACGACGAACGGAAAGTCGGACCACGGCGGCTGGTCGTCGATCCAGCGCGCGAGCCCCACCACCTCGTTCGGACCGAGCGATTCCTCCGTGAGGAACGCGACGCCCGCCCCGCGGCCGATCTCGTCGATGAGCCGCGCGAAGGTGTCGCACACGTCGACCGCCATGCGCTGGCCGCGCAGGACCGCCGTCACGACCTCGGCATCGCGTCCGCGCGGCGCGTGCACGAGCACGCGGCCGTCGCTGGGTGCGGCGGCATCCGTCATGCCGCGCCGGCCTCGCCGCGCGGCACCGGGCTCCCGGGCCTCATGGCTGGCCCGTGCCGATGAGCTCGGTACTGCCGGTGTAATCCGGCACGCCCGCGAGGATGCCTTCGAAGCCGGCCAGCGGCTCCCCGACCTGCAGCCCCTTCGCGGACGACATGCGGAACTCGCGGATCGTGCGCTCGTTGGCGCGCGTCCGGTTCTTCACCGCCGTGATCGCGGTGCGCACGCCGCCGGCCGCCTCGAAGTAGCGGAACAAGAGCATGGCGTCGCTCAGGTAGCTCAGGTCGAGATCGGAGCGCAGGTCGGTGACGACGCCGTGCTGGGCCACGACGAGGAGCGTCGTCACGCCCGAATGGTTGAGATGCGTGAGCAGCTCGTGCATGTGCAGCAGCAGGAACGCCTCGCCCGGCATCGCCTGCTGGTATGCGTTCAGGCTGTCGATGACGACGAACGAGCATCCGTCGCGCTCCACGGCCTGGACGACGTCGCACGCGAACTCGCCGGGCGAGAGCTCGGCCGGATCGATCGGCCGCATCTGCAGGTTTCCGTTCTCGACGAACGAGTCGACTTCCATGTGCAGCTCGCGGCTGCGCAGGAGGAGCGTCGAGACCCCTTCGTCGAACAGGTAGTAGGCCCCCTTCTCGCCGCGTTCCAGGGCGGCTCGCATGCAGCGCATCGCGGTGCTCGTCTTGCCCACGCCCGAGGGGCCGACCAGCAGCAGGTTGGTGCCGCGCGAAAGCCCGCCGCCCAGCATCTGGTCGAGCTCCGACAGGCCGGTCGAGACCGTCTGGTGCGCGAGTACCGCGCGGTGCTGCGACGCCGTCAGGCGCGGGAACACCGACAGCCGTCCGGTGTCGAGCAAGAAGTCGTGCGAGCCGCGCTGGAAGGCCTGGCCGCGCATCTTCACGACGCGCAGGCGCCGGTGCTCCGTGCCGTAGCCCTGCACGGTCTGCTCGAGGCTGATCACGCCGTGCGACAGGCTGTGCAGTTGCAGGTCGCCCGGCTCGCCCGTCTTGTCGTCGAGGAACAGGACGGTGCAGGCGCGCGTCGAGAAGAAATGCTTGAGCGCGAGCACCTGGCGGCGATAGCGCAGCGGGTCCTGCGCGAGCAGGCGCATCTCGGAGAGCGAATCGAAGACGACGCGAGTCGGCTCGCTGCGGTCGATCTCCGCGGTGATGCGCCGGATGGTCTCGCCGAGCTCGACTTCCGACGGGTAGAGGATCGACTGCTCGGCATCGGGATCCCGCCAGCCTTCGTCGAGCAGTTCGAACAGCGAGATCCGGTCGAGGCTCCAGCCGTGCGACGCCGCGACGCCGCGGAGCTCGTCGGCCGTCTCGGAGAGCGTGATGTAGAGCCCGCGCTCGCCGAGCTCCACGCCTGCGAGCAGGAATCGAAGCCCGAACGTCGTCTTGCCGGTGCCGGGCGTGCCCTCCAGCAGATAGACGCGATGCGGCGTGAGACCACCGCCCAGGATGGTGTCGAGGCCGGGAACGCCCGTGGAAATCTTCGCCGCGCCGGCCATCGGCGTGGTGTCGCGGTTCATGGACCTCCTCTTGTGCGCAGCGCATCGGACGCGCGCGGTGTCCCGTGAACGCTAGCGCGCCATGCCCGTGCCGTCCGTAGGACAACGGCGAAAGCGCTCGCAGGGAGCGGCCGGAAGGACGAGTCGAGGCGTGCGACTCGCCTGGGCTGCTTGCGCCAAGTCAAGCGGCACGCCGTCGATGCGGCCTACGCTGGCCGCATCATGAGTCCTGCCCACACGCCCGATTCGCCGCTCGACGGATTCGAGGTGCTTGACGATTGCCACCGCCGGACGCTCGAGGAGCTGGAGACGCTCTCGACGCTCGTTCTCCACCTCGAGTCGGGCACCGTGGACGCGATCGCGCGCGCGCTCGCGCGCCGGATCGTGCATCACTTCGGCACCGTGACGCGCCAGCACCACGAGGACGAGGAGCGGCATCTGTTCCCGGCGCTCGTGCGCGGCGGCGATCCGGCTGTCGTCGATGCCGTCCTGCGGCTGCAGCAGGATCACGACTGGCTCGAGGAAGACTGGATGGAGCTGTCGCCGCAAATCGATGCCGTCGCGTGCGGGCATCCCTGGTACGACCTCGACCTTCTGCGCGAGGGCGTGGCCGTCTTCTCGGCCCTGTCGCGCGACCATATCGCCATCGAGGAGTCGGTGATCTATCCGGAGGCGCGGGCTCGACTGCAGGCCGGCGAGCGACGAGCGATGGGCCGCGAGATGGCCGCGCGCCGGCGCGCGCAACGCGCTCAGCGCGGCGTGCGGTCGTCGGGTGCCGGATAGCGGACGTCGAGCACCTCGAGTTCCTCGAGGCCGCCCGGTGCCTCGAAACTGACCTCGTCGCCGACGCGCGCCTTCAGCAACGCGCGCGCGATCGGCGCGATCCAGCTGACTTCCCCGCGTGCGCTGTCGGCTTCGTCGATGCCCTTGATCGTGATCGTGCGCTCCTCTTGGCGCTGGTTCACGACCCGCACCGTCGCACCGAAGAACACCTGGTCGCCGCCGTGGTGCAGCGACGGGTCCACGACCTCGGCGATGTCGAGCCGCTTGGTCAGGAAGCGGATGCGCCGGTCGATCTCGCGCAGCCGCTTCTTGCCGTAGATGTAGTCGCCGTTCTCGGAGCGGTCGCCGTTCTTCGCCGCCCACGAGACGGCCTCGACCACCTTCGGGCGCTCGTCGTCGAGGAGCGCCAGCAGCTCGGCGCGCAGGCGCGCGTAGCCGGCCGGCGTGATGTAGTTGCGTGCGCCTTGCGGCAGCGGCGTGCCCGACGGCTCCTCGTCGTCGGGGGTGTCGTCGGGTGCCGCGTCGGGCTCGCGGGTGAAGGCCTTGTTCATGCGGGGAGGCGAGGAGCGGATCGTCGCCATTCTCCCGCGCCGGGGCCGGCCTTGCAGGCACGGGCGGCGCAGGGATGCAGGGGCGTGCGGGCGTGCGGCGCAGCGATTGCCGCGACAATCGTGGCCCCTTGCCTCCGGCCGCGTCGCGGCATCCACCCATGAGCGTTTCCCGCAGCGATGGCCGCGCGCCCGACGCCCTGCGCCCCGTGCGCATCACCCGTGCCTACACACGCTATGCCGAAGGGTCGGTGCTCGTCGAGTTCGGGCACACGCGCGTGCTGTGCACCGCCTCCGTCGACGAGAAGGTCCCGCCGCATCGGCGCGGATCGGGTGCCGGCTGGGTCACCGCCGAATACGGCATGCTGCCGCGCGCGACGCACACGCGCGCCGACCGCGAAGCGGCGCGCGGCAAGCAGAGCGGCCGCACGCAGGAGATCCAGCGCCTCATCGGTCGTTCCCTGCGCGCCGTGGTCGACCTCGAGGCGCTCGGCGAACGCACGATCGCGCTCGACTGCGACGTGCTGCAGGCCGACGGCGGCACGCGCACCGCCGCCATCACCGGGGCGTTCGTGGCCGCGCACGACGCGGCGACGTGGATGCGGGGCAAGGGCCTGATCGCGAGCAGCCCGATCCGCGATTTCGTCGCCGCCGTCTCGGTCGGCATCGTCGACGGCGTCGCGCGGCTCGACCTCGACTACGCCGAGGACTCCGGCTGCGACACCGACATGAACGTCGTCATGACGGAGCGCGGCGGCTTCGTCGAGCTGCAGGGCACGGCCGAGGGCACGCCGTTCAGCGCCGAAGAGCTCGATGCGCTCGTGGCGCTCGCGACACGCGGCATCCGCCAGCTGATCGCCGCGCAGCACGCGGCACTCGCCGCGTAGTCGCCATGCGCCTCGTGCTCGCGTCGAACAACGCGAAGAAGCTCGCCGAGCTCGCGACCCTGTTCGCGCCGCTCGGGCTCGAGCTCGTCGCGCAGGGCACGCTCGGCGTGAGCGAGGCCGAGGAGCCGCACGCGACCTTCCTCGAGAACGCCCTTGCGAAGGCGCGGCACGCCGCGCTCGCGACCGGCGGTGCCGCGCTCGCCGACGATTCGGGGCTGTGCGTGGATGCGCTCGGCGGTGCGCCGGGGGTCGCCTCGGCGCACTTTGCGCACGTCGCCATCGATCCTTCGCTCGATCGCGAGGCGCAGCGACGCCTGCAGGACCACGCGAACAACCGGCAACTGCTCGATCGCCTCGCCGACGCGGGCGATCGGCGCGCGCGGTTCGTCAGCACCGTCGTCGCGCTGCGTAGTGCGGACGATCCCGAGCCACTCGTGGCCACCGGGCGCTGGGAAGGCGAGATCCTGCATGCGCCGCGAGGCGAGGGCGGCTTCGGCTACGACCCCCTGGTGTGGGTCCCCGTGCTCGGGCGCAGCGTCGCGGAGCTCGATGCTTCGACGAAGAACGCGGCAAGCCACCGCGCCCAGGCGGCGCGCGCCATGGCGGACCTCATGCGCAGCGCGTGGCGGCTCTGCGTCTCCTGAGCGTGCCGGTGGTGCCGTCCTCGCCGGCGATCGCGATCGAGCGCGCATCGGCGGGCGAGACGGCCGCCGCGCGCCTCGATCGCTACACGCGCCCCGGGACGCTCGCTTTCGCGGCGCTCCCGCCGCTGTCGCTCTACGTGCACCTGCCGTGGTGCCTGAAGAAGTGTCCGTACTGCGACTTCAACTCGCACGCGTGGCCCGAGGCCTCGTTGCCGGCGGATCTCGAGGCGCGCTACCTGGGTGCGCTCGTCGCCGACCTCGAAGCCTCGTTGCCGTTCGTGTGGGGCCGCCGCATCTCGAGCGTGTTCATCGGCGGCGGCACGCCCAGCCTGTTCTCGCCGGAAGCCATCGACCGGCTGCTCGCCGCGGTGCGTGCGCGCCTGCCGCTCGAGGCGGGCTGCGAGATCACGCTCGAGGCGAACCCGGGCACGTTCGAGCGCGAGCGCTTCCGGGCGTATCGCTCGGCCGGGGTCACGCGACTCTCGATTGGCGTCCAGAGCTTCGACGACGCGCGCCTCGCGGCGCTCGGGCGCGTGCACGACGCCGCGCAGGCGATCGCGGCCGTCGAGGAAGCGCAGCGCGCCTTCGAGACCTTCAACCTCGACCTCATGTTCGCGCTGCCGGGCCAGACGCTCGACGGGCTCGACGCGGACCTCACCGAAGCGCTCGCGCTCGCGCCGCCGCACCTCTCGCTCTACCACCTCACGATCGAGCCCAACACGTACTTCGCGGCACGCCCGCCGAGCGGCCTGCCGGACGAAGATCTCGCGGCCGCGATGCTCGATCGCGTGACGGCCCGCACGGCGGACGCCGGGCTCGAGCGCTACGAGGTGTCGGCGTACGCGCGGCCCGGCCACCGCTGCGCGCACAACCTGAACTACTGGCAGTTCGGCGACTACCTCGGCATCGGCGCCGGAGCGCACGGCAAGCTGACGTTTGCGCACCGCGTCGTGCGCGAGACGCGCTTTCGCGACCCCGAGCGCTACATGGCGGCGGCGCTCGGGCCGGGAGCCGTCGCGCAGGACGTGGAGGTGGCGCGCGACGAGCTGGCCTTCGAGTTCATGCTGAACGCCCTGCGCCTGGCGGAGGGCTTCGAGCTCGCGCGCTTCGCCGAGCGCACCGGCCTCCCGCCTTCGGCCATCGAGCGGCCGCTCGCCGAGGCCGAACGCCGGGGCCTCATCGAGCGGGACCTGCGGTATGTGCGGCCCACGGCGCACGGCTACGACTTCCTGAGCGATCTTCAGGCACTCTTTCTCGCTTCCCGGGAGTAAGGCCGCGCCTGATCGGGCGGTGAAGGGCACGGGCACTAGACTGCCCCGCATCATTTCAGCAGGCTCCGCATTGCGCGCGAAGACCGACTCCACTTCGGCCGGTTCGGGTTCGGCGCTGCGCTTGGGCACGGCGCTTCTGCTGCTCCAGCAGGCCGGCCACGTGTGGCCCGTCGGTGCCCAGCCGGGCAGCGTCGCCTGGCTGCAGAGCGCGATCGACGGCCTGTGCGAGCTCTCGAGCCGCGATGCCCTCACCGGTCTTGCCAATCGGCGTCAGTTCGAGCTCGCGCTCGCGAGCGAGATCGACCGCGTGGCCCGCACGGGCGAACCTGCGCTCGTGCTGATGGTCGACATCGACCACTTCAAGCGCATCAACGACGCGCACGGTCATCCGGCGGGCGATCTCGTGCTGAGGGCGATCGCGCAGGTGCTCGACGATTGCATCCGGCCGATGGACACCGTCGCACGCTTCGGCGGCGAGGAGTTCGCGGTCATCCTGCCGAACTGCCCGCCGCTCTTCGGCCAGGCTGTGGCGGAGCGCATCCGCCTGAAGGTGAAGGAGCGCTCGGTCGCGATCGGCGGCGGCGTCGAGGTGCGCGTCACGGTCAGCCTCGGGGGTGCCTATGCGCCCCAATGGGTGCGGTCGTCGCCCACGCTGTGGGTCGAGCGCGCCGACCAGCAGCTCTATCGCGCGAAATCCGAAGGTCGCAATCGCGCCTGCCTCGAGCAGCCGCCCTCGTCGCTCGTGAGCCCCGAGGAGAAGGCCCTTCTGTTCGGCACATCCCGCTTTCAGGAAGAACCATGACCACGCCGGCACTGGCACGCGCGTCCTCATCCGCGATCGCCGCGAAGCTCGATGCCCAGGGCACGCCGCGCGGCCGCATCATCGCCATCACGAGCGGCAAAGGGGGCGTGGGCAAGACCTTTCTGTCGGCCAACCTCGCGGCCGCGCTCGCGGCGCGCGGCGAGCGCGTGCTCGTGCTCGATGCCGACCTCGGACTTGCGAACCTCGACGTCGTGCTGAACCTCGAGCCGAAGCTCACGCTGCACGACGTGTTCACGGCCCGCTGCACGCTCGAGCAGGCGATCCTCGCGGCGCCAGGCGGGTTCTCCGTGCTGCTCGCGGGCTCGGGCCTCGTCGAGTATTCGCGCCTCACGCCCGACGTGCGCGAGCAGCTCGAGCGCGTGATCCGCACGGTCGCGCCGCGCTTCGACCGCATCCTGCTCGACACCGGCGCCGGCATCTCCGATGTCGTGCTCTACGCGGTGTCGCTCGCCGACGAGGTGCTCGTGCTGGCGACCCCGGAGCCCACGTCGATGACCGACGCCTACGCCACGATCAAGGTGCTCGCGACACAGCAGCAGCGACGCTCGATCCGGCTCGTGGTCAACCAGGTGAGCCAGTCGGGAGAAGGGCGCGCGATCCGCAACCAGTTGCAGCTCGTGGTCGACCGCTTCGTCGTGCCGCAGGTCGAGGCGCTCGACGAGCCGCTGAAGCTCGACTACCTGGGCGAGATTCCGACCGACCCCAACGTGCGCGACACGGTGCAGAAGCGCCGCCTGCTGCTCGACGCGATGCCCGGCACCGCGGCCGCGCAATCGATCGTGCGCCTGGCCGAGCGGCTGGCAGGCTGAAGGCTAGCCCGGGCGCGACGCAGCACGCGCACCCGGCTGGGGCCGCAGCAGCACGATCACGGCGCCGGCGCCGCCGTCGATGGCCCGCGCCTGGGTGAACGCAAGCACCTCCTCGCGCTGCACGAGCCAGTGGCGGACCTTGCCCTTCAGCACCGGCTCGCGGCCGGGAGAGCCGTTGCCCTTGCCGTGCACGACGCGCACGCAGCGCAGGCCCGCGCGGGCGGCGTCGCGCAGGAACGCGCCGAGCTGCTCGCGCGCTTCTTCGCGCCGCAGACCATGCAGGTCGAGCTGCCCCTGCAGCGCCCACACGCCGCGACGCAGCTTGCGCACCACGTCGGGCCCGATCTCGGGCCGGCGGTAGGCGAGGCTGTCGTCGGTCTCGAGCAGCGACTCGGCATCGAACTCGTCGGAGATCGACTCCGCCAGCACCGCCGCCTCGTCGGCTTCGCGCTGCTGGGGATGCGGTGCGGGCCGCGGCCGCGCGACGTGCGGCGTCGCCTTCTTCTTGAGCGGCGCCACCGCACCGACGCTGTGCGCAAAGAGCTCGCGCTCGCGACGCGCGGCGGCTGCGTGCGCCTGCTCGCGCGCGAGTCGCGCCTCGGCTTCGCGGCGACGCTCCGCCAGCGCGCGGCCGACGTCCGCGAGCGCATCGAGGCCGCGCGCGGCGGGTGCGGAGCGGTTGGACATGGCAACGCCGATCATGGCATGCGGCGCGGCTGCGGCCGACGGGCCGCACCCCGCGGACGTCACAGCAGCCCGCGTTCCGCGAACGACACCACGCTCGCGTGCGCCACGACGAGGTGGTCGAGCACGCGTACGTCGACGAGCGCGAGAGCGCTCTTCAAGGTCTGCGTGAGGTACTCGTCGGCGCGCGATGGTTCGGCCGCACCCGACGGGTGGTTGTGCGCGAGGATCACGGCCGCCGCGCGCAGCTCGAGCGCGCGCTTCACCACCTCGCGCGGATAGACGCTCGTCTGCGTGAGGGTGCCGCGGAACATGTCCTCGAAGGCGATCAGCCGGTTCTGCGCATCGAGGAAGACCACGCCGAACACCTCGTGTGGCCGCGCGCCGAGCTGCAGCCGCAGATAGTCCTTCACCTTGGCGGGCGCATCGAACACCGGCTGCGTCGCGAGCTCTTGCGCGAGGGCGCGGCGCGCGAGCTCGAGCACGGCCGCGATCTCGGCGCGCTTGGCCGGGCCGAGGCCTTTCACGCGCGCGAGGTCGGCAGGCTGCGCGTGCAGCAGCCCGCGCAGGCCGCCGCAGGTCTCGAGCACCTGCTGCGCGAGCGCGAGCACCGACACGCCCGCGAGCCCGGTGCGAAGGAGCAGTGCCAGCAACTCGACGTCGGCGAGCGCCGCGGGCCCGAGCGCGGCGAGCTTCTCGCGCGGGCGTGCATCGGCGGGGATGTCCTTCAGCACGGCGGTGGCGCTCCACGACCTAGAATCGAGCCCAGTGTAGCCATGCGATTCGGCCCCGAACGCGCGATGCGAGACCGGCTCGCGCGCCCCTCCGAACGGGGCCACCCCGATCGCCCTTCGAGATGCCCAGACCTGTCCAGCCGGGTTCGTTCGTGACCCTGCATTACCGCCTGCGCGGGCCCGATGGCGCCGACATCGTCAGCACGTTCGGCCTGTCGCCGGCCACGCTGTCGATCGGCGCGGGCGAGCTCGCGCCCGCGATGGAGGAGCGCCTGATCGGCCTCACGGAAGGAACGCGCACCGCATTCGATCTCCCTGCCGGGGCCGCGTTCGGCGCCCGCAACCCGGAGCTGCTGCAATGGGTGCGACGTGCACTGATCGCCGAGCACGGCGATCCCGAGTCCGAGCCGGCGGTGGGCGACGTCATCCAGTTCGAAGCGCCCGGCGGCCAGGGCCAGGTGGCCGGCGTGGTGCGCGAGACGGGCGAGGCAGCCGTGCTCGTCGACTTCAACCATCCACTGGCCGGGCAGCCGCTCACCTTCGAGGTGGAGGTGGTCGGAGTGCTCGCATGAGCGCGTGGGGAGGCAACGTGGAAGAGATCCTTCTCGCGGAGCCGCGAGGCTTCTGCGCAGGCGTCGATCGCGCGATCGAGATCGTCGAGCGCGCGCTCGAGAAGTTCGGGGCGCCGATCTACGTGCGCCACGAGATCGTGCACAACACGACGGTGGTGCACGCGCTGCGCGAGAAGGGCGCCGTCTTCATCGAGGATCTCGCCGAGGTGCCGCCGGGCGCGACGCTCGTGTTCTCCGCGCACGGTGTCTCGCAGGCGGTGCGGCGCGAGGCGGCCGCACGCGGGTTCGCCGTGTTCGATGCGACGTGCCCGCTCGTCAACAAGGTGCACATCGAAGTCGCGAAGCTCCACAAGGAGGGCTACGACTTCATCATGATCGGCCACAAGGGGCATCCGGAGGTCGAAGGAACGGTCGGTCAGCTCGACTCGGGGATCCACCTCGTGGAGGACGTCTCCGATGTGGATCGGCTCGACCTGCCCGCGGATGCACGCCTTGCCGTCGTCACGCAGACGACGCTCTCCGTCGACGACGCGGCGCAGATCCTCGCCGCGGTGAAGCGCCGCTTCCCGCAGGTGCGCGAGCCGAAGCAGCAGGACATCTGCTACGCCACGCAGAACCGGCAGGACGCCGTGAAGCTGCTGGCGCCGGCGGTCGACGTCGTCGTGGTGGTGGGC
>Ga0335069_10008911_pt1 | contig 14312 bp, 6 predicted proteins | sample Lox_Sample_11_FD_206714 | JGI IMG/M metagenome (GOLD analysis project Ga0335069, IMG submission 206714) | Soil microbial communities from Loxahatchee National Wildlife Refuge, Florida, United States - Lox_Sample_1.1 | ecosystem: Environmental > Terrestrial > Soil > Wetlands | place: USA: Florida... | reverse complement strand
ATCAGCTCTCCGCGCTGGATTGGGTCGACGTGCTCCAGATCCCCAAGGCCGATCCCGCCGCCACTTCGAAGCTGGCCGAGTCTCTCTCGCCCTGGACGCGCAACTCGCGCAACGAACTCAAGGCCGCTCAAGATCGCGTGAACGCCGTCGCCGCCAGCGGACAACTCGGTATCTTTGCCAACGGCTACTGGGGACACCCGGCTATGCGCCTGTCCCCTGACATCAACCTGCTCGCCTTCTCGCACTACGTCCAGGCGCTCGAGTATCAGCGCAAGGCCCTGCAGGTCGTGGGCCTGCTCGGTTCCAAGACGCCCCACATTCAGAATCTCACCGTCGGTGGAGTTGCCAATGCGATCGATCTCGACAGTCCCGCCGCGCTCGACATGGACAAGCTCGAGATGATCCGATCGCTCCTCGCCGAGGTCGCGCAATTTATTCAGCAGGTGTACTTCGTCGATGTCTGCGCGGTCGCCGCCATGTATCCCGACTGGTTCAAGATTGGCAGTGGCGTTCGCAACTATCTCGCCGTTCCCGATCTCCCGATCGACAGCAGAGGCTCCGCCTACGACCTTCCCGGCGGATACATTCACGACGGCGACATCGGCGGCGTGAAATCGTTCCAGACCGCCTCCGACGCGGTCTTCCGACAATCTGTCACCGAAGACGTCATCCATGCCTACTATCACGGAGAAAAGCCGCTGCATCCGTGGGAGGGCGAAACCGAGCCCGAGTTCACCGGGTGGAATGGTGACCAGAAATATTCATGGGTGAAGGCCCCGCGCTACAACGGTGAGCCCGCGCAAGTCGGACCGCTCGCGCAGGTGCTGATCGGCTACGCGCAAGGACACCCGCTGACCCGCAAGTACACCGATCTTGCCATCGAGAAGATTGCGGCGATTGGAGGAGTCCACGCTACCCCGGCCGCGCTGCACTCCACGCTCGGGCGCCACGCTGCTCGCGCCATCCGCGCCTGCATGCTGGCCGAACTGGCGCAGAAGCACTGGCAACTGCTGGTCGACAACATCGCCAAGGGCGACTATACCGTTCACAATGCGCCCGTGATGCCCAACCATGAAGTGCGCGGCGTAGGCACGCACGAAGCCCCGCGCGGCACGCTCTCCCACTGGATCGTGATCAAAGACGCGAAGATCAAGAACTACCAGGCTGTCGTTCCGTCCACCTGGAACGCCAGCCCCCGCGATCACGCCGGAGCGCATGGTCCCTACGAAGCCTCGCTGCTGCACACGCCCCTGGCGCGGCCGGAAGAACCCTTGGAAGTCCTGCGCACCGTCCACTCCTTCGATCCCTGCATGGCCTGCGCCTGCCATGCCTTCGATCCCAGCGGCCGCAAGATCGGAGTCGCGAAGATTTTATGAAGACAGCGCTCATCGGCGGCATTGGCAATGTTCTCCTAGGAGACGACGGTCTCGGCCCCTACATCGTTCGCGTCCTCGAATCGCAATACATTTTTGCCGAGAACGTCGAGGTCGCCGACCTGGGGACGCCCGCGCTCGACTTGACCCATCGCATCGTCAACCGCGACACCATCATCTTGATCGACGCGATCACGACCGACGCTGCCCCCGGCACAATCGTTTGCTACTCGAAACAGGACATACTGGGCATTCAGCCCGCGCAGCGCCTTGACCCGCACTCGCCCGCGCTCTCGGAATGCCTTCTAGGCGCGGAGATGCTGGGCGCGAGTCCTGAAAATGTCTTGCTGGTCGGAGTTGCAGCTGAGTCCTTCGAGCCGGGCCGCCCCCTGAGCGATTCAGTTCAGCGATCCGTAAACGCAGTCATCGAGAAAATCCTGCAGGAACTGTACTGGCTGGGCTTCGATTTCGAGAAGCGAGTGCAGTCCGTTGATCCGTCAATCTGGTGGGCGGAAGAGGTAGATCTGGAACCAGAACTAGTCAGCTAGAAATGCTGGAACGAGAACTACTCACTTAAAAATCCCCCATTACTGAAGCGATGTCATCCTGAACCGAGCGGGCGAAGCACGCTCGGTGAGGGACCGTACGGCAGCGTGCGCCAAAACGGCAGCGAAAAAGATCACCTGTTCATCCAGCCCCAAAGCGGCGCCCTCATTCTGAGCGACGCGAAAGACCCATGCACTCTGCGGCTATCGCCGCCACATCGGCTAGTGAGGTGAAATCCGGCCAGCCGCCGTCCGACCTGGAATATCCGCCAGCAGACCGCCGCCATCCCCGGTCATAGTTCCCCTGTGCGCCGTTCGCTCGCCCACCTGCTGCCGCCACATCGCGTAGTACAGCCCCTTCTGCTCGAGCAACTCCTCGTGCCTGCCGGACTCCACGATGCGTCCGCGCTCCAGCACGTGAATCCGGTCCGCATGCATCACAGTCGAAAGCCGGTGCGCAATCAGGATGGTGATCGCTTCACGATTGCTGGCCACCTCGCGGATCGTCAGGCTGATTTCCTCCTCGGTCAACGAGTCCAGCGAGGACGTGGCCTCGTCGAACACCAGCAGTTGCGGATGCCGCAACAGCGCCCGCGCGATCGAAAGCCTCTGCTTCTCGCCGCCGGAAACCTTCACGCCGCCTTCGCCGATCAGCGTGTCCAGGCCGCGATCCGCCCGCGCCAGCAGGCTATGAGCCGCGGCCTTGCGCAGCACATTCATGCACTCTTCGTCCGTGGCCGACGGATTCACAAACAGCAGGTTTTCCCGGATCGTCCCCGAGAACAGCTGCGTATCCTGCGTTACGAATCCAATCTTCTCGCGCAGCAGGTCCAGATCCACGCTCGTTGACGGGATGCCGTTGTACAGAATCGCTCCCGACTTCGGCGCGTAAAGTCCCACCAGCAGCTTGACCAGCGTCGATTTCCCCGCACCCGAGGGTCCGACGAACGCCACCGTATCTCCCTGCGCGGCGCTGAAACTGATCTCATTCAGCGCCAGCTGCGACGAACTCTGGTGCTGGAAGCTCACGCTATCAAACTGGAAGGTGAGCAACTCATCCACGGGTTCCGGATTCGAGGGCTTCGGATCGCGCGGCGTATCCAGGATCTGCTGAAAATTGTGCAGCGACACTTCCGTCTCCCGATAGGTGTTGATCACGTTTCCCAGTTCCTGCAGGGGGTTGAAAATGTAGAACGAGTAAATCAGGAGCGAGAAAAACTGTCCGACTGTAATCTCCTGCCGGAAGATCAGGTACAGCATCAGGAATAGAATGCTCGTGCGCAGCGCGTTTACGCTCGTGCCCTGGATGAAACTCAGGCTGCGCAGGTACTTCACCTTCTTCAATTCTAGCTTCAGGATCTTGTCGGTGATCCCATTCAATCGCCCGACTTCCTGGTTCGCCAGCCCCAGGCTCTTCACCAGCTCGATATTCCGCAGCGACTCGGTGGTTGATCCGGCCAGCGCGGTCGTCTCGCCCACAATCGTTTTCTGAATCTTCTTGATCTTCTTGCTCAGTACCGAGCTGATGATCCCCAATAAGGGCACGGTCAACAGAAACGCCGGCGCAATCGCCCAGTGCACGCGAAATGCATAGATCATCACAAACACAATGCCGACCGCGGAAATGAAAAGGACGTTGATGCTGGCCGTAATGAACTTCTCGACATCGGCCCGCACCTTCTGCAACTTCCCCAGCGTTTCGCCCGATCGTTGATCTTCAAAAACCTGGTAGGGCAGGTCGAGCGAATGCTTGATCCCATCCGAATACATCTGCGCGCCCAGACGCTGCACGATCACGTTGGTGAAGTAGTCTTGGAAGTTCTTCGCGACGCGCGACACAAAGGCCACGCCCACCGCCGCCAGCAGCAACAATCCGGCGCCACGGATAAATTGCGCCTGCGTGTACTGGTGATATTTGGTCGCGTATCCGTCGATCACGTGCCGAAAGATCACCGGATCGAGCAGCGAAAAAATCTGGTTCGTCGCCGCCAGGAGCAATGCGACCAGGAACAGCGCCCAGTACTGCTTGGCATATCGGTAAAGAAGCTTCATAGGTGAAGACCGTAAGACGCAGAGTTCTCAATTAGATGGAAGCCCGACCTCTATTGATTCACAAATACAGATGAGTTCAAAACCGAGACGGAGTACGAAGAATCTGTGTCATCCCTCACCGAGCGGGCAAGCACGCTCGGTGAGGGATCGTACGAAAGCGTCCACCAAAACAGTCTCAGAAAAGATCATCCTCGAAACCGCACCTTCGTCCTCAGCGAAACGAGAAGAAGACTTATGGTGATTCCCCACCACGTGTTCTATCCTCGTGAAATGCCCCAGGCGGCCCCGGCAAATGACAAAAAGCTGATCCAGATAGTAGACGCGGCTCTGGTCGACGCCAGCCGGCGCAGCGGCCCCTGGCTGGCCTGTCGAATAGGCTGCACCCAATGCTGCATAGGTGCTTTCGCCATCAATCAACTGGACGCCCTACGTCTGCGCCGGGGTCTCGCCTCTCTAACACGCACCGATCCGAAAAGAGCCGCGAGAATCCTCGCCAGGACCGCTACCAGCCTCAAGCGCATCGCCAAAAATTTCCCCGGCAATCCCGCCACCGGCCTGCTCGACGAGAGCCCGGAAGCCGAAGCCCGCTTCGCCGATTTCGCCAACGACGAACCCTGCCCCGTTCTCGACCCCGCCACCGGCCGATGCGATCTCTACAAATCGCGTCCCATGACATGCCGAGTCTTCGGTCCACCGGTCCGTTCTGAAGATGGCCTTGGCGTTTGCGAACTCTGCTTCCAAGGCGCGACCGACGCCCAGATCGCCGCCTGCGAGATGGTCCCCGATCCCGACGACCTCGAATCCACTCTTCTCGCTGAACTGCAAAAGAAAACGGGCGCCCGCGGATCCACGATCATAGCCTTCGCAATCGCAGACCAGCGCTAACGCCCGCATCAATCGAACCGGCGCTCAGCACTACAGTTTTGTCATCCTGAACCGAGCGGGGCGAAGCACGCTCGGTGAGGGATCTTACGACCGCGTGAAGCGCCCCGGAAGCCGAAAAGGCTTCGCGAGGGCGTGAGCCGCGCGTTTGGCTCGCTTCCTTACTGCACCGGATTCCCATCCGCATCGATCCGGTGTACTTCGCCGAGATTCAATTCCCGTATCCCGGCTTCCACCTTGCTCATATCTCCCACCACCACCCAGATCAGGTGCTGCGGCTGGATATACTTCTTCGCAATCTCATTCGCACTTGCCGGCGTCATGGCCATTGTCTTCTGCGTGAATGTATTGAAGTAATCCTCGGGCAGCCCGTATTGCAGGATGGTCCCATACGCGCCGGCCAATTGCTGCGCTGTCTCGAAGCTTCCCGGCAGCGACAGCGTCGCATTCGCCTGCTCGTCCTTCAATTCTTCTTCTGTGATGGGTTTCGGGCCAACGACGTCGTTGTACTGCTGCACCAGTTCTGCCATGGCCTCTTTGGTCTTGTCCGTCTGCACCGGAGAGATGCTGATGTACGGACGCTGTCCCCGCGCCGACGGCAGCGCGCTGAACACGCCGTAGGACCAGTGCTTGTCCTCGCGCAGGTCCATGTTGATGCGCGAGCTGAACTTCCCGCCAAAAATGTCGTTGACCAGCTGCAAGGCCAGCGAATCTGGATCATTTCTAGGTGGTGCCAGCTGCGCGCCGAAGATTACACTCTGTCCCGAACCCGGACGATCCACCAGGTAGACCACATCTTTCGAAGGCTCGTCCACCACAGGCACCGTTCTCTTCGGAACATTTCCCGGCTTCCACGACGCGAACAATGCTTCCAGCCGGGGCTTGATCTCCGCCATCGTCGCGTCACCAACCACCAGCAGAGTCGCGTTGTTCGGCTTGAACCAGGTGTCGTGGAACTTCGCCAGGTCTTCGCGCGTCATCTTGCCCACGCTTTCCTCTGTTCCGGTTCCGGTGAAAGGCACCGCGTACGGATGTCCCTTGCCATAAAGCAGCCCCGGAACCACGCGCAGCGCCATTGCTTGCGGAGTTACTTTCTCGCGCTTGATCGCCGCCAGCCGCTCTTTCTTCAAGCGATCGAATTCCTTCTGCGGAAACGCCGGATGCAGGATCAGGTCGGCATACACGTCCAGCGACTTGTTCATGGTGCTCTTGAGCGTATTGATGCTCACCAGCGACCAGTCCAGGTTCGCTCCCGCGTTGAAGTTCGCGCTCAGCGATTCCAGTTCTTCGCCAATCTTCAACGAATCGCGCGTAGGCGTCCCTTCTTCCAGCATTCGCTGCTCGAAGCTCGCGGTGCCGGGTGCGGCCTGCGGGTCCGCCGAATATCCGCTATCCACCATCAACGTGAAGTTCACCACCGGAGCCGAATGCCGCTCGGCCAGCACTACCTTCAGCCCGTTGCTGAGCGTCGCCTTCTCCAGTTCCGGCAGCTTCAGCGACATCGGCTCGCCCAGTCCCGGCTCTTTCGACCGGTCCAGCTTCCCCTCGGTCTTCAAGTCCGTGGGGTACGGATGCACTTCCAGCACATAGTCGCCGTCGCTCAGCCAGTCGTTCGCCGCCTTCTTCACCGCCGCCGGAGTTGCCGCCTTGATCCGCGTCAGGTACACCTTGTAGCAATCCGGATTCCGCGTAAACGTCTGGCAGCGCGCCAGCAGATCGCTCTTTCCGCCGAATCCGCCGATGCGCTCCACAATGCGGGCGTACCGACCCAGGATCTGCGTCTTCGCCAGTTGCAACTCTGTCGCGGTCGGGCCATTTTTCAGGAAGTTCTGCAGCTCTTCATCCGCTGCTTTCTCGACCTTGCTCAGATCGCCGCCTGGATTCGCCGTCAACGTGAAATCAAATTGCCCCGCAATCTCATTGGTGTCGTCCGAAGACGTTGCCGAAGTCGCGATCTGGTCCTTGTAGACCAGTCGCTTGTACAGGCGTGACGTCTTTCCCTGGCCCAGCACCTGAGCGGCCAAGTCCAGCAACGCTTCTTCCGGCGATCCGAATTCCGGAACATTCCACACGCGATACAGGCGAGCCTGCGGCACACGATCCTGCACCCAACCGCGATGCGTGCCCGAACGCTTTGCCGGCCACGCTTCCTGCTTTGCTATGGGAGGCCCAGGCGGAATCTCGCCGTAGTACTTCGCGACCTTCTCCTTCGCCACTTCCGGCGTGATGTCACCCGCAAGCACCACCGTTACGTTGTTCGGCCCGTAGTAGGTCTTGAACCACTCCTGCACGTCGTTCATGGAGGCCGCGTCGAGGTCCTTCATCGATCCGATCACCGTCCAGGAATACGGATGCTCGACCGGATACGTGTTCGTGGCCATGATCTCTTCGACGACGCCGTAAGGCTGGTTCTCGCCCTGCCGTTTCTCGTTCTGCACCACTCCCCGCTGCAGATCCAGCTTCTTCTGGTCGAGCACCCCCAGCAGGTGCCCCATGCGGTCGCTCTCGGCAAACAGCGCGTAATCCAGCATCGACGTCGGCACGTTCTCGAAATAATTCGTGCGATCGTTGTTCGTCGTGCCATTCAGGTTTGTCGCCCCGATATTCTCCATGGCGTTCAGGTAGGTGTGATTGAAGTTGTCGCTGCCGCTGAACATCAGGTGTTCGAACAGATGCGCAAACCCGGTCTTTCCCGGCTTTTCGTTCTTCGATCCCACGTGGTACCACGTGTTCACCGCCACGATCGGGGCCTTGTGATCTTCATGCACCAGCACCGTCAGCCCGTTGGGCAGTACGAATTTCGTATAAGGGATATTCGGGATCGGGATGTCCACACCGCTTGCAGCCGCACCGGTCGCCGGAGCCTTCTTGGTTTCCTTTGGCTGTTGTGCCGCCATCTGCCCCAGCAACGCACTCGCCATCAACACTGCCGCACATATCCACCGCACCATCGATCTCTGTTTCAAGATTGCCTCCGCATCATGCAGACCAGCGTCTGCCGGTATTTGTACGTACAAGGGAAAAAGTTGGGAGAACCGGGTCATCCGTGGAACCCGAAATGATAAACCCGCCGCCCAGGATTCGCACATTCTGGGGGTCTTAGCGTGAATGTGCACCCCTGCGCCACCATGGGGCGTTTGGACTCGCGAGTGCCCGATTGAAAACGATCTTCTAGAAGAAACTTCAATCGGACCTACTCAAAATCACGCATGCAATTCCGGTCTGCCCGATGCTACTTTGAGTGCGTCGAGGTCGTTTCTATGCGTGCGTGCTCCAATCATCACTGCCCGGTCTTCGGACACATCGTCTATTCGGTCGCCACACGCTGTCCCGTGTGCAAATGGGACCTGCGGCCGATCCTTCCAGCCAGCGAAGTCAAGCCACAGAAATCCCCAGCCCAATCAAGAGTAGCCTGACAATCCTGAAAACATGTAGGGACAGCCGCCTCGGCGGTCCGGTCGACTGAAAGTCGACTGGTTAGCCTCGAATTCCCGCAGCCTTCTGCGACCGTGCAAACAAGCTGCCTGACCCAAGCTGACGGCAATACTCCTCGAAATCGGGCCTGGGTCCCTTCCAACGCAACTCCTCAAGGCTCTCGAAAACCGGCACATCCAGCCGCAACGTCGCCAGTTTCCGGAACAACAGCGCATCCTCCCACGCAGTGAACAAAGCTGCGGCCAGAGTCTTCGCCTTTTTGATCGACGGATCCCACGCCTGCCAATCCTTCGGAATCTGCTCGAGGTGCGGATAGCGCGACAACACGGCGCCCGCAGCCTTCTCTCCCCACCCCTTGATTCCTGGATATCCATCCGCGCTGTCGCCTACCACTGCCAGGTAATCCGGAATGGACTCCGGTTTCACTCCAAACTTTTCCACCACGCCCTGCTCGTTCCGGAAAAGTTCGCGCCGCCGATCCAGTTGCACTACGCGCGTCCCGACCACACACTGGCTCAAGTCTTTGTCCGGGGTGCAGATGATGACCTTTTCCACCGTGGATTCTTTCGCCGCTCGCGCGGCCGCCGAAGCCAGCGCATCGTCCGCTTCGAACTCCACCATCGGCCAGACCTTGACGCCCATCGCGGCCAGCGCCTCTTCGAGGATGGGAAACTGCGACAACAGCGCTTCCGCCACGCCTTCGCTCGTCTTGTATCCCGCGTATAGGTCGTTGCGAAACGATTCGACCAGGTGATCCGTCGCTACCCCAAGGTGAGTCGCGCCCGCTTCCACCATCGACAGGACCGACCCGAGCACGCCGCGCACCGCGCCCACTTCGCGGCCGCGCGCGTCCCGAGCCGAAGGCACGGCAAAAAAGTAGCGGAAGAGTTCGTAAGTTCCATCAATCAAATAAACGTCCATATGCAGGAATTGTAGTGGACCACGTGGCAGCGGACCCTTAGGTCCGCAAGTTGTGAAAAGTTAGTGGAGGGAGGAAAAGTCCAGAAAAGCGTCGAAAGCTCAAATTCCTGTCAAGCCCCAAAATCAGCCCAATTTCCGCTAACCAACTGCGAATACACCAAATAAAAATCCCAAAAGCGTGTTACATCACCCCCTACCAACTTGAGATAATAAATATAGAGGGAAAGAAAAGACGCGGCCGCAAGGCCGCGTTTCTATTTTCATGCAAAGGTGAAGGGTGCAGCGGGTGCGACCGATGAGACAGGGCTTACAAGATGGCATTGGGGTGAATTAGCTTCAGGCGAAGCGATATTTATCACTCCAAAGCTAGCAAATTCTTTCATCTTGACAAGTAAATGACTCATTGGGACACTGCTCATCCACACCGATTGCCCGCGGTTCCCCCCGCCGCAATCACCGACAAATAGGCAGTCTAACCACGTTTGCGGTGGCAGGAGGCAACATGCGCCATTTCTCAGCTCCCAGTCTCGTACTCACGTCGATCCTTGTGCTGTTGTCCTCTGCAGTGGCCGGGACGACCATTCATGTTCCGGCCGACCAGCCGACCATCCAGGCGGGCATTAACGCGGCCAGCAACGGCGACACCGTGCTGGTTTCGCCGGGCACGTATTACGAGAACATCAATTTCATGGGCAAGGCGATTACGGTCAAAAGCTCCAACGGCGCTGCCGTGACGATCATCAATGGTCAGCAAAAGGGATCAGTGGCTACTTTCTCCACGAGTGAAACTCGAAGTTCCACTCTGTCGGGCTTCACGCTGACGAACGGGTACGGATATACCAGTTCGGGATACGAAGGTGGAGGAATTTACATCAATGGCGCTTCGCCCACGATTCGGCAAAACGTAATTACGCTGAATTCTGCCTGCGGAGAAGGTGCCGGCATCGCCGTCAATTCTGGTAGTCCGCTGATCCAGAACAACATCATCCAAGGTAACCTCCAAGTCGGCTGTGATGGCGGAGAGGGGGGCGGTGGCATTTTCCTGTCCAACGGTTCTGGAAAGCAGACTACACAAATCCTCGGCAATCTCGTCGTTGCCAATTCTGAGTACTATTCGCTCGGCGCGGACATCGCAGTTTACGGTGCTAACTCCGCAGTCATCTCCTATAACGTCATCAGCAACAACGGCGATGGCGGGGTTTTTCTCGATAGCACAACCACTGGGACTGTCATGGTCCAGAATCTGATTACTGGAAACCTTAATGGTGCTGGGGTTTCCTGGTACACCGAGCCGTCGGTGTTCGTCAGCAACACGATCGCAAATAATGGCGGCTACTACGGGCGTCCGGGCAGTGAAGTTAACGCTGGATTGATGGACAGCGCGTTGACGATGGAAAACAACTTACTCGTCTCGACAGGCGCGTGGTCGGCGTTGGTCTGCGGGCAATACAATTCCACAACCCCTCCGACGTTCAGCAACAATGACGTCTTTGCCGCTGACGGTTCCGCGTACGATGTTACGTGCCCTGTGCTAACCGGCGTGAGCGGTAACATATCTGCCGATCCACTGCTCGTCGCCCTTCTCAGTGACAACTTCCGCCTACAATCGGCTTCGCCGCTGATCAATGCGGGAAACAATTCTGCACCCGAACTTCCGTCCCGGGACTTCGCCGGTGATCCGCGTATCGTGGCCAATACAGTGGATATCGGAGTTGACGAGTACACAGCCCATCCCCCCATAGCATTGTCGTCCAATGCGCTTCTCTTCGGGACGCAGCAGGTGGGCACGAACAGCGCTACACAGACGGTGACATTGTCGAATGCTTCGGCGAGCGCCGTCTCAATCAAACTCATTGCCGTCGCTTCCAGCTTCTCTGAAGCTAACAATTGCGGGTCGAGCCTCGCGGGCGGGGCTTCCTGCCAGATCGCGGTAACGTTCTCCCCTGCCATCGGAGGTGCGATTACCAGCGCTTTAGCCATCTTCACGAGCGCAACTCAGAATCCTCTGTTTGTCTTGCTCAATGGCACAGGCCTCGCTCCTCAAGTGAATTTTTGTTGTTCATTCTACTTTTACGGGCAGGTGATCGGCACGACGGCGACGGAAACGAATACTCTCACTAATACCGGGCAGGCACCCTTAACCATCACGGGCATCAGCTATAGCGGGCCGACCGATTTTGTCGAGACGAACAATTGCCCGGTCGCTCCGAATACTCTTGCGATCAACGGGTCTTGCACGATAACGGTTTCCTACACGCCGACATTTGTCGGCAGCGAGAGCGGGACCATCACTGCGTATGACAATGCTGCACCTGGTAGTCAATCCGTCGGCGTCAGCGGGTACAGTTTCAGTGCCGGCAATCCTGTCCTCTCGCCCACATCTCTAACGTTCCCGACCACGCTCATCGGGCAAAGCAGCCAGCCGCAAACTATGACGTTGACGAACGCTGGCACCGGCACCATGGCAGTCACCCAGATCTACTCCTATGGGGATTTCCAATCTACGAACAATTGCCCCACAAGCCTTTCTGCCAATGCCAGCTGCACGATCACCGTGACCTACGTTCCCAGTGTGCAAGGCAGCGAGGGCGGAAACCTGTACATCTACACCGATAGTGCGTCCGGCGCGATTGGTTCGTTCACCGGCACTGGATCCGCCCCGGTTCCAACGATCTCCTCCATCTCCTTGTCCAGCCTTCCATCCGGTTCGGGCGATACCCAGTTCATCATCACCGGCACAGGGTTTGTTTATGGATCGCAGATACTCTGGAACGGCGTCGCGTCCACCTATTGCTGTCAATACGTCTCTGGCAGCACGCAAATTCAATTCACCCTTCCGGCGGCGGATTTCGCCATGGCCGGCACCAATCAGATTGCCGTCTCTACCCCCGCGCCGGGAGGAGGTACTTCCAACTCCGTGCCAGTGACGGTTTACTCTGCGATGCCCTACGCTTCGAAGTCCACCAGCTACAACTACCGCAACATCACCGGCACGAATCTGCAGGAGTACTACTACGGAGCAGCCCAAATCACTTCGCCGTTTCCCATCCAGTTCGGTGGTGGAAGCTTCACCAACCTCACGGTCGGTTCCGGCGGCACCATCAGTTTCAACGGTTTCTACTACCCGTATAACAGCAGCATTCCCACGACCCAGACCGTTTCCCTTATCGCTCCGATGTGGATGCCTTTCTATCCGTACGGATCGGGTACGGACAATAACGTTTTCTGGGAAGTTCAAGGCACTGCGCCGAACCGACAGCTGATCATCGAGTGGCGTAATCTCGGCGTCTGCTGCGAAATCACCAATACCGTCCGCTTCGAAGCAGTATTCTTCGAAGGCAACAGCAACATCTTGTTCAACTATGCCGATACCGTTTTCGGCGGCTCCTACTCCTCTTATGACAACGGAGCTGGGGCCACGGTAGGGGTGCAGGTCGATCAGTCCGTGTTCAGCCAGTTCAGTTACAACACCGCTTCGTTGACCAGCCATTCCGCGCTGCTGTTCTACCCCAGCAGTCCCGCGGCCATCGTCTCGACGAGCACGGTCGATTTCGGTTACCACCAGATCGGCAGTTCGACTCTGCCGCAAGGCCTGACGCTGACTAACGGAGGCGTGGTTCCGCTCTCGATCTCAAGTATTGCTGCGGACAATCCCGACTTTATCGTCAGCGACAGTTGCGGATCTTCTGTGGCGCCGCATCAGAGCTGCTCCATTCACGTCGTCTTCAAACCGACGCAGCCTACAAACGAGACCGCTACGCTCACCATTACCGACAACGCCACCTCATCGCCGCAAACCGTTTCGCTCTCTGGAACGGGGACGGTTACCGGTATCGTGGTGTTCCCGGTCCTGGTTAATTTTGGAAGCGTCGCCGTCAATACGACCGCGACTGCCCCCGTCACGCTCGCTAATGCCACTAATCAGCCGCTGACGGTTCAGGGAATCACCACGGCGCCCTCCGTCTACACGGAAACCAACAACTGTGGATCGTCCGTCGCGCCGGGACAGTCTTGCACGGTCACGGTCGCCTTCACGCCCACGCAAAAAGGGTCCATACAAGGCACGCTCTCAATGGCCCTGAATGGAAAAGCATCGGCGGTGAAAGCAAACCTGACCGGTTCCGGCCAATGAGGTCGGCGGGTCATCACGTGATAGGAAGAGCCCCATTTTTCCCATCGTCGCGGGAGAAATGGGGCATTCTTTCTTGGTCAATCGGCGGGAGGCGAAGCGCATTTCCTTGTTTAGACGAGATCGCGGAGGGGTGTGAATCAGCCATGGGCCGCATCAAATTTGTAAACCTACGCATTTTTTAACTTCCCCCTTGCACTTTTTAGCATTCATCTGCTATAAACATTGAACCGAGAGAGTGTGGCTGCGCTGGATGCTGTTTTGAATCTCTCGTGCGCGTCCGGCATCTAAGAGTTTTAAGGGATTGATTCCCTAATCGCCCCGGCCACGGGGCTGGATTCGGAAGCAAATTGTAGGCCTCCGAAGGGTACCTTCAAAGCAAGGACCTCCAAAAGTAAGTTCTTTTCTCAATTTCTTGTCTTCCGCCTTGGCTTGGCCTGAAAGGCCTGCAGAGCTAAACGCTTTAGTTTCATGGCGGAAGACGCATATCGTTGCGCGCTCGAAAAGGAGCCGTAAGGCGAAATCGGCCTCCGGATTCCTCCGATGTCCGCCCATTCTGCACTGAGTTCCCGTTGTGGAAATCGCGTGGAAATTCTGTGGGATGCGAGCGTTGACAGGCTGGGACGCGAACGATATGTTTGAAAGGTTTCGAGGACAGTCGGATTCGCACTAGATGCGGGTTCGAACTGGACTGAAATGCGCCGCTCAGGCGGTCAGCAGTTCGGTCTTTGACAACTTGGTTGAACGTGCCAGTCGTGAGAGAACGGATTCGGGCATAAGTCCGAAGCGATCTCACAAGATAGGCCACTCGGCTTTCGCAAGAAGGCTCGAAGTGGTCGCCAGCACATCCTTTCGAGCGATGGAGCTGGCAGCCTACCTTCTACCCGTCGGTAGGCGAACAGGTTTCAAACGAGAGTTTGATCCTGGCTCAGAATCAACGCTGGCGGCGTGCCTAACACATGCAAGTCGAACGAG
>Ga0335069_10008910_pt1 | contig 14313 bp, 9 predicted proteins | sample Lox_Sample_11_FD_206714 | JGI IMG/M metagenome (GOLD analysis project Ga0335069, IMG submission 206714) | Soil microbial communities from Loxahatchee National Wildlife Refuge, Florida, United States - Lox_Sample_1.1 | ecosystem: Environmental > Terrestrial > Soil > Wetlands | place: USA: Florida... | reverse complement strand
AATCAGGCTGGATGGAGTTGAACCATCGGCCTCTCGGTTCCGGACCGAGCGCTCTGCGAACTGAGCTACAGCCTGTATTGAAATCGAAGGTGGACGACGGGCCTTGAACCCGTAACCCCCGGACTCACAATCCGGTGCTCTGGCCGATTGAGCTACGTCCACACGCACGGCGGGCGGGAGTCGAACCCGCATCGGCCGGTTTTGGAGACCGGGACTCTGCCACTCGAGCATCCGCCGCGTGTTGTTGATTCGCTGGGGAAACGGCATGTACGGGAATCGAACCCGTGCCTCCTGCTAGACAGGCAGGCGCGCTACCACTACGCCAACACGCCGACGAAAACACAAAACACACAACATCGCGCGATCGCGATCAAAGCATCGCGACGCCGCGTCACAGAGGTTTTGTGTTTTGAGTTTTGCGTTTTGTGTTTTCACTGAGGCGGGAGGGATTTGAACCCCCGAAGCATGCAGCAACTGATTTACAGTCAGCTTCCTTTAACCAGACTTGGATACCGCCTCTTATATAGTTTCAAACTTTCAAATCATCCCGGAAGGACTCGAACCTCCAACTTCCTCGATGTAAGCGAGGCACTCTGCCAATTGAGTTACGGGACGTCTGTTCGGAGTTCCGCCTTCAGGCGGTTCAGCGGATTGGAGTGGGCGGGATTCGAACCCGCAACCTCCTGCGTGCAAAGCAGGCGCTCTTCCAATTGGAGCTAACACCCCGAAAATGTGATTGGGTCGGCAGGAGTTGAACCTGCACCTCCGGTGTCAAAGACCAGCGTGCTACCGGTTGCACCACGACCCAGTTTTTTTTTAACCACAGAGGACACAGAGAACACAGAGAACACAGAGACGACGGAGTGAACGCATGTGCATACACGGCGCACGTGGTTCTCTGTGAGCTCTGTGTTCTCTGTGGTTTATTTCGGTGGTCGGGGGAAGGGGGGACGGGGGAAGGGGGGACACGACCGCGGAAGGGGTCGAACCTTCAACCTCCTGCTTCGTAGACAGGCGCTCTTCCGGATTGAGCTACGCGGTCACAACCAGTGGCATGGGCGTCTCGCCCATGTTTTCCGAGAATGAACGCTGGCACGGCAGGACTCGAACCTGCAACTTCCCGGTTAACAGCCGGGCGCTCTACCATTGAGCTACGCGCCAATTCAGTGGAGGGTGAGGGAGTCGAACCCCCAAGGCATTTACGCACAACTGTTTTCGAGACAGTTCCCGTCGCCAATCGGTGTGACCCTCCGGACATTCGAGAAAAGAAGCGCGGCGGCGACGTGGAGTGTGCGCCGCCGCGCGGTCCCAGGAGAAAACATGTGGCCGGCAGGAATCGAACCTGCACCTCCTGGTCTTCAGCCAGGCGCTCGACCGATCGAGCTGCAACCACATAAAGGAGAGAGAGGGATTCGAACCCCCGCTTCCCCGACCGGGGAAGTCCGCGTTAGCAACGCAGCGCGTTCAACCGCTCCGCCATCTCTCCAGAAATACAGCAAAACGCCTTCGTGGTCCTTCGTGCTCTCCGCGTCCTTCGTGTTTAACGTCTTTTCTCTGCGAATCCCGCGTTCGCCGCGGCGAATACCAAGCAGCCCCAGCGGGAATCGAACCCGCCCCTCCGGCTTGAAGGGCCAGCGTCCTGCCACTAGACCACGGGGCCACAATTCGGATTCCGCCTGCACCGCGCGCACCTCGGGCGCAGTCGACGGAATCCTCTTCTTCTTGAACCGACTCTTCACTTGCCAAAGATCGGAAAGCCTTTCGAACGCGCGCCTGTCATCGGGGCAGCGCAGCCGAAAGCCTTCACGTGGCCCGGGCAGGATTTGAACCTGCAGGATCCTGCTTCTGAGGCAGGAATGTCTGCCGTTTGCATCACCGGGCCAGAACAAACTGCACCAAGGGCGCTGGTCGCAAAGAAACAAAACATATTGGGAGAAAAAAGGCCGCGACCAGCGGGGGGAGTTACCTGTTCATTGAATCGCTACCAAGCTGTGGCTGATAGCGTTCGATGACCAGGTCGCGGGAGGCGGTCGCGGGTTTCCCGGCGCTTGTATGGGCGCACAACACGACCGCTATCCGCTCTCTTGCGGACCATTGCGGTAAGAAGTTGTGCGTAAACGCCGACATTGAAAGAACACCTGAGAAAAGGTCTCTTACAAACAGACAACAAGTGTACCCACTCGTTATCGACGATTCCTGCGAATCGCTGAAAGACTATACGCAGGAAGCATGCCAAAGGTGCGGGAAAGGCGCGCATATTTCTTTACGTGCTTTAGTCTAAACGACTTACACGATATCCGCACCCCACACATGCCTTCTCCCTATCCCCGCAGAACTCCGCATTTCTGATTACTTCGGATACACTTTCTATCCATTAAGATAGTCCACCTACCACACCGCTTCGTGGTCCTTAGTGCCTTTGTGCTCTTCGTGTTTCCGTCCTCCCCGCGCGAAATCACTCCGGCCGCAAATCGGACCAGCTCAACCCAAACCGCGCCAGATACTTCCGCAACCGATCCGCATCATTCGGCGCCTTCTTCTTCGCACGCGACGCCGCAAACAACTCCCGCCCCGCATCCGACAAGCTCCGCGCCCCCTCGCACACGCGCAGCACCTCCTCCAACTGCACCCGATCAAACCGATCCAGCCCCTCAATCGCTTTCGCAGACAAATGCCGCGAAAGCACCCCATCCCCCCCACCGCCACTCCCGCCCCCCGTCTTCCACGACGCCGCCAGCGCGAGAATTTCCTCTTCCACCTGCCCGAGCGTAATCCGCGCCCCGCCACCCCCGCCCGCCAGCGTCGCCATCCGATTGATCGCCGCATTCAGATCGCGGAAATTCCGCCGCCACTCCGCCCCCGGCGACACCGCAAACGCCAGAAACCGCTCCCGCGCCTCCTTATTGAACGTCACATTGTTCCCATTCACCCGGGCAAACTGCTCCAGCTCGTACGCCACGTTCGGCTCAATATCCTCCCGCCGCTCCTTGAGCGCGGGCAGCCGAAACGTCCACAAGTTGATCCGCGCAAACAAATCCTCCCGAAACCGCCCCGCCTCCACCTCGACGGAAAGATCCTTGTTCGTACCCGCAATCAACTGAAAATCGCTCCGCACCTCCACATCCGATCCCACGGGAAGAAATCTCTTTTCCTCGAGCGCCCGCAAAAGCATCGCCTGCTCGTCCACGCCGAGCTCGCCGACTTCGTCGAGGAACAGGGCCCCGCCGTCTGCCGCCCGGAGAAGGCCGGCGCGCGCGCCAATTGCTCCAGTAAAGGCGCCTTTCGTGTGACCGAAAAGGGCGGACATTGCCCCATCGCCGCGGATAGTCGCGCAGTTCACCTCCACAAAATTCCCACCGACCTGCCGGCGAAATTTTTTGAGCTCGAAGATGCGGCGGGCGAGCTGGCTCTTGCCTGCTCCCGTCGGACCCATCAGCAGCAGCGGGGCCTTGCTGTGGATTGCGACCCGTTCGATCTGCTCGATCAGCTTGTTGAAGGCGGCGTTTCGGGTCTCGATTCCGCTTTTCAAGAACGACAGGCTTTCCGTCTGTTCCACGGCAAAGCGTGAGGCGATCTTGTCGTACTTCGACAGATCGAGGTCGATGATCGAGTATCCCCCCGCCTCCGAACTCCGTCGGCCGTCTTCGCCGCGCGGCGGCGAGGTCTGCAACAGCTTCGCAGGAAAGTAATGCGCCTCCGTCAGCAGAAACAAACAGATCTGTGCGACGTGCGTCCCGGTCGTGATGTGAATCAGGTATTCTTCGCGCTCCGGTGCGAAGGGATATTTTTTCGCGAAATCCAGAAGCGCCGAATAGACCTCCTGGAAATCCCAGGGGTCGTTGAACTCGACCTCGTGCTGCCGGACCTCGGTGCTCGGCGACACGGTCCGAATATCCTCCGTCACCTGCTCCGCCAGTCGCTGAAACTTTTTCTGGGCGATCAACTCCACGCGATCGACGCACAATTCCTCGTGGCGGCACATGGCGACGGTCGGCCGCCAGCGCTGCCACCGCGTCGCCCCACTCCCCGCGTCGACCACCGTTCCCAGCAATCCGATAATGACCTGCTTTTTCTGTGCCATAGCAAGAACTATACGGTCTTATCCCACAGGCTACAAATGAAATCCGCCGACGCAGCGTGGCATGCCCGCGTATCCGCCCACAACTTCCCTCAGATACGCCTGTTATCTCCAATTCCACCAATGCCGCTTACACCAGGCACACTCCTCGCTATATCTCTCTCGCCTCGAAGCGTTGCTGGACGGCACGAGCGGGATTCCCGTTTCGCGTCCCGCCACAGGTTCGAAAACGTCGGAAGGCGCCGGGTAAGTAGCTCAGTGGTAGAGCATCGAGTTGTTAACTCGACTGACGCGGGTTCGACTCCCGTCTCACCCTCCAGATGGCTGAACACCATCCCGAGACCAGCGGCGAAAGCCGCAACCGACGCAGGCTGGGCCGACGAGGCGCTGTTGCTCGCCTGTCATCTTCCGCGGCGCCGGCCGCGCTCGTGCCCCCCCCCGGGGGATGGGCCGCGCCGTCGCCAACGAAGAATTGACACCGCATCGCAGCTTGCAGCCGGGAGGATCCCGCGAAAGCACGACCACGACACTGCCCCCCCCCGCTCGGTTCGCGCACTTGAGCGTGTAAACGCCGGTGCGCAGGACCGGGGCGGGCAAACGAGCCCTCTGCCTTCGTTGAATCCCGGCTCCGCGTGTCGATGCGGGGCGAGCCGGCGCTGAATCGCGCCCGGCCTGCGACTTTTAAAAATCCGTTTGAAACCACGGAGCTCACGGAGAGCACGGAGGATTCAAACATAATAAAAGAAACTCCGTGCCCCTCCGTGCTCTCCGTGGTTTCATTTTCCCCAACCGCCTCGAAAGGAGGCACCCATGACCCTCAAGATCCTCATCAAGAACCACGAACGCGGCCTGCTCTTCAAGAACGGCAACTTCCAGCGCGTCCTCGCCCCCGGCGAATACACCCGCTGGAACCGGCTCTTCTCCAACCACGAAGAGGTCACGGTCTTCAACACGCTGGAGACGTTCGTGAAGCATCCGCTTCTGGAGACGTTTGCGACGCGCCCGGAGTTTTTGGCGGAGGCGCTGGTGCTCTCGCTGAAGGACACGGAGCGGGCGCTGGTGTGGCGCGATGAGCGGCTGTACTGGGTGTTTGGTCCGGGGCGGCATGCGCTCTGGAAGGCGCCGTACGCGCTGCGGGTCGAGACGTTCGACATCACGGCGCTGCGTTTTGAGCATCCGCAACTGGCGACGGTGCTGCAGAATTCGTCGGCAGCGCAGTACCTCGAAGGGGTGCAGGTGCCGGCGCATGAAGTGGTGCTGATGTATCGTGACGGTGTGCTGATGGAGCAGCTTCGCGAGGGTCTGCATGTGTTCTGGAAGGGCACGGGAAAGCTGGCGTTCAAAAGCGTCGACCTGCGGGAGCAGGTCGCGGATGTCGCGGGGCAGGAGATCATGACGGCGGACAAGGTGACGCTGCGTGTGAACCTGGTCGTGACGTTCCAGGTTGCGGACCCGGTTCTCGCGGTGACGAGCACGGCGGATTATCAGCAGGCGCTGTACCGTGAGGCGCAGCTTGTTTTGCGTGCGGCGGTCGGCGGGAAGACGCTCGATGCGCTGCTCGCCGATAAGGAATCGGTCGGTAACGAGGTGCGGTCGACGCTGACGGCGCGTGCGTCGCAACTGGGTGTGCAGGTGAAGTCGATCGGTTTGCGCGACATCGTGCTGCCGGGCGATATGAAGGAGCTGATGAACCGGGTGATCTCCGCCACCAAGGAAGCGGAGGCGAACCTGATCAAGCGCCGCGAGGAAACTGCGGCGGCGCGCAGCCAGGCGAACACGGCGAAGCTGCTTGCGGAGAGCCCGCAGCTGGCGCGTTTGAAGGAGCTGGAAATGCTGCAGCAGATTCTTGCCGGCACCAAGACGACGTTTGTGCTTGGCGCGGGGGATTTGACGCAGCAGATTCGTGGGCTTGTGAGCACGGAGTAACGTGGCATGGGCATCCTGCCCATGATCGATGGAGTGGTCCCGACGACCACTCCATCGATTCTTCGGCGCGACGCGATCGCGCTGCAAACATCGCATAATGCCCAGGGATCTGATCCCTGGGCTTTCACTCGCGGGTCGGCCAATTGGTAGGCCAGCGGATTCTGAATCCGCCAATGGAGGTTCGAATCCTTCTCCGCGAAATTCTGATCTGATGAATCCTTAAAGAGAATCGATCAGCTAATATGGTTCCAGAACGACTTGCGAGGTACAGGAGGTGGCCCGTGGATTTAAAGGCAAAACAGATGTGGGAAGATTTTTTGAATCCCGAGGTACTCCGATTTCGACTGGCCATCTCGTCCATCTACATCGTTACTTTTGAAGCATTGAAGGATTCTATTACCGATCACATCAAAACATTTTTTTGGACGGGGTTTGAGGACGGTAAGGAAGTTTTGGACCAAAAGTACGAATCGGATGTTCTGAGCCGAAATCGGAGTCCCGTTCATGCCAGCCTTGAGTGGCTCCAAGAACGGAAGGCAATCGATGATAAGGACATCGAATCATTCGTCCGCGTAAAGGATTGTAGAAACAAGCTCGCCCATGGTTTGCTGAAAGTAGTGACTAAGGATGGCATTCCGTCTGATTTTGAGGAAAGGTTTCAGGAAATGGTCGCTCTCATGAAGAAGATCGACCACTGGTGGATCATCAATTTTGAAATTCCAATTAATTCTGACTTCGACGGCAAAGAAATTGATGAAGAACAAATCATGTCGGGACGGTTGATGTCGCTGCTAGTGCTCTACGACATTGCCCTCGGTTCCCCCGAGAAAAGCAGCTATTACCATGACGAGTTTCGCAAGCGGTGCGACGAGAACCAAGCGAACACAACTAAGGAAAGACCCGCACATGACGAACGTTGACTACTACTTCATCCCCACCGGCGAAGCCACCGCCCTCCTCCCCGCTCGCGAAAAATCCCTCTCCCCCATCACCGTCATCGCCACCGAAAAACTCCGCAGCACCTTCGACGACCTCTGCATCACCCAGGCCCTCAACTCCCGCGGCGCCCCCGGCGTCACCGAGCTCGTCCTCAACCCCGACGCCCACTGCGGCTACGGCGCCCCCATCGGCTGCGTCCTCGTCTCCCCCACCCACATCTACCCCGGCCCCGTCGGCGTCGACATCAAATGCTCCATGTCCCTCCTCCAGACCAACATCCCCGCGCGCGAAATCAACAACCCCAAAATCCGTCGCAACATTATTGATGCCATCCTCGAACGCGTCCCCACCGGCGCTGGCCGCGGGCAGCGCTCGGTCAAGAAATCGCGCCGTGTATCCGTCGAACAGGGCAAGCAACTCGCCATCCACGGCGCCTCGCGCGAAGTCCTCGAATCACTCAGCATCCCCGTCGAATGGGCCGCCCGCTGCGAAGACGCCCACCACCTCGGCTCCGATGGCACCACCGACTCCCTCGCGCGCCGCCTCGACCAGCTCCTCGCCAACCGCGTCCTTTCCAACTTCGAAGAAAAAATCCACCAGCTCGGCTCCTACGGCGGCGGCAACCACTTCGGCGAAGCCGAAATCGTCAACATCCGCCCCGGCATGGAAAAAATCGCCGACACCTTCGGCCTCCAGAACGGAAACGTCGCCTTCCTCTCCCACTGCGGCTCGCGCGGCTTCGGCTACCAGCTCGCCAGCAACCAATTCAAAACCCTCCAGGCCCAGTTCGAAAAATGGTCCACCCCCTTCCCCGCCGGCGACAAACAACTCGTCTACGCCCCCCTCGGCACCTACGAGGCCGACCGGTACATCGACGACATGTCGCTGGGCGCCAACTTCGCCACCCTCAACCACCTGCTCATCAACGCGCTGGTTCTCGAAGCGTTTCAGGAAGTGCTGCCGGGAACGAAGGGAAATCTCGTCTACTTCATCTCGCACAACATCGCGCGGCTAGAGCCGGTGAAGAACAGCCCGCTCGGCATGGCCTGGGTTCATCGCAAGGGAGCCACCCGCGCCTTCTCCGCCGGCCATCCGCAACTCCAGAACACGCCCTTCGCCGCCACCGGCCACCCGATTCTCCTCCCCGGAAATCCGCAGGCGGGCAGCAGCGTCATGGTCGCCACCGAAGGCGCACAAAAATCCGCCTACTCCGTCAACCACGGCGCCGGCCGGGTGAAAGGCCGCAAAGCCGCCATCCGCGAGTTCGATCAGAAGGAAATCGACCAGAGCTTCGAGGACGCGGATATCCTCACCAACTGCCGCCAGTACCCGAAGGACGAAGCCCCCGCCGCGTATAAGGATTTCAACGAAGTGCTGAAATCCGTTGAGACCGCCGACCTCGCCAAAGAAGTCGCCAGGCTCCGCGCCCGCTTCGTCATCAAAGACTCCGACAAGGCCGACGACTGATATACCCCCCGGCTTGCCGGAGGTGACCCTGCCGCAACCATATGCGAGGCCGTCCAATGACAGCGCACGAAATTCCCCGCTATCATGCCCCGATGAACCTCCACTCCGCCGGCAATCAAATCCTCATCCACGGACTCCTCTTCGTCGGCGTCGGTCTCCTCTGGGGCCTCGTCGTCCCCCACACTCCCTACCCCCGCCTCGCACTCGGCGCCCACATCCAATTGGTACTCAGCGGACTCCTCTTCCTCATCACCGCACTCCTCCTGCTCAAACTCCCCCACCGCGTCGGCTCCAAATCACTCCTCATCATCCTCACCTCGGTCTACCTCACCTGGCTCATGGCCCTCTCCGAAGTCGCCAACGCCTGGTGGGGCACCACCCACATGCTCCCCATCGCCGCCCTCCAGGCCAACGCCCCCGGCGCCGCCCCATGGCAGGAGACCATTGTTTCCCTCACCCACATCTCCGCCGGTCTCGCACTCATCGCCGCCTGGACCCTCCTCACCATCGGCTTCATCAAATCCCCTCCCCCGAAATCCCCCAGCCCGTGAGGACCAGTAAAACTTGCATTTTTCTTGACTTCATCAGGAAATCGATATAGTTTCCACTATCGTTACGTGATACCGCCGTTAAGAAAGGCTTATTCCGCATTCCTCTGCGGCATGACTTCCTGATCGCACCTGACCCCATTTCGTATTCCGGTCTGTTGCGGTGAAACGAATGTCTGTGCCAACCACCATGTCGGCAAGCGCATTTCGGCAAGCGATTCTCCCATCCTGGAACTCCGTAAGTCGACCCGTGCTTGCTTCATCCCGAATGCGGAGCCCTCATCCCTGCGACCGTTCGCCGCCACACGGAACCCCGTGGAGGTAAGCCTGAGCCACCGACCACGCACCACGGATATAACCCTATATCCCTCCCATGGCCGGTGAATAAAAATTTGGAGCCGAACATCTCGCCCGTCGTTCATTCACAGGTTCCCGGCCTCCGCCGGTGATGAGGAGACTTTCATGCTCGCATCGCTTCGCACCGCGTTCACAAGTCACTTCGCGCCCCAATTCCCCGCACTGGAAACCCCCGGCGCTGCTAAAGCACCAGCCCCTACAGGCCTCGCAAAACTCCGACGCCACGCCGCCCGCGCCATCCTCGAAGCCCTCGAACCCCGAACACTCCTCACCGCCTACGTCGTCAATACCCTCGTGGATGAAAGCAACGGCATCAACGTCGGCAACGTCTCCCTCCGCGACGCCATCAACGCCGCAAACGCCAACCCCGGCCCGGACTCCATCTCCTTCGCCCCGGCCCTCACCGCCAACGGTCCCGCCACCATCACCCTCACCAACGGCGAAATCGACTTCACCGACACTACCGGCCTCACCACCATCACCGGCCCCGGCGCCACCCTCCTCTCCATCAGCGGCAACAACGCCAACCGCATCTTCAGCCTCTCCGCTTCCGCCTCCGCCTCCATCAGCGAACTCACCATCTCCCACGGAAACGACGCCACGCAAGGCGGCGCCATCCAGAACCTCGGCGCTCTCACCCTCTCCAATTGCACCTTCTCGCAAAACACCGCCGGCTCCCTTGGCGGGGCGATCTACGCCAACCAGTCCAACACCTCCCTCATCAACTGCTCTTTCTCCAACAACACCACTTCCGGCGGCACCAGTAAGGGCGGCGGCATCTACCAGTTCGCCGGCACCGTGGATGTCACCGGCAGCACCTTCTCCGGTAATTCCTCCGCCAATGGCGGCGCTCTCTATAACGTCGCCGGCACCCTCACCGTCGCCAATTCCTCCTTCTCCGCCGATACCGCGAGCAACTTCGGCGGCGCCATTTTTAACGACACTTCCCTGATCCTCTCCGGAAGCACCTTCTCCGGTAACTCCGCCGTCGACGGCGGCGGACTCGCCTCCACCAACACCGCCACCGTTACCAACTCCACTTTCGTCGCCAATAACGCCTCGGCCTACGGCGGAGCAATCTTCAACTTCGGCACCATCAACATCGCCGACAGCACCATCTCCGGTAATCACGCCAACAACACCTCCGGCGGAATTGACGGCTTCGCCGGAACACTCAACAACACCATCATCGCCGGAAACACCGGCACCATCCCCGACATCTCCGGCTCCGTCACCTCTCCCGCATACAACCTCATCGGCGTCGGCGACTCCCTCACCGGCATCAACAACGGCGTCAACGGCAACATGGTCGGAACCGCCGGCTCCCCCATCAACCCCCTCCTCGGATCTCTCGCCAACAACGGCGGCCTTGTTCAAACCATGGCCCTCCTCCCCGGCAGCCCCGCAATCGACGCCGGCGATCCCGCTTTCTCCGCTCCCCCCGCCACAGACGCCCGCGGAACCAACTTCGCCCGCGTTGCCAATGGCCACCTCGACATCGGCGCCTTCGAAGCCCAGAAAATCCACATCGTCTTGAGCGCCCCCACCTCCGCCATCGCCGGTGCCCCCTTTACCGTCTCCATCACCGCTCTCGATGAATTCAACCAGCCCGTTGGCGGATACACCGGACCTCTCAACATCACCAGTTCCGCCTCCTCCTCCCTCCTGCCTTCCGGTGCCACACTCAGCAGCACCACCGGCACCGGCACCTTCTCCGCCACCATCAACTCCGCCGGCACCTTCTCCCTCGAAGCCAAGGACCCCGTTACCCCCTCCATCGACAATTCCACCAACATCGCCATCATCGCCGACGCCGCCCCCACCGCTCTCGCACTCGCCGGCAGTTCCGTTGGCGAGCATCTCCCCATCGGCACCACCATCGGCTCGTTGAGCACCACCGACCCCGACGCCGGCGACTCCTTCTCTTACGCCCTCGTCAGCGGCGACGGCAGCACCAACAACACCTACTTCGCCATCTCCGGCAACTCCCTCATCACCAACGCCGTCTTCACCTACAGCGCGCAACACACCTTCTCCATCCGCGTCCGCACCACCGATCACGCCGGCCTCTTCACTGAGCAGACCTTCACCATCACCATCCTCCCCCCCGTCGCCCGCCTCTTCTTCCCCCAGTTCCCCCCCAATGTCGTCGCCGGACAAACCCAGAGCCGCACGATCACCGTCCAGGTCCTCAATGCCATCGGCACCCTCAACACCACCAGCAAAAACAGCGTCACACTGAAGATCCTCAACGGTCCCGCGAAGGCCAAGTTGACCGGAAAAACCGTCCTCACCCCCGCCAACGGACAGGTCGCCTTCGGCAAGTTCTCCTTCACCATCGCCGGCCTCTACACCCTCCAGGCCACCGACTCCGGTTTCGCCGCCGCCACCACCATGTTCACCGTCTGGGCCGCCCCCTCCGTTTCATTGCGCTTCTCCAAAATCCCCACCACCGCCAGCGTCGGCGTCCCCTTCCTCGTCCGCGTCTCCGCCTACGACAAGTACAACAACATGAACACCCGCGACACCCGCCTCATCACCCTCTCCCTCGCCACCCACCCCAACGAGTCCCTCCTCCACGGCACCCTCAAACTCCACCTCATCGCCGGCACCATCGCCTTCACAGGCCTATCCGTCAACAAAGCCGGAAAATACACACTCAAAGCCACCGACGGCCTCAAACTCACCCTCACCTCCGGCAATATCACCGTCACGTAATCGGGCGAGACGGCCCCGGCACAGGCGCCATCAGTGGAAATGCCGACAACTGACTTCCGACTTCCAAACTCAGCTACCCCACCACCCTCACCACCTCCGCAATCTGCTCCGCCTCAAACCGCTTCCGCTCCGTCCCATCAAACGACAGCTTCACCTTCCCCACCTTCGCCACCACATTCACCGCCACATCGCACAACCGCATCATCCGCGGCTTCGCGTGCGGTGGATTGATGTTGAACACATCCGTCACATCCCCCAGCGCCGGCTTCAAATCCACCAGCGCTGCCGGATCATTGATGTACTCATACTCCCGCACCGCCTCCAGCCGCACCTCCGGATCCCCCGACGCCAGCTTCTTCCGCTGGATCGCCCGCGCCCCGCCATCCCCCAGCCGTGCCAGCGCCAGCACAATCTTATGATTCGCATCCCCGTCTTTCTCGAGTTCCCGCCGTCTCTCCAGAAATGTCGTGTCCCCCCGCTTCATGATCCGCCCCAGCACCAGCGCCACCTCCCCACGAATATACGGATCCGCATTCCCCGCCAGTTGCATCTGCAGCGCCATCACATCCGTTTCATCCGCCCACTTCTCCAACCCCCGCATCGCCTCCGACCGCACATTCACATCCGCATCCCCCAGCGCCGCAATCAGCATCCTGTTCCGCGACGGCCCCCCCGCCGCATTGATCGCCTTCATATCCAGCTCCCGCACCTCCGCATCCGGATTCGTCGCCAGCTTCTCCAGCACCCCCTCCGCATTCGCCCCCAGCTCCCCCGCCAGTGCGATCGCCGACCGATCCTTCGCCACAATCTTCTGTTCCAGCACCTGTGCATTCATCATCGACTCTCTTGTCTCTTGCCCATCCACTCGCCCAACACCACAAACAACCACCACCGCCACACACAACACCCGCCCCACCCGAAGCAGCCATCCCAAAACCCAAAAACTTTCGTGTCTTTCGTGTCTTTCGTGGCCATTCATCCGTCGTCAAACCGCTCCTAAAACGCATTCCGCGCCCGCGTCCGCGCATCATACCACTCCGCATCCCGATTAAACTGCGCCCGATTCCGCAGCGTGATCAACGCCCCACGCTGCTGATGCCCATACCCCAACTCCTCCCGCCAACCCACCTGCGCCGCGAACGGCCGAAACGCATACATCAACTGCCGGCACACCCACATGTCCTCCCGCGAATGATCGTTCTGCGTCTTGTCGTCCGCGTGCGGCAAACTCAAAAAATGCCCAAGCTCGTGCGCCAGATCGTTCGCATCCGCCCCGTCCTTCATCACGATCCCATGATTCGTCGGATCGTTGACCTTGTCCCACGTCATCGCATTCAACGCATGCGGATGTGCCGCATTACCCACGTTCGTAAACTGCCCCGCAAAATACACGTTGATCTGGTTCGCCCCGCGCTTCTGTTGCCGCAACTGCCAGAACTCATTCCAATACTGCGCCGCCACCGACCCCACCGCCGCATTCGTGTCGTTGTACGTGATCTCCCCCGCCGTCACATACCCCGTCATCGTCACATCCTGCCCCGTCGTCGGCAAAAACCGAAACTGAATCCCGCACGGCCGCCAGATCGCATTCACCCCCGTCGCCAGATCCTCCACATCAAAATGATCCGTGTTGCACGCCGTCCCGTTGATCGTCACCAAATGCGGCAACACATCCAGAAGAATCCGCTGAAACACCCGCACCCCGAACTCCATCATCAAAGGCCCCGTCGTCGACCCCAGCCGCACCTCCACCACCACAAACTTGTTCGCCGTCCCCCCCGTCGCCCCCGACACCCCATGCAGCGTAAAAATCCCATTCGCCGGCACCGGCCCCCCGCCGCTTGGCGCCGCAATCGTCACCGTCCCCGTATCCTTCGACACCAAAAACAACTCCGCCGTATCCTCAATCCGCACCCGCTTCAACTTCACCCGCACATCCGTCCCCTCCGTCAGCCCCACCACCGGCCCATGCACATCCGCCAGCGTATAACTCGCCCCCGACGGATCCGGATCCCACCCCCGATCATCCACATCCGGCGCATCCGCCACCGCCGGCCCCGTCACCGCCCGCTCAATCGTCAACGGCACAATCCGCCGAAACCCATGCACCTCTTCCTCAATCGCCACAACTCCCCCCCATCATCTTCATCCTAATCTTCATCTTCATCTCCATTCTGAATTCTGAATTCCTACATTCTGAATTCCAACTCACTCCCCCGCATCCCCCGTCAACCCATCGCGCGTCCTCCTCCCCGCCACCCCATCCAGTTCCAGCCCCTT
>Ga0335069_10008909_pt1 | contig 14313 bp, 10 predicted proteins | sample Lox_Sample_11_FD_206714 | JGI IMG/M metagenome (GOLD analysis project Ga0335069, IMG submission 206714) | Soil microbial communities from Loxahatchee National Wildlife Refuge, Florida, United States - Lox_Sample_1.1 | ecosystem: Environmental > Terrestrial > Soil > Wetlands | place: USA... | reverse complement strand
ACGACATCACCATCGCCGACCTCGAGGGTCGGGTGCTGATGGTCTCGCCCAACGCGGCGCCCATGTTCGGACTCGAGAGCGAGGAGCAGGGCCTGGGACGCAAGGTCACCGACTTCCTCGTGCCCGAGGACCGCGAGCGGGCCATGTCCCGGGTCGCGTTGCTCCTCCGTGGCGTCAGGTCCGGCCCGAGCGAGTACCGGGGGTTGCGCTCCGACGGCACCACCCTGGACATCGAGGTCAACACCGCCCTCATCCACGACGCAGAGGGGCGACCCGGCAAGCTCGTCGTCATCGCCCGCGACATCACCGCGCGCAAGCAGACCGAGGCCGAGCTTCGGACTGCGGTCGCCCAGATCAGGACGCTGCACGGCCTCCTCCCCATCTGCATGCACTGCAAGAAGATCCGGGACGACCGGGGAAACTGGAGCCCGGTGGAGGTCTACGTCCGCGAGCGCACCGACGCCGAGTTCACCCACGGCCTCTGCCCGCAGTGCCTGGCGGCGAAGTACCCGGACTTCGCCTTGGAGGAGGACGGGCCCACCAAGCCCTGATCGACCCGCCCGCCTCCGAGGTTCGAGCAGGTCGCGCACGCCGACGAGCGGCGCGGAGCTGGCCCGGCGTGGCTAGGTGCGCTGGAACGGGTTCTCCACCAGGATGGTCTCGCCCCGGTCGGCGCCGACCGAGAGGCCGACCACCTTCACCCCGGAGAGGACCTCCACGCGGCGAACGTAGCTGCGCGCCCGGGGCGGGAGGTCGTCCCAGGTGCGCAGCCCCTCCACCTTGGCCGTCCAGCCTGGCAGGTCCTCGTAGACCGGGACGCAGCGCTCGAGCTCCTCCGGGTCGCCGGGCATCTCCTCGATCACCTTGCCGCCCAGCTTGTAGGCCACGGCGATCCGCACCGTCTCGAAGCCGGTGAGCACGTCGAGCTTGGTGAGGGCCAGGCCGTCGAGGCCGTTCACCCGGGCGGCGAAGCGCAGCGCCGGCGCGTCCAGCCAGCCGGTCCGCCGGGGGCGCCCGGTGGTGGCCCCGAACTCGCTCCCCAGCTTGCGCAGCCGCTCCCCGGTCTCGTCCTTGAGCTCGGTGGGGTACGGCCCGGAGCCGACGCGGGTGGAGTAGGCCTTGGAGATGCCCAGCACGTAGTCCACCGCCCCCGGCCCCAGCCCCGAGCCCACCACCGCGTTGCCGGCCACCGTGTTGGAGCTGGTGACGAAGGGGTAGGTCCCGTGGTCGACGTCGAGCAGCGTTCCCTGCGCGCCCTCGAAGAGGAGCGAGCGCCCGGCCTTGAGGGCGCGGTGCAGCCAGAGCGAGACGTCGGCGGCGTAGCGAGCGATCCGCTGGCCCAGCTCGGTGGCGCGCCGCACCAGGGCGGCCTCGTCGAGCTCGGCCGGGGCGCCCAGCCGGGCCAGCTCCTCCCGGGCCAGCGCGGCGCGCTCCCTGACCTTGCGGCGCAGCCGCTCCTCGTCGAGGAGGTCGCGGATGCGCAGGCCGCGGCGGGCCACCTTGTCCTCGTAGGTCGGACCGATCCCCCGACCGGTGGTACCGATCTTCCCCTCGCCCATGGACTTCTCGCGGGCCAGGTCGAGCGCCTTGTGCCAGGGCATGATGACGTGGGCGTCGAGGGAGACCACCAGCTGCCCGTCGTCCGCCAAGAAGCCCTTCTGCTTCAGCCGGTCGATCTCCAGGACCAGCACCTCCGGATCGACCACCACGCCGTTGCCGATGACGCAGGCCTTGCCGGGGTGGAGGATCCCGGAGGGGATGAGGTGGAGAACGGTCTTCTCGCCGTCCACCACCAGCGTGTGGCCGGCGTTGTTGCCCCCCTGGAAGCGGACCACCACGTCGGCGTACTGCGTGAGCAGGTCGACGATCTTGCCCTTGCCCTCGTCGCCCCACTGGGCTCCGACGACCACCACGTTCGGCATCTCGAGGCTCCCTGCGCCGCCCGGCTAACCTGCCGGGCGTACGCGCCACCAAACCGGGCGCGCCGGCGGCGCGCAGGTGTTCGACCTTACCACGAAGGCCTCGCCCCGGGTCAGGCCCCGTCGCCGTCACCGCGCCCGCAGCCGACGACCCCGACCGCCCCCCCGCGGGCGAGGAGGGGCGGCACGGCCCCGCCCGTTGGCCCGCTCCAGCGCCTGGGTGGCGAACTCGAGGTCGATGGCGAAACCGATGGCCGGATCGGGCCGGCCGAAGCGCGCCAGGAGTCCGTCGTACCGTCCGCCGGCGGCCACCCGGCTCCCCGCTCCCGGCGCGTACCCGGCGAAGGTGATCCCGGTGTAGTAGCCGAGCCCCATGACCTCGCCGAGGTCCACCGCCACCTCGGCCACCCCGCGCCGGCGAGCGATGCGGAGCGCCGCGTCGACGTCGGCCAGCGCCTCGGCCGCGCCGGGTACCGCCCGGGCCAGCGCCCTGCCTCGCGCCAGGGCCCCGTCGCCGTACAGGCCGGCCAGGGCGGGCAGCGCCTCGCGGGCCGCCCGGCTGCCGCGGCCCCTGCGGGCCAGCGCCGACAGCGCCGCCTCGTCCTTGCGCGCCAGCGCGTCGAAGGCCTGCGCCCGGGCGGCCTCGGGCAGGCCGGCGGCGGCCACCACCGCCTGCGAGAAGCGGGCGTGGCCCACCTCCACCCGCACCCCGGAGAGCCCCACCCGCTCCAGGGCCCGCCACAGGACCACCAGGGCCTCGGCGTCGGCCGCCGGGCCGCCCGCCCCGAGCAGCTCCACGCCCGCCTGGTAGAGCTCTCGCGGCACGCCCGCCCTGGCCTCCCGGGCCCGCAGCACCGGCCCGTCGTAGCAGAGCCGCGCCGGCGCCGGCAGGGCGTCGGGGCGGGCGGCGTAGAGCCGGGCGATCTGCGGGGTGATGTCCGGCCGGATCACCACCACCTCCCCCGAGCCCGGCTCCACGAACTTGAGGGCGTCGGCCAGCGCCCGGGGGGTGAGCCCTCGCTCGATCACCTCCAGCCGCTCCAGGGTGGGGAGGAACAGCCGCCGGTACCCGAAGCCGGCGAAGACCTCCTGGAGCCGGGCCGAGAGGTCGGCCAGGTGCGCCGAGTGGTCGGGCAGGAGGTCCCGCAGGCCGGAGGGCAGCGAGAGGTCGAGCATGGCCATCCGCTACAGCTCGATCGCCCGTACCACGCGCACGTGCGGGAGCTTGCGGAGCTTGTCCAGCACCTCCGGGGACGGGGCGGAGTCGACGGAAAGAAAGGCGAAGGCCCGGGAGCGGTCCTCCAGCCGCGAGAGCGAGATGCGGGCGATGTTCACCCCGGCGGTGCCGAGGGAGGTGCCCAGGTTCCCCACCACCCCGGGCGCGTCGTCGTTCTCGCACAGGATGGCATGGCCCTCCGGCACCGCCTCCAGCCGGAAGCCGTCCAGCCGGACGATGCGCGCCTCGTGCTTGCCGTAGACGGTACCGGCCACCAGGGCCTCCCCGCCCGGCCCGCGCACGCGCACAGTGACCAGGCTGGCGTAGTCGAGCGGCTCGGCGCTGCGAACCTCCTGCACCGCCAGCCCCCGCTCCCGGGCCAGCCCCGGCGCATTCACGTCGTTGACCGGGGTCTCCACGAAGCGCCGGAGCAGCCCCACCAGGGCGCGGTTGGCCAGCGGGCGCGAGGGGTGGGCGGCCAGCTCGCCGGCGACCTCCACGGTGACCTCGTTGGGCCCGGCCGGCGCCACCTGCGCCGCCAGCGCGCCCAGCTTCTCCACCAGCGGCAGGTAGGGCGAGAGCTTCTCCATCACCTCCGGCGCCAGCCCGAGGACGTTGACGGCGTTCCTGACCACGCCCTCCTTCAGGTAGGCGGCCAGCTGCTCGGCGATGGCCACCGCCACCGCCGACTGCGCCTCCTCGGTGGACGCGCCGATGTGCGGCGTGCAGACGAAGTTCTCGAACTTGAACAGGGGATGGTCGGCCGGGGGAGGCTCCTTCTCGAAGACGTCCATGGCCGCGCCGCCCAGGTGGCCGGCGGCGAGCGCCTCGGCCAGCGCCTTCTCGTCGACGATCCCGCCGCGCGCGCAGTTCACCAGGATGGCGCCCTTCTTCACCCGGGCCAGCACCGCCGCGTTGACCAGGTTGCGGGTCTTGTCGGTGAGCGGCACGTGGAGCGAGATCACGTCCGCCTCGCGCCAGAGATCGTCCAGCTCGACCAGCGCCACGCCCAGCTTGGCAGCGGCCTCGGCGGAGATGAACGGATCGTAGGCGATGGCCCGCATCTTCAGCGCCCGGGCCCGGTCCACCAACACCGAGCCGATGTTGCCGATCCCCACCACCCCCAGGGTCTTGCCGGCCAGCTCGTGCCCCTGGAACTTCTTCTTCTCCCACTTGCCCGACTTGACGCTGGCGGTGGCGGCGGCCACGTGCCGGGAGAGCGACAGCACCATGGCCAGGGCCAGCTCGGCCACCGTGGTGGAGGACCCACCGGGTGTGTTCATCACCACCACGCCGCGGCGGGTGGCGGCGTCGAGGTCGACGTTGTCCACCCCCACCCCGGCGCGCCCCACCACCTTGAGTCGGCCCGCCTTCTCCAGGACCTTGGCCGTGACCTTGGTGGCGCTGCGCACCGCCAGGCCGTCGTAGGCGCCGATGACCGCCTCCAGCTCGTCGGGCTTCAGGCCCACCTTGACGTCGACCTCCAGGCCGGCCTTGCGGAGGATCTGCACGGCCTCCGGGGAGAGGTCGTCGGCGACGAGGACGCGGGCGGTCATGGCTCCCACCTTTCGCAGGCGCGGCGCCGGGCGGGCGGCGCGCACGGGGGACGGATCCTGAGGCGCCCTCCGCACTTACCAGCGGCGCGACGATCCGTCAACGCGGCGGTGCGCGCAGGCCTTCGATGGTCACCGCCACCAGGTGCTCCCGGGCGCGATCGATCTCTTCCTCGCTCCCCGCCGGGACGAGGCCCATCACCATGCCGGACAGGGTCAGCTCCATGGCTCCGAGGAGGGAGGTCGCGGCCACCACCGGATCGGCCTGCCGGCGCAGCTCCCCTCGCTCCTGCCCCCGCCGGACGACCGCGGCCACCAGGCGGATCGCCCGATCGAAGGTCTCGCGGGTGGAGCCGGCGCGGAGCCCTCGCGGCGTGTGGGTGACCTCGAGCATGAGCACCCGGACCGCGGCGGGCGCGGTCTTGTAGACGTCGAACACGAAGCCGAACAGGCCGGCCAGCTTGTCGGTGGCGGTCCCTGGCCCGGCGTCGATGGCCTCGAGCGCCCGGATGAAGATGGCCCACTGCTCGTCGAAGACGCTCTCCAGCAGCTCGTCCTTGTTGCGGAAGTAGTGGTAGACGAGGCCGTAGGCGACCCCCGCCGACTGGGCCACGTCGGCGATGCGACAGCCCTGGTAGCCCCGCTCGGCGAACACCCGCACGGCGGCATGCAGGATGAGCCGGCGCTTCTCGGGCTCCTGGCCCTCCTCCCGCGGGGCGGGGCGGGCGGGGCGGGGGCGGGCGATCACGGGCCGATTCTCGGGTCAAGGTTCACGGAGGGCAACCGCCCTCCGCACCCGCCTGGCCGGCAACCCCTCCGGGACCGCGAGCGCCGGGCCGGGCGGCACCGTGCCGGTCACCCCCCGCCCCCGCCGGCGCCCTGCAGGATCCGGGAGAGGTCGAGGTCGAACCCCAGGTGCGGGGAGCCGCAGGCATCGACCCCCGCCCGCAGCCGCGCCACGAAGCAGTGGCACGGGGAGTCCCAGGAGAGGATGGCATTCTGCTGCATGGGCTGGCCGGTGTTCCGGTCGACGGTCCCGTCGTGGCACTGGACGCCCAGGGTCCTCCGCGCCGCCAGCTGCACGCTGTAGTCGAGCGAGGCGCCTCCCAGGACGCCGTGCGCGCCCAGGGTGTAGGAGGCGCCCGGGGGCAGGGTCGAGGGGGAGAGGTCGAAGAGCGCGTCCACCCCGGCGCCCTGCGCGCCCAACGCCCCGGCGCCGGTGGCGTCGAGCGAGGCCCGGAGGTTGTCCCCGCGCCCGTCCTTCGCCGCGGCCCCGGCGTGGACCTGGGTGAAGGCGTCGAGCCAGGACCTCGTCCCGGCCGCGACCGCCGGCCGCCCGCCGAAGGCGAGGAGCCGCACGGTGGCGTCGCCGGAGAGCCAGTCCCTCGAGGCGGAGAGCGACCCGAAGGTCTCGGCCATGCGGCCGGCCTGGAGGTCCAGGTCCTGGCCCACCTCGAGCCGGGCCTGCCCGGCCTTGCCGGCGTCGAGCCGGTTCTCGAGCGAGGCCCGCAGCTGGGTGTAGGCGCCGTCGGGGGCGGCGGAGAGCTTCTGCACCACCGAGGCCGTCGCCGCGGGCGTCGTCCCGGTCTTGGGGATCACGACCGCCTGCCGCTGCGACTCGATCCGATCCCACAGGTCGTAGGCGGGGAAGGGGTCGCCCGGGTTGGCGCGCCACGGCGTGGTACCGGCGAGGAGCTCGAGGCGCGGGACGATCCGGTGCTCGACCTCGCCGTAGAGCCGGGAGAGCTCCACCGCGGCGGAAAGGCCGGCCACCCCCCAGGCCGTGGCCGCCGGCGCCCGCCCGGCGTCGAAGGCGTAGCCGTTCAGCGCCCCGCGGGCGAAGGGCTCGAGGGACAAGGTCCCCCACAGGAGCAGCGGGGCGGCGAGTTGGAGGCGGGTCTCGGCGCGGGTCGCCGCCTCGCGGGGCAGGGAGGCGAAGCCGGCGGAGGGGTCGTTCGGATCCTCGGGCGTCCCGCGGGAATAGCCCGGATCGGTCCGCAGGAGCTCGGCCTGGCTTCCGACGAGCGGCGCGTAGCGCGAGAGCCCCAGCCTGCCCTCCACCTCGACCGGCCCGAGGAGGACGGGCAGGAGCGAGGCGCCCAGCGAGGGCCAGCGCTGCAGCGCCGGCGCCTGAACCCCGAACCAGCCGAAGGTGGCCGGCCGCAGGGTGGCGGTGGTCGAGACCAGGGGCTCGAGGTAGGCCGCAGACGCCTCCAGCACCAGCTCGCCCGCGCGCCGGGAGGCCAGCGCCTCCGAGCGGGCGTAGTAGGCGTCGGAGGGCTGCCCGACAGGCTGGAAGTCGCGGAACATGAAGGGGTCCTGGGAGAGGTCGAGGTGTCCGGTGAACCGGGTCGCCTCGCCCAGGCCCTGCTCGTGGCTCGCCTCGAGCGAGAGCCGGAGCCCGCCCCCGCCCGACCCGGCATCCCCGGGGCCCGAGGAGCTTCCCTTCGGCGGGTTCCGCTCGTGGTCCAGGTCCTCCACCAGGTGGAGGCGGACGAGCCCCTCGGCGCGCTCCGCCGGAGCCCAGCGGACCTCCAGGCTCGCCCCCGGCCCCCTCACCGAGCCGCCCGGCTGATGCCCGTTTCCCGGCCCGAAGAAGTACTCGGGGGTGGCGGTCAGATCGGCGCTGCGCCCCAGGGTGACGTAGACCGGCTGGGCCAGGTACCAGCCGGTGGCCGGGGCGGTGCCCACCTCGGTGAAGAGGAGCCCGGTCGCCCGGTCGGTGAGCGGCAGGGAGAGCCAGGGCAGGACCAGCACCGGCACCGGGTGCTGCACGCCCAAGAAACGCGGGGTCACGTAGAGCGTGGGCCAGTCCAGCGCGGCCCGGTCGTCGGCCACCCGCGCCTGCCCGGCGCGGAGCTCCCAGGTGGGCGCCTTCCCCTCCCCGCAGTCGCACAGCGTGAAGCGCGCCGCCCAAAGCGCCATCCGGCCTTCCTCGTCGCCTTCCACCCGGTCGGCCGAGAGGCTGAGCCGGTTCCTCCCGTGCCGCGCCTCCGCGAGGGAGGTGGCGTGCGCCAGGTTCAGGGGCCTGTCCTTCAGGAAGACCAGCACGCCCGAAGCCTCGAAGGGCCCGTCCAGCACGGCGTGGATCCCGTCGGCGTGGAGGACGCGGGTGGCGTCGAGCAGGAGCACGTCCCCGGTGGCCTGGACCTCCTCGCGGACCGGGTCGAAGACGGCGCTGTGGGCCCGGAGCACGACCGCCCCGCGGCGAACCACCACCCCACCGGACAGGTCGTAGGTGCCCGACTCGGCGTGCCAGACCGCCTCCCCCGCCTCGAAGGACACGTCACCGGTCGCCGCCGGGGGCGCGCCCAGCGGCGAGGCGCTCAGGCCGGCGAGCAGGGCGGCGGCGGAAAGGGCGGCGGACGACGTCACGGTGTGCGCGAGCTCGCGCGCCCCGGGAGCTTAGTCGCCTTTGTCCTCGGTGGCGGCAGCTTCGGAGGCCGGCGCCTGGCCGGGGGCCGGGGGCCGCTGGAAGTCGACGGCCAGGGTGTCCCCCTCCACCTTCTGCTGGAAGGGTACCCGCTGCCGGAGCTTCACGGTCAGGACATAGCTCGTCCCCTGGCGGGAGGGCGTCACCATCTGCACCGCCGACGGGAAGAAGGACGTGTCCAGGAAGCGCAGGTCGTTGCGGCGGGTGATCCGCGCGTTCTCCACCTCGATGCGCACCGTCCGCTCGTCGACCACCTGGACGGTGAACTTCGGCGGCGCGCTCGTCCGCACGAACACCCGGGAGGCGTCGGTGAGCTGCTGGAAGCCCACCTCTCGGATCAGCCCGGCCGGCGCCTGCGGCGAGAGCTTCTCCACCTGGGAGATCGCCTTGGGGGCCGCGCCCTTGTGGGCACCCGGCTCGGAGCGCGCGGCCGCGATCTCCGCCTCGAGGGCGCGCTGCTCGGCGTCTTCCTCCTCGGCAGGCGGCGCGCTGGCGGCGGCCGCCTTCGCCTGCTGGTCCGCCTTGGCCCGGGCCTCGGCGTCCGCCCTGGCCTTGGCGTCGGCGAGCGCCTTCGCGTCCGCATCCGCCTTGGCCTTGGCCTCGGCTGCGGCCTGCGCCTCGGCGTCCGCCTTGGCCTTCGCCTCTGCGTCGGCCCTGGCCTGCGCGTCCGCCTTGGCCTTTGCCTCCGCGTCGGCCCTCGCCTGCGCGGCCGCCACCGCCCTGGCGTCGGCATCGGCCTTGGCCTTCGCCTCCGCGTCCGCCTTGGCCTTCGCGTCGGCCAGTGCCTTGGCCTCGGCATCGGCCTTGGCCCTGGCGTCTGCGTCCGCCTTGGCCTTTGCCTCCGCGGCCGCCCTGGCGTCGGCATCGGCCTTCGCCTGGGCCTGCGCGGCCGCCTTGGCGTCGGCATCGGCCTTCGCCTGGGCCTGCGCGGCCGCGTCCGCCTGGGCCTGCGCGGCCGCGTCGGTTGCGGCGGGGGCGGCGGCGACCGCCGCCCCGCCCGGCTTGACCACGCGCACCACGATCCCGTCGGCCGACTCCTCGACCGTCGGCGGGTCGACCTCGGCCGAGAAGGCGATCATGATGCGGGCGATGGCGCTCGCCCCCGCTCCGTAGGAGAGGCACTTCACCTGCTGGACGATGCCGCCGGTGCCCTTCGACTCCTCGGGCACGCCCTGGAACTTGGACTCGGAGAAGTCGATGACGAACCGGGGGGGATCGGCCATCGAGAAGGTCGTGAAGCTCGGCTTGCGGGTGCCCTTGACCGCCACCACCACCTCGGGGCCCTGGTCCTTGGTCTCGACCGAGGTGATGACGTTCTGCTCCGCGGCCCATGTGGGGGAGGCGGCGGCGAGGGCGAGGAGCGAGAGGAGGCGTGCGCGCATCGGGGGGCTCCGCTGGCAGGTCGGACGGAAGATAGCACGGGGAGCGGATGCTCCCAAAAAACCCGAGTATCCAAGGGGCGATATCCTCCTACCTCGCTCCCAGGATCCCCCGGGCTTCGCCCACCAGATAGAGGGACCCGCCGACGCAGACCAGGGCCCCATCGGCCGCTGCTCGCCGGGCGCATTCCAGGGCCTCGAGGAGCCCCTGGTGGACGTCCGCATCCAGCCCGCGAGGCCGTGCGAGCGCCAGGACCTCCTCCACCGGGCGGGCCCTTGGGCTCGCCGGCGCGCAGACGTGCAGGCGCCGGACCGCGGGCCGCAGCGCGTCGAGCATGCCGCCGAGGTCCTTGTCGGCCAGCACCCCGAAGACGAGCTCCACCGGCCGGCCGGGGTACATGGCGCCCAGCGCCGCGGCCAGCGCCGCCGCCCCCTGCGGGTTATGCGCGCCGTCGAGGAGCACCCCTCCGATGTCCTCCAGCCGCCCCGGCCACGCGGCGCCGGCGATGCCCCGCGCGATGTCCTCCTCGCCGACCCGCACGCCGCGCGAGGCGAGTGCGCGGAGCGCGGCGGCGGCCAGGCCGGCGTTGGCGCGCTGGTGCGGGCCTCTCAGGCCGATGGCCCCCTCCCACCCCGCCGGCGCGACAAGGAACGGTGCGCCCACCCGGGCCGCCTCGGCGCGCAGGACCTCCAGGACGCCCGGCGGCTGGTCGCCGTGGACCACCGCCGGCACGCCCGGCTTGAAGATGCCGGCCTTCTCGCGGGCCACGAGCTCGACCGTGTCGCCGAGGAGCTGGGTGTGGTCGAGCCCGATGCGGGCCACGGCGGCGACGGCCGGGGCGGCGACGGCGTTGGTGGCGTCGAGCCGCCCTCCCAGGCCCACCTCCACCACCGCCACCGAGACACCGCGCACGGCGAACTCCAGGAGCCCGACCAGGGTGGCGAACTCGAAGTACGTGAGCCGGTCGTCCTCTCCGCCGGCCTCGTGCCAGGGGCAGGCGCGGCGCACCTCCACGATCCGCGCCGCCAGGGCGGCATCATCCAGCGGGACGCCGTTCACGGCGATCCGCTCGTTGAAGCGCGCCAGGTGCGGCGAGGTGTAGAGGCCTACCCGGTGGCCGGCGGCGGAGAGCGCCGCTGCGGCCATGGCGCAGGTCGAGCCCTTGCCGTTGGTCCCGGCCACGTGCAGCACCGGGTAGCGCCGCTCCGGGTGGCCCAGCGCCGTGAGCGCCCGCTCCATGCGCTCCAGGCCGAAGCGCATGGCGAGCGGCCGGAGGCCGTCAAGGTAGGCGTGAGGTTCCATGGGGCCCGCGTGTTCAGCCCAGCAGCGAAAGGACCTGGGCCAGCCGGTCCCGCAGCTCGCTGCGCGGGACGATGGCGTCGATCATGCCGTGGTCGAGCAGGAACTCGCTCCGCTGGAAGCCGGGCGGCAGCTTCTCGCGGATGGTCTGCTCGATCACCCGGGGGCCGGCGAAGCCGATGAGCGCCTTGGGCTCGGCCAGGACGACGTCCCCCAGCCAGGCGAAGCTGGCCGCTACCCCGCCGGTGGTGGGGTGGAGCATCACCGAGACGAACGGCTTCTCCACCGCGCGGAAGCGGTGGAGGGCCGCCGAGGTCTTGGCCATCTGCATGAGCGAGAAGATCCCCTCCTGCATCCGCGCGCCGCCGCTGGAGCTGAACACCACCGCGGGGATGCGGCGCTCCGCCGCCCGGTCGAAGACCCGGGCCACCTTCTCGCCCACCACCGAGCCCATCGAGCCCCCCATGAACTCGAAGGCGAAGGCTCCCAGCGAGACCGGCTGGCCGGCGATGGCACCCACCCCGGACACGAAGGCGTCGCGGAGCCCGGTGGCCTTGAAGGTGCTCCGCAGCCGGTCGCGGTAGCGCTTGGTGTCTGCGAAGCCGAGCGGATCGGCCGGCGACAGCTCGGTGTCCAGCTCCTCCAAGGTCCCGGGGTCGAGCACCAGGTCGAGGCGGCGCCGGGCGGGGAGCGTGTCGTGCTGGCCGCACTTGGGGCAGACGTTCCACTGCTTCTCGTAGGCCAGGCGCGTCGTCACCTCACCGCAGCCGTCGCACTGGTGCCACAGCCCGCTCCCGTCGCGCTTCCCTGGCCCCGCCTGCTTCCCCTCGCGAGCGTTGAGCTTCTTCTCCTTGGAGAACCAGGCCATGGCCGCCCTTGTCTAGAAGGTGAACGCGTCGCCCTGGCGGAGCACGCGGAGGTCCGCGCGCCGCAGCCCGGCCAGCTCGCGCCGGAGCTCGGCCAGGTGGGCGGGCTTGTAATGGTAGAGCAGCACCGGAAACCCGTCCCGGCGAAGCTTCCCCAGCTCGCCCCCCAGCGTCCGCGGCGTGAGGTGGCCGGACAGGTCTGCCAGCCCCTGCAGCGAGCTCGGGAAGGACAGCTCCACGAACAGGGCGGCCAGTCGCGGGACGGAGTTGACCGCCTTCCAGAAGGCGTCGGTCGGGCCGGTGTCGCCGGAGAGGCCGATGGTCGCCTTGCCGTCGGAGAGCAGGAACCCCACCGACTCCACCGGGTGGCACACCGGGATGGGCCGGAAGGCATACCGCCCGACCCGGAAGGGCCGACTGGGCCGGAAGGGCAAGATGCGCAGGACCGGGTGGCGGGGATCGGGGATGTGGGTGAAGTCGGGCCAGAGTCGACCGTTGAACACGCTGTCTCGCAGGGTGCGGGCGCACTCGTGCGAGGCGTGGACCCGGAGGGGGCGGCGCCGACGCCCGACGAGCAGGTCGGCCAGCAGCGGCACGTCCTTCACGTGGTCGAAGTGGGAGTGGGTGAGGACGATGTCGTCGACTCGGAGCAGATCGTCGAGGCTGAGGCTGGCGGTGAGCGCGCCGGCGTCGATGGCCAGCACCTGGTCGATGAGGAAGCAGGTCGTCCGGTGGCGGGGGAGCTCGCCCCCCGAGCAGCCGAGCACGCGGAGCCTCAAGCGAGATCCTCGAACTGCGCCTTCATCTGCAGGAACTCCAGGAAGTGGCGGAGCTTGGAGACGTCGGGGACCAGGAAGCCGGCTCGGTCGACGACGACGATCTTGCCCTTGAGCAGCTTCTGCAGGACCTCGTTCACCTGCTCCGGCCGCACGCCCACCCGCCCGGCCAGCTCCGCCGGCGGGATCTCCACGCGGTGGCCGCCCGGGCCGGGCGCCGCCCGCTCGGCGGCGGTGGCCAGGAAGTGCACAACCCGCGAGGAGGCGTCGCGCAGCAGGAGGTTCTCGATCTGCTCGTTGGTCTCCTGCAGCCGGTCGGCCAGCTTCTTGATCATCCGGATGGCGATCTCGGCGCTGCCGCGGATCATGGCCTCGAAGGTCTTGGCGTCGATCACCAGGAGCTTCGAGGCCTCGGTGCAGGTGGCTGTGGCCGAGCGCGGCTTGTTGTTGAGGATGGACATCTCGCCGAAGAACTCGCCGACGCCCAACGTGGCCAGCACCTTCTCCACGTCGCCGACCCGCTTCGAGATGGTCACCCGCCCGACCTGGACGACGTACATGTCCTTGCCCGGCTCGCCCTCGCGGAAGAGCACCGTCCCGCGGGGGAACTCCTTGCCGAAGCGCTGGGAGAGCTGGTCGTCCGCCATGCCTTTCCGGTGCTTAGCCGACCTCCGCGAGGCCTGTCAACGAACCGTCCGGTGGAGCGGTCACTTCGTCTTCATCTCGAACACCCCATCCCATTCCGGCCCGGGAGGCGAGCGGCGCATCGCCTCGCACCGCGTCAGGTAGACCTGGCTGGGCGGGTCGCCGCCGCAAAGGCGGTCGGCCTCGCGGAAGCGGGAGGTGGCCTCGTCCCAGCGCTGGGCCTGGTAGGCGGAGAGGCCGAAGGCGAAGCGCTCCAGGAAGCGGGCCAGCTCCGGCGGCGCCGGCGACAGGCCCAGCAGCTCGTGGATCGCCACCGGCTCGCGCTTCCCCTTGACCCGAACCCGGTCGAGCGGCCGGGTGACCACCGCCGCGCCGGCCTGAGCCCGCGTCTCCTCGCCCAGGAGGATGCGGGTGCCGTACTCGCGGTTGGCGCCCTCCAGGCGCGAGGCCAGGTTCACCGCGTCGCCCAGCACCGTGTAGTTGTAGAAGCGGTCCTCGCTGCCCACGAACCCCACCGACATGGGGCCGGTGTTGATCCCCACCCCGACGTCGATCTCCGGTAGCCCCCGCTCTCGCCAGCGGGGCCGGAGCGTGGCCAGGCGCTCGGCCATGGCCAGCGCCGCCCGGCAGGCGCGGAGCGCATGGTCGGGCTGGGGGCGGGGCGCACCCCAGAAGGCCATGATGGCGTCGCCCATGTACTTGTCGAGCGTCCCCTCGTGCCCGGAGACGATGATGTCGGTCATCGGGGTGAGGTACTCGTTGAGGAGCTCGAGCAGGAGGTGCGGGTCGAGCCGCTCGGAGATGCCGGTGAACCCGCGCACGTCGCTGAAGAGGACGGTCAGCTCGCGCTTCTCCCCTCCCAGCCGCAGCGAGCCCTTCTCGCCCAGCACCGCCTCCACCACCGAGGGGGCCAGGAAGCGGCCGAACGTCTCCCGCGCCCGCCGCTTCTCCCGCTCCTCGTGGACGAAGCGCCAGGTGGTGGCCACGCCGAAGGTGATGAGCATCTGCGCCACCGGCAGCCCCAGCGCCAGCGACAGGTGGTGGCGGAGGGCCACCGCCGCGAGGGTGGTCCACCCCAGGAGGCCGATGGCCAGCGCCAGCACCGAGATCAGCGAGGAGCCCCGGGCGAAGGCGCGGGTGAGCCCCAGGGCCACGGCCAGCAGGAGCAGGAGCTCCACCACCACCACCAGGGAGTTCCGCTGCAGCGTCTCGCCCCGCAGCACGTT
>Ga0335069_10008908_pt1 | contig 14313 bp, 10 predicted proteins | sample Lox_Sample_11_FD_206714 | JGI IMG/M metagenome (GOLD analysis project Ga0335069, IMG submission 206714) | Soil microbial communities from Loxahatchee National Wildlife Refuge, Florida, United States - Lox_Sample_1.1 | ecosystem: Environmental > Terrestrial > Soil > Wetlands | place: USA... | reverse complement strand
AGCGCGATCGCGCGCTGGCGCCGCCGTTCTAACTGCCTCCCACTTCCTACCGGCCGCATCCGCATCCTCCACCGGCCCGTAGTATAGGACATTATTTATACATGTGTCAATAGTGTGAAATCCGCTGACGGCCGCGATGCCCAGTTTTTGCGCGGTCCGCACTGCCGACCATCCCAGCGGCCCCTCGGTGGCGACATAAACTGCGTGAGGCCGGCTACGGCTCCATACGCGGCGGAGGAGACGTCCCGCGGGCAGGCCGAACTGCAGGCCGGAATATCCGGGCAGAGGCAAGCCGCGCACGAGCGTTACGTTATGACCGACGCGAGAGACGTCCGAACGGCGCTGATAGGGGCGTACCAGAGAGATCGTGTGGCCGCGCGCCGCAAGACCGGCGATCAGGCGAGCGAGAGTCAGCGCTACGCCGTTGATTTCGGGAGGATAGGTTTCGGTGACGAAACAGATCTGTCGCGATCTGAAATCGGGAAGATGCCACGCGGTAGCGATCTGCCCCACGGCAATTGCTCCTTTGGCTTGGCGTATGCTGAAGATACAGCCTGCGCCGAAGCTGTGGTTGCAACTGACTTTTCGGTTGCGTGATTGCGCTACTTCAATCGGGCAGGCCGTTAAGGCAGGATATTGCATGTCGGGCCGCTATCCCGCGCCACCTCGCTCACCGTTCGACCGTGCCTGTGGTTCACTCCTGCACGCGCAAACTGTATAAAGCGCGGCAACCCGGCGCCATATGGAAATGTGAACGAGTGATGAGGATCTGGTGCAGATAATATGAAGTTAGATCCTTCTGAGATATACAGATGATTAGGGAGATCCGTGAGCCGGGACATACGGAAAGGCTAAGGGGAATTTTGAAACCGGAAGGCTCGCCATATTCGCACCGGGCTGGCGTCATGGACAATCGCGCCGCATTGACTCATAAAGTCAGACAGGTCGGCGGGATCTGATACTTCCTCATGCAGCCAACAGAAACGGTTCGCCCCAAGCCGCTCGTAATCTATGACGGCGATTGCGCGTTCTGCATGTTTTGGGCGCGATACTGGCGGCGGCTCACCGGCGATCGCGTGGACTACGCACCATACCAGGAGGTGGCGGCGCAATATCCGGCGATTCCGCTGGCAGCGTTCCGGCGCGCGGTTCAGTACGTCGCGCCTGAAGGGAAAATAGCGAGCGGCGCCGAAGCGAGCTTCCTCACGCTCAGTCACGCAAGCGGCAAGGGCTTCTGGCTCGTGCTCTATCGGCATCTTCCCGGATTCGCCGGAATCGCCGAGAGCGTGTACGCGCTTATTGCTTCGAATCGTTCCAGGCTTTACCGCCCCTGCGTCCGGATGTGGGGGCGCGAGTATGAACCGCCGCGGTTCGATTTGGTGTCCTGGCTTTTCCTGCGAGGTATGGGGCTGATCTATCTGGCGGCGTTTGTTTCATTCGCCGTGCAGGCGATGGGGTTGATCGGGAGCCACGGCATCCTGCCGCTATCTCAATTCCTCGGCGTTCTCCGCAGCCATCTTGGTGCGGATCGCTATTGGCGATTTCCGACGGTGCTCTGGCTGGACGCCGACGATTCGGCGATTCAGACGGTGTGCTGGGCGGGCGCAGCGCTGGCGCTACTGTTGATCTTCAACATTCTTCCGCGCCTCAGCCTGCTGCTTCTCTACGGGCTTTATCTGTCGCTCTTCTACGCCGGTCAGATTTTTACCGGCTACCAGTGGGACGTGCTCCTGCTCGAAACCGAGTTTCTCGCGTTTGTGCTGAGCATCGCGAACAAGCCCGGAATCTGGCTGCTGCGATGGCTGCTCTTCCGCTTCATGTTTCTTTCCGGCGCGGTCAAGCTTTTGAGCGGCGATCCGACCTGGGCGAACCTCACGGCGCTCAATTACCATTTTCAAACCCAGCCGCTACCCACGCCGCTTGCATGGTACGCCCATCATCTGCCGAAGGCGGTGCTCACGGCGTCGACCGCGGCGACTCTTGCAATCGAACTGGTGCTGCCGTTTCTGATCTTCTGTCCACGCCGTCTCAGATTCGTCGCGGCCTACAGTTTTCTGCTGCTGGAAACCCTGATTCTGCTGACCGGCAACTACGCCTTCTTCAATATCCTCGGCATGGTCCTGTGCCTGGTGCTGTTCGACGACGCCGCGCTCCGCCACGCTCTTTCGTCGCGGCTTATGCGCTTCGTGCAGAGGCATGCCGGTGGAACGCAGCCCGGAAAGAAGGTTTCCGTCGCAGCCTGGGCGTCCGCGCTGTTGATAGTGATGGTGAGCCTGGTGCAGCTTCACGCGGAATTCGGTGGTCGAATTTCCGCCGCGGGCGCGTGGCTAAACGACGAGGTCGCGCCGTTTGTCCTCGTCAATACCTACGGCTTGTTTGCCGTGATGACGACCACCCGGCCGGAAATAATCGTCGAGGGCTCGGATGACGGCGTTAACTGGCGGGAGTACTCGTTCAAGTACAAGCCGGGCGACGTCATGCGCCGGCCGCGATGGAACATTCCGCATCAGCCGCGGCTGGACTGGCAGATGTGGTTTGCGGCTTTGGGCACGGCGTCGAACAATCCGTGGTTTGCGGGTTTCCTGCAACGGCTGCTGGAAAATTCTCCCGCGGTGACGGCGCTGCTCGACAGAAATCCATTTCCGGACAAACCCCCTCGATACGTACGCGCCCTGGTTTACGACTATCGCTACACCAGCCCCGAGGAAGGGAAGGCGACCGGCGCATGGTGGGTCCGGCGTCTCGAGGGCGTCTACTTTCCGGCGGTGACTCTTGCGCCGTAGGTTGCATCCGGAAACCATCGCTCAGCGTACGCTCGGCGCTTTTCATTCGCTGATGGCGGTGCGATGATTGCTTTTTCTGCTCCGATCGCGGCTTGCATCGGAATGAGCCGAGCCGAGACCGCGGCGGACCGCGAGGGAAGCCATGAAGAGCTACACGATCATCGATGCGGACACGCACGTGACCGAAACCCCAGACCTGTGGACCAGCCGCGCGCCGGCCAGCATGCGCGACCGCGTTCCGCACGTCGTGACCGGGTCCGACGGGAGCCAGCGATGGCTGGTCGGAACAGGCAAGCCCCTGGCGAACGTCGGCATGACCGCCACTGCCGGAGTCGGCAGCTTCAAGCACCCGCCCAAGACCTACGACGAGATGCATCCCGGGGCATACGACGCCAAGGCGCGCCTGAAGTACATGGACGATTTGGGCATCTGGGCGATGGTCATGTATCCCAACGTCGGCGGCTTCGGGGCGCAGCAGTTCCTGAAACTCAACGACCCTGAGCTGATGCTCACCTGCGTGCGGATTTACAACGACTGGCAGTCCGAGTGGGCGTCAGCCGATTCGCGCCGCCTGCTGCCCATCACTTCGATCCCGTTCTGGGACGTCACCGAGGCCGTGAAAGAGGTGCGCCGCTGCGCTCCGATGGGGCACAAGGGGATTCTGTTCACCGGCGAGCCGCAGTACTACGGCAAGCCGCTGCTGGGCGACCCGCACTGGAATCCGCTCTGGGAGGTGGCGGTCGAACTCGACCTGCCGATAAGCTTCCACATCGGCTCGGGCGATATGGCGGAAGGGATGGTGAGGAGCCGCGTCGCGACCTATGGCAAGATGGCGGCGTTTGCGGAACTGGCGGTGGACATCTTCCTGCGCAATGGCCTGCAACTGAACGACCTGATGATGTCGGGCGTGCTCGTGCGCTATCCGCAAATCAAGTTCGTGTCGGTCGAAAGCGGCATCGGCTGGATCCCCTTTGTACTCGAAGCGATGGATTATCAATTCCAGGGCAACAGCGTCGCCGAGGAGCATCCGGAATTCGAGATGCTGCCGTCGCAGTATTTCGCGCGCAACGTCTATGCCTGCTACTGGTTCGAGCAGACCGCGCCGCGCCGCCTGATTGACAAGATTGGGGTGGACAACATCTTGTTCGAGACCGACTTTCCGCATCCCACCTCGCTCTATGGCGATGAAGTGCACGCGCGCATCACTGGCGGTCTCTCCGACTGCGATGAAACGGTGCGGCGCAAGATCTTGTGGTCGAACGCCGAGAAACTCTACAAGGTCACGCCGCCTTCCGCGGCCGACGAGACGAAGCTGGCGGCTGCGGGAGCGTGACGGCTGCGTCGCGGGAGCGTGCGTGAGGCTTGAGGCATCCAGGTAGCGGCGAATGTGCAGGAATATCAAAGTCCTCTTCAATTTCGATCCAACGGTCACGCGCGAGGAGATTCACGCCGCTTCGCTCCAGTTCGTAAGAAAAATCAGCGGTTTCGCCAAACCCTCGAAAGCGAACGAGGCTTCGTTTTTTGCCGCGGTCGATGAGATAGCTGCAATCTCGAGCCGTCTTCTGCGCTCGCTTGAAACCGCCGCGCCGTCGAGAAACCGCGAAGCGGCGGCCGCGAGAGCGAAAGCGCGCGCGACGGAAAGATTTGGCGCCTGAGTCCTCTGCCAAACCAGAGGCCGGGCGGGAGTGATCCTGCATTGATGAAGAGGAAGCAGTGAAGCGTAAGCGCAGGGGGCGAGTCGTAATTCTACACTTGGCGATCGCCTATCCGTTCGCCGGCGTCGTATGGCAGCTGCTTCATCATCTGATCGGGTTTCGCAGTCTCGGCCTCGATGTTTACTACTTTGAAAATCACGGCGCATGGGTGTACGACGCCGTTCGGGAAAGTCTTGTAGCTGACCCGAAACAGAACGTTGACACGCTCGCGCGCGTGTTCAAGCGCTTTGGCTTCGAGGATCGTTGGGCCTTTTTCGATGCCGAGCACAATGACTACCTAGGAATGTCCCGCGAGCGATGCGATCGCCTTCTCGCCGACGCCGACGTAGTGATTAACCTCTGCGGCGCGACTCGCTCCAGACCCGAGCGCCGAATGCGCTGCCTCGCTTACCTGGAATCCGATCCGGGCGCCCTGGGCGTCGCGATAGAGAGCAAAGAGCCGCGCGCGCTCGAGATCGCCGCCGTGCACGACGTATTTTTCACCTATGCAGCCAACCTCGGCGCTTCGGACTGCCGCCTGGCTACCGGAGGACTAAAATGGCATCGCACGCGGCCGCCGGTGGTGATGGAAGAGTGGCGCAGAGAAGCCGGCGGTCTCGAACCCGACAAATTCACGACCGTCGGAACCTGGGAGAACAAGGGATTCGACGTTCAGATCGCGGGCGAGACTTACTATTGGTCGAAGCATGTGAACTTCCGTGACGTGCTCGAAGTGGCGCGCCGCGCCGGGCAACCGATCGAGCTTGCGACCAACCTCAATTCCGGTCCCGACTACGAACGCGCGCTAAGGGGCGGATTCACTTTTCGTCCGGTGGTGCCGATGTCGCTAGATCTCGACGCTTACCGACAGTATATTTTCCAGTCGCGCGGTGAGTTCACCGTCGCCAAGGATCTCTACGTCCGCACGCGCTCGGGATGGTTCAGCGACCGCTCGGTATGCTACCTCGCGGCCGGCCGGCCGGTCGTGACCCAAAAAACCGGCTTCGAGAAGTACGTGCCGGAAGGCCGCGGCCTAGTCGGCTTCGACGATGCCGACGGCGCTGTCGCCGCGATTCAGCGCGTAAATGCCGATTACGCGGGCCATTGCCGCGCGGCGCGGGAGAGCGCGGCCGAGTATTTCGACGCGAACAAAGTGCTGGACGAGATGGCGGAGATTCTGGGCTTATAAGGTTTCGGCGCACGTGCAGGATCTGAATCCAACGTCGCTTCAGATGAGACAGGGTTTGACGGCATCTCAAGGGTAAAAGGAGTGGAACGCGCGGACAATTTCACCGGTGACTGGGACTATTCGACGCTTCCCGCCAACGTGCGCCTCGGACGGGACTGCTTTCTGGAGCGAAAAGGCAGTTTCGATCGGTACCGCAGCGAGCGCGCGCCCGGGCTCATCCTCGGCGATCGCGTGAGACTGTACAGCTTTACCGACCTCAACGTGGAACCGGGCGGAACGCTGTCGATCGGTGACGATTCGATTGTGGTCGGTGCGATATTCATGTGCGCGCAAAAAATCACGATCGGCAAGCGGGTGATCATTTCGTACAACGTTACAATTGCCGACAGCGATTTTCATCCGACGGATCCCGCCGCCCGCAAACTCGATGCAATAGCCAATTCGCCATTCGGTGACAAAGGCCTGCGACCATATATCGAAACGAGTCCGGTCGAAATAGGCGATGACGTCTGGGTTGGAATCGGGGCAATCATCCTGAAGGGCGTGACGATCGGAGCGGGAGCCCGGATCGGGGCGGGGGCGGTAATCACGCACGAGGTTCCGCAGGGCGCATACTACGTGGGCAATCCCGCGCGCGCCGTCAAAGACGATCAGCCGGCACGCAAAGACGATCAGTCTGAATGAAAGACCGCTATCTGTCGCACGATTGGTTCCCGGCACCGATACCGTCCAACGTCGAGTTCGGCGAGCGCTGTTGGATCTACAGCAGTTACGCGTTTCTGCATTTTCGCAGCCGGCAGAGAGTCGGATTGCGGATGGGTCACGATGTCGGAGTGTATATCGGCGGCATGTTCGAGGTCGGCCCGGAAGGAGCCGTGGAAGTCGGCGATTTTACCGCCCTGGTCGGACCGATAATCAATACCAACGGCACGGTGAAGATCGGCAACTACGTGTTCATAGCTCACGAAGTGGTAATCGCAGACCACTTTGCCGCCGTCCCCCCGGACAATACAGTGCCCGGCTGGCCTGCGGGCTCGATCGTGGTGGGCGACAATACATGGATCGGCGCGCGCGCGATTCTGCTCTCGGGTGCGCGAATCGGCGAAGGCGCGATCGTGGGCGCCGGCGCGGTGGTCGATTTTGAAGTGGAACCGTTCACCGTAGTGGCCGGAAGTCCGGCCAAAGTGGTAAGAAGGCTGCGCTGACCGTTGCCCGGACAAGACGAGGAAAGATGAAGATCAAGGCTGCGATGTTTCGCGCGCCGAAACAGGCGCTCACGATCGAACAGGTCGAAATCGACGAGCCCGGACGGCGCGAGGTCTTGGTTCGAACCGTCGCCAGCGGCGTGTGCCACAGTGATCTTCACTACGTGCATGGTTTGCTGCCGCTCAAACCTCCCGCGATCCTGGGGCACGAGCCCGCGGGGATCGTCGAAGCGGTGGGAAGCGGCGTCACCTCGGTGCGTCCGGGCGACCATGTGATCGCATGCACCTCTCTTTACTGCGGCAACTGCGCGCAGTGCCTGTCGGGACGCCCTTACCTGTGCACCGACCGCGCGGATTGTCAGCGCGCCGCGGGCGAGCCGCCGCGGCTCTCGCAAAACGGGCACTCGATCCATCAGTTTGTCGATTTGGCGGCCTTCGCGGAAAAGATGCTGCTGCACGAGAGAGCGGTGCTCAAGATCGCCGCCGACATACCACTCGATCGCGCGGCGCTGCTCGGATGCGCGGTCACGACCGGCGTCGGCGCGGCCTTGAACACCGCACAGGTTGCTCCGGGCTCGACCGTGGCGGTGTTCGGCGCCGGCGGCGTCGGGCTTTCAGTGATCCAGGGCGCGCGAATCGCGGGCGCTCGGCAGATAATCGCGGTCGATTTGCTCGACAACAAGCTGGAGATGGCCAAGCACTTTGGCGCCACTCACGCGGTCAATGCCTCGTCGAGCGACGCAGTGCGCGAGATCAAGCGGCTCAGCCAGGGCGGCGTCGACTATTCCTTCGAGGCGATCGGCAACCGCCAGGTCGCGGAGCAGGCTTTCTACTGTCTTGCGACTCACGGCACCGCAACGCTGGTCGGAGCAATTCCGGCGGGGCAGAAAATCGAGCTCAACGCCGCCCACTTCTTCGTCGAGAAGAAAATCCAGGGTTGCTACATGGGCTCCAATCGTTTCCGCCTCGATATGCCCAAGTATCTCGATTTCTACCGGCAAGGCCGCCTCAACCTCGACGACATGGTAAGCCGTCACGGGCGGCTCGAAGACGTCAACGAGGCCTTCCGCGCGATGGAGGCGGGTGAGGTCGCGCGCACGGTCCTGACGTTCGATTAAATTCGCCGCTAGCGTCGCTTACCGGACGGCTATACGATCGACGAAGCTGCACGCGGCCGAAGGCCCGGGCGGAAATACGGAGAGGTGAGGTAGCGCGGCGAGAATCCTGGCCAGCCCGAAAGGCTGGTGCTCATATTTCTCGTCGTTGTGCGATCGTTCCGGGTCGATCGAAATAATTTTCTCGTCGAGACCAAGGTAACAGGTTGCCGTATCGCGGATGCGCGATGCGACGCTCATGCGATTGCGCCATTGCGGTCAAGTCGCGCGGTCGTGCGCGCCGCAGTTTACATGTGTATATCGATGCACGAATAGATCGCGTCGGCATGACGATCGGCGGGAACAGGGTGCGGCAGTTACAGAACATGACGCGACGAATTGGACAGTTGCTGGCGGTTGCCATCATGTTAGTTGGCTTTTCCGTTGTGGCTCGCGGGCAACAGGAACAGGCCGGCCGCGACCGCGTTCTGACTATCGACGCGGCTTCCGAGGCCGCACGTCACATCCAACTCGTGCCGGCGCGCCGCGTCAGCACGATGGGGAAGATCGCGGCGACGGCTATGGTGGAACCCGACGGCGATGCGGTTGCGCAAATTACGACTCGCATCCCGGCCCAGGTAGTGAAGCTGATTGTTCCGCAGGGCGCACTGGTAAAGCCGGGCGAACCGCTTGCGATCCTGAGCAGTGTCGAGTTGGGCGACGCGAAAGCGCAATATCTCAAGGCGCGTTCGCTCGAAGGGATCGCCAACCAGAATCTCAAACGCGAACAGGACCTCTATACGCGACAGATCAGCGCACTTAAAGACGTGCTCGCGGCGCGCGCCGCTTATGACAGTGCGTTCGCCGAGTACAAAGCCGCGCGCGAGAAGCTGACCCTGTTGATTACGGCAAGCGATCTTGCGCGCCTTGGCTGGTCCGACGGTCATCCGCTTTCGGAATTCCCACTGTTCTCTCCGATTGCGGGCACGCTGGTCACCCGCGACGTGGTCCTTGGCCAGGCAGTAACCAGCGATCGCCCGCTGATGACGGTGATCAACCTGGATCGAGTGTGGGTGAACACGAATATCTACGAGTCCGATCTCGCCGCAATCAGGATCGGCGACAATGCGATCGTCAGAGCAATGGCATACCCCAACAGCAGTTTTGAAGGGCGCGTGTCATATATCGGCAGCGAGATCGACCGCAAAACGCGCACGATACTGGCCCGGATAGAGGTGCCCAACCCCAATCATCTGCTCCGGCCGGGGATGTTCGCGCACACCGTCATCGACGGCAGCGGCGGCTCGCGCGAGGTGATCGTGGTGCCACAGTCGGCAGTGTTCGACTACGACAACAAAAAAATCGTGTTCGTTGCAGACGGCCCGAATCGCTACCTGGCGCGAGTCGTCGAAACGGGCCGGGAAGCCGAGAACGGCGTCGAGATTCCTTCCGGTCTAAAAGAGAGCGACCAGGTAGTCGCAAGAGGCGGTCTGGCTCTAAAGGGCATGCTGATCAATACCCACTCCAGTTAGCCATGTCTGAGCGAATATTCGAGGCGGCGCTGGGAAACCGTCTGATGACGGTCCTCCTTTTCATCGTGTTCCTTGCGGTCGGGGCGCGCGCCATGCTGCTGCTGCCCATCGACGCATCGCCCGACGTAACTCCGAATGTGGTCACGGTCGTCACCAACGCATCCGGCCTCGGCGCGAGCGAGGTCGAGAAGCTGATTACGTTCCCTATAGAGATATCAATGCGCGGTCTGCCGAGCATAAAGGAGATTCGCTCGATTTCCCGCTTCGGCCTGTCCGCCGTGTCCGTCTATTTCGAAGACGGACTGGATATCTATTTTGTGCGGCGGCTCGTGATGGAAAGGCTGCCCCAGGCCGCGGCGATGATTCCGGCCGGTTACGGACCGCCCGAAATGACCCCGGTGTCGACGACGCTGGGCGAGATTTTTCAGTTCGAAGTCGTGGACCCGGCGCGCTCTTCGATGGAGCTGCGTTCGATTCTCGACTGGGAAATCGCACCGCGCCTGAAGGAAGTGGCAGGAGTAGTGGAAGTAAACAGTTACGGCGGCGAGCTCAAGACTTACGAGATCGCAGTCAGACCCGATGCGCTCGTCGCCTACGGGGTGTCGCTAAAGCAGCTTTTCCAGGCGCTCGAAAGCAACAACTCGAGCGCGGGCGGCGGCTATATCGTGCGCAGCGGTGAGCAGGAAGTTATCAGGGGCTCGGGCTTGATACGCGACCTGTGGGACGTCGGCGATATCGTCGTCGGCAGCCGCAAGGGCGTTCCGATTTACGTGCGCAACCTGGGCAAAGTGGAGTTCGCCCCGATGCTTCGCCAAGGCGCCGTTACGCACGACGGCGACGGCGAGACAGTGGCCGGCGTGGTCATGATGCTGATTGGGCAGAACCCGCGCACCGTTGTCGATCACGTAAAGGCCAAAATCGCCGAGATCACCCCGGGATTGCCGCCCGGGGTGAAGATCGTTCCTTACTACGACCGCACCGAACTGATCCGCCGCACGATCGATACGGTCAGCCATAATCTGCTGGAGGGCGCACTGCTCGTCACCGTGCTGCTGTACCTCTTTCTGGGTGACGTTCCCGCGAGCCTCATCGTCGCCGCGGTTATTCCGCTGTCGATGCTGGCCGCGTTCGTCGGGATGAACGCGATGGGGGTGTCGGGCAACCTGATGAGCCTCGGCGCGATCGACTTCGGGCTAATCGTCGACGGGTCGGTGGTCATGATGGAGAACATCTTCCGTCGCCTCGCCGACGACGAACATCCGGAGCGGCCGATGCCGCGCAAAGTGTTCGATGCGGGCCGCGAAGTGCTGCGTCCGATCGTGTTCGCGATCGGGATCATCATAATCGTTTACCTGCCGATCCTCACTTTTCAGGAAGTCGAGGGAAAGATGTTCCGGCCGATGGCGCTGACGGTGATCTTCGCATTGAGCGGTTCGCTGATTTGCGCGCTGACCCTGGTGCCCGTGCTCGCCTCGCTTTTCCTTGCCGGAGGGGAGCACAAGGAACCCTGGCTCGGGAGGATGTGCGAACGTCTTCACGAGCGGGCGGCGGCGTGGGCCTGGAGACGTCCGCGGCTGCCAGTCCTGGTTACGGGTTTGCTCCTGATCGCGAGTTTTGTGGCGGCGGCTTTTCTCGGCACCGAATTCATCCCGACGCTCGACGAAGGCACGATCAATCTGGACGTAATGCAACCTCCGAGCATTTCACTCGAAAAGGCTATTTCCAACGCCACCGCGGCGGAAAAGGCGATGCTCGAAATTCCGGAGGTCACCCACGTCGTCAGCCGGATCGGACGGCCCGAGATAGCGACCGACACGATCGGACCTGATGAGGCGGACGTCTACGTATTTCTCAAGCCGCGCGCCCAATGGACCGTGCCGGACAAAGACGTGCTGATTGAGCAGATCCAGCGCAAGCTCAACCGGCGCATGCCTGAAATGGCGTTTGGCTTTTCGCAGCCGATCGAGTCGCGCGTCAATGACATGATCGCGGGCGTCAAGGGCGACCTCGCCATTCATCTATACGGCAGCGATCTGAACGGAATGCTCAAACTGGGCGGGCGCATCCTCGAACTGGTCGGAACGCTGCCTGCGGCTGCCGATCCGAAGATGATTCCGCGCACCGGGCTGCCGTCGGTCAATATCGAAGTCGACAGGGCCGCAGTGGCCCGTTATGGAATCAACGCCTCCGACGTGCTAGATGCGGTCGAGTCGATCGGCGGGAAAACCGTCGGCCAGGTGATTGAAGGTCAAGCTCGCTACGCGCTGCAAGTGCGTTTTGACAAATCCTCTCGCTCGACGCTCGATCAACTGCAGGACATCAAGGTGGCCGCGCCCGACGGAGCGCTGATCCCGATCACGCAGCTCGCCCGTTTCGAGGTCAACGAGGGGCCGGTGTCGATTTGGCGCCAGAACCTTACTCGTCGGATCACCATCGCCGTCAATGTGCGCGGCACCGACCTCGGTAGCTTCGTCGCCGCCGCAAAGGCGGCGATCGGGCGGGAAATCAGGCTGCCGCACGGCTATTGGATCGAATGGGGTGGGCAATACGAGAACCTGCAGCGCGCCTCGAATCGCCTGGCCGTCCTGGTGCCTGTTTCGCTGCTGCTGATCCTGGTGCTGCTCTACAACACGTTCAATTCGATGCGAACGGCGTTGCTGATTTTCGGCAATGTCCTTACCGGCGCGTCGGGCGGAATCCTCGCGCTCACCGCGCGCGGGCTCAACTTTTCGATCACGGCGGGAGTTGGCTTCATCACCCTGTTCGGTGTCTCGGTTCTCAATGGCGTCGTTCTGGTCTCTGAAATCGGACGGCTGCGGCTTCTCGGCCATCCATTGACCGAAGCGATTCAGATGGGCGCGCGTGAACGTCTGCGGCCCATCCTGATGGCATCGTTGGTCGCGCTGTTCGGCTTCATCCCGATGGCGATGTCGCACGGCGCCGGTGCCGAGGTGCAGCGCCCGCTCGCAACCGTCGTCATCGGCGGCCTCATCAGCTCCACGCCATTCACGCTCTACGTCCTGCCCATCATCTACAAATGGATCATGGATGACAGGTCCTCGCCGTCTGAAGGTTCGACCGAAGAGCTGCGCGGCGCGGAATGATATTGAGCCGGCGTGGGCGCATGTAATCAGGAGTGAGGGAGATGATTGTGAAAACGATCACTTCGGGATGGTATCGCTGCGCGCGAGGCCGATTTGTCTCAGGAGTTGCGGGAGCCCTTGCCATTTTGATGCTGGAGGCTATGTGCCCCGCGGTCGCGGCTTCCGAAGTCTGGACCGCTGAGCGTGCGATGGCGGTTGCGCTCGAACGCAATCCCGATCTCATGGCCGCGCGACAGCAGCTCAAAACCGCCAAGGCGCGCGTGGTCAAGGCTCATTATTTCAATCAGTTCAATCCGCAAGTCGAGGCTGGCGCCTCGCAGGCGCATTTTCAGTTCGCCCCGGGCGGCGATGAGCCGCAGCCTCAAGGCGCGGTTTCACTGCAAGTGGAGATCGCCGGGCAGCGCGGAAAGCGCATCGAAGAGGCCAATCACAACCTCGCCAGGGCCGAGGCCGACGTGCGCGATGCCGAGCGGCTCACGCGAGCCCGCGCCGATTACGCCTTCCATCAGGCCCTTTACCTGCAGAGAAGGCTGGAGCTGATGCAGCGGGTCGAGAACCTCAATCAGCGCCTGCGCGATGCCTCGATGGTGCGGTTCCACAGCGGGGAAAGCCCCAAGCTCGAGGCGAACCTGGGGAGCGTTCGCCACGATCAGTCACGGCGCACGACGCTGCTCGCGCGGCGTGACTATGAGAACGGGCTGCGCGCATTGCAGCGCGCGATCGGTGTAGAACCCAGGGGGACGATCGAGCTTTCTGGTTCGTTGACCTATCAACCCGTGGAGCTCGATCCTGAGCGCGCATTACAGATTGCGATGGCCGATCGTCCCGATTTGCGGTCGCGTGATTACGAGATCAAACGCGTCGCCGCGGATATCGCCCTCACTAGGCGGCTGATTATTCCGAATCCCGTGATCAGCGGCTTCGTCGAAAGAAGCGCGGATTCGCCCGGTCAGTTCATCCGCGTGCTCGGCGGGACCGTCGGAGTTACGATACCGCTGTTCGATCGCAAGCAGGCGGAATTGACCGCTCTCAATGGCGAGCAAAGGCGCGCTTCCTATCAGCGAACCGCCACCCAACTGGATATCGAACAGCAGGTGCGCGACGCGCTGGCTGCGTATGACGCGGCGCGCGAAGCGGTTGCGCTTTTCGAAAGCGACGCCGTCAAGCGGGTTAAGGAAAGCTACGGTCTGATCGAAGGTTCGTATCGCTCCGGCAAGACGGGCTTGCTCGAGCTGATCGTCGCCGAAAACGATCTTGTCGCGACAGATTCATCCTACCTCGACGCGCTCTGGGATTTTCAGGTCGCGCGCATGGGAGTGGAAACCGCCGTCGGAACGGACCTGCGAAGCATCGCGGCCCGCGGCCCGATCACAACCCCTTGATGACGTTACGTCGCCGGGCCACAATCCCGGGGTAACCAGGCCAGGCGCCGGCAAAACTTGGGGAGAACGAGGGAAATGCTTCGCTTCCGTAGAATCGTTTGCCCGGTTGACTTCGATCAGAACTCGCTGATGGCGTTGCGGACCGCATCCGAGCTAGCGCAAGAGCGCGGTGCGACAGTGCGCGTGCTTCATGTGGTTCCAATCCCGGCGGGTCCTGAGGTTGCGCTGCCGTTTGGAAAGCTCGAGACGGAAGCGCGAGCGAAGCTCGAGAAGCTTGCTCGCCGGGAGATCGGCGCCAAGGCGGACTATGAAGTCGAAGTCATGATGGGC
>Ga0335069_10008907_pt1 | contig 14314 bp, 11 predicted proteins | sample Lox_Sample_11_FD_206714 | JGI IMG/M metagenome (GOLD analysis project Ga0335069, IMG submission 206714) | Soil microbial communities from Loxahatchee National Wildlife Refuge, Florida, United States - Lox_Sample_1.1 | ecosystem: Environmental > Terrestrial > Soil > Wetlands | place: USA... | reverse complement strand
ACCCTCGATTGGCACCATCCAGGAAGCCAAGCGTCGCCTGAAGATTCCCATCATCGTCATGGTGCGCCCGCGCGGTGGCGGCTTTTGCTACACCGACGCCGAATTCGCCACCATGGAGCGCGACGCTGAAGCCGCCGTCGACAACGGTGCAGACGGCGTCGTATTCGGCATATTGAAAGAAGACGGCCGCATCGACGAACGCCGCACCAAGCGTATCTGCCGGATCATCGGCAAGCGCCAAGCGGTCTTTCATCGCGCTTTCGACGTCACCCCCGACCCTCTTCGCGCGCTCGATCAACTCATCGGTCTCGGCATCACGCGCGTCCTCACCAGCGGACAGAAAGACACCGCGCCCGAAGGCGTGGACTTGATCGCGAAACTTGTCGAGCGCGCTGGCAAGAGCATCGAGATTCTTCCCGGCGGCGGTATTCGCCCTTACAACCTGACCGACATCGTTCGGCGCACCCGCTGTCGCCAGATTCATATGACCGCATGGGCCAAGGTCCAGGATCGCTCGACCCATGCGCATCGCGACGTTACTTTCGGTGGCGCTTTGCAACCACCGGAAGATCTCTACGATATGACGGATGCTGCGCTGGTAAAGAAAATTGTCAAGGGTTTGCAAAAGGCATGACTCCCCGTGCGAACAGCCGCCCTCGGCGGTCCGGTCGAGCGCAGCTCGATTTCTTTCCGAAACACCACTGTCATTGAGTGGCGAGGAATCTGCGGTGCCGCCCGCACGGGATTGTATTCATCCAAACCCGCGATAGAGGCATCCAACACTCCATGAACATCGAACAGCAAGTCGCGAGTTACTACGGCCGCGAAAACCTCGAAGACAAAATTCTCGGAATGCTACGCGACGCAGGCAAGAATCTCGATCAGCTGCGCGCGGATGACCTTGCCGCAATCGACGAATTTCATCTTGGCGGCCGTGAAGCCACGCAAGCCCTGGCTGAGTTCATGCAGCTTCGCCCCGGCACGCATCTGCTCGATGTTGGCTGCGGCATCGGGGGCCCAGCTCGCTTCTTCGCCAGCCGCGGCTGCCAGGTCACCGGCATTGACCTTACCGATGAATTCCTGCGAGTCGCGGGAAGTCTGACTCGCAGGGTCAAGCTCGATGACAAGATAAAGTTTCGTCAGGGCAGCGCCCTCAAACTGCCTTTCGATGCGCACACCTTCGACGGCGCTTATACGATCCACGTCTGCATGAATGTCGCCGATAAAGGCGGGGTCATTCGGGAGGTGGCACGAGTGCTCAAACCCGGCGGCCGTTTCACCATCTACGACCTCGTGCGTACAAGCGACGCAGCCCTCGCTTTTCCATTGCCTTGGGCGCAGACGCCGGAGACGAGCTTCGTTGCCAGCATGGACGACTATCGGCGGGAGGTGCAGGCGGCGGGATTTCGTATCGAGCACCAGCGCGACCGGCGGCAATTCGCCCTCGAGTTCATGCAGCGCAGAATGGCGCAAGGCGCGTCTGGTCCGCTGGCTATGGGAATTCACGTGCTAATGGGCGAGCAAGCCCCCCTGATGCTAAAGAATGTGAACATGGCCATTGCCAATGGAGCGCTATCGCCGATCGAGTTGATAGCTGTCGCCAGCTAAGCGCATAGCGGGAAGCGGGCGGCCCACTTCTTAAGCGTCTTGTGTGCGTGGATTAGGAGTGCAATGCCGGAGGGATCCCGCTTTTCATCTCTTTGGTAGCGTTCTGAACGTCATCGAATATCGCAACGGTCTACAGGCTGGGAAACTGTGTTGCCCTGCTCCTGGCCTTAGACCTGCCAAATCGTATCCAAGACCGTGCCGTCGACCCACTTCACGATCGCCACCGGATGATTGCTGCGTTTGGGGCGGGCGGGCTTGCCGCAGATCTTTTCGACTTCGGCCTTGATGTCCTGAATGGGACGGATGGGCAGGCTCGAGCCTTTGAGGGCATCGAGCAAATCCTGACGGCTCGGGTTGATGGCGATGCCGCGCTCGGTCGCGACGACGTCAATCATCTCGCCGGGGCCAGTCAGGGTGGTAACTTCGTCGACGATCACGGGAATGCGGTCGCGGAAGGATGGCAGAGCCAGAATGCTACAACCGGCGGCAAGGCAGTTTTGCCATCCGCCAATGCCGTGCAGGAGGCGGCCGTCCGAGTGAGTAACCACGTTAGCGTTGAAGTTGACATCGACTTCCGTGGCGCCAAGGACGACGGCATCGACCATGGAGGCGAAGTTGCCCTTGCCGTGGTAGTTATACGAGGTAAAGGGCGATGTTGCGATATGGCGTGGGTCGGCAGCGATAGATTTCACGCCGTCGAGATCGAAAGTCTGGCCGTCGAGAATGTAGTCGGTGAGACCTTCCTGCAGAAGTTCCACCAGATATTTTGTCGAGCCGCCGCGGACGAAGCGGGCTTTGATGCCGTCCTCTTTCATCATGCGGCGGAGATAGTCGACGAAAGCGAGAGCGATGCCTCCAGCGCCAGCCTGGAAGGAAAATCCGTTGCGCATGATGCCTGCTTCGCGCAGGAAGCGGGCGACGAATTCGGCGATGCGCAGGCGGTCGGGAGAGCGGGTGATTTGCGTTGTGCCGGAAACAATTTTTGCGGGATCGCCGATCGAGGGCACTTCGACGACGTAGTCAACGTTGTTGCCCTGGATCTGCCAGGGAATACAGGGAAACGGTACGAGATTGTCGGTGACGACGATGACCTGGTCTGCGTACATGGAGTCGGCGAGGGCGAAGCCGAGCGATCCGCAGGCGGACTTGCCGTGAGAGCCGTCGGCGTTGCCAAAGGGATCGGCGGAGGGTGCGGCGATGACGGCGATGTCGATGTGAACTTCGCCGTCCTGAATGGCCTGCCAGCGGCCTCCGTGGGAACGGAGCACGCCCATGCCGCGCATCTTGCCCTGAGTGCAGTAGTCGCCGAGCGGGCCATTCATGCTGCCTTCAACGTGGTGGATGGTGCCGGACTCCATCAATTCGATGGCAGCCTTCTGTGAGGGAAACGAGGCGCTGGGAAACCAGAGAAGATCTTTGACGCCCAGGCGAGCGGCGGCCTGCAAAGCCATGAGCGCGACGCTGTCGCCGTCGCGGAGATGGTGATGGCTGGAGATGACCATGCCATCGCGAAGGCCGCAGTTGCGGAGGGCGGTTTCGAGATCAGGAACACGCTTGTCGCCGTTCTCGGGATAGTCGCTGGCCGACCGAACCGGCGGTGCGGCTTTGTGCCGGCTAGGGTGATACTGGCCGACGCCGAGAAACGGCGTTTGCGGCTTGCCGTTGACTTCGGTTGGAACAGCGCGGCCGGCGGCGTTCTGGGCGAGTTCGATTGGTTTTTCAACCACAGAGGACACGGAGTTCACAGAGATCGTCCTCCCTTCATCTGATTAGCACGGGCGACTAGTTTTCTGGCGCGCTCGACGACCGGCGGGTCAATCATTTTCGACCCGAGGCTCACGACGCCCAGACCTTTCGCCTGAGCATCTTCAAAAGCTGCGACGATCTTCAAGGCTTTGTCGAGTTCCTTTTCGGAAGGTGCGAAGGCTTCGTGGATGACACGAATCTGGCCAGGATGGATGCAGCCCATGCCTTCGAATCCCATGGCGCGGGAGTCTTGTCCCCAGCGGAGGAGAGCAGTCATGTCGGCGACGTCACCGAAGACGGAGTCGATCGCCTGAATTCGGGCGGCTTTGGCGGCGTTGACGACGCGATTGCGGGCGTAGAGCGATTCCCTACCCTCGTCGGTCTTCACGACGCCGAGATCGGCGGTGTAGTCTTCGAGGCCAATGGTCAGGGCACAGATGTTCGGGGAGGATTGCGCGATGGCAAATGCATTTTCGATTCCGAGAGCCGATTCGAGAATGGGCATGATCCAGATGGGCCGATGGATGTTGTGCTCGCCCTTCAGTACGGCTATCGTGCGGTCAATTTCGGTGACTTCCTCGGAACGCTCGACCTTGGGAATGAGAATGAGGTCGGGAGATTCAGGAATGACTTCTGCCAGATCTTTCAGACCGAGGGGCAGCTGGTTGATACGGACCATGCGCTCGCAGGATCCGAAGTCGACGGCGCGCAGGGTGTTGCGAACGAGGATGCGGGCCGCGTCTTTCTCGGCTGGGTGAACGGAGTCTTCGAGATCGAGGATGACGGCGTCGGGCTCGTGCAAGGCGGCGTTGATGAAGTATTTTGGCTCGGAGCCTGGAAGGTAAAGGCGCGAACGGCGGAGCCGATCGCGGGAGGACGACGCGGGTAAGGCGATCTGCTGGGGAAGCGAGCACCTTCCCAGCCCCAGTCCAGCGCGTTTGACGGCAGCCTCGATGCGAGCGGAGATGACGAAAGGAAGAGCGCCTTCGTCATGGATAGAGACCTTCGCGTGGTCGACGCCAAGGTCGGTCAGAACCTGGCGAGCCTGGGCGAGGATCGCGTCGCCATAGTAAAGACCGACACGAGAGTCGAGGGCGATTTCAATGCCGCCGTCGTCGCGGGGTTCGATGGCGACGTGGAGGTCGGAGCGAATGTCTTTGCCGAAGTGTCCGGCTTCGGATGGCTTAGTCGGAATGCAGGTTATGCTCATGTCTAGACCTTTTCACCACAGAGGACACAGAGGACCTCGCAAATCCTTCACCACAATGGACACGAAGGGGCACGAAGGTAAATTCGTTTCGCGCCCGGCTCCGATATCTTGCGGCATATCAAAACCTTTTCACAGGGGGCACAGAGATCACAGAGGGACGCAGGTTGCGTCTTCTTCTGTGATTTTTGCTCCGGCCTCGGTGGAACTCAACTTCTCCAGAATCGCGTCGGTCATCTGGTTCGTGCTTGCGGCGCCCTGGCTGATGGCTTTCGGGCCTCCGGAGAGGCGCATCATGTCGTAGGTGCGGACTTTCCCTTCTTTCACGACGTCGGCGATGGCTTTGCGAATGCGGGCGGCCTTCGCGTCTTCTTTTACATGATCGAGCATCATAGCCGCGGACAGGAGCATGGCAATCGGGTTCACAATCGGGGGATCCAGTTCGGCGTACTTGGGTGCGGAGCCATGAGTCGGTTCGAAAACGGCAACCTGGTCACCGATGTTGCCGGAAGCAGCGAAACCGAGGCCGCCAACCAGGCCGGCGAAGGCATCGGAAAGAATGTCGCCGAACAGGTTTGACGCCACGATGACGTTGTAGTCTTCGGGATTTTTGTTCAGCCACATGAGTTGCGCGTCGATGTTGGTGGACCAGAGCGCGATGCCGGGATAATTTTTCGCGACTTCCCTGGCGGTTTCCTCCATCATGCCGGAGGTTTCGCGAACGACGTTTGGCTTCTCGCAAATGGTCACGCCTTTGAAGCCACGGCGCTTGGCGTATTCAAAAGCTGCGGTCACAATGCGTCGCGCGGCGGACTTGGTGATTACGCGAACGCTGGCGGCGAGTTCTGGGCCAGGGACATTCGCGAAGGCCTTGAACTTGGGATGAGTGGCTAGCGCAGCGCGAACGTTGTCGGGGGGATTGGTCCACTCGATTCCGGCGTACATGCCCTCGGTGTTCTGGCGGAAGACGGTGGTGTCGATCTGCGGCTCGTCGACGCCTCCGCCAAGTTTTTTGCGAATGAAGTTGAGCGGATTGCCGGTGAAGCCGATGCAGGGGCGCATGCAGATGTCGAGATTGAACTTCTGCCGCATGGTCACGATGGGGCTGTAGTAGACGTAGCCCTTGCCCTGGAGAGCGGGCTTGAGCTCAGCTTGCGCAGCTTTATTGGGCTTGGAGGTGATGGCGCCGAAGAGTCCGAGCTTGTGTTTGGTCAGCAAGTCGACAGTGCGGTCGGGCAATGCGTTGCCTTCGTTGCGCCAACATTCCCAGCCGATGTCGGCGTGGACGTAGTCGGCATCGAAGCCGACAGCTTTGAGGACGCGCAGGGCCTCGGGGAGGACCTGATTGCCGATGCCGTCTCCGGGCATGGTGACTACGGTGTGTTTCGCCATATGAGCTCCTAAGAATCTAAAAACCTTTCACCGCGGAGGACGCGGAGTACGCAGAGAAGTCAGAAGTGAGAAGACAGATTGAAGAAGTAACTTCTACGTTCTTACTTTTGAGTTCTGCAGTCATTTCAGTCCCAAACGCTTTGCGACCAGGTTCTCGACGCCTTGCGCGATGACCAGCGACTGCGGCACGCTGCCGAGTGCTGGGAAGGTAAAGTTTTCACTGCGCCAGTGGATTACGCCGGAGGTAAAGTCAACATCGATTTCATCACCCGGAATCAAAGTCTTTTCTTTCATGGCGATGGGCCCAGCAAACCGGTCGCGCAAGCGCTTAACTAGTTCCGGCACTTCAACGCAAAGGAAACCGTTGTTGTAAGCGTTTCGCAAGTAAGTCTGCGAGAAACTGGCTGCGATCACCATGGGTATGCCTTTTGCTTTGAGACAGGTGACGGCTTGTTCGCGGCTGGAGCCGGTGCCAAAGTTGTAACCGCCGACGATGATGTCGCCGTTGTGTGCGCGTGAGGCGAATTGAGGGTCGTAATTTTCCATGACAACTTTCGCCATCATCGCGGGCGTCATGTCGTCGCGATAGGTATAGTCCTTGCCGTAGATGGCGTCAGTGTTCAGGTTGTCTTGAGGAACGAAAATCAAACGGCCGCGGACTTGTTGCGGAAAGCCGGGCAGGATCTCGACTTTTTCGGGTTGGGTGGTGGCGGAGAATTCCTTGTAATTGCGATCCGCCTTGTGGCCATTTGTGCTTAGGGGGCCGCAGATGTAGCCCGCGACGGCGGAGGCAGCCACGACGGCAGGGCTTCCGAGATAGCATTTGGCGTCGCGTGAACCCATGCGACCCTTGAAGTTGCGATTGGTGGCAGAGATCCCGACCTCGCCTGGCTCAAGAAGGCCAGTACCCAAGCCGATGCAAGGACCACAACTAGGCGGCAAGGGGATCGCACCAGCGTCGAGTAGAGTTTGCCAACTGCCACGGCATTCGGCTTCGTCCTGAACCCATTTGCTGGCGGGGGCGAGATAGAACTTCACGCCGGCGGCAACTTTCCTACCTTTCAAGATGCGGGCAGCGGAGTCGAGATCCTCGACGCGGGAATTGGTGCAAGAGAGAAGGTACGCCTTCTGAATCGCTATCTTCTCCTTGGCAAGGTCGGCGACGGAAGCCATCACTTGAACTGTGTCTGGTCCGGAAACATGCGGTGTGACTTGCGCTAAGTCGAGGACGATACGCGCCGCGTAGGACGCGGCAGGATCGGGTCGCGCGGGATTGTGCGTCCATCCGTCAATGTCTTTTTCTGAAAAGCGGTCGACGCTCATATGTTTCAGGCGCTGGTGCGTGGCTTTCAAGTAAGCAATTGTGACTTCATCGACTGGGAACCAACCGACCAGCGGCCCCCACTCGGTGCTCATGTTGGAGATTGAGAGGCGCGCGTCCATGGAGAGGCTGGCAATGCCGGGGCCGGCAAATTCGACGGCAGCGTTGAGCGCCTCGTCGTGGTTATAGAGGCCGCAGAGAGTAATGATGACGTCCTTGCCGGTAACGCCCTCGGGGAGTTTGCCTTCGAGGACGACCTGGATAGTGCGCGGTATCTGCCACCAGAATTCGCCAGTGGCCCAGACGGCAGCAGCGTCGGTGCGAACGATGGGAGTGCCGACGGCGCCGAGGGCTCCATACATGTTGGAGTGCGAGTCGGAGGCGACGACAAAAGAGCCGGGGACAACGTAGCCGCGCTCGACCATGATCTGGTGACCGATGCCGGTGCCGGCGGGATAGAAGTCGACGCCGTGTTCTTTCGCAAAAGCTTCGATGGAGCGGTATTTCTTCAGATTGGCTTCGTCGTGGTTCTGGATGTCGTGATCGAGGGCGAAGACCAGTTGTTTCGGGTCGTGAATTTTCTTTGCGCCGATGCCTTTGAACTTGGACATGACCGCCGAGGTGTTGTCATGGGTCATGACGCGGTGCGGGCGGATGGAGACGAAGTCTCCGGCACGCAGTGGGCGATTGGGGCCTTCGGCGAGGTGGGCTTGAGCGATCTTTTCGACGATGGTTTGCGGCATTTTTGCTTCCCTGCCGAGCTACGCTCGGCCGCACAGCCGAGGACGGCTGTGCCTACGTGGACTTCATCAATTTCATCAGCTTACTGACGGAGGCGAGTTTCTCCAGGTTCCAGATAGCGTCGATCAATTTCTTCTGCGCCGCGGTAGTCAGAACACCATCGGCCAGAGCGGTAAATTTTTCTTCGATCTCGGCATCGCTGAGCGGATTGCGCGGGTCACCCTTGGGATAGTCAAGTTGTTTGCTGAAGGTGCGACCATCGCTTGTGGTGATATTCACGACAACACGCTGCAGCGCCGGGAACACTTTTTCAATCTCGGGATCGGCAACGACTTCAACTTTCTTGAGCTGGGCGCGGACCACCGGATCCATGATTTTTTCGATGGTGAACTGCGCCGGGGTTACCTGCCGTTCAGCCAGGGCAGCGGCGATCACATAGGGCAATGAATGGTCGGCCGTCTCTTTGGTATGCGGATCGTACTTGCTCGGGTCGGAGAGAATGTCGGCGGCGCGGGCCAGGGAACGGATCTGAATTTTCGCGACGTTTTCCGGATGCAAGTCATTTTCTTTGATCAGATCGAGCACCGCGGAGATCGGCGTATGCGTCAGAGCCTCTGTCGGGAAAAACTTCATTCCGCACTGGGTGATTCGCCAGGAATCTCCGAGGCCGTCGATAAGAAGGTTGAGTTTCCACTCCGGACCAAATACGTGAGTAAGGCCTTCCTTGCCGTCGATGACGTGCTCAGGGCCGGTATAGCCTTTTTGTGCGAGCAGCGCGGCCAGCACGCCGCTTTGAGTCGCCATGGGATCGACGGTGTTCTTCATCATGGTGAGCTTGCCAGCAGTAACCGCACCGAGGGTGCATTGGCGACTGGCGGAGATGCCGATGGCGTGCTGGATCTGCTCCCATGAAAGACGCAAGGCGCGACCGGCGACGATTGGGGAAACAAAAGCAGTGAGGGTCGCATGGTGCCAGCCGCGTTCGCGAACTCCGGGAAAAGCGGCCTCGCAAAAGCGCATTTCAAATTCGTGACCGAGAACCAGGCCGACGATTAGTTCTTTCCCGTCGGCTTTCGCGCGCTCGCAGCACGCCATCGCGGCGGGAAAGATGTCGGAAGGATGGGACGGGTCCTGCTTCCAATAGATGTCGTTGTAATCCATGCAGCGGATCATCAAAGCGTTGGCGAGTGAGGCGGAAACAGGGTCGATGCAGCGGCCGGTGCCGATGACGGTGGAGGGGCCGTGCCCAGCGATCTCGTCGAGGACTTCGAGGGCGATTCGGACGTCGTGCTGCTTGTAACCGCCCAGAGCGCACCCGATTGAGTCGAGTAGAAAGCGCTTGGCCTGGTAGATCGCGTCTTGGGATAGGTCCTGGAATTCGAGAGCGGAGGCCCAACGGGCCATTTGCGCGGTTACGGTTTGCTTCGGAGCGGCGGCTTCTTTGGCGGTCACAGTTTCTCCTCGGATGCATCTTCGAAAAGTAGATTCCTCGCTACGCTCGGAATGACAAGAGGGACAGTGGGAGGAAGAGGAAATTTCATTTCACGCTCACGTTCTTGGGATTCTTGAAAGGCAAGAAGGCCATAAAGTCGGCGTGGTGGACGATGAAGGCTTCGGTAGTGCGCTTGACGAGATCGCCTTCGGCGGCGTGGGCGGCGATGATGTGGCAGACCTCGTCGGGAACACCGCAATCGAGTGCCAGGGCCACACCGGTAAAGGGATGGCGCAAGGCTTCTCCGCGCTCACTCTGACGGCATTTACCATCGGGACCCATCTCGTATTCGAGGAGCTTGCCGACGTCGGCGAGAATCGCCCCCGCGATCACGAAGTCCTTATTTATGGGGAGCGCGCGTCCCATGAATTCCTGCATGGCCTCAGCGCTCTTGCGGGCGATGTGTACCACGCAGCGCTTATGCTCCATGAAAGTTATGGGGCAGTTAGGCACCAGCAAGGTAAAGGGAATAATTCGAAGGTCTTCCGCCGAGAGCGGGCTGCGCTCCAGAGCCACGGCCCAAGTCTGCGTAACCTGTTCACGGAGTTGAAGATCCTCGATCCACTCGATTTCAGGCCACAGAGTGGCCACGGCGTAGTGCACGCAAATCCCCCTGGAAACCTTTCAGGTTAGAGGGCCTAGAAAGGGGCGTCGATGAGGGGCCTCACAGGCGCGTGTGACGGGTGAACGTGGAAACCTTTCACCAGAGAGGACTACGGCGAGATCTTAAGCGGAAACAGAACGGGGGGCGGAGATAAAGGGGAGTTATGCAAGTTAACCACAAAGGACACTAAGGGCACGAAGGAGAATCTTAGGGTCGAACGGGACAGAAAAGTGTCAGGCTATTTCACGACTACCAGATTATTGGTGATTGAAAAGGATCCGGAAACGCCGCTGGCGCGGATGCCAGCTGTGTTCTTGTCGCCCTGGTTGTCTACTACACCTTCGAGAGTGACATGACCGCCCTTGACGATGATGCGGATCGGTTTCACCACGGGAAGGGCGTATTTCTGCAGGCTTGGGTATCCATAGATAGCGATGTACAGACGGCGACGCAGGCGATCGTCCGTCGGAGAGGGTGGCAATACCTCGATCTGATTGTCCACTTTCTCGACGCCTTCGATCCTCTTGACTGCGTTTTCGGCGTCAGACTTGTCGATGGGCTGGGTGACTTGGCCGAAGAGCGTAACGTTATAGCCGTCTACTTTGTAAGCCAGATTGTCGAAGACGTTGAGGCGAGGCAGCATCAGCAACTCATGACGGACTTCCTTTTGAATGCGTTCCTGAGCCTTGGGAGTGATTTCTCGTTGATCTTGCGCGAACAACGAAGCCGCCATGACGAGCACTGCCCCAAGCAGACGAGAGGGAAATGTCATTTGCAGTCTCCTGGATCGAATCTTTGCCATCCTTTGGATGCAATAAGTATAGCTGGAGTGCAATCTACGGTATTTCGCGGCCCGGATGCCGATGCAACATGGCCTCACTACCGGTTATTGTGTGGTCAATTGAAGGATCGGCTCTGCCCAGAATCGGTAGCCGAGCCGGAATGCTAAACAATCCACTTCTTACCATTTGCTCTGCACCTTGAAAATATCCAGCACTGATTTTGGAGAGTCGCATCTGATTCCACGCGCAGATCAGCGCACTCTTGGTGCCAGCATATCGAGGCCGTCAGCCAGTGGGAATTGTGCTTATTTCACGAACTGCGGGTTGGGCCTATTCGCAATCATGCCACTGCCCTCACCGCACCTTTGAAAAACCCCAGCAGGTCGTTATTGATGGTTTCCGCCTCAGTCGTGGGCATACCGTGTGGAAAGCCCTTGTAGGTCTTCAAGGTTCCGTTCCGCAGCAACTTTGCTGAAAGCGGCGCTGAATCGGCGTATGGCACAATCTGGTCGTCATCGCCATGCATAACAAAGACTGGAACTGTAATCTTCTTTAAGTCTTCAGTGAAATCGGTTTGGGAGAAGGCGACGATACCATCGTAATGCGCTTTTGCGCCTCCCATCATGCTCTGACGCCACCAATTCCAAATCACTGCTTGCGAGACTTTGGCGCCTGGCCGGTTATAACCATAAAAAGGTCCAGCCGCTAGATCGTAGGAGAACTGCGATCGATTGGCGGCGAGCTGCGCCTGTAGATCGTCGAAAACTTGTTTCGGCAGTCCGCCCGGATTGGCCGCCGTCTTCACCATCAAGGGCGGCACCGCGCTAAGGATTGCCGCTTTTGCGACTCTGCTCTCGCCGTGACGTCCCAAATAACGCACCACTTCACCGCCGCCGGTGGAATGGCCGACGTGAATTGCATCTTTAAGATCGAGATGTGTGACAACGGCCGCCAGATCGTCGGCGTAATGATCCATATCATGGCCATCACCGGTTTGCGAGGAACGGCCATGCCCGCGCCGGTCGTGAGCGATGACGCGATACCCTTGCCCAAGGAAAAACAACATCTGAGTGTCCCAGTCGTCAGCGGAGAGAGGCCAGCCATGGGAGAAAACAATCGGCTGCCCGGATCCCCAATCTTTGTAATAAATGGTGGTGCCATCTTTAACTGTGATTGTGCTCATCTGACCTTCTCCTTGTTCGGGGATTTCTTGGTGCCCTTCCTCACAGGAATGCGCAGGAGCGCTCAGCCTACTATTGCGGACAACGCGCGTCAACCAGCCGGTATGGCGTAAACACCTCGCAAGAGACCACTCCTGACATTGTCAACATTGGAAGCAATGCGCTACACTTCCGCCGTTCCCGGAGGAGCCCTTGAAATCATCGATTACGCAGTGGGTACGCTGGACGCTGTCTCTTCTTATTTTTTCTATCAGTTTACCGGTATTTGCGCAGTACACCGACATGGACGCCATCAACCATCTGGGCGGGCCACAAGAGTTTGCTCGCCGGCGCGATGAGCTTGCTAAAAAACTGAAGACCGGCACGCTGATTCTGTTCGCGCGCATGACCACGCCGGAGTCGAACCACTACCGCGAGGACAACGACTTCTACTACTTCACCGGCTTGCAGGATCCCGGCGCGGTCATGGTGATGGATATGGCCAGCGGCAAAACCATGATCTTCGAGCCGCAGCAGAGTCCGCGGGTAAAGCAGGTCTACGGTCCGAATTTACTCTCGATGGCAGCAGAGCAACAGGAAAAGCTCGGCTACAAAATAGTGATGCCCATCGACGCGATGGACCAGGGGCTGTCGTTTGCTTTCAGTAAAGAAACTGACCTATGGCTGCGCCTGGAGTTTCCGGATAAAGCGGATGGGGCGCGTGGCGAGAGTGGCCGCGACTACGCAGAGCAATACAACCATCCATATGGCGATCCGACGCCGGGAGATCGGGCGGCGCTGATGAAACTGGCTCAACGCTATCCGGCACCGCACCGCCGCGACGTTACGCCATTCATCGATGAGATGCGGAACATCAAAACGCCGCAGGAAATCGCGCTGGTACGGAAGAATGGTGCGCTCAGCGCGGCAGGCTTAAAGGACGCAATCGCACATGCGCACGCGCCGATGTACCAGTATCAGATTGAAGCGCGCGCCGACTACGTGTTCCGCAACGGAGGAGCGCAAGGCTGGGCCTATCCGGCGATTGTTGGTTCGGGTGAGGATGTAAATACCTGGCACTACTTCAGCGATCGAAAAGAGATTGAGCCCAATCAGTTGGTGGTTTTGGATTTTGCCGCGGATTTAGATCACATGACGATGGACATTACGCGGACGTTCAACATCAGCGGAAAGTTCACGCCGGAACAGGCGAAGTGGTACGCGGTCGACCTGGAGTGCCAGAAAGCAGTGATTGCGATGCTCAAGCCGGGCAATACCTATGAACAGGCTGCCGATGCAGGAAAGGCAGTGTTTGAGAAAAACGGCATCGAGAAGCAATGGTACGGATGGCCCGGGCACTTTGTCGGGCTGGCGACGCATGATGTGCTGCGGGCGACCGGGCCGATCAAAGCCGGGCAAGTGGTGACAGTTGAGCCGATCGTCGAGTTTCCCGACAAGCAGATGCATTTCCGGGTGGAGGACACGATCCTGATCACGGACAACGGGCCGGAAATTGTTTCGTCGGGCGTACCGAAAGAGATGGGAGAAGTAGAGAAGTTGGTGGGCAGCGAGAAGTAAAGCCGCCTTCGTTTGTCGGAGGGGAGTCTTAACCAGCGCTCGTCAGGTTTTGAAGGCTAGCTATCGTTTTCGGTCTTCTTTTCTGCCAGGTCTTTCGCTTGGAGCAGAGCTTAAGGTTGGACTCCCGAGAACCTGGGTGCCGGGAATATGTCTCTTGCCCCATTTTACGATGGCGAGCAGAACCTCGCCCAAGCCCTTTCCTTTTTCTGTGAGCTCATAGGTATAACGGACGGGGTGTTCCTGATAGGCCGTCTTGGAGATGACGCCCGCCTGCTCCAATTTCTTTAAGCGATCCGCCAGTATGTTCGTAGGAATTCCTTCAAAGGAATTCTGCAGCTCTCCGTAGGTGAGACTTCCTCGCAGCAGATCCCTGACCACTAGTAACGACCACTTATCCCCCACTACATCCAGCGTGCATGCAACAGCGCAGGGCGAACGTAAGAATCCGTCTGTTCTTGATCTAGCTTTCATGGCTCTCTTGTTGGAAGCTGTCACTTGCATTATACAAGTCACTCTGATAAGTTACTAGTAACTTGCAATATGCAAGTGACTAAGGAAAGGGAGTGAGTTATGGCAAATACCGTCGCATCGCACATGGATCGGCCCGAAGCTTCATCGGTTTCCAATACAGGCGTGTTAGTCGGATTCTTCTTTCTGCTCTGGTTGGCGCTAGTGCTCGGACT
>Ga0335069_10008906_pt1 | contig 14314 bp, 8 predicted proteins | sample Lox_Sample_11_FD_206714 | JGI IMG/M metagenome (GOLD analysis project Ga0335069, IMG submission 206714) | Soil microbial communities from Loxahatchee National Wildlife Refuge, Florida, United States - Lox_Sample_1.1 | ecosystem: Environmental > Terrestrial > Soil > Wetlands | place: USA: Florida... | reverse complement strand
GCTGGCGCTCTTCTGTTGGATATACGGAATGGTCCCGCTCAGGGTCAGGGTATTGGCGCCGGAGATCGTGTAGGCGGGGGCGGTCGGGTCGAACCGAAGGCCGGCGATCGTGTTGGCACCGTCGAGGGTCACCGCGGTGCGGCCGGCGCCGGTGTTGTCGAAGACCGCGATCTGCGCTGCGGTCGGCTTGTTGTTGCCGCTCCAGTTCAGGCCGGTATTCCACAGGGCGCTGCTGCTGCCGTCCCAGGTGACGGCAGTCTGGACGATCGGGGTCAGCAGGTAGGCGGCGCCGTAGGTCGTGCCGGATGTCGCGCCCGCCTCCTGCGCGGCGCCAATGCCGGAAAAATAGATCGAGCTGACCGTCTGGCTGCCGACGGTGGAGGCCAGGGTGTCGGTCCCATTCTGCCAGTTGTTGACCACGAGCACGCCGCTGGCCGGGGCGGTGTAGGTGCCGAACACAAAGGTGTTGGCGCCGGTCTGCGGGCCGAAGTCCAGTGTGGCGCCGCCGGCCGCCGTGAGGGCGCCGATCTGCTCGGAAAAGGCGTTCAGGTTCAGCGTGCCGGCGGAGCCGATCGACACGCCGCCGGCGTCGGCGAGACGATTGTTGTTTCCCAGCTGCAGCGTGCCGGCATTGATCGTGGTGCCGCCGGTGTAGGTGTTGGCTCCGGACAAGGTCAGCGTGCCGGTGCCATCCTTGGCGAGGGAACCGGTGGTGGTCCCGAGCACGCCGCTGATGGTGGTGTTGCCGGCTCCGCCGACCGTCAGGTTCTGCGCGGCGCCGCCGATGTTCCCGGAAATGGTCAAGGTCCCCGCGTCGGAGCTGATGCGGCTGGCCGAGCCGAGGGTGATGGCCCCGGACCAGGTGTTGTTGCCGGAGATATTGCGCAACGCGCCGTCGCTGGAAACCCCGGTGCCGTTCAGCGTGACGGCCTCACCCACGCCGGTGAGGTTGCCCTGCACCTGCAGCGCGGCGCCGGCGGCGACCGTGGTGGAGCCGGCGGCGGTGCCGAGGGCCGCGTTGTTCTGAACATTGATGGCGCCGGCGTTGACCGTGGTGGCGCCCGTGTAGGTGTTGGCCCCGGAGAGGGTGAGGACGCCCGGACCCTGTTTGACCAGGGCCCCGCCGCTGACGACGCCGCTGACGGTCAGGTCGCTCGCCAGGGCGGGATCCCGGGCGACCGTGAACGTGGTCGATCCGCCGAGGGCGAGTTGCACCCCGGAGATCGTGGAGGTCTGGTGCGCGCTATTCGCGTTGGAGGTGATGCTGGCGTTCGGAGTGATGAGCGAGCCGTTCGTGCTGGCGATCTGCCCGCCGTTGAGGGTCAGCGCGCCCATGTGAGTCGCGGAGCCCACGTTGAGCACGCCATCCGAGTTGATGGTGACCGCCGAGGTGGGCGATATCTGCTCGGCGTAGCTGTTCGTCCAGATGTCGACCTTGACGGTGCCCGCCTGGGACGAATCCGCCGGCCCGGTGCCGATCGTCAGGGAGCCGTTGATGCCGTACCAGCCCGCCGTGAACGGACCGACCACGAGTTCCAAGGCGCCGCCGTTGACGACGGTGTCCCCGGTGTAGAACGTGTTATAGCCGAAAAGCGTCAGCGTTCCGGTCCCGTTCTTGATCAATCCCCCGGTGTCGCCGATCACCCCCACGTTCTGGTTGGCATAGAAACTCCCGGGGCCGTCGAACGTGAGCGTGTGGTTCCCCAGGGTCAGCGGATAGGCCTTGGTGTAGTCGGCGTCGAGGTAAAGCGTGCCGCTCGAGGAGTAGATCGTCGCGTCCGAGCCCAGGCGAATGGCGCCGTTCCACGTGCTGTCCCCGACGCCCTGGAGGGCGCCGGAACCGGTGCCGGCTCCGTTGAGGACCAGCGTGCCGGCGTTGGTGGTGGTGATGCCGGCGAGCTGCAGGGTGCCGCCGCTGGCGACCGTGGTGTCGGAGGTGTTGGTCGCGGGGCCCAGGGCGCCCGCGTTGGTGATTACGAGCGTGCCCGCGTTGATGTTGGTCGTTCCGGTGTAGGTGTTGTTGCCCGAGAGGGTGAGGGTGCCGGTGCCCGCCTTGATCAGGCCGCCGGCGCCGGTGCCGCCGTTGGCGATGACGCCGGACACGGCGGTGTTGCCCGTGCCGGAAAGCGTGAGCGTCCGGGCCGTGTTGCCTTCGGAGAGATTGATGTTGGCCAAGGTGACCGTGCCCGTGCCGTTGTTGGTCAGCGTGCGGTTTCCACCGGAATTCGTCAGCGCGCCGGCCACCGCGACGCCGCCCGGGCCGGTGAGGGTCAGGTCGGCCCCGAGGCTGACCCCGCCGTTGAACCGCAGCGCCCCGGCCGCGGCGTTCCAGGTCTGGGCGGCGCCGGCGGCGACCGCGGCGTTGAACGTCTGGGCGTCGGCGTCGTTGTTCGTGATCCCGCCCCCGTTGACCGTGAGCGTGTTGCCGGCGGCGAAGGTGAAGGCGTTCGTGCCCGCCGCGCTGGCAAAGGTGAGCCCGTGCGCCGTGCGGTCGGCGCCGAGGGTGATGCTGAACTGGTTGTTGGCGCCGGCCGCGTCGAACGTCAGGTCGGCGGCCGCCGCGGGCACGGTATTGGGAATCCAATTACTCGCAGCGCCCCAGGCCCCGGTGCCGGCCCCGCCGTCCCAAATGGCGACCTGGCCCGCGAGGCGGGACCACCCGAGCACGCCGAAGCCGACGGCGACCGCGAGGCAGGCGCGGGCGCGGGTCCGGCGCGCAGCCGCGGCGGCAAACGGCGTGGCTCCGGCGGAGGCGGGGGAGGAAATGCGGGACGCGCGAAGCATGCTTGATAAATAGGGGAAACTCCCGGGGATGGCTAATCGAAATGCATTTGCGTTAGTAAATTAACCATCAATTCCCACCCCGTTGCCTGGAAGCCGGTTCCGTGCGGCAACCGGTTGCTCCGTTGCGCGCTTCCCCGTGCGCGACCGCCCCCGTGGCGCCGGCCTGCGCGCCAGGCACCTCCGCCGCGCGCGGCGCCACGTGGGGCACCAAGAATGCAGGGCCCGCGGGCCATGCCGCCGCCTCAACGGATGCGCCGAAGCCCCGCCGCAGCTTCGCCCCAGCGGACGCCGAAAGGAATCACCAGCGATCGGCTACGCGCTTTCGCGGAGGCGCCGGCGGCGGCGCCAGAGCGCGGCGATGCCGGCAGCCGAGACCATCAAGGCGCCGTAGGTGGCGGGCTCGGGCACCGGCGTGATCTGGGCGTCAAATGTCTGCCATTTCGTATCCGCGCCCGCAAAGCCCGTGAACACGATCCGGCTGCGAACCGCCGCGCCCGGATCGCCGAACTGCGCGTAGAAAAAGTCAACCGTGTTGGTCCAGTCGGCTATGGTCAGGACCGCCCCGGGGTCCACTGTCAGGGAATTCAGGACGCTGAGGACCGAGGCTCCGGCCGTGCCGAAATCGAGAATGGAATCGGCCGTCACCGCCAGCGTGCCCAGCGTGCTGGTGAAGCCGCCGAGATTCAGGGTGCCGCCGTTCAGGGCCAGCGTGCCGCCGAGATTCATGGCGGCCCCGAGGGTGAGCGTTCCGTTGCTGGTCCGCACCGTGCCGGCGCCGGAGATGGCCCCGACCTTGTCAGCGTAGCCGTTGAGGTCGAAGGTCGCGCCGGAGGCGACGGTCACCGCACCGTCGTCGGCCAGCACGTTGTTGGCGCCGAGCTTGAGGGTGCCGCGCTGGACCGTGGTGCCCCCGATGTAGCTGTTGGCTCCCGCGAGCGTCAGCGTGCCGGCGCCGTCCTTGATGACGCTGCCGCCGCCCGTGCTGATGGCGCCGCTCACGGTGACGTCGCCCGCGCCGCCGATCGTGAGATTGGCGTTGCTCGAGCTGGTGATGTTCTTGGAGATCGTCAGCGTGCCGAGGTCGGAATTGACCCGGCTGTCGTCCGCCAGCGTCAGCGTTCCCGACAGTGTGTTGTTGCCGCTGATATTGCGGATGGCGCCGCCGTTGCCGATGCCGCTCCCCTGAAGCGTGATGTTCTCGGCGGAAGCAATGCCGCCCGAGAGTTCGAGGGCGGCGCCGTTGGCGACGGCGGTCGTGCCGGTCGTGGCCGAACCAAGCGCGTTCCCGTTCGTGATCTGGAGAACCCCGTTGTCGACGTAGATGTTGCCCGTGTAGCTCGTGCTGTTGCCCGACAGGATCAGCCGGCCGCCGGTGTTCTCCTTCATGAGATTGCCGGAGCCCGTCAGTGCGGCGCCAATCGTGAGATCGCCAGTTCCGATCATGTCCACCACGGTGTTGGTGGATAGCTGGATGGTCGTCGGGCTGAGGCTCTCCGCAAATCCGGTCCTCTGTTGGATGTACGCGACCGGGCCGGCAAAGGTCAGGGTGTTCCCGCCGGTGATCGCATAGCTGCCGGTCGCCCCGGTGTCGAATCGCAGGCCGGTGATCGTCTCGTTGGCGTTCAGCGTGACGGCCCGTTGGCCGTTGCCGAGGCTGCCGAAGCTGGCCAGTTCGCCGCTGGTGTTGGGGACGTTCGCGGGCGTCCAGTTGTTCGCGGTGTTCCAGTTGGCACTAAAGGAGCCGTCCCATTCCGTCCAGGTCTGCGCGGCCCCGGAGATCGGCCGCCAGCCGGTGCCGTAGGTGCCGACGGCCTGGGCCGCTCCCTGGGTCGCGCCCGCGCCGTAGCCGACGAAGTACAGCGAATTCAGAGCGGCGCTGCTCAGCGCGGTCGAGCTGGCCAGGATGTCGGAACCCTGTTCCCAATTGCTGACCGTGAGGACGCCGCTCGGCGTCCCGGTGAGGTTAGTGAAGAGGAAATAGTTGGCGCCGCCCGTCGGGCCGAAATTGAGCGTGCTGTTTGCGGAAAGGGTGAGGTTGCCCACGCGTTCCGAGAAGCCGCCCAAGTTGAGCGTGCCGCCGCTGAAATTGGCGGTGACGCCATCGGCCAGGCGATCGCTGGCGGCCAGGCGGACTTCGCCGGCGTTGAGGTTCAGGTTGCCGCTGAAGGCATTGTTGCCGCCGAGGATGAGCGTCCCCAAATCGTTCTTGGTCACATTGCCGGTTCCGGAGATGGCGCCGGTGATACTGACCGTGCCGGCGCCGTCAACTGTCGCGGTATGCGCCCCGAGGTCCAGGGTGCCGCCGAGGACCAGGGATCCGGCCGCAGCGTTCTTGATCTCGATGTCGTTCGCCGCGGTCAGGTTGGAATTGATCGTCTGGTCCGCCGAGCCGTGTGTCGCCGAGACGAGGATGCCGGACGGGCCGAGGATGCCGTGGTTGTTGAAGGCGATCGTCCCGTTGTTGAGGGTGTAGGAGAACGGGGCGTCGATCTGGATCGACCGCACGTCGCGCGTCTGCCCGGCGCCGACATCGATCGTCTGCGCCGAGTGCACGTAGGTGTTGTCCAGCAGGACATCGGCGCCTGCGGGCGGGACGGTGCCGCCGCTCCAGTTGGCCCCGGTCGGGCCCCAGGTGCCCGTGCCGGCGGCGTTGGACCAGAGGCGGGCGGCCACGCTCGTCAGCGTGACATCCCGGATCTCGTGGATGTCGGTGGAGCCGCCGGTGCTGCCGGTGAAGCCCATGATGAGCTGATCGGGCCGGGCGTAGCCGGAAAGGTCGATCGAGTAGAGGGGCACGAAGGTCGTCCCGTCGCCAGCCTGCAGATACACGGTCATCTGGTTGGTGGCGGTGATCACGACCTGGACCGTGCGGGAGTTCGTGCCGGACGGGCGCGTCGTGGATCCGGGGAAGGCCAGGGCGGTGCCCAGACCGGTCGTGCCGCCGAGGTACTCGTAGCCCGTCAGGCCCTGCCCGGGGCCGCGCACCGCGATGGCGTTGGGCACGGCGCCGATCCCGCCGACGCGGCCCTCCGTGGCATTCGAGTAGTTGCCGTACTCGTCGATGCCGAGGCCGATGTAGCCGCCGTTCATGCCGTTGATGTCGGCGGGGGCGCCGCCGGCGATGGTCTTCTGGGCGTAACCCAGGCTGCCACCGTAGGCACCGACACTCACGGGCTTGCTGGCGTCGGCCAGAAAGAAGGTGATGCCGTCGGCGCCGGTGCCGTTCCAAGTGGCGTAGCTGAACTGGACGGAGATGGTGGCGTTGGTGCCGTTGAACACCTGGTCGCTGCGGGCGTAGGTGGCCTGGTTACCTCCGTTGCTTGTCAGACGGAGCCAGCCGTTCCCGGCCGAATCGGGATTCGTGGCCAGGTTCGTGGTCAGCGTCGGGTTGAAGCCGCCGCCGTTGTTGCCAAAGGTCCAGCCCGTCACCGAGGAGTTCCGAAAAGACTCGCTGATCACCGTCTGCGCCGAGGCGCTGCCGATGGCAGAGGACCAGATCAAAAGGGAGAGACAGACTCGCAGTTTGTGCATGGTCGCACCCAGTGTTCTATTGCGCCTAAGGTGATGGGCAGGAGGATCGGTATGGGTTCTGGCGCGATAGGCTGGAGCGGTAATGTTAAGCGGTGGCAATAAATACGCCCTGAGTGCGCGGAAGACACAATTCCAAATAGGTAATTGACCCTAATTTACAGATATTTGATCACGACATTACGTTCTGGCTATCAACGATCTAAGCGGCTCCCGGGGCGAGCGGGCGCAGCGGTACTTCTCCGGGTGTCCCCAGCCGCGGGGAGCATCCGATTTCCGAGGGCCGGAGACACCGCCATCGACTGGATCGGGTCCGCCCAATCCGGCCGGGCGGTCGTCCTGTGCCGGCCGCGCGGGCCCGTCAGGTGCCGAGCGCCGTCCGGTAAATCCGGGGAACGCGCTTCGTCACCGAGCAAAGCGTCTCCCACGGAATCGTGTCCGACCACGCGCTGAATTCCGCGACGCTGATTTCGGCATCGCCCTGGCGGCCGACGAGGACCGCCTCGTCGCCGCACTGGACGCCGGCCACGTCGGTCACATCCACGATCGTCTGGTCCATCGTCACGCGGCCCAGCACCGGGCAGCGCGCGCCGCGGATGAGGACCTGGGCGCGATTGCCCGCGGCGCGGGCGATGCCGTCGCCGTATCCCGCGCAAAGGACCGCCACGGTGGAGTCGCGGGCGAGCGTGCGCGTGCGGCCGTAGCTGATGCCGGTGCCCGCGGGCAGCCGCTTCACCAGGCCGACGCGGGTGTGAAAGCTGAAGACCGGCTCGGTATGGACCCGCGCGAGCATCGAATGCGGGTGCGGCAGGATCCCAAACTGGAGCAGGCCCACGCGCACGGCGTTGAAGGGCTGCTCGCCGTGGGCGGTCTCCAGGCCGGCGCTGTTGTCGGCGTGAATCAGGAGCCGCCCCAGTTCAAGTCCCGGGCAGCGGCGCAAGGCCGCCAGAAACCGGCGCCGCTGTTCATCGGTGAAGGCGGGATCCTCGTCGGCACTGGAAAAGTGCGTGAACGCGCCGTCGAGCCGCACGTGCGGCGCCGCGCGGATCCGGGAAAAAAGTTCGGGCGCCTGCTCGTGCCAGACCCCGAGGCGGCCCATCCCGGTGTCGATCTTCAGGTGCACGGCCACGACATGGTCCGTGTCGCGGCCCACGGCTTCGAAGCGCGCCACCTCCTCGGCGCTCGAGACCGTGGCGGTGAGGTCGTGCTCCACGAGCATCTTGTCCTCCTCCGGCAGCAGCGGGCTCAGCACGAGGATCGGCCAGCCGGGGCCGAGCTCGCGGATCGCGGCGGCCTCGGCCACGTTGGCGACGGCGAAGAGGTCGGCCCCGGCGTGCATCAGGCCGGCCACCGCCTGGTGGAGACCGTGGCCGTAGGCGTCGGCCTTGACGACCGCGACATACCTGATGTGCGCCGGCAGCGACGCCCGGATCAGTTTCAGGTTGCGTTCGAGGGCCGCGAGGTCGATTTCGGCCCAACAGCGCAGGGGAGGTGACGAAACGGATGGCATGGAAAAATGCGGCTGCGCCCGCGCCGCCCTGCGGGGGCGGTCATCGGCCCCGCCTTGGCCCGGGAGGCGCCGGTTCGCGGCGACCGCCGGCCGGCGGCCGGTGAACCTGGGGCGTCCAGGTCGCGTAGGCGGGATCCTCGTGCAGGAAGGCCTCGGGCTGCGGGGCGGGGCGCAGGAGGTCGGCTTGCTCCCGGCCGCGCCAGAGTTCGGACAGGAGGTAGGGAACCTCCGTGGCCGGGCGCGGCGGCGCCGCCCAGGCGCGGAAACCGGAAGGCAGGAACAGGGTGCCGTCCAGGCCCGCGAGCTCGGCGCGGGCGAGGCGCCGCAGGGGGCCCGGCCCGCCGGCGTCAACCGCGACACAGTGCCAGGTGTCGCGGCGGGCGTCGGCGATCACGGCGAACGGCGCCCGCGTCCCCGCGGCCAGCAGGGCGTGCGCGACCAGGTCCAGGCTCCGATAGGCGAAGGCCGGCAGCGCGTCCGCCCGCACGGCCTGCCAGGTGCGCAGGGCCATGGCCGCGGTGCGGATGCCGAGGATGGACCCGGGCCCCTCGCAGAACACGCACGCGCCGACGTCGCGGACCTGCAGGCCCGCCTCCGCGAGCACTTCGGCGGCGCCGGTGAAGACCGCGATGCCCGCCTCCCGGTGCGACTGCCGCCAGGCGGGCGCGCGGTCGCGCCGGTAGAGGCCGGTCTGCACCGCGGTCGACGCCGAGTCGATCACCAGAATGGCGCGATGCGCGGCGACGAGCGGGGCCAGGGCGGGCATGCGAGCAGCATGGAACCCGGTGCCCGGCGGGCAAGATCGGAGCGACCCGGCGGCCGGCCCGCGCCGAGCGGCCGCGGAGCCACTCCAGCATTGACCGGCCGCGCGGCGCTCCGGTACCTTGACCATTCCGCTCCGAACGCGTCCCGTTTTCCTCTTCGCAGTGAACATCGAACTCAAAGACATCACCGATACCCGCAAAGCGCTGGTGGTCTCCCTCGACCAGTCCGAGGTCGACGCCGACCACCGGGCGGCGGCGGCTGAGATCGCCAAAGTGGCCCGCCTGCCGGGCTTCCGGCCGGGCAAGGCGCCGGCGGAACTGGTCCTCAAGCGCTTTGGCAAGGACGTCCTGGAGGAATTCCAGCGGAAGGTGGTGGCGCGGGCCTACAAGGCCGGGCTCGAGCAGTCGAAGCTGGACGTTCTCGGCGTGGTGAACGTCGAGGAGGGCAAGATCGAGCCCGGACTCTCCGCCGCGGTCACCTTCACCGTCGACATCCGTCCGCAGTTCGAGCTGCCCGAATACATCGGCCTGCCGACCAAGGTCGAGCCGACCGCGCCGACCGAGGCGGAGGTCGACGCCGTCATCGAGCGGCTCCGCCAGGAGCGCGCCGATTTCCGGGCAGCCGACCGTCCGGCGCAGAAGGGCGACTACGTCAAGCTCGCCTACCGCGGCAGCGTCGCCGGCCAGCCCATCGCCGAGCTGGCCCCCGGCCGCCAGGTTTACGGCGAAGTGCCCCAGACCTGGGAGGAGGTCGAGGGGGCCGACACCGGCCTGATCCCCGGCCTGGGCGCACAGCTCGCGGGCCTCAAGGCGGGCGACAAAAAGGACCTGGCGGTGACGTTTCCGCCGGATTTCCCGGCCGCGCCCGAGCTCGCCGCGAAGGCCGCGGTCTACGCGGTCGAGGTGCAGGAGGTGCGGGAACGCGTGCCGCCGCCGCTCGACGAGGCCTTCTGCAAGGCCCAGCAGGTGGCCGACCTCGCCGCGCTCCGCGCGCAGATCCACCGGAATCTGGAGCTGAACAAGGAGCAGCAGAACCGCCGCGCCCAGCGCGAGCAGGTGGGCGCGGCCCTCGCGGCCAGGATCGAGTTCCCGCTGCCGGAGAGCCTGATCGCCGCGGAGACCCAGCGCGTGCTGCGCCGGTTCATGGAGGAACATCTCCGCCGCGGCGTGCCCGAGGAGGAGTTCGAGAAGAACAAGAAGGAGCTCTACGAAAGCGCCCGCCGCGCCGCGGCCGCGGGCGTCAAGCGCCAGCTGCTGCTCGCCAAGGTGGCCGAGCGGGAAAAGATCGAAGCCGAGGAGCGCGACCTCGATCGCGCGATTCTGCAGGAGGCGATCCGCTCGAATCAGCGCCCGGAGAAGCTGGCGAAGGAGCTGGCGCGCGACCGCGAGCGCCTGCGCGCGCTCCAGCAGGCGATCATCTTCGACAAGGCACTTGATTTCCTGGTGGGCAAGTCTACCGTCACGACGGCAGTCCCCAAGGCTTGAACGACCCGATCCTTTCGTGAGCTACTACGTGCCCTTCATCATCGAGAACACCGGCCGCGGCGAGCGGAGCATGGACATCTACTCGCGGCTGCTGAAGGACCGCATCATCTTCATCGGCACGCCGATCGATGACGGCGTGGCGAGCCTCGTGATCGCCCAGATGCTCTACCTGCAGATGGAGGACGCGAAGAAGGACATCCATCTCTACATCAATTCCCCGGGCGGGGTCGTCACCGGCGGCATGGCGATCTACGACACGATGAACTTCCTGCAGTGCGACGTCGCCACCTGGTGCATCGGCCAGGCCGCGAGCATGGCGACGGTCCTGGTCGCCGCCGGCACCAAGGGCAAGCGCTTCGCCCTGCCGAACAGCCGGATGATGATCCACCAGCCGACGGGCGGCGCGGGCGGCCAGGCGGCCGACATCACCATCGCGGCGCGCGAGATCCTGCGCTGGCGGCGCACGCTCAACGAGGCGCTGGCCCGGCTGACCGGCAAGACGGTCGAACAGATCGACAAGGACTCCGACCGGGACTACTTCATGAGCGCGGACGAGGCCAAGGCCTATGGCATCGTCGACCACGTCGTCACCTCGACCCGCGAGGCCCAGAACCTGGTCGTGCAACCCGCCGCCTGAGCGCCCGGCCCCCCTTTTCCCATGGCCAAATCCTCCCGCATGACCCTTTGCTCGTTCTGCGGGAAATCGCAGGCGGAGGTGAAGAAGATCATCGCCGGGCCGGGAGTGTACATCTGCGACTCGTGCGTCAACGTCTGCAAGACGATCATCGACCGCGAGGTGAAGATTTCGCCGGCCGAGGGCCGCCCGGCCTTCCGCCTGCACAAGCCGTCGGAGCTCAAGAAGACGCTCGACGACTACGTGATCGGGCAGGAGCACGCCAAGAAGGTCCTCTCGGTGGCGGTGTACAACCACTACAAGCGCCTGCTCTTCGACGCCGGGCAGCCGCACCGGGCGGGCCTGACGCTGGCGCCCGAGTTCTCCGACGTCGAGGTGGAGAAGAGCAACATTCTGCTGGTGGGCCCGACGGGGTCGGGCAAGACCTTGCTGGCACGCACGCTCGCCCGCATCCTCGACGTGCCCTTCGCCATGTCGGACGCGACGACGCTGACCGAGGCCGGCTACGTCGGCGAGGACGTCGAGAACGTCGTGCTGCGCCTGCTCCAGGCGGCCAGCTACGACGTCAAGAAGGCCGAGTGCGGCATCATCTACATCGACGAGATCGACAAGATCCGCCGGACGACGGAGAACGTCTCGATCACCCGGGACGTCTCGGGCGAGGGGGTGCAGCAGGCGCTGCTCAAGATCCTCGAGGGGACCGTGTGCAACGTGCCCCCGCAGGGCGGCCGCAAGCACCCGAACCAGGAGTACATCCAGGTCAACACGGCCAACATCCTCTTCATCTGCGGCGGCGCCTTCATCGGCCTCGAGCAGTTCGTCAAGAAACGGGTCGGCCAGCGCTCGCTCGGCTTCCACATCAACCCCGCCGATCACGCGCTCACGCCCGAGGAGATGATGAAGATGATCGCGCCGGAGGACCTCGTCCGCTACGGCATGATCCCCGAGTTCGTCGGGCGGCTGCCGGTGGTGTCGGTGCTCGATCCCCTGACCGAGGAGGACCTCGTCCGGATCCTCCTCGGCACCAAGAACGCGATGGTGAAGCAGTACTCCAAGCTGTTCGCGATGGACGGCGTGCAGCTCCGGTTCACCCGCGACGCGGTCCGCGCCATCGCGCGCAAGGCCATGGAGCTCAAGACCGGGGCCAGGGCCCTGCGCGCGATCCTCGAGAACCTGATGCTCGAGGTCATGTTCGACCTGCCGCAGCGCGAGGACGTCGTCGAGGTCACGATCGACGAGGGCGTGGTCCGCGGGCGCCGCGGGCCGGCGCTCAAGAAGGCCGCCAAGGTCGAGAAGAAGGACGCGGCCTAGGCTTGCGGGCGACGCGCGCGCCTACCAATGCGCGTAGTCGCCCTTGCGCAGCGCCTGGGCGAACGCCACGAACAACTGCACGGTGCGCTCGATGTCCTCGAGGTCGACCACCTCGCTCGGGGTGTGCATGTAGCGCAGCGGCACGCTGACCAGCCCGGTCGCGACCCCGCCGCGCCCCGTCTGGATGGCGCGCGCGTCCGTGCCGGTGGGCCGCGGGTCGGCCTCGAGCTGATAGGGGATCTTGAGCCGATCGGCGGCCGCGATCAGCCACTCGTAGACGACCGGATTGATGTTCGGGCCGCGGCAGATGATCGGACCGCCGCCCAGCTTCGTCTCCCCGTACTTGCGGTTGTCGCAGTCCGGATGGTCCGTGGCGTGGCCGACGTCCACCGCGAGCGCGAGGTGCGGATTGACCGCGTAGCCCGAGGCCGTGGCCCCGCGGACGCCGATCTCCTCCTGGGCCGTTGCCACGGCCACGACGCTGGCGGCGGGGCGCGGCCGCGCCGCGGCCAGCCGGATCAGGGTCTCGCCGACGACGTAGGCGCCGACCTTGTTGTCGAAGGCGCGCGAGGCGCCGATGGTGCCGTGGAGGAGCTCGAACTCGTGGTCGTAGGTCGCGACGTCGCCGATGGCGACGCGGGCCAGCGCCTCCTTCTTGCTGCGCGCGCCAATGTCGATCCAGATCTCATGGATTTCCGGCACCTTTTTGCGATCCGCCTCATCCATGAGGTGGACCGCGCGTTTGCCGGTCACGCCCTTGACCGGGCCGCGCGCCGTCCGGACCACGACCCGCCGGCCGGAGATCACCGTGCGGTCGTGCCCGCCGATCGTGTCGAAATAGAGGAAGCCGTCCTTGTTGACGTAGGTGATGAGCAGGCCGAGCTCGTCCATGTGCCCGGCGAGCATGAGCACCGGGTCGCCCCGCGGGTGGAGCGTGGCGATCCGGTTGCCGAGGGCGTCCTTGGCGTAGGCGTCCGCCGCGGGCTTGACGTGGCGGTCGAACACCGCCTGGGCCTCGAATTCGTAGCCCGAAGGCGAGCGGGCGTGCAGCAGTTCAGTCAGGAACCGGGGAGCCTGGTAGGACTTGGCCATAAATGAGGGTTGCGTTGCCGGCACTCTGAAATCGAATATCCGAAATCGGAAACCAAAAATGACCATCTACCCGGCCATCGACATCAAGGGCGGATGCTGCGTGCGGCTGACCCAGGGGCGCCCCGACCGGGAGACGGTCTACACGGACGACCCGGCGGCGGCCGCAGTCCGGTTCCGCGCCGTCGGCACCCTGTGGGTGCACGTGGTCGACCTCGATGGCGCCTTCCAGGGCGAGCCGCAGAACCTGGAGGCCGTGCGGCGGATCCTGGCGCTCGGGATGCGCGTGCAGTTTGGCGGGGGCCTGCGCTCGCGGGCGGCGGTCGAGCGGGTGCTCGGCCTCGGCGTCAGCCGCGTCGTCGTCGGCACCCGTGCCGCCGAGAGCGAGGCGTTCATCGGCGAACTGGTCGCGGCGTTCGGCGACAAGCTCGCCGTCGGCATCGACGCCAAGGACGGCCGGGTGGCCGTGAAGGGGTGGGTGGACACGACGGCGACGGGCGCGGTGGACCTCGCCCGGCGGATGGACGCGCTCGGCGTGCGCACGCTCATCCACACGGACATCAGCACCGACGGGATGCTGACCGGGCCCAATTTCGCGGCGCAGGAGGCGATGCTGGGGGCGGTGAAGTGCCGCGTGATCGCCTCGGGCGGCGTCAGCCGGCGCGAGGACTTTGTGCGGTACCTGGAGATGAGAAAACGCCACCCGAACCTGGATGGCGTCATCATCGGCAAGGCGCTCTACGAGGGGCTGGTGGACCTGGGCGATCTGCTGGATCTGCGGGCGCTGGGCGGGTAGCGCGGAGCCTAGCGCCGCCGCGGCCGATTCACCTGCGCGGCGATCTCCTCGAGCGGGTAGGTGATGATCTCGGCGAGCGTCGGGTGGTACCAGGGCGCGCGGAGCAGATCGAACACCGTGGCCCGCAGCGCGAGCGGACCACTGAAGCAGTGGATGAGTTCGCCGGCGTCCGGGCCGACGATCTCGGCGCCGAGGATCCGGCCGCGCTCCGGCTCGGCGAGGACGCGGACATAGCCGTAGTTCGCCTCCATCAGGATCGACTTGCCGTGGTCGTTGAACGGGTGGAAGGCGGCGACCAGGCGCGTGCCGCGCGCGCGCAACTCGTGCTCGGGCACCCCGATCGTCGCCAGCTGCGGCTCGGTGAAGACGACGTTCAGGAGAAGCGAATAGTCGACCGGCCGGACACCCCCGTC
>Ga0335069_10008905_pt1 | contig 14315 bp, 12 predicted proteins | sample Lox_Sample_11_FD_206714 | JGI IMG/M metagenome (GOLD analysis project Ga0335069, IMG submission 206714) | Soil microbial communities from Loxahatchee National Wildlife Refuge, Florida, United States - Lox_Sample_1.1 | ecosystem: Environmental > Terrestrial > Soil > Wetlands | place: USA... | reverse complement strand
CTTCCCGTTCCGTTTCCTGAGCTTCCGAGCCTGCACGTGCTCCCGACCGGCCCGTTGCCGCCGAATCCTGCCGAGATGCTTTCGTCCAATCGAATGGAAGAGCAGATGCGGCAATGGGTGAAGAGGTTCGACCGCGTCGTGATGGACTCTGCTCCGCTGCTGGCAGTTTCGGATACGCAATCTTTGGCGGTTCGTTCCGACGCTGTAGTGCTGGTAGCCCGTGCGGGCGTGACTCGCAAGCGCGCGCTGATTCGGGCGCGCGACCTACTGTGGCGGGTGAATGCTCCGATTGCCGGCGTCGTGGTCAACGATGTTGACCTCCGACTGGAAAACTTCTACACCTACCGATACGGCGCCTACGCCAGAAATTATTGGTACGGCTACAAGCAGGTTCCGTCGTTCTCGGATCGGGCATACGGCTATGAAGAGGAAGACCACAAGGACAAGGGGGTGTAGCGTGGCGAAAAGAATTGCGTACGCTGCGGTTTTTTGCGCGCTCCTGATCGCGCAAACAGTGGTCGGAAGTGCTCAAGTGCCGGGGAGTCCCGAGTCCGTCATGGCGCCCGCCCTCAAGATCGGATCGGGCGACCTGATCGAGGTGACGATGTTCGAAAACCCCGATCTCTCCGGTAATTTTCGCGTCGACGAGCGAGGCGACATAACAATTCCTCTGATCGGGAGCCTGCATGTCGAGGGGTTGACCGCGGGTGAGGCGGCGCAAATGATCGAAAAGCGCTATGTCGAGGCGGAGATCCTGCAACCGTCGGAGTCGCATGCCACGGTTTTCATTGCCGAATACGCTACCCAGGGCATTACGGTGAGTGGCGAGGTGAAAGCCGCCGGCGTCTATCCGGCGCTGGGCGTGCGGATGCTGAACGATGTGATCACCGCAGCCGGAGGAGTGACACCGGCCGCGGCGGCGAAGGTCATCATTACGCACAAGAGCGATCCGAATAATCAGATCACGCTGGATTATGTTCCCGAGGCGCTCAAGCCCATCATTCCGAATGTGCAGATTTTTCCCGGCGACACGGTGAACGTTCCCAGAGCGGGCATTGTTTATGTGGTGGGCAATGTCAATCGCCCGGGCGGATATATTCTCGACGGACGCAATTTGCTGACCGTGGAAGAGGCCATGGCGCTGGCCGGAAACAGCGGCCGCGCTGCCGCGATCAAGCGCGCGCAGCTGGTGAGGAGTCTTGAGGATGGCCGAAAAGAAGCGATCACAATCCCCATTAACCTGATTTACAAGGGCCAGGCGCCTGACGTTGCATTGAAAGACGGCGATATTCTCTACGTGCCGACCAGCACACGGATGCTGATCACGGAACAGGCTATCACCTCGATTCTCCAGGTGGGCACGTCGGTTGCGGTTTACAGAGCTGCAACGCAGGCTCCGTGAAGGTGATTGCGGACGATCATGACCGATGGGCTCAGCAGCGGGAACTTGCCGAGTTTGAGCGAGTGATGCTGCCTTGAGCTGTGAACCCGCGGCGCCGACGCGCTGCGTGGCAAGATTCCCTAGAGATGTATGAAGGTCCACCTGGCGGCAACCCACGAAGCGGAGCATCTGTGGGTTTCGACGTTCCATGATCGTGCCAGGTCCTCGAAGATGCACCAGGTCGTCGCAAATCCGGTCGACGCCGACCTGATCATGCTTCTGGGTGTTTTTGGAATGGAACCGGCAAGGCTGCTTGGTCACCCGATCTACAGAACCTTTCCCGATCGATGTGCGGTCTACAACGAAGAGGATGCCTACCTGCCGCTGGTTCCGGGCATTTATTGCTCGGCTCGCAGGGACGAACACTCTCGTATCGGGCGTGTCTTCAGTTACGCATACATCTCACGGAACGGAAGACACCATAACCCATTTCTCGCCGAAGTTTCGGGTGAACGAGTCATTCAAGCGGCGCCGGCGCGGCGTTTTCTTTTCAGCTTTCAGGGTGGCTCAACCTCGATGGTGCGCAAGCGGCTATTCAACCTGAGTTTCGGACGCGAGGATGTGCTCATCGAGAACACCTCCTCGTTTCACAATTGGGATGGATCACAACCCGGGCGCCGGGAGCGGCAGCTTCGCTATGCGGAGACCATCGCCTCGTCGCATTTTGTTTTGTGTCCGCGAGGAGCGGGGACGGGTTCGATCCGGTTTTTTGAGGTCATGGCAAGCGGCGTTGCGCCGGTGCTCATATCGGATGACTACGAACTTCCGGTTGGGCCGGCGTGGGACGAGTTCCTAATCCGCGTTGCAGAGCGGGACATAGCACGACTGCCGATGATTCTGGAAGGTTATGTTGCAACGGCCGAAGAACGAGGGCGGCTGGCGCAAAGGGCGTTTGTCGAATACTTCTCGATTGAGCATGAGTTTGACCAGGTTGTCGGGCTGGCGAGCCGATCGCTGAGGCATGCAGGTCCCAGTGAGGAGCAGTTCCGCCGGCGGCAACCGGCGATGATTCGGCGAGCCGAGCGAAGACGCAAAGTACGGCAATTTTTTCGCACAGCCGCGCTGAAGTTGTTGCATGGGCTGCGCCTCAAGAATCCGTATCAGATGAATCGCTAGGCCGGCGCTTCAATCACGGACTGACACAACGGCGGCTCAAACGGGGACGCCGCGCCAAGGATTACCAACCCTCGCATGTTGCACCAATCGCCAACGCTGATTCACGTCGTACCGCAGCTCAAGCCGGGAAGGTGTGGCGTTACGGATCATGTCCTCCCCCTGGCTGCCGAGCTGAAAGGCGCATTTGGCGTAGGCAGCGGGTTCGTGGTGTTGAACTCGGACGCGCGCTGCGATCTGCCGTATCCGGTGGTTCACTGTGAGCAGGCGGAACTGCTCGATTCGTGCTTGAAAGTCACGGAGGATCGCAAGGGGGCGATGCTGGTTCACGTGAGCGGCTATGGGTATTCGGCTGACGGAGTGCCCGCGCAGCTTGCCGATGCGATGGCCAGGGTGAGAAGAGACGGCCGATTCAGAATGGCAGCGTATGTTCATGAGGTGTCGGCGAGCGGGATGCCCTGGACGACGGCATTTTGGAATTCACGGCGGCAGAAGGATGCCGTGCGCAGGATTGCTAAGTCGTGCGACCTGGTTGTCACGAATATCAGTGCGCACGCCGAGCAGCTCGCTTCAGAAAAGAAACGAGAAGCAGCCGCGCCGGTGCAAGTGCTGCCGGTATTCTCGACGGTGGGCGAGGCGCTGGCGCGCAATCCGATGGGCGGAAGAAGGCGGGACATGGTGGTTTTCGGCCTTCCTGCAAGACGACGCCGAGCCTACGAGGAACTGCATTCGCTTTCTGGTCTCATGACTTCCCTGGGAATTACTGAGATCGTCGACATCGGTACGGGATCAGAAGCGCCCGAGACGGTGCATGGGATTGGGGTGAAGCGCAGAGGGGAACTCGATCCTTCGGAGGTCGCCCGGGAAGTTTCGCGCGCCATGTTTGGATTTATATCCTATCCTGCAAATTGCCTCGGCAAGTCCTCCATCTTTGCAGCGTACTGCGCGCATGGGACGGTTCCTGTGATCGCCCGGCCATTCAGCGGCGTCATTGACGGGCTAAGAGATGGCGTCCACCTGCTGAGCCCGGAGACAGCCCGCAAAGCGTTGGAATCGGGATTGGATGCCTGTTCGCTGGCAGCCTGGCAGTGGTACTCCGGGCACCGCGTGCATGTTCACGCAGAGACTTATGCAAGCTGGCTTGAGCAGCCAGCTCAGGAGATCGTCTCTGTCGAGGCGGGGCGCTAGGTCATGTCCCTGGCTTATGGCACGAGCGACGGGGTTCTTTCGGCGGAGTCGACCTTGGAAGTAGAACCGCAAGCGAGGCAAGTTGCTCCGTCGAGGAAAACCGGTCCGCCATCGGTTCTGATTTCGCACCCGACAGGCAATCAGAACCTGAGAAATGCACTGCGCAGCCTGGCAGACAACGGCATGCTCGCCGAGTTCTGGACGACGGTTGTGTGGGATCGCGAGTCGCCCTGGAACCGGTTGATACCCTCGGGGCTGCGGGCGCAGCTTGAGAGGCGATCCTATGCCGGTATGCCCAGGGAGCGCGTGAGGAGCGTGCCCTGGCGCGAAGTGGTCCGGCTTTGCGCGAAGCGACTCTTGCTCGAGGATCTGCTGTGCTCCGGGGAGCGGCCGTTTTCGGTCATCGGAATGTATCGGCAATTCGACGGGCGAGTGGCCAAGCGCCTTCGCAGGGGCGGCGTGGACGCGGTGTATGCGTATGAAGGCGGCGCGCTTAAGACATTCGTCGAGGCAAGCAGGCGGGGTATCGCGAAGGTTTATGAACTTCCCAGCGGCTACTGGTACTGGGAGCGGGACCTGCTGGCGAAAGAAGCTGAACGTAACCCCGAATTTGCCGGGCTCCATCCCAAGTTGACGGACTCTGCCGGCCACATGCACTGGAAGGATGAAGAGCTCAAACTTGCGGACTTCGTTTTTGTTGCCAGCCAGCATGTCCGCCGTACTCTTGCCGGAGTCGTGCCGGAGGAAAAGATTCGCGTCGTCAACTTTGGGGCACCTCCTGTGCAGGATGCGAATGTGGGTGTGCGCCGTGGCGGAGGGCCCCTCAAGGTCCTGTTTGTCGGAGCGCTGATTCAGCGCAAAGGTATTGGATACTTGCTCGACGCGATCGATCAGCTGGACGGACGTGTTGAGCTTACAATCATTGGAACGCGTTTTGCGCCGAACCCGCGCGTCGATGAGGCGTGTCGACGCTGGCAATGGCACGAGACAATGCCGCATCGGGAGGTTTTGGAGGTCATGAAGAGATCGGATGTCCTGGTGCTTCCCTCGCTGAGCGAGGCATTCGGACTCGTCGTGACCGAGGCGCTGTCGTGCGGCCTGCCGGTCATGATCACACCCAACGTCGGCGCCGGCGACTTGATTGCCGACGGACGAGAGGGTTTTGTCGTGCCCATCTGTTCCTCGGAGGCCATTTTGGAACGGCTTGATGTGCTGGCGCGCGATCGTGAATTGCTGGGAGCCATGTCGCAGAATGCTTTTAGAACAGCCGCGGAGAATTCCTGGGCGGTCTATCGCGATCGATGGGCGGACCTTTTGAGGAGTGCACTGTGGCAATAACTCTGACGCAACTCCAGGTCCGGCACGTCCAGCCAATGCCTTTGTTGAAGAAGCTTTTCTGGATATATTTTCTGCTTCTCATCTTTGAGGGCGCCCTGCGGAAATGGGTGTTTCCACCGCTCTCTGCGCCATTGCTCCTGGTACGCGACCCCGTTGGTTTGATGATCATCTTTGAGGCTTATCGGGAGGGGAAGTGGCCGGAGAAATGGTCAGCGGTTACGGGGGTTCTGGCGACTGCGCTGCTTGGGCTTTGCGTCATGCAACTGGTGGCCGGGAATAATCCGTGGTTCGCAGGCCTTTACGGATTGCGTTCGTATCTGCTTCCATTTCCAGTGGCGTTCATCATGGGCGAGAGCCTTGACAAAGACGATCTGCGCAAGTTCGGTTTCATCACGCTGCTGATTCTTCTGCCCATGACGGTGCTGGAGATCGCGCAGTACCTGGCGCCATCGGGGTCGTTTTTGAACAAGGGTGCATACGAAGGCGCCGAGCAGATCATGTACGCCGAGGAGCATGTTCGCGCCTCCGGAACGTTCAGTTTTGTTGTAGGCCCATCGAGTTATGGCCCGCTGGCGGCGGCCTTCATTCTTTGGGGATTCGTGGACGGAAAGGTCGCACCGAAGTGGCTGCTTTGGTCGGCGGCCTTTGCGCTACTTCTTTCGGTGCCGATCGTCGGCTCGCGAACGCTGGTCTATCTGTTAGGAGCAGTCGGAGTCTGCGCCGCCATCGGCGCGCTTTTGGGTGTCTCCCAGTTATTCCAGTCGCTCAAGTTTGCCGCGCCCATGCTCATCGTTGCTTTCCTGGTTTCTCTCTTGCCAATCTTCGGACAGGCATCGGTCAGCCTGCGTTCACGTTTCGTTCAGGCTTCTCACGGCGAAGGATCCCTGGGCAGCGCGGTGCAGGAACGAACTATCGGCTCGATGTGGTACGTAATCGGACAGACCGATTTTTTGAGCAATCCGTTCGGACTTGGCATGGGAACCGGCGCTGCCGCAATTACAAAACTGACCCACGGCGAGGTCTTGTTTATTGCCGGCGAGAGCGAGCTGCAACGCATGATCTACGAGTTCGGGCCATTTCCAGGCCTCTTTTTCATGGCTTTCCGCCTTCTGCTGGCGGTCTTCCTCGCCGCACGGGCCCTGGCACAGGCCCGCCGACACGAACCACTCGCTCTGCTGCTGGTTCCTAACACATTTATTCTGACGCTCATGGCAGTACTTGAGCAGCCAACCGAGCAAGGGTTCATGGTGATTTGCGTCGCATTTTCGCTGGCGGCGCTCGGACTCGGACAACCTGCGACGGTGCCGATTCGCGTTCCAGGAGTCCGTCCTATCCGCATGGAGCCCGTGTCACGCCGGTATTCGAGTTGAGCGGGACGAACTCATCTGTCCAGGTGAAAGAAAGCTCTCGGCGGACCCTGTCGATCGGGGTTCTGGTATTGAACTACAACACCTGGGCTCTGGCCCTGCGAGCTTTGACGGCCGCGATCGACATTGAAGGAGACGCGGTTTCGGAGTACCTCCTATTCGACGATGGGTCAGAGGTTGCGGCGCCGGCAGAGATCGATCGGCGCGTGAGGCTGATCTGTGGCGGTTCCAACCGGGGCTTCGCCAGGGCGCTCAACGCCGGCTTCGCCGCCATGACGAGTGACATCGCCGTGCTCTTCGACTCAGATGCTTATCCGTTGACGCCGTTCTCGGCTCGCGTGCGGGCAAGCTTTGAGGAAGACGCGACCCTGGGCCAACTTGGCTTTCAGGCGGAGGATGAGAAGGGCAGGCAGACGGAATCGTACTTGAGTGAACCGAGCCAATGGAGCCTGATTCTAGGGCAAGCTCTCTATGCTCGGGTTCCAAAGACGCCTCTGCGGGCTTCGAAGTTGTGCGTAATCACCGGCTGTATGGCTACGAGGATGGCTGCATACAAGAACGTGGGAGGCTTTGACGAGGCGCTCGGATTTCTTGACGTGGATCTGGATTACAGCATGAGATTGCGGAGAGCCGGCTGGAGGGTTGCAGTGGAGCCGGCGATTCGAGCTTTTCATGTGGGCGGCGGCACGTCGCAACTGCAGAGAAAGCGGGTGCTGCAGTTTTACAAGAGCCGATGGTACCTGCTGCGGAAACACCGAATCCTGTCGAGCCCGCGACTGGCACGCGCCTTGATCCTGGCGAGGTTGAGATGCGAGGAGCTGATCCTGCAACTCTTCGGCCGGCTTCTATTCAAGCGTCCAGATGTGCTTGAGGATAAAATTGTGGGGCGCGCCGAGATTGTTGCTTACTGCCAGATGCATTATCGCTAACCAGGCAGCGGTTGCTCTTATGTGCCCAAGGTGATGTCCGGCAACTCGAAAAGCCGGGGCCGCAACTGACAGACCGCAAGCGATGACTGAAGAAGCATCAATCGAAGTCCGCCGCTGATTATGGCAGAGCCAATCCAAAGGAAGTTGCGCGGGGCAGCACACCTGTTTCGGGAAGTTGGCCCCCGCCGATTCTTGTTGGCGGTCTGTGCCCGCCTCCTGCTTCGGGTGCGGATATTTTTCCGTGGCGGGGGCAGGACGGTTTCGATCGACGGGTGCCGGTTTCCACTTCGCGATTTGCCCAACAACATGATGAAGCTGGCTTTGCTGGACGGCTCCTATGAGGCGCCGGAACGGTCGGCAGTGCGCAAGTATATTCAGCCCAATTGGGGAGTGGTGGAGTTGGGCGCGTGCATAGGCGTGATTTCCTGCGTGACCAACAAACTTCTCAGCAATCCCAGCGCGCACGTGGTGGTTGAGATCAATCCACTGGTGCTTCCGCATCTCAAGGCAAACCGCGAGGCAAACGCGTGCTCGTTCAAGATTCTCCATGCTGCGGTTGCGTATGGGGAAGAGCAGGTGAGTTTCCGGCCGCACCTGGAATTCTGGGGAAACTTTCTTCGCCAGGGAGGCAGCAGGCCGCCGGTTACTGTCCCCGTAACGCAACTTCGCCGCATCATCGACGAAGAGGGATTTGCGGAATTCGCCGTGATCTGCGACGTAGAAGGCCAGGAGTTAGAGCTGCTGGATCACGAACTTGATACTTTGCGAAAGGCGTCGCTGATCATTATGGAACTCCATCCGCACATGGTGGGGCAGCAGAATGCGGAGAAGATTCTGACAACGCTGGTGGAGCAGGGATTTCGGTTGGAAAGAGAGGCGGCCAACCTTGCTGTGTTCCGCAAGGCGCCGGCCGCGGTGACCATTGACAGCCGTGAAACGGCTGTCGCATAGTTCGACATTCCATAGTTCGATGTTCAGTCGAAAGGCCCCGGTAGATAGAGGCTGGCCAACCTGATCCACACTACGGATTGATGATGAAGGTTCAGATTCTCAGCATTAATTATTGGCCTGAGGTTACGGGGATTGGCGCGTTCACAACCTACCGCGCCGAGCACCTCGCCGCGGCGGGACACGAAGTGGAGGTGTGCACGACGTTTCCCTATTACCCGGAATGGAAGGTGCCACCGGCCTATGAGGGCAAGATTGCGCAGGTGGAGGAACGAAATGGTGTCAAGATCGTTCGCAGTTTTGCTTACATTCCCAATCCTGTGACCGCCTTGAAGCGCGTGGTTCACGAGGCGAGTTTTGTCGTATCGGCGACGTTACGGGCCCTGGGGCGCAAGCGGCCCGACGTCCTGTTGGTAGTGTCTCCGCCGCTGGGGCTGGCGGTGCCCGCGATTGCGCTGAGCAGGCTGTGGCGTATTCCCTATGTTTTCGACGTGGAAGATTTGCAGCCCGATGCGGCGGCTGATCTGGGAATGCTGCCGGGTTGGGCGATTGCGGTTCTTCGCAAAGTGGAAGCAGCGGCATACCGCCATGCCCGCATGGTGACCACGCTGACCCCGACCATGAGGAGCAGGATCGTCGCAAAAGGCGTGCCGGATGAAAAGGTGGAGCTGCTCGAGCCGCGGATGGACGATTCTCTTTCGAATCTGGCACCCGAAGAGGGAACGGAGTTTCGGCGGCGGTACGACCTGGGCGATGAGTTTCTGGTGACGCACAGCGGCAATGTGGGAGTGAAGCAGGGATTGGATGTGGTTCTGGACGCCGCGGCCCTGAATCGGAACGATGCATCGGTGCGCTTTCTCATCGTGGGCTGCGGAGCAGATAGCGATCGAATTCGACGCCGGGCCGCGGAGATGAAGCTGGAAAACGTGCGATTCCTCCCGATCCTGGAGCAGCAGGATTTCCGCGGCTTGCTGGCGGCAAGCGATGTGTGCCTGGTAACGCAGCAGCATTCGGTTTCGGCGATCGCGTTTCCGTCGAAGATCGTGACCTACCTGGCGGCTGGACGTCCAATCATTGCATCGGTGAACCGCGATTGCGAGGTAGCGCGGGTGATCGAAGAGTCGGGAGCGGGCCGAGTCGTGGACGCCGAAGAGCCCGAAGCACTCTGGTTTGCCTTGCGTGAGATGCGCAGCGAGAATCTGAACAGATACGCCGAAAAGGCGCGGGAGTATGCGCTTCTGCGGTGGTCTTCAGTGCGGGTACTGGGCCACCTGGAGCGCAGCCTGGCCATGGCGGCCGGCACTGCGGCGAGTCCGGCGGTGTAGCCTTGATGAGGATGGGTCGGATGAAGAGCCGGGCCTTGAAAAACGTCGTCGCGATGGCGCTTGCAACGTTAGGGTTTGCGATGCTGCCAAACACCGCCTGCGCTCAAGGAGGCTGGGGGCCGTCGGCGAGCGCGAGTTCGTGGGGTGCGGGCAAATCGGGGAAAAGTGAAACGGCCGCGCCACAGAGCGTCGCCACTGGCGCCAGTTCGCGGTGGGGCGCGGGACAGACGAGCACTGCACGGCATCCCCAGGCTGGCGGATCAAGTTTTGCCCCCGGAGCAGCAAAGACAACGGCTGGGAGTCCGGCGGCCGGCGTTCCATCGCATGCTACGGCTGGCGGATCGTCCGCCGCCACGGCAGGTGGATCGTCCCTCGCCACGGTGAGAGGCCCGGCCGTTCCCACGGTTGGAGTAGGCTCCTTTTCCGCGCCGGGTTTCCCCACCGTTGCCACGCCCACCGGTCTGACACATGTGGGTTCGGCTGGTAGATCGGGGAGTTTGGGGAGCCATGCGCGGCGTATGGCGGGGAGGGCAACGACGGGAACCCTTTCCGCGGGAAATCATTCCACAATGAGTGCGCGAACGGTCGGTGGCCTGTATCGCGTGTCCGCCGCGAGGGGCGGAGCAGCGCGAAGAACATCGATGACCGCCGGTGGCGGTATAGGAAGCCACGCCAGCGGCGGAGACAGCGGATCGAACTCGAGTGCCGGAATGCACTCGCCTCTTCCGAGCGATTCGATATTGAAGTCGCTAGCCAGCCCGGCGGAGAGTGGGGCCATCAGTTCGGAGTTGCATACGCTCACGGGCGAATCTTCGTCGCACTGAGGTCGGGAGCGGGATTTAGGCGGCCCGAGTGGGAAATCCGTGCGGGCCAGAGGCCGGGAGCGGTAGATTCTGTAGTGCGCGTAGAGGTTCGACCATCCCTAGGTTGATCCGGGGGCTGTTGTCGCTGGGGCGGGACTGGCAAGTTTTGCTGCGTGGCGCTTTTCCCATATCTTTGCGTCAACGAGGAAGCGAAACCAGAAGGTCTGCAGCACCCAATATATTGCTCCCTCCGTTCCGTCGAGAAAACCGAGGCGAAAAAAATAGCGATAGGCAAAGAGGGCAAAGGCGCGGGAAAAAAGCGGCGCCCGGTAGTAGTAACCACGAAGAAATCTCTTGCGCTGCGCCGGGTTGCCCCGGGCGTCGGGGGTCAGGCGATCCTGGGTCACCTGGGCATCGAGTTCGGCCACCTCAGCGTCGGCCCAGCGATTGTGGCGGGCCGTCCACTCGGTTAACGACATGCGATTGTCGTCAATCATCTCGCCGGGGAGTTTGCCCGAGGTGCCGGTGCGGAGCAGAAAATGCTGGTCGTATTGGCGATTCTCGCAGCGCCCCACCCCGGTGCGAAAAAGACGCATGTGCCAGGTCGGACTCATCGCACCATGGCGCATCACGCGGCCGAGAAAGCGCACATAACGGGCGAGAAAATAGCCTGCGTGCTCGGGCTCCTCGGGGAGAGCCTTGATCGCCGCCGTCAGGCGCGCATCCATCCACTCATCGGCGTCGAGGTGCAGTTGCCACGGACGTGAGATGGGCAGGTGATCGATGGCCCAGTTGCGCTGCACGCCGTAGTGCTCGAACGGATGCTCGAAGACCTTTGCCCCAAGCCGGCGAGCCAATTCCTGAGTTCCGTCGGTACTGTACGAGTCCACGACGAAGATCTCGTCGGAGATCTCGCGGACACTTTCGAGCGTCGCGGCGAGAGTAGCTTCCGAGTTGAAGGTCAATAGGATCACCGTGGGGCGCATAGCAACGATGGTAGCGTATCAAGCCGGTGATGAATCAGGGTGAAAGCCGGTTCCGATTTGACGCACAATGACGCGCGAGCCGGGAGTCCGATGCGAGTGTTGCTGGTGGGGAACTACGCGTTCGACGGATCGAAGAGCATGCAGATCTGGGCAGACGCACTCTTTCGCGAACTCACTGCGCGTGAAATCAGCGTCAAACTGACGGCGCCGAAGCCGGTGTTCGGACGGTTGAAGCCCGCTGCGGCGGGGTTGGGCAAGTGGCTCGGCTATATCGACAGGTTCCTGCTCTTCCCCGGTCAGTTGCGGGCCGCTGCTTCACAGGCCGACCTGGTGCACATATCCGATCATGGTTCGGCGATGTTCGCTTTCGTCGTGAAAGACAAGCCCGTTCTGGTGACCTGTCACGACATGCTTGCCGTTCGCGGCGCACTGGGCGAGATCGCGGAGATGAGGTCTTCGCCGGCCGGGCGTCTGTTGCAGCTTTGGGTGCGGCTTGGGCTTCGCCGGGCGACCCGGGTAGCATGCGTCTCGCAGTTCACCCTGGATGACGCGACCAGGGTCCTCAAGAGCGGGGCGAATCTCAGCAAAGTCCTGAACGGGCTGAATTACCCATTTCGGCCGTTGGCTGCTGCGGAGGTGGACAAGCGGCTGGCCGGGATTCCCGCGATACGGAAGCCATTTCTTCTTCATGTCGGATCAGGCCACCCGCGGAAGAACCGGGATGGAGTGTTGCGAATTTTTGAGAAGGCCAACCGGCACGCGGACCTCCAGCTCGTTTTCGCGGGCCAGGGATTGAGTGGGCAATTGCTGCGCCTCGCGCGCGATCTGAAGGTGGATGACCGCATCGTACAGGTGATCAATCCATCGGTTGAGCTTGTGGAAGCACTCTATAGCAGGGCAGTCGCGCTCCTGTTCCCCTCGCGATACGAGGGGTTTGGATGGCCGGCGATTGAGGCACAGGCCTGCGGCTGCCCTGTCGTGGCCAGCAGTATTCCATCATTGGCAGAGATCCTTGCGCAATCGGCAGCGCTCTTCCCTCTGGAAGATGAGCAGGGGATGGCGAACTTCGCAGCCAAGCTTGCCGATGACGATGTCCTGTGGGGCCAGATGCAGCAACGCGGCCTGGAAAATGTTCGTTCAAGATTTCAGACGTCGCGGATGATGGATGACTACCTGGCGCTCTACCGGGAGCTGGCGGCGGGCAATGGATGAATCGCTCGAGCGGTTAGTAGAGCATGATCGCAACTTTGCCAGACGATCTGATTCCATGGCCAACAGAAGGCGACATCGTCCCGTCGCGATGCGGGTTCTGCCGGCGCGAATTGCCGGATCGCTCTTTGATCGCTATTATTGCGCGCGACGCGAGCAGTGGGGTCATCTTTACCGAGAGGCTTCTTTGCGGGCCGCCCCCGGGATATCGATGGAGTTGGTTCCCGGCGATCGCGTCTCGGATTTGATCGCATTCACCGGTGTCCACGAAGCCGATGTAACCTTGACGCGCCGGGTAACTAAGTTGGCCCGCAAAGGCGGCACGATGATCGACATCGGCGCGAATCTTGGGTATTTCAGTTTGCTGTGGGCCGCCGGCCAGGCTTCGAACCGATGCATTGCGTTCGAAGTTGCTCCTCGAAACCTGCAGATCTTAGGAAGAAATGTTACGCGAAATGGCATGAGTGAGCAGATCCGGATCGTTCCTCTCGCCGCATCGGATCGGTCCGGCCCAGTGCTTTTTGATCTCGGGCCCGAGGATCAAACGGGTTGGGGCGGAATCGCCCAGGCAAGCGGCGAGAGACAAATCGAGGTTGAAGCGGTTCGCCTGGATGAGGTGGTTGCCGCGGACGAAAAGATAGCGCTGCTGAAGGTGGATGTGGAAGGCGCCGACGCATGGGCGTTGATGGGGTGCGAGCGCCTGCTTGCAGCGAAGACGATTGAGGAGATCTGGTTTGAGCAAAACAAGCCGCGCATGGAGTTGCTGGGGATTCCGTTGACCGCGGCCCAGGATTATCTGGAATCGATCGGGTATCGCTGCACACCGCACGATGACCCGGGCGGCGGACTCGTGCAATGGAGCGCCGTCCGAGGCTGAATCGCGCTATTTCATTGGCCGTCTTCTGCACGATTGAAGTCGTGGCCTGATACATGACTATGCAACCAGTCTTTGCCTTCTCGCAGGTGTGAACATCAACCAACACGCACAGGTCGGGAACCGAAAGTGAATCGCGGCATTTATCTGATTTCGAACCAGTCGAGTGGGGCGGAATGCGAGAACCTCATTTACTCCATTCGCAGATGCGGCTGCCGCCTTCCCATTCGGATCCTTCCTTATGGTGGAAAGCCGCTGAAGGCCAGCCGCGCCTGGGAAGACGTGAAGATTCTGTCGATCGGCGATTTTCCGGAGGAAGGTGCGACCTTTGTCGATGAATTGCATCGGCGGATGCCGCAGTGTCCAATGGGCTTCCTGCGCAGATTTCTCGCGTGGTTCGGGGAGTTCGAGGAATTCCTCTATTCAGATAATGACGTTGTCGCGCTCATGAACTGGGAGGAGTTGTTCGCTTACCTGGGAGAATACGAGATCGTACACGCCGATGAGGAGTACACAACTCGCGGCAGATTCAACATGAAGTTGCCGGACCGATTTGAGGAGTTGATGGGGCCGGGGGCGTTGGAGCTGGCCATGACGGCAGGGCATTTCCTTTGCCGTCCCAGACCTCAGCACAGGACAGACATCCTCGCGAGCCTTGAATGGATGGAGAGACATCGCGATGTGCCGATCTGGCATGATCAGGCTCTTCTTCACGTGACGCTCGCTCTGGCGAAATGGCCGGCTCTCAATCTGTGCAAGCCGCCGCACTCCTGGGCTTCTTCGTGGGCGGGCAG
>Ga0335069_10008904_pt1 | contig 14316 bp, 14 predicted proteins | sample Lox_Sample_11_FD_206714 | JGI IMG/M metagenome (GOLD analysis project Ga0335069, IMG submission 206714) | Soil microbial communities from Loxahatchee National Wildlife Refuge, Florida, United States - Lox_Sample_1.1 | ecosystem: Environmental > Terrestrial > Soil > Wetlands | place: USA... | reverse complement strand
CCTCGGGCGGCGGCTCTCTTGCTGGATCTGCCCGTAGATCGCGGATTTCCATTCGATGCTTGCAGCACTGCCTCCCCGGTACGACCGAGGGGAACTCCCACCTTGAATGAGAGCACGGTCCTTGCCGATGTACAACCGGCCCGGGGATGCTTTAAGTTCGTACTTCAGCCCTTGCCAAGGGGAGATCCGATTCCTTGTCTACGAATGTTGATCCCGCGCTCCAAGTTCTTCTCGAAGAGGCTCGCCGTGTGGCGCAGAATTCCTACTCGCCCTACTCCGGTTTCAAGGTGGGGGCGGCGCTGCGACTGACCAGCGGAGAAGTGGTGATCGGGACAAACGTGGAGAATGTAAGCTACGGCCTGACGATGTGCGCAGAGCGTTCCGCCCTGGTGCGCGCGGTCTCGGAGTTCGGCCCGACGATTCGCATCGCCGCCGTTGCTGTGGCAAATCTGAACAATGCCGCCAGCCCGCCCTGCGGCGCCTGCCGCCAGATGCTGGCGGAATTCGTGCTGCCCGATGCTTCCGTCGCATTTCCCGCGGCAGACGGCGTGCGGGTGATGCGCTTCTCCGAAGTTCTGCCGCTGGCGTTTGACATGAAACTGAAATGAGGCGGAAGACTGAATGAAGCCGAAGGAAGCCGGGGCAGCTCCGCTGCATGTCATCGATCTGATCCGCAAGAAGCGGGATGGTGGGGCTCTCGATGCGCGCGAGATCGGTTTCCTTGTCGCCGGCGCGGCAGATTCCTCCATACCGGCCGAGCAACTGTCCGCGTGGTTAATGGCGGCCTGGCTGCGCGGTCTCTCGCTGGATGAAATCCGCGCCCTCACTATGGCCATGCGCGACTCCGGCGAGCGGTTCGATCCGGCGCGCCTGGGCCGCACCGCGGTCGACAAGCATTCCACCGGTGGCGTTGGCGACAAGACCAGCTTTCTGGTTGCGCCGATTGCAGCGGCGTGCGGCCTTGCCGTTCCGATGATCAGCGGGCGCGCGCTTGGCCACACCGGGGGCACGTTGGATAAATTGGAATCCATCCCCGGATATCGAACCGCACTGTCGCTGGCGGAATTCGAGTCGGTCCTCCTGAAATGCGGCGCCTCGATCGTCAGCCAGACGCCCTCGCTGGTACCTGCCGACCGGGTGCTTTACGCGCTGCGCGACCGCACCGGCACGGTCGAGAGTCCGGGGTTGATTTGCGCGTCGATTCTGAGCAAGAAGCTCGCCGCTGGACTCAACGCGCTGGTGCTCGACGTGAAAACCGGCTCCGGCGCGTTTCTGCGGAATCGCGAGGACGCAGAGTATCTGGCGGCGCTGATGGTCGCCACCGCCGAAGCCGCCGATACGCGCACGGTGGCCCTGCTCACGGACATGAGCCAGCCTCTCGGATATGCGGCGGGAAACTGGATCGAGATCGCGGAGTGCGTTGCCCTGCTGCGCGGGGAACGCCCGCCGCAGAGCGAGGATCTGCGCCAGATCTCCCTGGCGCTGGCCGGATGGATGGTTCATTTGGGGGGCAAGGCGCCCTCGCCCGAAACGGGATATCAGCTCGCCGAGGCGGCGCTGACCGACGGATCGGCGCTGGCGGTGTTCTTGAAGATGGTGGATGCGCAGGGTGGGGACGTGTCCGTTTTCGACAACATGGTGGCGTTCCACAAGCCCGGCGCTACGCATGTGTTCAACGCGCCGCTGAATGGCTACATCCTCGACATGGATACCACTGCCATCGGTTGGGCAGTGCAGCGTCTCGGCGCCGGTCGCGATAAAGCGGGGGAGCCTGTCGATCCTCACGCCGGCATTGTGTTTCATGCGCGGCGGGGAGACCGCGTTGAGAAGGGGCAGCCGTTTGCCACGGTCTACGCCACGACTCCGGAACGACTCGCCGAACCCATCGCCCTGTTGAAACAAGCGGTGCGCATCGAAGAGTCCCGGCCCGGCGAAGTCCCTGCGCTCATCCAGAGAATTTTCACGCGTGAAAATGCCGAAGCATATCTCGCCGATGCTGATAAGGTAGGAAGAAACAGGGAAAAGGGAATAGGGAACAGGGAATAGTTTCTGGGCTGGATGCCGCGCCAACCTTTTCTATTTGTGTTTGGGCAAAGCCCGAAGGGTTCTCTGTCACAGCGCGGGCACCAGCCTTTCAATTCCCCTATTCCCTACCCTTGGTTCACTTGCTCCGAAGGAGCATTCATTGGCTCGATTTACGGGACTGCTCGGAATTCTGGCGGTGCTCGCCGCTGCCTGGCTAGGCTCCACGGACCGCCGCCACATCCGCTGGCGGACGATTGCGTGGGGACTTGGGCTGCAACTCACGTTTGCGTTCCTGGTCCTTCGCTTCGATTTCGGCGAGCGGGCCATGGCGTGGGCAGGCGACGTGGTCACGAAGATGCTTTCGGCCACCTTCGCGGGAACGCGCATCCTCTTCGGCGAACTTGGGCTGCCCAACGCCGGCGCGTTCGGAAAAGCGATCTCTCCCGCGTCCGGCTCTATCTTCGCCTTTCAAGTGCTGCCCACCATCATCTTTATCTCCGCATTCTTCGCGGTGATGTACCACATCGGGCTCATGCAACTGATCATCCGCGGCATGGCGTGGGTGATGCTCAAGACCATGCGCATCTCCGGCGCGGAGAGCATGAACGTGGCCGCCAGCATCTTCATGGGTCAGACAGAAGCGCCGCTCACCATCCGGCCGTTTCTCGCCCGGGCGACGCGCAGCGAACTGATGACGATCATGACCAGCGGCATGGCGCATGTATCGGGCGGCATCATGGCCATGTACATCTCGCAGGGCGTGGAGGCCCGGCACCTGCTGTCGGCCGTGATCATGACCTCGCCGGGCACCATCCTGATGGCCAAGATGCTGGTGCCCGAAACGGAAGTGCCCGACACCGAGGGCCGCGTTGTCATGCCCAAGAGCGAGGAACACAAGGAAGAGAACCTGATCGGAGCCATTGCCCGCGGCACCATCGACGGCGGCAAGCTGGCCATGAACGTGGCCATCATGCTGATCTCTTTTCTGGCACTGGTTGCGCTGCTTGACATGCTGCTGACCTGGGTGCACGGCGGGCTGCCTTGGGTTCCGTCCAGTCTCGGCCAGATACTCGGCTTCGTGTTCGCGCCCATTGCCTGGCTGATCGGCGTGCCTTGGCACGATGCGGGCGCCATCGGCAACCTGCTCGGCACGCGCATGGCGCTCAACGAGGTCATCGCCTACATTAGCCTGGGCGCGCAGAAGGCGACGCTCTTGCCGCGTTCGTTCACGATTGCCACCTTTGCGCTGTGCGGATTTGCCAACCTGGGGTCCATCGGCATGCAGATCGGCGGCATCGGCGCGCTGGTGCCCGAGCGGCGCAACGATCTCGCCAGGCTGGGGGTACGCGCCATGCTCGCGGGCACGATGGCGAATCTGATCTCGGCTTCCATCGCAGGAATTTTTCTGGGTTAGATAATGCGGTTCGATCAGTACGTGTATCCGTCTTACGAAGCGCCGTTACTCGAAGCCTATGGCGGGCGGTTCGAATCGGCGTACGTGATTCTCCACCCTTTCATCCGCATGCCGGATGAACTCTCATGGCGCGCGACGCACCAGTATCCCGACGACGGTCAGATTTTCTCGCGTGGCGGCAAGTGCGCATGGGCTGAAGTGGCCGCACAGACCCGCATGGGCGCATGCGCACGCCTCAACCAGGCTTTGCTCACGTCCATCGGAGCTCTCGCCGAACATCTCAGCGACTACGGTGCACGAGACAAACTCCAGCAGTTTCTTCAGTCCTCGCCCGTCTGGATGCCGGTCGAAGGCAGGTTTGAACCCCTGCTGCATGCGGATCTTCTTCACGCTTTCGCAACTGCAGGCCACGAGCGACTGATTTACATTCCCGAATTCCCGCAGAAAGATCCGGTGCAGCCGCTCGCCCTCGACGGGCTCATCAAGCGCGGTTTCCCGTTCCCCACGTGCGGAACCCTCGTCGCTCCCGATGAGTCGTTTCTCTTCACCGTTGACTGGGACAGCTTTTTTACTCTTTTCTACGGTACGCGGGCGTTCGTCGAAAAGGTCGTTCACGAGCGGAATATCGAAGGCTTCTTCGCCGCGCCGACGACCGAGCATGCGTGGTTCAACTACTCGTTCGGGTGTGCGACGGTGACCCTTTCGCCGGAACACTGGCCGGCGTGAGAACAGTACGCCGTTAATCGCGGGCGAAGCGGGCCAGACCCCGCGCCCGGGCCTTCGCCGCCTCTTCTTCACGGTTGCGGTGCGGCGCGTTCGTCTCCAGCGAACTCAACAGCCGCGAGGAGGCCTCCGCGACCTCGTCTACGGCACGGCTGAACGCCGCCTCGTTGGACTGCGAGGGTTTCTGAAACCCGCTGATCTTGCGCACGTACTGCAGTGACGCCGCGCGGATCTCCTCTGCCGTTACCGGCGGATCGAAGTTGAAAAGCAGCTTGATATTCCGGCACATGGGCGCCTCGGATCCGGAGTTTGCTTTCTGCCTCATTATGGTTCGCCCGCGGCGCGGCGGCAACCCGGGCGCGCGTGTGGTGAAAGCAACGCGCACAATGGAGCCGCGCTTCCAATCCTCTGGTTCAGGATTCTTCGCTTGAAGGTGAGCGAATCAAATACGCCGCCGGATTTCGAAAAACGGAGGGACGGCGCTATGGCAACCTTATCTCCCGCTTCGCGTCCCGCGGCTCGAAGGTGGCCCAACAAACGGCTCTGGCTTCTCATGATTGCCATCGTCCTGGTTGCCGCTGGCGGCGTCGGTTTTTACTTCATCAGTGCCAAATGGCCTTACCGTTACCGTGAGATCAAGCCCATGCTGGAGGACGACCTAGCCAGCCAGGTCGAAATCACATCCTATCATCGCACCTACTTTCCCAACCCCGGGTCTGTCGCCACCGGACTCACGCTGCGGCGGAAATCGGCGCTCAACCTGCCCCCGCTTGGGCACGCGGAAATGATGGTCGTCGAGGGGCGCTGGAGCGATTTGTTCCTGCTGCGCCGACGGGTGCAGACCGTCCAGGTCACGGGGCTGCACATCGTTGTTCCGCCCATCGGCAGCGTGGCCAACCACCAGAACTTTCCTCCGGGGAGCAGTGGGGATTTTACCGGCCCGGATACCGCGATCGAGATGTTCAAGATCCAAAACTCCATCCTGGAGATCATGGGGAACGATGGGAAGCGACTGATCTTCCCTGTGCGCGAACTGGACCTGGCCCATTTCGAGAAAGGCCAGGCAATGAACTATTCCGTCGATATGCAGAACGCCATTCCTTCGGGCCGAATTCAGTCGCGGGGAGTGTTTGGTCCCCTGAATGCGAAAGAGATCGGCATTACGCCGGTTTCTGGCACCTTTACGTTCACGCAGGTCCGCCTGCATGACGTGGGCCAGATTGGGGGAACGCTCTCGGCCAGGGGACAGTTCCGTGGCCAGTTGGGCGCGTTGGAAGCGCAGGCAGACACCATTACGCCAGATTTTTCTGTGGATGGCGGCAAGCCCACGCGCGTTGCGGCGTCCATCCATTGCACCATCAACGGAACTAACGGCGATGTGGCGATGCACGAAATCGAAGCCAGTACTGGAGCCACGACCGTGCACGCCATCGGCACCGTCCAGGGCTCGCCCAAGGCAACCAACCTGGACATCGATGTGAAACACGGCCGGGCTGAGGATGTAATGCGGCCGTTCATGCGAGATGAGGTTCCCATCGTGGGGAACGTGTGGCTGCGCAGCCACGCGTATCTCGAGGCCGACGACCATGGCGCCGACTTCCTGCACCGGCTGCATGTCAGCGGCGCATTTCATGTGCCGGCCGAGCGAGTGACCGATGAGAAGACCGAAAAGAGCCTCACGGATTTCAGCCACCGCGCCCAGGGCAAGAAGAACGCTGATTTCGCCGACGCTCCGGCAGTGGCCGACACGCTCTCTTCGCTGAATGGTCCGGCGCAGATCCAGGACGGGATTGCGTCCAGCAAGCACCTGACATTTCGGATCCCCGGCGCCCAGGCCGACCTCAGCGGCACTTTCAATTTCCACTACAAGGTGGTGCACCTGGTCGGAAACCTGCGGATGGACACCGATATATCGCACACAGCGAAGGGATTCAAGTCATTCCTGCTTAAGCCGCTGGTGCCGTTCTTCAAAAAGAAGAACGCAGGAGCAGTGGTTCCTATTGCGGTTACCGGCGGTCCCGGTCACTACCAGGTGACGCAGAACATTGACCACGACAAGTAGGGTCTGGCGGCCGAGGAACTTCGCTCATTTCCCATTCGCGCTCTCACGCATTGGTTCTGAGCTCAGTCGTCGGATCCGGTAGAACAACGTCAGCATGGTAACCGTGCCGCAACTCAACATGCTGGCTGCCATTCCGAGAGTCAGCGAAAGGTCGTGCTGATAGACCCCGTGCACGATGCCGATGGCCTGAAGCACGCTGAAGCCGCCAAACGTGACCAGGGAGATGCCTGCATCGGTTTTCTTCCGCCACAGCGCGATGGCCTGTGGAACAAACAGCAGCGCATTGCACAGCAAGCCCAGGCCGAACACGACCGCGACGAATTCCTTCATTCCACCTCCTTCCCCGGTTTCAACCCCGGCGCATCTCGAGAATGCCAGGAAACTACCCTGCTCCGGGATCAGGCGGCCGCGTGAAAAATTCTCCGTCCGGCACCCATTTTTACACGCAGACCGCGCAATTTTTTCAAGCTAATACATTGTTTTTACTAAATTTATGACCGTGGACCTGCCATCCGGAAGAGGGTCGCATCCCAGCTTCCGGAGGTTAATTCGATGACCAGGATGGCGTGGTTCGTAGCAGGCGTCGCGATGATCACCGGATTGGGCGCCGCCATGATTCCGGTTGTCGGCAGTCATCTTCAGGCTGCCCACGCCCAGGAACTGGCTCCGCCCCCTCCGCAGCCGGAACTGAAACTCGCTCCAGCCACGCCGATCGCCGAGAAGAAAGCTGAGTTGGGCGACGACCAGACATGGAACCGGGAGTGGGACTTGTGGATCGAAACGGCCCTTCCGCCAGAATTGCTTTCCCCGAACGTCGCCAAGGCAGTCAAGCCGTTTTGTCCGCGTTTCAACGCTCTGAGCGACGTCGATAAGCGTGCTTTCTGGGCCTATTTCTTCCAGGCGCTCGCGGGCGCCGAGGCGGGCCTTGTTCCCACCCGCAATGTGCGCCACATGGATCCCGTGCTGCAGGTGAAGGATGACGTTACCCATCGCATGATCCGCCAAGAGGGTCTTCTGCAACTGACTTACATGGACCAGGAGCGCTACGCCTGCGATTTTGACTGGGAAAAGGACAAATACCTCGACGAGCACGATCCTCGCAAAACGATTCTGCAGCCAAGAAACAATCTGCTGTGCGGAGTGAGCATCATCCGCAATCAATTGATCGATCAGCACAAACCGCTGTTAAGTTCGACGAGCTACTTTTCGACTCTTCAGCCGGGGACGATGAGCGTAAAGGTCTTCCTGAAGCAGATGACCAATGTCCCTGTCGCCTGCCGGCGCCCGGTTCAGGCAGAGCCGCACCGGGCTTCGCAGGTACGTGTGGCGGGAGACAATACACCGGAGGCTCCGGCTTCCCCGGCTCCTTCGGCTTTCCGGGCGGGCTTCGACGGGCAGACTTCGGCAAGCCTGACGCACTAATCGATCCGGGGCTGCTTCCGGCGCCAGCCTGGAAATCAGGTGCGGCGGCCAAAAAAGGCCGCCGCAGATCGTCTCAGAACGTAAGAAGTCCTCCAGCAACGTTAAGGCCAGTCTCTTCTTCAATTCCCGACCAGCGGGCCGTAAAGGTCCGGCCGGCGGTCGCGGAAGAACTGCCAGGTCCGGCGAACCTCTGCGATTTCTTCCAGGTCCAGGTCGGCGGTCAGCACTTCGTCCTGGTCGCGCGAGGCCTGGGCGATGATCTGGCCGCGCGGATTGGCGAAATAACTGGAACCGTAGAACTCGCCGATGTTCCACGGCGGTTCCGTTCCCACGCGGTTGATCGCGGCGATGAAGTAGCCGTTGGCCGCCGCATGCGCGGGCTGCTCCAGCTTCCAGAGATATTCACTAAGACCTGCGACGGTTGCCGAAGGATTGAAGACGATCTCCGCGCCATTCAATCCCAGGCAGCGCGCGCCCTCCGGGAAGTGGCGGTCGTAGCAGATGTAGACGCCAATCTTGGCGAAGCCGAGATCGAAGACCGGGTAGCCCAGGTTGCCGGGACGGAAGTAGAACTTTTCCCAGAATCCCGGCGCCACGTGGGGGATGTGCGTTTTTCTGTACTTCCCAAGGTACGTGCCGTCGTTAGCCAGTACAGCCGCCGTGTTGTAGAAGATGCCCTCCAGCTCCACCTCGTAGACGGGCACGATCATGGCGATGCGCAGTTCCCTGGCGAGCGACTGCATCAGGCGGACCGTCGGCCCGTTCGGCACGGGCTCGGTGGCTTCATACCATTTCACCGACTGCTCAGCGCAGAAGTAGGGGCCGTTGAAGATCTCCTGAAGACAAACGATCTGGGCGCCCTCGGCAGAAGCTTTGCGGATCAAGGGCAGATGCTTGTCGATCATGGCCTGTTTCTGCACGGCGAGCGGCTCCGTAGCGGGAACCGCGTTGGACGCCTGAATGACGGAACATCGAACAATGCGGGGCATGTTTGCCGCTCCGGAAGAACGGGATGAGTCTTTGAAATTAAAACATGCGGGCCGATTCGGCAAAGGACTTCTTGCGGTCTGAAGGCTGCCGGCGCCGGATCGCGCGCCTTTGTTGCCGGATGAGAACGGCGGCGCCTGTCAGGAATATTGCTCTCTGCTAAGGCTGTAGGCGTGATGCCGGAACAGCCATTGGGAGGATGCGGCCCGATCCTTTGCGCTCCACTGCTGCGAAAAGTCGATAGACAGCTCATCAGCCTGCTCGGGTCACTCAGCGCCGAAGAGTGGGAACTGCAGACGATTGCACCACGATGGCGGGTGCGCGACGTGGCTGCACACCTGCTGGATACAGTGCTGCGCAAGCTTTCGCTGGTTCGCGATTCATGGTGGGTGGACAATGCCAATCCTCGGACTCCCGGGGAAGTTGTCGAACTCGTCAACCGTTTGAACCAGGAAGGTGTCACGGTCTATCGCCGCCTGAGCCCGGCGTTGCTCATCGAGATGATGAGAACCGCCTGCGAACAATCGGCCGCCTTCCACGAGTCGCTCGATCCCTTTGGCCAGGCGACGTTCAACGTCAGTTGGGCGGGCGAGGAGAAATCTCTGAACTGGTTCGATACCGCGCGCGAATTAACCGAACGCTGGCACCACCAGCAGTAGATCCGCCTCGCCACAAACCTGCCGGGCAATATGACGCGCGAGCTGTACCATCCCGTGTTGGATTGCTTCCTGCGGGGATTGCCGCACGCGTACCGGGGTGTGACTGCCGCGACGGGGACGAACATCCTGATTGAGATTTCGGGCGAGTGCGGCGGGACATGGGTCTTGTCCAAGAATGGGCCGGGCTGGAGATTCGTTTGCGAATCGCCGGAGGCGATCGCATGCAGGGTGACCATACCGCAAGAAATCGCCTGGCGCGTGTTTACGAAAGGCATCGATCGGAATACCGCGCGCGCGCAGTCCACGACCGCGGGAGACGCAACTGGCTGAAGGTATTTTCGGATTGACGGCGATTGTTGGCTAATCCAACACCCTTGTTCCCCGACCCGAGGAGATGAATGCGGGCAGGTCGACGGTCGTGATCTCCCACCTTCAGCGACCAGAAAGAGTCGCGAAGATGGGGCATGGGAACATGGAACGCTTGTCTCTGCTACAATCCCGGCCATTCCCCGAATTCATCGTTTGCCGAGGTGCGGCATGAAGTCTGTGCGCGTTCTTGCACTCGTCGCTCTGGCGTTTCTGGCCATCGGCGCTACATGGGGAGCGGTGCTCCTGATTGGAAACCCGTCAGGGTCTCCGATGGAGCTTCCTATCAGCATTCTGCAACACTCTCCGTTCCACTCATTCCTGATCCCGGGGATTCTCCTGTTACTGTCGAGCGGAGTTCTCGGTACAGTGGTCTTTTTTATCGTGCTGCGGAGCGGGCGCGGCTACGGCCTCTGGACCGCGTTTCAGGGCTGCGTTCTGTTCGGCTGGATCACCATCGAGGTGATCATGCTGCGCACCATCGTGTGGCTGCATTACCTGTATTGGGGACTCGGACTGCTGTTGATCGCGTGCGGATGGGCGCTGCGCAGGCAGGGAAAGGCCGCGCCGGCTGAGCATCTGGGCGCCGCGTCAGCCTCGCGCCCCTGAACCGCGAACCGGCGATGCCGGCTCAAGCGGCTGGGCTCGTGGTGTTCTGCGGAGCTTGATCGTCTCTTTCGAGCGCCTTCAGCAACTCTTCGGCATCCGTGATGGGCGGAAGGCAGGTACGCCCGCGGCACACGATGCTGTAGACCGCCTTGTCCTTCGGGGTCCCCATCGACGGGTCTTCGTCCATGGCGTGAACCTTCGGCCTGGGAGCCTGCAGCAGAATCTCTGCGAGGGCCTCCGGGACGCCGCCGGGCACAAGCCGGAACGGCGCGACGCGCATGACGGTCTTGTTCACGCTGTAGCGCGCCACGGCCATGGCTTCCTGGCGGGCAGCCTCCGGTCCGGACCCGACTACGACAACCTGTACAGGATCGAGCAGAAGACGCTGCAGCGCCAGTCCATAGCTGCCTGCGTACAGGCCGAAGTGCTCGACGATCCCGGAGAACGATGAGAGAGTGTGCTCCGCGATTTCGCGATATTGCCGGCGCCCGGTGAGAGCCTCGAGGCGCAGCAGTGCAGAGGCCGCCGTGGGATTCCCCGCGGGGGTCGGCGAGTCCTGCAGGGGCTTGCGCCGCGCCGCCAGCGCACCCAGAGGCACTTCGCCCGGGCCCGGAGCGGCGATATCATAAAACGCTCCCGCCGTCTGGTCGTAGAAACGCGCAACCATGGCGTCGGCGAGCCTGGTCGCGGCGTGGCAGAACTCCATGCGGCCGCTGGCCAGCCACGCATCCACGCAGGCGTGCACGGTGAACGCATAATCGTCGAGTGTGCCGGGGATTCTTTCGGGAGTTTGACCCGTCTCGCCGCTCTCGCGTTCAGGGTATCCGATCACGTGATACAGATGGTCTTCCCCGCTCCAGGCTTCGGACAGGAGCCGGCGCAGCGTCAACAGCGCAAAGTCGCGGGCCGAGCGCATGCGCAACACGCGCGCGGCTTCCAGGTACGCGGTGACTCCCATGGCGTTCCAGCCGGTATAAAGCGTGCGATCCAGGAAGGGCGTGGGCCGATCCATCCGCGCCGCCATCAGCTTGCCGCGGGCCGATTCGATCAAGTGCCGAACCTCCTTGACCGGCTTCCCCATCGCCCCGGCTACTTCCTCGAACGAATACTTCCGGTGGAGGACGTTTTTGGCTGGATTGTGGCGCATGTCTCCGAGTTCGCCGATGTCGTAGTAGCGCGAAACGGCCTCCCACTCCTCCGGCTGCAGCACTGCCTTCGCTTCGTCCATGGTCCAGGTGAAGTAGTCGCCATCATCGTCGAGATCGATGTCCGCGTCCTGAGAGGCGTAGAAGCCGCCGCGCTCGCGGTCGGTCATGGTGTGGTCGAGCCACGCGATGATCTCCTTGGCGGTGGCGAGGAAATCCTCGCGCGAAAAGCTCTGGAAGCCGTGGACGTAATTGCGCAGCAGCTCTGTGTTGTCATAGAGCATCTTCTCGAAGTGCGGCACGATCCAGCGTTCGTCGATACTGTAGCGGTGGAATCCGCCGGCGAGTTGGTCGTAGACGCCGCCCCGCGCCATCTTTTCGAGGGTGGTGATAAAGGCATCGCGTGCCTGATCGTTGCCGCGGTTCATGGCCACCTCGAGCAGGAGGTCGAGCGCCGCCGGATGGGGAAACTTGGGTTGCGATCCGAAGCCGCCGTTGTGCGGATCGAATTGCGAAAGGATCGATCCCGCGATCTTGTCGACCAGAGCCAGGGAAAGCTCACCCGCATGGCCGGAGAAGCTCTCGCTTTGCTCGATGGCCGCCATGACGTTGGCTGCCGATTCGAGCGCCTCTTCGCGCCGCTCCTTCCACACCTGGGCCATGGTCAGCAGCACGCGTCCAAAGCCGGGCCGCCCGTAGCGGTCGTCGCGCGGGAAATAGGTTCCGCCGAAGAACGGCCTGCCGTCGGGTGTCAGAAAACCTGTCAGAGGCCAGCCCCCCTGGCCGCTGATGGACGAGACCGCTGCCTGGTAACGCGCATCTACGTCGGGCCTCTCGTCGCGGTCCACCTTGACCGCCACGTAATGCTGGTTGATGATGGCCGCCATTTCGGGATCTTCATACGACTCCCGGTCCATGACGTGGCACCAGTGGCACCACACCGCGCCGATATCGAGCAGGATGGGCTTGTCCTCGGCCTGGGCCCGGGCAAAGGCCGCCTCTCCCCAGGGATGCCATTGCACGGGCTGGTGGCGAGCCGAGTGGAGGTAGGATGAAGCGGCATGTTCAAGCTGGTTCGATTCGACGGTGGAGACTTCCTCGCGCATGGCCTTCCGGATCGTTCGTGAGATGGTGATCGTAGTCCCCCCGAACATCCTTGATTCGTGGGGTGCAATCAGAATAAACCGGTTATGTTCCGTGCCGCCATGTGATTGGATTGATTCGGGTAGTCCTACGTAACCTCTGGCTCAGCACCAAAGAAGCATGGCAAATGCAAAGGGCCATTCCGCTGCCGTGGAATGGCCCTTCATCTCTTTCACCCAGCCCTCTGCCCCGTCCTTGCGAGTTCTTTCTGTCGCAAGGGCGGGAGACCACGAACCCGATATCGCCTAACTTCGCCGCCAGCGAAGGCCGCGTGTCCAGCTTGCCGCTGGCGTAGCCCTTGGCCATCTCCTCGATCGCGACAGGGGCGTAGTCCTTGCCGTGGCCGGCCTGGCCGAACTCGCGCATGCGCTCCGCGACGACCTTCTTCATGGCTTCGCGCGCCGGCTTCATGTAGTCGCGCGGATCGAACTTCTCCGGCGTCTCGGCGAAGACCTTGCGGATGGCGCCGGTGATGGCGAGGCGGTTGTCCGTGTCGACGTTGATCTTGCGTACGCCGTTCTTGATGCCGAGCTGGATTTCCTCCACCGGCACGCCCCACGTCGGCTTCAGCTTGCCGCCGTACTGGTTGATGATGTCCTGCAGATCCTTGGGGACCGACGAGCTGCCGTGCATCACCAGATGGGTGTGGGGTAAACGGCGGTGGATCTCGATGAGGATGTTCATCTTCAGCACTGAGCCATCCGGCTTCTTGGTGAATTTGTAGGCGCCGTGGCTGGTGCCGATCGCGATCGCCAGGGCGTCCACGCCGGTGCGCTCCGCGAATTCCACTGCCTGGTCGGGATCGGTAACGTGCTCAAGGCCCGTGCCGCCCGCGCCATGCCCGTCTTCCACGCCGCCCAGCACGCCGATCTCGCCTTCCACGGTGATGCCGCGCTCATGCGCGTATTCCACCACGCGGCGAGTGACGTCCACGTTCTCCTCGAAGGTCGTCGGGGTTTTGCCGTCTTCCTTGAGCGAGCCGTCCATCATCACGCTGGTGAAACCAAGCGCGATGGCGCTCTTGCAGGTGTCAAAGCTGTTGCCGTGATCCTGGTGCAGGGCCATCAGGATGTTGGGGTGCAATTCAGCAGCCGCCAGCATCAGGTGGTAGAGGTACTTGTCCTCGGCAAACGCGCGTGCGCCGCGGCTGGCCTGAACGATGACCGGCGAGTTGGTTTCCTCGGCGGCGGCCATGATGGCCTGGATCTGTTCCATGTTGTTCACGTTGAATGCGCCGACGCCATAACTGCCCTTGGCCGCTTCGTCCAGGAGCTGCCGCATTGAAACTAATGGCATAGAAATTCTCCTTTTGCCCGCAGGAACCGTCCTTGGCTGCTACCGGCCGCGGGAACCTCGATCCTGATTATGGTAGCAGAGGGCTGTCCAGAGATTTTGTGGCGAACGACACACCGGCGTACCGCCTCTGGTATACGATCTCCACGCCGGGTGCCTCAGGTATCGATTTTAAGACCTTCAGAGCTCAGACCTCATCCTGCACCTGCTGGTGGGCGAGCCTGTGTGCGGAACTCTAGCCACCAACGCTCCAGGTACTCAAGCAGCCGGTGGCGCGTAACCTGACTTTGCGCGTCCCGGAGCCTTTCTGGCAGGCGCGGTACTGTGACTTCAACATCTGTACGATGCCGAAGGAAGGATCTGTGCCGTTCAGAGCACGCTCGTATCTGGCCTAACAGCCATGACCGGCTATCTTTATAACGCCGATGGAGTTCGCATCGCGAAAGGGCCGATTACGAGGCCGATTAC
>Ga0335069_10008902_pt1 | contig 14320 bp, 13 predicted proteins | sample Lox_Sample_11_FD_206714 | JGI IMG/M metagenome (GOLD analysis project Ga0335069, IMG submission 206714) | Soil microbial communities from Loxahatchee National Wildlife Refuge, Florida, United States - Lox_Sample_1.1 | ecosystem: Environmental > Terrestrial > Soil > Wetlands | place: USA... | reverse complement strand
CGATGCGCTGCCTAGAATCAGAAAACGCGCCCGGATGGGCTTGCGGTCCAACAATATCCGGAGAATCGGAAAAAGATCGGGGTGACGCTGCACCTCATCAATCACGACCAGTCCGCGTAATTGTTCAAGCGCCGTCAGCGGCTCGGACAGGCGTGCCAGATCGACCGGGTTTTCCAGATCGAAATAGGTGCTCTTTGAGGCGCCGGCAAGCTGCCTTGCTAGAGTCGTCTTGCCGCACTGACGGGGACCGAGCAGCGCTACCGCAGGACTGGCTCTTAGGCCGGCGCGCAGCCTGTCCAAGAGCTGTGGTCGCTCAAGCATGCCTCGCATAATGAGCGGTCCACGCTCAATATTCAAGGTATGACTTAACCCTCGTCACTCCCACTCGATCGTCGCCGGCGGCTTCCCGGAGACGTCGTAGACGACGCGCGAGACGCCGGCGACCTCGTTGACGATGCGAAGCGACACGTGGGCGAGGAAGTCGTACGGCAAGCGGGCCCAATGCGCGGTCATGAAGTCCACCGTCTCGACCGCGCGCAGCGCAATCACCCAGTCGTACCTGCGCCCGTCACCCATGACGGCGACCGAGCGCACCGGCAGGAATACCGCGAACGCCTGGCTGACCTTGTCGTAGAGCTCGTGGCGCCGGAGCTCTTCGATGAAGATCGCATCGGCGCGGCGCAACAGGTCGGCGGCCGCGCGCGTCACCGCTCCCAGGATGCGAACGCCGAGGCCGGGCCCCGGGAACGGGTGGCGGAACACCATCTCGCGCGGCAGGCCGAGCTCGAGCCCGAGGCGCCGCACCTCGTCCTTGAAGAGCTCGCGCAGCGGCTCGAGGAGCTTCAGGTTCATCTTCTGCGGCAGTCCGCCCACGTTGTGGTGCGACTTGATCACGTGTGCCTTGCCGGTCTTGGCGCCCGCCGACTCGATGACGTCGGGATAGATCGTGCCCTGCGCGAGCCAGCGGATGCCCTCGAGCTTCCCGGCCTCCTCGTCGAACACCTCGATGAACAGCCGCCCGATGATCTTGCGCTTGGCCTCCGGATCCTCGACCCCGGCGAGCGCCGCGAGGAAGCGCTCGCTGGCGTCGACCCGGACCACCTTGACGCCCATGTGGGCCGCGAAGGTCGCCATGACCTGATCGCCCTCGCCGAGGCGCAGCAGGCCGTGGTCGACGAACACGCAGGTCAGCTGCGGCCCGATCGCCGTGTGCAGCAGCGCCGCGACCACCGACGAGTCGACGCCGCCCGAGAGCCCGAGCAGCACGCGGTCCGGGCCCACCTGGTCGCGCACGCGCTCGATGAGGTCGCGGGCGATGTGCCCGGCGTCCCACAGCGCATCGCAGCCGCAGATCTCGCGCACGAAGCGCTCGAGGAGCCGCGCGCCCTGGCGCGTGTGCGTGACCTCGGGGTGGAACTGCACCGCGTAGAAGCGCCGCTCAGGGTCCTCCATCGCGGCGAGCGGGGCATTGTGCGAGCTCGCGCTGACCCGAAAGCCCGGCGGCAGCGCCTCGACGCGATCGCCGTGGCTCATCCAGACGTCGAGCACGCCGCCGGCGCCGGCCTCGCGGTCGGCGATGCCGCGAAACAGCACCGCATCGGGCCGGGTCTCGACCTCGGCGTAGCCGAACTCGCGGTGGGTCGAGGGCAGCACGCGCCCGCCGAGCTGCGCCGCCATCGTCTGCATGCCGTAGCAGATGCCGAGCACCGGGACCCCGAGCCGGAACACGGCGTCGGGCGCGCGCGGCGCCGCCGACTCGGTGACGGACTCAGGGCCACCGGACAGGATCACGCCGCGGGCGCCGAAGGACTCGACGAACGCGTCGCCGACGTCCCACGGGTGGATCTCGCAGTAGACGCCGAGCTCGCGCACGCGCCGCGCGATCAGCTGCGTGTACTGGGCGCCGAAGTCGAGGATCAGGATGCGGTGCGCGTGGATGTCGCGCGGGTCGGCGGGCGCGGGTGCGGCGTTCACGTTCAGCTGATCCGGTAGTTCGGAGCTTCCTTGGTGATCGTCACGTCGTGCACGTGGCTCTCGCGCACGCCGGCGTTGGTGATGCGCACAAAGCGGGGCTTCTGGCGCAGCTCCTCGATGCTGTTGCTGCCGGTGTAGCCCATCGCCGCGCGCAGTCCGCCCGTCAGCTGGTGCAGGATCGCCACGAGGCTCCCCTTGTACGGCACGCGGCCCTCGATGCCCTCGGGAACGAGCTTCTCGAGTTCGCTGGTCGTGTCCTGGAAGTAGCGGTCGGCCGAGCCGTGGCGCTGCGCCATCGCGCCGAGCGACCCCATGCCGCGGTAGGCCTTGTACGAGGCGCCCTGGTAGAGCTCGACCTCGCCGGGCGACTCCTCGGTGCCGGCAAAGAGTCCGCCGATCATGACCGAGTGCGCGCCGGCCGCGAGCGCCTTGGCGATGTCGCCGGAGAAGCGGATGCCGCCGTCGGCGATCAGCGGCACGCCGCTCTTCGCGAGCGCGCGCGAGACGTTCGAGACCGCGCTGATCTGCGGCACGCCGACGCCGGCGACGATGCGCGTCGTGCAGATCGAGCCCGGGCCGATGCCGACCTTGACGCCGTCGGCGCCGGCATCGACAAGTGCGAGCGCGGCCTCCGCGGTCACGATGTTGCCGCCGATGACCTCGAGGTCCGGATAGGCCTTCTTGATGCGCGCGACCATCTCGAGAACGCCGCGCGAGTGGCCGTGGGAGGTGTCGACGACCACGACGTCGACGCCCGCCTCCTTCAGCTGCGCGATTCGCTCGAGCGTGTCCGGGCTCGTGCCGACCGCGGCGCCCGCGCGCAGCCGCCCGCTCGGGTCCTTGCAGGCACGCGGGAACTCGGTCGCCTTCTGGAAGTCCTTGACGGTGATCATGCCCTTCAGGTGCCCGGCGGCGTCGACGACCAGCACCTTCTCGATGCGGTGCCGGTGCAGCAGCAGCAGCACCTCGTCCTTCGGGGCGTTCTCGCGCACCGTGATCAGCCGCTCCTTCGGCGTCATCACGGTCGTCACCGGCGCGTCGTAGCGCTGCTCGAACCGGAGGTCGCGGTGCGTCACGATGCCGACGACCTCGCTGTCGGCGGTCACGACCGGCACGCCCGAGATGCCCTTGCTGCGCGTCAGGTCGATGACCTCGCGGATCGTCTTGTCCGGGGTCACGGTGATCGGGTCCGAGATCACGCCGCTCTCGTACTTCTTGACGCGCAGCACCTCGCGCGCCTGCGCCGCCGCGGTCATGTTCTTGTGGATGATGCCGATGCCGCCTTCCTGCGCGATCGTGATCGCGAGGCGCGCCTCGGTGACCGTGTCCATCGCGGCCGAGACGGTCGGCAGGTTCAGGCGGATGTTGCGCGTCAGGCGGGTCGAGAGGTCGACGTCGCGCGGCAGTACGTCCGAGTACGCCGGGACGAGGAGCACGTCGTCGAAGGTCAGCGCTTCTTCGTCGATACGCATGGGCGTTCCTCGGCCGCAACTCCTTGCGGCGGGGCCGATGCGCGGCAGGGGCTCCGCCGGGGAGCCTTGGGTAAAGCCGGGCAGTTTACTCGGATTCCGATTCCTCGTAAACCACGATTGCCGGTCTCGGGCCCGGGCGCGCGACGCTAAGATCGATGCGATGCAACGCCCGCTCGACGCCGCGCCGACGCGCGAGGTCTACACCGTCTCGCGCCTCAATCGCGAGGCGCGGCTGCTGCTCGAGGCCGGGCTCCCGGCGCTGTGGATCGAGGGCGAGCTCTCGAACTTCGCCCGCCCCTCCTCCGGCCACTGGTACTTCACGCTCAAGGACGCCGACGCGCAGGTGCGCTGCGCGATGTTCAGGAACGCCAACAACCGCGTGCGCGCGACGCCGCGCGACGGCATGCACGTGTTGCTGCGCGCGCGCGTCAGCCTCTACGAGGCGCGCGGCGAGTACCAGCTGATCGCCGAGCACCTCGAGGAGGCCGGCGAAGGGGCGCTGCGGCGCCGCTTCGATGAGCTGAAGGCGCGGCTCGCCGCGGAGGGCCTGTTCGACGCGGCACTGAAGCGCCCGCTGCCGCGCCTGCCGCGCCGCATCGGCGTCGTGACCTCCCCGACCGGGGCGGCGATCCGCGACATCCTGCACGTGCTCGCGCGCCGCTTCCCGGCCATCCCGGTGCTGATCTACCCGGTCGCCGTGCAGGGCGCCGGTGCCGCCGCCGAGATCGCCGCGGCGCTCAGGCTCGCGAGCGCGCGCCGGGACGCCGACGTCCTGATACTCGCGCGCGGCGGGGGCTCGCTCGAGGACCTGTGGTCCTTCAACGAGGAGGTCGTCGCGCGCGCGATCCGCGCCGCCTCGATCCCGGTCGTCAGCGGCGTCGGGCACGAGGTCGATTTCACGATCGCCGACTTCGCGGCCGATGTGCGCGCGCCGACCCCGACCGCGGCGGCCGAGCTCGTCGTGCCCGACCGCGCCGAGTGGCTGCGCGCGCTCGGCGCCGGCCGCGAGCGGCTGGCGCGCGCCTTTCGCCGCCTCGGTGCCCGGGCGCGCGAGCGGCTCGCGTGGCTCATGCGCAGGCTCGAGCTCACGCACCCGCGCACCAGGCTCCTGGCGCGCGCGCAGCGCCTCGATGAGCTCGAGGCGCGCCTCGCTCGGGCGCTCAGGCGCGAGCTCGCCACCGCCGCCGCGCGCCTTGCGGCGGCGGCGCGCACGCTCAACGCGGTGAGCCCGCTCGCGACGCTCGAGCGCGGCTACGCGATCGTGACCGGGCCGGACGGGCGCGTCGTGCGCGCCGCGAGCGACGTCGCACCCGGGGACGAGGTACTGGCGCGCACCGCGGGCGGCGCGTTCGCCGCGACCGTCACGCGCATCGACGGCGACTAGGCCGTCTCAGCGCCGCTTGGCGTGCTTGATGAGACGCCGGCGCTTCTGCTTCTGCCGCTCGTTGAGCTCGTTGCGCCGCCCCGCGTAGGGGTTCGCGTCCGAGCGGAACTCGACCTTGACCGGCGTGCCGTGCAGGCGGAACGCCTCGCGGTAGGTGTTGATCAGGTAGCGCCGGTAGGCCTCCGGCACGTGCGCGACCTGGTTGCCGTGCACGATGATCAGCGGCGGGTTGCGCCCGCCCTGGTGCGCGTAGCGCAGCTTGATGCGCCGGCCGCGCACCAGCGGCGGCTGGTGCGCCTCGAGCGCCTTCTCGAGCACGCGCGTGAGCTCGGGCGTCGGCAGCTCGCGAAACGCCGCCTGCGCGGCGCGGCGCGCGGCGCCGAGGAGATCGCCGACGCCGGTGCCGTGCAGCGCCGAGATGAAGTGCTGCGGCGCGAAGTCGAGGAACGGGACCTTGAGCGCGAGCTGGTTGCGGATGTGGTCGCGCTGGTCGACGGGGATGTGGTCCCACTTGTTGATCGCGAGGATCAGCGCCCGGCCGCGCTCGGCGACGTGGCCGAGCAGCGTCGCGTCCTGCTCGGCGATCGTCTCGTGCGCATCGAGCACGCCGATCACGACGTGCGCCTCGTCGATCGCCTGCAGTGCCTTGATGACGCTGAACTTCTCGACCGCGTCCTCGACGCGCGCCCGGCGGCGCACGCCCGCCGTGTCGATGAGCACGTAGCGCTGGCCGTTGCGTTCGAACGGCACCTCGACGCTGTCGCGCGTGGTGCCGGGCTCGTCGAACGCGACCAGGCGCTCCTCGCCGATCAGCCGGTTGATCAGCGTGGACTTGCCGACGTTCGGGCGGCCGACGACCGCGACGCGGATCACCGACTCCTCGTCCGAGGGACCCGCCTCCGGCTCGCCGACCGCGAGTCCCTCGAGCGCGCGCGCCACGAGCGCATCGATGCCCTCGCCGTGCGCGGTCGAGGTCGCGACCGGCGCACCGAGCCCGAAGGCGTGGAACTCCGCGCCCGCGACGTCGGCGTCGACGCCCTCGCTCTTGTTGGCGACGACGATCACCGGCTTGCCGCTGCGCCGCAGGCGTTCGGCGACGTGCGCGTCCTCGGGCGTCGGGCCGCTGCGCGCGTCGACGACGAACAGCACGCGGTCGGCCTCGGCGACCGCGCGCTCGGTCTGCGCGGCCATCAGCGTCTCGACGCCCGACGGCGCGACCACGAGGCCGCCGGTGTCGACGACGATGTAGCGGCCGCCGCGCGTGCCGAAGCCGTACTGGCGGTCGCGCGTCAGCCCCGGGAGGTCCGCGACCAGCGCGTCGCGGGTACCGGTGAGCACGTTGAAGAGCGTCGACTTCCCGACGTTCGGCCGCCCGACGATCGCGATGACCGGCAGCATGCGCGCCCGCCTGCGCTCATTTGCTCGGCTGGGCGCGCAGCGCGTACAGCTCGCCGGCGTCGTTCTGCAGGTACACGAAGCCGTCGGCCGCGACCGGTGCGTTCGTGTAGCGCGTGCCGCCGGCCGAGATGCGGCCGATCAGGGCGCCGCTCGACTGGTCGAGCCAGTGGACGTAGCCCTCGAAGTCCGCGACCACGACCGCATCGCCGTCGATCGCGGGCGCAGTGAGGCCGCGGCGCGCCAGGCGGTCCTGCTGCCAGAGCGGCGTGCCGTCGCGGCGCCTGAGCGCCATCACCAGGCTGTCCGCGGTCGTCATGTAGATCGTCTCGCCGGCGAGCGCGATGCCGCGGTAGCTCGAGGCCTCGCGCGACCACCAGATCTGGCCCGAGTCGAGCGCGATCATCGCGACGCGGCCCTGGAAGCCCGCGACGAACACGTCGTGGCCCGAGACCGCGAGCGGGCCGTCGATGTCGACGAGCCGCTCGAGCTCGGTCTTGCCGCGCGGCGGGCTGACGGCCGTCTCCCACAGCGTGTCGCCCGAGGCGACGCCGTAGGCGGCGACCTTGCCGTTGTCGAAACCGCAGACGACGGTGTCGCCGGCGAGCGCCGGTCGCGACACGCCGCGCAGCGTCAGGCGCGGCACCGGCTGCTCGTTGCTCCACAGCTCCTTGCCGCTGTCGAGCGCGAGCCCCCGCACGCGGCCGTCGACGGTGCGCACGATGACGGCCTGCGGCGCGATCACCGGCGCCGACAGCACCTCGCCCGACACGCGCACGCGCCAGCGCGGCTCGCCGGTCGCGGCGTCGACCGCGACGAGCTGCCCGTCGCTCGAGCCGGCGACGACGAGGCCGCTGCCGACCGCCGGTCCCCCGGAGAGCGCGAGCTTGGTGTCCCTGCGCCACAGCGTCTTGCCGGACGCGCCTTCGAACGCGGCGAGCGCGCCGTCGCCGCCGGCGGCGTAGACCTTGCCGGCCGCGGCCGCGGGCGCGAGTTCCAGGCGCAGCGAGCGGTCCTTGCCGCCCATGCTCGCGCTCCAGACCCGCTGCACGGCGAGCTTGGCGTTGATCGCCACGAGCGCCACCGGCGGCTCGATGTCCTTGTCGGAGTCGCAGGCCCCGATCAGGAGTGCAAGCGCCGCGAGCGCGGCGGCCGGACGCAACATCGGGTGGCGCATCACGGCTTCGGCGCGCTGGCCGGCGGTGCCGCCGACTCGACCGAGGCGACCTTGAGCTCGACGAGGTCGCGGTTGATGCCGGCCGATTTCGCGGCGAGCGCCTCGCGCCAGGCGGCGACGGCACCCGCCTTGTCGCCCTTGTCGAGCAGCACGTCGCCGCGCACGTCTGCGAACGCCGGGGAGGTCGCGGCAGCCGGGGCCGCGGCGAGCGTCGCGAGCGCGGCGTCGGGCTTGCCGTCGGCGCGCTGCACCCGCGCGAGGCGCAGCCGCGCGACCATCGCGAGGTCCTCGTCGCGGGTGTTCTTGACGACGTCCTCGAGCATGCCGGCGGCGTCGCCGAGCTTGCCGGCCTCGACGTCGAAGCGCGCGACCGCGAGCGCCGCGAGGTCGCTGTAGGGCGTGCGGCCGTAGGAGGCGCGCAGCTCCTTGGTGAGCTTCAGCGCCCCGTCGGCGTCGCCCTTGGCGAGCAGGTCGAGCGTCGTCTCGTACTTCTGGCTCGCGGCCGCGGCCTCGCGGTCGCGCCAGCCCTGGAACTGGAAGTAACCGAAGAAGCCCGCCGCCGTCAGCACGACGCTGGCCACCGCCCACGGGGCGTTTTCCTTGATGACCTGGCGCAGCCAGTCGACCTGCTGACGCTCGGACAGATATTCGTCCACGAACTTCTCCCGCCTGATAGTCGTCGTTTAGCGGCCCGGATCTTGCCGAGCCGGGCCCGCCGCGTCCACCAGCCGCGCGAGGCAGGCCGGAAGGTCCGCGAAGCCTGAGTCCTGCTGCTCGCCGCCGCCGCGCAGCGGCTTGACGGCCGCGACTCCGCGCGCGAGCTCCTGGTCGCCGAGCACCACCGCGACCGCCGCGCCGCTCTTGTCGGCACGCTTGAACTGCGCCTTGAAGCTGCCCCCGCCGAGGTCGGTCTCGATCCGAAGCCGGGGCTGCGCGTCGCGCACCTCCTCGGCGAGCCTGAGGCCCCTGGCGGTCGCGGCGGCCCCCGCCAGCACGAAGTACACGTGCGGGACTTCGGCAGCGGCCGCGCAACCGAGTTCCTGCATCAGCATCACCACGCGCTCCATGCCGAGCGCCCAGCCGATCGCCGGCGTCGGCGTGCCGCCGAGCTGCGTCACGAGGCCGTCGTAGCGGCCGCCCGAGCACACCGCGTTCTGCGAGCCGAGCGCATCGGTGACCCACTCGAAGACGGTCCGGCTGTAGTAGTCGAGGCCGCGCACCAGGCGCGGGTTCAGCGTGTAGCCGACGCCGGCCTCATCGAGCCGCGCGCGCAGGCCCGCGAAGTGCTCGCGCGATCCCTCGTCGAGGTGCTCGGTCAGCAGCGGCGCGCCGGCGATGAGCTCGGCGAGCTCGGGGTTCTTGCTGTCGAGGATCCTGAGCGGGTTGCCGACGAGCCGCCGCCGGCTGTCGGCGTCGAGCCGCGCCTCGTGCTTCGCGAAGTAGGCGCGCAGCACCTCGCGGTAGCGGGCGCGCGCCTCGGCGGTGCCGAGCGAGTTGAGCTCGAGCCGCACGCGCTCGATGCCGAGCATCTTCCACAGCCGCGCCGACACCAGGATCAGCTCGGCGTCGATGTCCGGGCCCTCGTAGCCGAAGGCCTCGGCGTCGATCTGGTGGAACTGGCGGTAGCGCCCCTTCTGCGGGCGCTCGCCGCGGAACATCGGTCCGAAGGTGAAGAGCCGGTGGCGCTGGTTGTGCAGCAGGCCGTTCGAGATCGCCGCGCGCACGATGCCGGCGGTCGCCTCCGGCCGCAGCGCGAGGCTCCCGCCGTCGCGGTCCTCGAAGGTGAACATCTCCTTCTCGACGATGTCGGTGTACTCGCCGATCGCGCGCTTGAAGAGCTGCGTGCGCTCGAGGAGCGGCACGCGGATCTCGCGATAGCCGTATTGCGCGAACGCGGCGCGCGCCGCCGACTCGAGGCGCTGCCACCAGCGCGCCTCGTCGGGCAGCACGTCGTTCATGCCGCGCAGCGGCTCGATGATCTCGCTCAACTCGCTGGTCTCCCCGGGGTTATTGCGTGGCGCCGTCGCCGGCGACGACGAAGCGCGCCGTCGTCGCGCCGCGGCGCGTGGCCGGGACGGTCACGCCGCGCTCGCCGACCGTCAGCCGCGCGCCGTCCGCGGTGCCGAGGAACACCTTCCACGGGCCCGGTCCCGGTGCCGAGCGCGTCTCGCCGGTGCGCACGAGGTCGTAGACCAGGCGGCCGCCGCTCGGCGAGTACACCTCGACCCAGCAGTCGCGCAACCCGTGGATCACGAGCGAGTCGTCGCCGCGACCGCCGACGCTGTGGCGCGCGCTCGAGGCCGTCGCGACCGCGGCGGTCGCCGGCATCACCGGCAGCGTCGCTGTCGGCCGCGGCCGCGGCTCCGGCGGCACGTAAGCCGGCGGCTCGTCGAGCGGCGCCGGCGCGCTGCGTGCGGGCCGCGCCTCGCCGACCGGCTCCGCGGCGGCGGGCGCGCTCTCGGTGATCGGCGCGGCGGGTGCCTTGGGCGCCGCCGGCCGTGCGCTCCACCACCAGGCGAGGCTGCCGACGACGGTGAGCGCCACCACGGCGACCAGGGGCCCGAGCGGCACGCTGCCGAGCACGGGCGAAGCCGGTGCGACGTTGAGCGCCGGCACCGGCGCCGGCGGCGCGGACTCGCCAACGGCCGCCTGGTAGGCGGCGAGCGCCTCGTCGGGCGAGACGCCGACGAAGGTCGCGTACTTGCGCAGGAACCCCTTCGCGTAGACCGGGGCATCGAACGCGGCGAAGTCGTTGGCCTCGAGCGCCCCGATCAGCCGCGGCGCGACGTGCAGCGACTCCGCGACCTCGCCGACCGAGAGGCCGCGCTGCTCGCGCGCCGCCTTCAGGCGCGCGCCGGGCCCTGACCGGCCCGCGCCGGCCGCGGCGGCCGGCGGTGCTGCGACGGCGTCGGTCATTCGGCACTCACGGCGCCACGCAGCTGGCGCGCCTGCGGCGAGTCCGGGAAGCTCTCCATGAGCTGCTGACGATAGCGGTCGGCGGTCGGGTGGTCGCCGAGCGAGCGCTCGACCTTGATCGCGAGCATCAGCGCCTCGGGCGACGCCGGCGCGACCGCGAAGTAGCGCGCCAGCAGCCCGCGGGCCGCGAGGCCGGCGCCGCGCCCGAACGTGAGGTCGGCGAGCTGCAGCAGCGCATCGGGATAGTTGTCGCGCGCGGCGAGCGACTTGCGGAACAGCTCCTCGGCGCGCGGCAGGTTCTTGGCGCTGCGTGCGCAGACGCCGGCGTTGGCGTAGGCGACCTCGGGCGTGCTGTAGGCCGGGTTGCTCGCCGCCTGCTCAAAGAGCTTCTGGCCCTTGTCGTAGCGGCCGCGGCGGCACAGGAACACCGCGTAGTTGTTCAGCAGGTCCGGGTTCTTGGGATCGAGCCGGACGGCCTCGGCAAAGAAGTGGTCGGCCTTGTCGGGCTGCTCGAGCCGCTCGTAGACGAGCCCGGCGCTCACTTGCACGCCCGGGTCGCTCGGATTCTGCGTCAGCGCCTTGTCGATCTTCTCCTGCGCCGCGGCGATCTCGTTCTCCTTGAGGTAGGCGACCGCGAGCTGCGCATTGAGGCGCGCCGCGGTCACCATCGGCTTCTCGGTCGGCGCGTGCGGCTGCGCCACCGCGGCGACGGCCATCACCAGCAGCCCCGCGCCGAACAGGATGCGCCTCATGCCTCGACCTCCACGCTGATCAGTTTCGAGCCGAGCCTCACCGTCGTGCGGTCGTGCACCTGCCCGGCGAGCTGCCCGCAGGCCGCATCGATGTCGTCGCCGCGCGTGCGGCGCACGGTCGCTGTGACGCCGCGCGCGTTCAGGTCGTCGCGAAACGCCTCGACGACGGGCGGCGGCGAGCGCCGGTAGCGCGTGCCCGGGAACGGGTTGAACGGGATCAGGTTCACCTTCGCGTCGTGACCCTTGAGCAGCGCTGCGAGCTCGTGCGCGTGCTCGGGCTGATCGTTGACGCCCTCGAGCAGCACGTACTCGAAGGTGATCGAGCGGCCGTTCTGCGCGTCGAGGTAGTGCCAGCACGCCTCGAGCAGCTCCGCGATCGGGTGTCGCCGGTTGATCGGCACGAGCTCGTTCCTGAGCGCGTCGTTGGGCGCATGCAGCGACACCGCGAGCGCGACGTTGGTGTCCTCGGCGAGCCGGTAGAGCTGCGGCACGAGCCCCGAGGTCGACAGCGTCACGCGCCGGCGCGACAGGTCGAAGGCCCGGTCGTCGAGGAAGAGCTTCAGCGCCGGCAGCACGTTGCGGTAGTTCGCGAGCGGCTCGCCCATGCCCATCAGCACGACGTTCGTCACCGCGCGCTCGCCGCCCGGGCCCGAGCCGAGGCGCTGGTTCGCGAGCCACACCTGGCCGACGATCTCGGCGCTGTCGAGGTTGCGGTTGAAGCCCTGCGCGCCCGTCGAGCAGAACGAGCAGTCGAGCGCACAGCCGACCTGCGAGGAGATGCACAGCGTGCCGCGGCCGACCTCCGGGATGAACACGGTCTCGATCGCCTGCTCGCGCCCGTCCGAGTGTCCGGCGCGCAGCAGCCACTTGCGCGTGCCGTCGGCCGAGGCGTGCTCGGAGACGATCTCGGGCGGGCGGATCTCGGCGACCGCGGCAAGCTTGGCCCTGAGCGCCTTGCCGAGGTCCGTCATCGCCTCGAAGTCCGACACCCAGCGCTTGTAGATCCACACGAGCAGCTGGCGCGCCCGGTAGGGCTTCTCGCCGAGCGTGACGACGAACGCCTCGAGCTCCTCGGGCGTGAGCCCGAGGAGATTGGTGCGCGTCGGCGTCGCGGTGTCAGTCATGCGCGCTCGTCTCGCTCAGCGGGTGCGCGGGCAGAGCTCGGTCTCGGCGAAGAAGAAGCTGATTTCGCGGGCGGCGTTCTCCGCGGAGTCGGAGCCGTGCACGACGTTCTCCTCGATGCTCGCGGCGAGGTCGGCGCGGATCGTGCCCTGGGCGGCCTTCTTGGGGTCGGTTGCGCCCATGAGGTCGCGGTTCTTGGCGACCGCATTCTCGCCCTCGAGCACCTGCACGACGACGGGCCCCGAGGTCATGTAGCGCACGAGGTCCTTGTAGAACGGGCGCTCGCGGTGCACCGCGTAGAAGCCCTCGGCCTCGCGCTGCGTCAGGTGGCGCATGCGTGCGGCGACAATCTTGAGTCCGGCCTGCTCGAAGCGGCGGTAGACGTCCCCGATCAGGTTCTTCTGAACGCCGTCGGGCTTCACGATCGACAGGGTGCGCTCGAGCGCCATGGAACATCCTCGCCTGGGCTGTGGGAGACCGGCCATTCTATAGCCCGGGCCGGTGCCCCCGCAACGCGCAGATCAACGGAAGTCGGCGTGATTTAAGGACTTTTTGCCCGCCGACGCCACGGGTCCGAAGGCCTCGGTCTAGATCGAGAAGCTCTCGCCGCAGCCGCACTCGGCGCGCGCCTTCGGGTTCTTGAACTTGAAGGCCTCGTTGAGGCCCTGCTTGATGAAGTCGACCTCGGTGCCGTCGACGAGCGCGAGGCTGCCGGCGTCGACGACGACCTTGACGCCCTGGTCCTCGAACACCGTGTCGGCCGGGCCGATGTCCTCGGCGTAGTTGACGACGTAGGCGTAGCCCGAGCAGCCGGTGCGCTTGACGCCGAGCCTTAAGCCCACCCCGTGGCCGCGGGCGGCCAGGAAGCTGCGGACGCGTTCGGCGGCGGCGGGCGAGAGCGTGACGGCCATGGGGGCGTGGGGTCCTCTGCGACTTAATGTCGGGGCGCGGTCGGTCAGATTCTAGGGTCCGCCTGGCGCTAAATGAAGCGCCGCGGCGCGAATCGCGTCCTGGATCACGAAAATCCGCCCGAGCTTCTCGGGCGGCGCCTCGATCTCGGCCGCCAGTGCCGCCGCATCGACGTCGAGGTCCGCGAGCGGCCGCCCGGCGAGCCGTCCCGCGGCGAGCGCCGCGGCCGCGACCGCGTGCGGGCAGCCGCGCACCTGGTAGCGGGCGGCGGCCACGCGCCCGGCTTCCGCTTTGAGGAAAAACCGCACCCGGGTGCCCGAGAGGGGCTCGGCGGCCTCGCCGACCGCCCAGCCGGGGCCTTCGGGGGCGCCCGCGAGCGGCAGGTCGGCGAACAGCCTCGCGACGAGTGCGGAGTACGCCGCGCTCACGCCGGCGCCAGCGCCCGCAGCCTCAGGACCGCGGCGCGGACCCGTGCCGCTACCGCGTCGACCTCGGCCGTCGTCGTCGGCCGCCCGACGCTGAAGCGCAGCGAGGCGGACGCCAGCGCATCGTCGCGGCCGAGCGCCCGCAACACGTAGGACGGCTCGCCATGCCCCGCGCCGCAGGCGGCGCCCGTCGAGAGCGCGACGTCGCCGAGCGCGTAGACGAGCGCCTCGCCGTCGACGCCCTCGAACGAGACGCTGAGGATGTGCGGCGCGCGCCGCGTCGGGTGGCCGTTGCGGTGCACGTTCGGGAGCGTCGCGAGCGCCGCCCACAGCCGCTCGGTCAGCGCCGCGAGCCGCGCCGGCTCATCGTGCTGCGCCGCCTGCGCGAGCGCGTAGGCCGCGCCCATGCCGACGATCTGGTGCACCGGCAAGGTGCCGGGCCGCAGGCCCCCCTCCTGTCCGCCGCCGAAGGCGAGCGGCACGAGCGTCGGCCGCGGCTCGCGCCGCACGTAGAGCGCGCCGACGCCGGCCGGCCCGTGGACCTTGTGGGCGGCGAGGCTCACGAGGTCGGCATCGAGCGCGCCGACGTCGAGCGGCACGCGACCGGCCGCCTGGGCGGCATCGACGTGCAGCAGCGCCCCGTGCCGCCGGCAGGCGGCGGCGATCGCCGGGATGTCCTGCACGACGCCGATCTCGTTGTTGACCAGCATCACCGAGACGAGCGTCGTCCCCGGGCCGAGCGCCCGCTCGACCTCGGCCGGGTCGACGAGGCCGTCGCGTCCGGGCGTCAGCAG
>Ga0335069_10008901_pt1 | contig 14321 bp, 12 predicted proteins | sample Lox_Sample_11_FD_206714 | JGI IMG/M metagenome (GOLD analysis project Ga0335069, IMG submission 206714) | Soil microbial communities from Loxahatchee National Wildlife Refuge, Florida, United States - Lox_Sample_1.1 | ecosystem: Environmental > Terrestrial > Soil > Wetlands | place: USA... | reverse complement strand
GCGCCGTTGGTGATGGCAACCTGGTAAATCGCCCAGTCGCGAACTCGAGTCGGGAGGGGCGCAAACATAATCGTTACGCCGCCATGAGTGAGCGCTTTGTATTTCAGCCCGTTTGATTCGAAAGGGATGACTTGCGCCTGAGCCGGGATCGAAATAGCCGCAACCGAAAGAATTGCCGCAACCAGCACGAGAGCCGGCGCTAACTCCACGCGCACCTTCCTCACAACTCCATCATAGAACTGGACCAAAACTCGCGTATGGCGGCCTCAATCCGCTCCGCTGCATGTCCGTCACCATACGGATTGTGCACGCGAGACATCCGCCGATATTCCTCCGGATCATCGAGTAAGGCCGCAGTCTCGGCTACGATTCGCGCCGGATCGGATCCGGCCAGCTTCACGGTCCCGGCTTCCACAGCTTCAGGCCTTTCTGTTTTTTCCCGCAGAACAATAACCGGCTTGCCAAGCGACGGGCCCTCCTCCTGAATCCCTCCAGAATCCGTAAGTATGACGTCCGACCGACACATGAGGTCGACAAACGGGAGGTAATCCATAGGCTCGATCAAAGTGATGTTCGGATGACTTCGCAGATACCGGGTTACCGGTTCCTGAACGTTTGGATTCGGATGCACCGGGTACACTACATGCACATCGCCGCGGTTGGCGATTTCGGCAAGCCCCCGGCAAATTCTCTCGAATCCCTCGCCGAAGCTTTCGCGGCGATGCGCAGTCACGAGTACCAGCCGTTTGTCTGGGCGTAGGAAGGGCAGCGCGGGAACACTCAGTTCGCCGCGCTCCAGCCGTTGGCGAACGTGCAGCACGGCGTCGATTCCGGTATTCCCCGTGACGCATACGTGGCGAGTAATGCCTTCTCGCATGAGGTTGTCGGCCGCACCGCGCGTCGGGGCGAAGTGCAGCGACGCAAGGCGCGAGGCGAACACCCGGTTCATCTCTTCGGGAAACGGCTGGCGAAGATCGCCCGTGCGTAGACCGGCTTCAACATGTCCGACGGGAACCCCACTGTAAAAGGATGCCAGCGCGCCGCAGAATGTCGTTGTCGTGTCGCCCTGAACGAGCGTCAAGTCCGGCCGAGCTTCGCCAAACACCGGTTCCAAAGCTGCGATGATCCGCGACGTCGATTGATAGAGCGTCTGTCCTGGCCGCATTAGGTCGAGATCATATCGGGGCTGAATGGCGAACGCATTCAGTACTTGGTCCAGCATTCCGCGATGCTGGGCGGTAACGCACACATCCACATCAAAATCCTTGGGCGACCCTTGAAGCCTCAGAATCAGCGGGCTAAGCTTGATGGCTTCCGGCCGGGTGCCCAGGATGAAAAGGATCCTCCGGCGCATAAGTACCAGAGTTCCACAAGTTTACGGTCTCGCGAGCGGTGTCGAGCCTGCCCATCCGCGTCGCCGCAATAGGCGGGGATGGTACAATGGCGCTTCTCATGAAAGGCATTGTCCTAGCCGGGGGCACCGGCAGCCGTCTTTTCCCACTCACCAAGATCACCAATAAGCATCTGCTGCCGATTTTCGACAAGCCGATGATCTATTACCCGATTCAGACGCTTGTCGAGGCGGGGATCAAAGACATTTTGCTGGTGACCGGAGGGCGCAACTCTGGGGATTTCCTGCGTCTTCTGGCTAACGGAAAAGAATTTGGTCTGGCCCATCTGAACTACACGTATCAAGAAGGCGAGGGCGGCATCGCCGACGCGCTCGCTTTGGCCGAGCACTTCGCCGACGGCGAAAAAATCTGCGTGATTCTCGGCGACAACATCATCGAGGGATCGATTCGCGAAGCTGTTGAATCGTTCGAACGGCAGGAGCGGGGCGCTCGGATCTTGCTGAAGGAAGTCCCTGACGCCGAGCGCTTCGGGGTCGCGGAAATCAAGGGCGACCGTATCGTCGGGATCGAGGAAAAACCTGCGAAGCCGAAGTCCAACTACGCGGTGATCGGGATTTATCTCTACGATGGCACGGTCTTCGACAAAGTTCGCACGCTGGTGCCGAGCAAACGCGGCGAGCTCGAAATTACCGATGTGAATAACGCCTATATTCGCGAAGGCTCGATGACCTTCTCGCACCTCGACGGCTGGTGGACTGACGCGGGAACCTTCGATTCCTTACTGCGCGCCGCGAACCTAGTTGCCGCCAAGTCGCGCAAGACCGCGAATTCACCCGCGTGAGTCGACGTAGTTCTTACCGCTGAGGTAGGAATTCCTTACCTTCCCCGCCGTATTGCCTTAACCTCCGCAACGATTTAGGGGCCCTGGCACGACATGTGCTTCTGCGTAAGCCATGAAACGCGTACTCGTTAGCGGCGCGGTTGGCTTGGCTATCGCGGCGATTGCTCCAGCTCAAACACCGGCCGGTCCTGTCTATCCCGGTCCAGCTCCCATTTATCACGTGACGGTGGTCGAGCGAACGGTCAAGGCGGTCAATTACCGCTATCGCTCGGGCCCCACGATGATCGACTTCAAGGGCACGGTTTTGTTGCCGGACGGCAAGGGTACGGGGATGGTCGAATCGCGGCAGGGGCACACGGAGGTCGACGCGAGCTTCGATCATCTTAGAGCTTCGCAACAGTACGGCGGCGAGTACCTGACTTACGTCCTTTGGGCGATCACGCCGGAAGGGCGTCCGCATAACATGGGGGAGATCGTGCCGGATCACTCGGATCACGGGCATCTTCACGTCACCACGGACCTGCAGGCGTTTGCAATGATTGTGACGGCCGAGCCTTATTCCGCCGTCCGGCAACCCAGCGATGTGGTCGTGATGGAGAACATGATACGTCCAGACACGGAGGGGCGCATCGAAGAGGTGAACGCGAAATACGAATTGCTGCCGCGGGGCCAATACACCTGGAATCAGAGCGCCGCTTTGACCGAGGAGCTCGCCAGTGCGCCGAAAGTCTCCACACGCGAATTTGAGACGCTGACGGAGCTCTATCAGGCTGAGAATGCCGTCGGCGTTGCGACCTCGGCGGGGGCGGGGAACTACGCTCCGGACACCTTGGCTCGCGCGCAGAATCTGCTGACAGAAGCGCAGCGGATGCATGCGTCGAAAGCGGACTCTCACAGGGTGGTCGAGATCGCCCGCCAAGCAGCGCAGACTGCGGAGGACGCTCGGCTGATCGCGGTGCAGCGGGAGCAAGATGACAAAGTACGCGCGGCGCAAGATGAGATCAACAAGTCGCGCGCGCAAGCCGCTGCCGTACAAATTTCGATCGATCAGATCCGCGCGCAATCCGATGCAGCGATCAAGCAGGCGCAGCAGGAAGCACAATCGGCAAACGATCGTGCGAATCAATTACAGCAACAAGTGGATGCTGACCGCGCCGCGCTGGCGCAAGCTCAGAGCGAGGCTGCCGCAGCTCGTCAGCGTGCGGATCAGGCCGAGGCTGCTGCGCGAAATGTTCACCTTCAGCAGCAGAGCGCTAACGTGAGCGCGAACCACGCGTCCGCTCTGCGCGTGCGGCTTCTCGAAGATCTCAACGGTGTACTCGCGGCTACCGACACACCGCGGGGTTTGGTTGTGACGGTTCCCGGGACGGCATTCAGCGGCGATGCCGTACGCGGAGCTGAGGCGCAACAAATCGCACGCGTGGCCGCGATTGTTTCAAGCCAGCCGGGCCTGTCCATCAGCGTCGAGGGCTATTGTGATAATGCGTCTAAGACAGCGGAATCGGAGAACCGCGCGTTGGCCGTTCGTCATGTTCTGATAAACAACGGAGTCCCGGTCGCTCAGGTGTCTGCCCGCGGCTTCGGGAACTCACGTCCGCTCGGACCTGCGGGAGACCCGGCTAACTCGCGTGTCGAGATCGTAGTATCTGGAAACCAGATCGGATCGTTGCCGTTCTGGGATCGAACTTACTCGCTGAGTTCGAATCGTTAGGGCGTTAGTCAGTCGCGGAATCCGTAATAGTTCGCGGCTGACGTGACTTCCGGGCCGTGTTCGGTGCGGAGTAGAGTCAGAAGGTCCACAGGTTTGGCACGGCTGAGATCCGCGCCTATGGCCTCCGGATTCTTGAGATGCCTCAAGCGGCCGGATTCCACGATATAGTGCTCGCCATCCGCACCGTTCAGCAGATCGCCGTCATTGGCGTTGACCTCGGCGAGCAACCGTTCGAAGGACTTGCCGTATCCGTCTGAGATGCCGGTTTCGAATCCCTGAAACGCATTGGTCGGCATCTGATTTCGATAGATGCGCCACAGCAGCTCTTCCCGCGCCGCGACTGCCCCTTCCCAAGTTAGGCTCTCGGCCATGGCTCGCCCATTGCGAGCGAGCCGCTGGCGAACGTCGGGCCTTCGAATCAGCGCGTCGAGCGCACCGACGAAATCCACGACCACTCGCGGCCGCACCACAATGGCCGTGTGGCCATCGATTGCATAATCTTCCGTGCCATAACGCGTCGTAACGACGGCCGTTCCGCACGCCATCGCCTCAATCGGCGGAAGCGGAAAGCTCTCGTACCAGGAGGGGCAGAGCACGATATCGCTCTCCGCATAGAGACGGCTAAGTTCTTCGTGGCCGAGCGGTCCGTGGAACTTGTACGGAGCCACCCGGTTCTCTGGTCCGATCCCGTGCGCAAAGCCGTAGACGTGCCACTCGATCTTGCCAGGGTGACGCTTCATCACTTCGCCGACCGCGGGTACGGCGTCTTGGAATCCTTTCCATTTTTCCGGCCGAGAATACGTCACGATGCGAATGATGCCGTCGTGATCGCTTAGCTTGGGCAACTCGCGGAAGCGCTTTGTATCGATCCCGTGCGTGACCACAGGAACCTGTTCGCTGAAACGCCTTTTTAGCTCGCCTGCGAGCCAGGTCGAGTTGGCGATGCGATACACCGGCATCTGAAAGGCATTCCGGCAGAGCATCTTGATCAACGGGTTCCCTTGCAGCGAAGCCGACGAGGCTCCATCCAGCGTGAAAAATACTTCGTCGTAATGCTGGGGGAAATGGACCGGCTTGCCTTTTCCGCTTTGCCACGCCGGAAGCACCGACTCCCAGTTGGCTGCGATGATGACGTCCGCGCGAGGAATCGCGGGCGTGAGCAGGCTCATGTAAGAAGTGAAAAACTTCAGCTCGCCTAGGTAATCGCGCGGCGATTGATTCACCCGATGCGACGGCAGCATGTCAGGCGTGGCGTTGTGGTCGTAATGAATCGGAACGTTGAAATCGAGACCTGGAAAAGGCTCGGATCCCGGCCAGAGAAACTTCGGCCACGTGGTGAGTGATACCGGATGCCCACGCTCCTGGAACCGGCGTGCGTATTCGAGAATGCATGCCGCCCCGCCCGTGCGGGTATTACCGGTCGGGCCGAGCAAGAACGTCATCGAGAAGTTGTGCTTTTCCGGCTTCCTAACCGCTACTCGTGGCGCCGAGCATTGCGATGCGTCTTTTTCCACGCGGATCACCACCGCGAAGCCGTTGCCGACTTTGTCGTCTATGTCTTGAACCGTGACGATCGGCCATCCCAGCCAATTGATCAGCTCGACGAAATCTTGAGTGATCCAAACCGAGCAGTGGGCTCCGTTCGGATTCGGGCAAATGCCGGTCTCATGGCGTTCGATCAGCTCATCGAGCGTGGTACGCTCGCGCTGCAGATCGAAGGTTCGCTCCTTATGCGGAGCGATGACGTAAATGTAGCCGCCCGGCCTAACGACGCGATGCCACTCCTTTAGGGCCTTGATCGGGTCCGGAAAATGTTCGATTACGTGCGAGTTGATTACGAAGTCCACGCTGTTGTCTTCCAGCGGCAATTCGTCTCCCGGAGCGGCGATATCTACCGGCAAAGCCTCGCCGCAGATACGGATCTCCTCCCGCTTGAAGACCGTCAATTCCTTTGTCTGATCCACGTTGCGAGTATTCAATCCCCAGCTATTATGGGCGGATCCGCCGATCTCGATTCCTTCAAGACCGTCTAACAACTGGTGAGCTAGCGCGCTTTCCTTAAACTTCATTTGAACTCTTCCTTTCTGGATTCTCGCGGCGTTTCTGCACCAGGAGGATCAACCGTTTCTTGACCCTCTCGACGCGCTTGATTTCGCCGTCGTGTTCGGTCATGAGTGAATTCAGTGCGGCGGTAACTTCGGGTAGGTCGCCGCCATAATCGTGAAATCCGGCCCAACCGCCTGGGACCAGGTGCTTCCAAACCAGCTTGAAATCGCTCTTGACCCACTCGGCATTGTGGTTGCCGTCAGTGAACGTGAAAGCTAAGCGGAGGTCGTCAGGCAATCGCACCTTCATGGAATCTTCCTTGATCACCTGGATGGATTCCGACCAAGGCGCGGTGGCCTCGCGAAAAACTTCTTCCTGGCTGCGTCCGCGAAGGAACTTGCGATATAGATCCGCCATCCGATTGCCGGCGAGGTTTTGCGTCACATCGAATGCGGGATCGAAAACATCGATGACCCACACGCGCTTTCCGCACTGCGCCGCAACCTTTGCGAGCTTGGCCGTGCCTCCGCCGAGGAAACATCCAATCTCCAGGAAATCGCCCGGGATTTGGTCCAACCCCTCGCGTCGAATGAGATCGACGAGTGCCTCATAGCCGGTGAGATCCAAAACATCTTGAATGTTGGCTTTTATGTCGAGTGCCGCGACGGGCGCAGGCTCTAGAGCGTTCGCGAACACCAGTAATGACGAGCTCTCGAACATCTAGGCGGCCTCCCACTCGGCATATGGAAATGGGTTGTAGCGCTGATTGACTAGATCAGGCCGCGAAAGCGTCGGTTCGGCCCGGCCATACAGGATGTGATCGACCACCTCGACGCCCTGCATGAAGGAATGATCCTGGTTGCTGACCTCGTACTTCCACGCGCCGAAACGTCCGCGCGAGTAGATGCGCTTCGATTCGAGCTTCGGCAGAACCCCCGCCAGGATCGCATCACGGCCAAGCGAGGGGGTCGGATATCCGTAATTCAGCGCTCTGTGCCAGCGGCTGAGGATGGCTCGTGTATCCGGAATCAAGCCGATCGCATTCATCTCCTCGACGACGCGCTGGACCAAGGTTTCGCGATCGCGCGGAACCAAATCACTTTCAGATACTTCCGCCATCAGCGACCAGGTCGAGCCGGGCGATGGGACATTATTCGGGCTATAGTTGCTGAAAACCGTGACTCTATAGAAGCTGCCCTCAGAGCCAGGAAAGTACATCCAGCACAATTTGCGAATGGATTCAGGGGGCTCGCCTTCAAGCCCGATTCCGATCACGTGAACAGTCGACGACTTCAACTGCCCGGCGCGCTGAGCCAGTTCGGCATCGGCCACCATCTGCGTCAATGAGGTGAGCGGAGCTGTCGAGATCAACGTTTCGTACTTCACCTGACCTGCGGGTGAGCTTAGAATGCGCGCGTCTGCGTCGATTTTCTCGATGTTCGTGGAGAGCTGAAGATTGCGCGCCGGAATCCGTTTGGCAAGCGACCGCCAGATCGCGCCGGTTCCTCCATACCTCGGAAAACGGAAGCGGCGATTGGGCCCCCAGGAGACCTGGTCCTCGTCGAGGCAGATCGCTTTCATCGCCTGTTCGAGGGAGGGCACAGCGACCCGCTCACCCACCCAGCGGAAATCCATCGTGTCGAGGGAGTGCGCCCACACCTTGCGGTTGTAGGGCAGCATAAACATTTCGGCGATGCCGGGCCCGAAGGTCGCGAGAATCCACTGCTCAAAATTTTGAGGCGCTTTGTGCAAGGACCCGGCGGAAATCAAGCCTTGAATCGCTCTCCAGCGATCTTGCTGATCCAGCCGGTGAAGGTTGTTCTGGAACGGGTAGGGGATGAAGCGGTCTCGAAACCAAATCCAGCTTTCGCGTTCATGCCATAGCCACCCGTCGGCTGGGAAGGCGAGGTCCATGTACTCGTCGAACTTGCGATAGTGCGAGAACTGGACGTGCCCGCCAAGGTCCCAGGTGAATCCGTGATCGTCGATGCAGGAGGAAGCGAGTCCGCCGGGAGAGTCGGCCGCGTCAATCAAGAGGAAATCGGTTTTGCCCAGTTCGAGCAGGCGTAGAGCTGCGCCGATGCCGGTCGGCCCGGCTCCGAGAATCGCCACCTCAGTGTGATCCACCCGTGCTCCTCACGCTCGTTGACACAGAAGTTTTGGGGACAAAGACGCAGCGGAGAACATGCACTGCGTAAGCCATCCCAAGTTGCTGAAAGTACAAGACTTGCTGCGAGGAGGCGTCGCGAATCCGCCGATTTGCGTCGGTTCTTTGACGATGGATCCCATTTTGCCCGGAAATTTTTTCCGGGAATATTTACGATCTGCGAGCCGATTTCAGCGGAGCGCTAACCTCGATTCAACGCCGTGCCTGGGCTGGCATGCTGACTGCACCTGCCTTCGATGCGCGGATTTCCGCGCCAATCCTTAGCAAGGAGATGTTTGGACTTATGAACTCAGATGAATTCCAAGGCAAGTGGAAGCAAATGAAAGGAAGCGTAAGGCAACAATTTGGGAAGCTTACCGATAACGACATCGAGATGATCGCCGGTCAACACGACAAGTTCATCGGTAAGTTGCAGGAGCGGTACGGCTACGCTCGTGAAGAGGCCGAAAAGAAGGCCAAGGAGTGGATGGCTTCGACTGGCGGCAGCCAAGAGGGTTCGCGCCAGCAGCAGCACACGCCGCCGCCCTCACAGGGTTCGCAAACCACGCAGCACCACGGTAAACACTGAGCTAGGGTTAAAGGGGCGGGGGATGGTCCTCGCCCCGCCTCATCTTCGTTCGAGCAAATTCTCTTGCTTAGGCGAGAGCGGCTGATGGCTTTCGAGATCGTCCAACAACTCCTGCGCATTGAACCAATCTGCTTCGGGGTCGTCGGGATCGTTGCGCGTCCGCCGTTGTTCCCATAATGCGTAAGCTACGCTGGCGATCAATTCGTGATTTTCGCCCACCCGCACTATGGAGGGACTCGTCCGCACAACGGAGCCTGGCGCGGCTGAAGCGGTCGAATTCGATGGACATTCTGGCGGCCGCGCCGACCCTGTGCGGGCCTCTAACTCAGCGGATTGCATCTCCACCTGGGAGACGCTTCACCAAACAGATTCGTTGCGGGCGGTTACTTTCCGACTAGATGTTGAAGGTCTTTATTGTTTTGAGTGCAGAGATACTCTAGCAATTCAGTATCCGGCATGAGCTGAATTCGATACGACACGGTCCATGGACGCGTGTAGGCCTTCGGATCGTCGATGGTCACCGCATAATCTATGTGGCCGAAGTCGACGCGATGATAGCGCTCGGTCACGCGCATCGCATCGGAATGGGGATGCCCGCCCGTATCGATCCAGGTTACGTCGTTGAATCCATTTGACTCGACCACCAGCGTGTCGCCGTCCCAATGACCGACCGAGTAGCCCATGAACGTGGGATTCGGATCCTTCGGAAGATCGCGGCCGTCTGTGAAGATTTGACGGAATGTCGCGAACGCTTCATAGAGAATAACGATTTCCTTTGGATTTTGGAAGATTTTGTACGGGTACGGCACCGCATTCATCTGCGGAACGCCGGGCAGCAGGCAGTGCCCCACCGGATCATCCTTACTGAGCGTCTCCTGACGCTGCTTGTACACCTCCGCCGCCCACGGTTGCATGGGCACTTCATCCGGCTTCAGATCCGCCGCAATGTTGACGGTGTACTTCACCCCGTTCGGCTGGCGCCAGAGGCCCGACAAATCAGGCTTGCCATCAGCGGTCTTCGGAGCAGGAGCCGTCATATTGGCCTTGCCATCCGGCGTGCGTGGAATTCCATCCGTCTTATAGTTGATCCATTGTGCGGACGCGCAAACCGGCAACAGGGCCACAGCCACGGAAAGAACCCTAATGCTCATTTCACCTCGCAGTCTGTAGAGATTATATGCCCGAGGCATGACCGGTTGAGCGCAACCTGACTCCGCGTGACAGCGTCCAGAAAGTGGTGCAGGCCGATTGTGCTGCGGTATGATGGCCGACTAGCCTTCAATCGGTTCTGTTCATGAGTACACCACAAGTTAGCTCCCCGGCCGCCATTTCCGCTGGTTCATCCCACTTGCGGCCCTTCCTGCCAGTACTATTGCTGCTGTTTGTCGGCAGCGGATGCGCCGCGCTGATTTATGAAATCGTGTGGCTGCAACTGCTGCAACTCGCCGTGGGGAGTTCCGCGGTATCGCTGGGCGTGCTGCTCGGAACTTATATGGCGGGCATGTGCTTGGGGAGCTTGCTCCTTCCGCGATTCGTGTCCGCCGATCAGCATCCGCTGCGTGTGTACGCGAAATTGGAGCTTGGAATCGGCATCTTCGCCGTGGTGGTGCTGTTCTTGATCCCGATGCTCGATGCGCTTTATGCGGCTATCGCGCGGCACGGGTTTGAAGGCGTATTCTTGCGCGCGGTGGTCGCGGCGATCTGCCTCCTTCCGCCAACATTCCTGATGGGCGCGTCGCTTCCCGCGATCGCGCGGTGGGTGGAAGCGACGCCGCAGGGCGTATCCTGGCTCGGGTTCCTCTACGGAGGCAATATCGCCGGCGCTGTATTCGGATGTCTCTTCGCCGGATTCTATTTGCTGCGGGTTTTCGACATGGCGGTCGCCACCTATGCGGCTGCGGCCATCAACATCGTGGTCGCGATCTTTGCTTTCTTGCTGGCGAAGAAGGTCCCGTATAAGCCCATCGAGACGGCTCCCGAAGCAAGCTATGCACCAGCGATTTCAGGAAAGGGCGACGTATACCTCACCATCGCGATCTCGGGGATGTGCGCGCTGGGCGCGGAGGTTATTTGGACGCGCCTGTTATCCGTAATGATCGGCGCCACGGTCTATACGTTCTCGATCATTCTCGCTGTGTTTCTGGTCGGGCTTGGATTGGGCAGCGCCTGGGGATCGATCATGGCGCGATCGGGCTCGCGCGCGGCGCTGGGATGGTGCCAGTTGGCGCTCGCTGGCTCGATCGCCTGGGCCGCCTATGCCCTCTCCGACTCCATTCCGTACTGGCCCATCAATCCGCTGCTCGCGACAAGCCCGTGGTTCAATTTCCAAATCGACATCGTGCGTTGCCTGTGGGCGATCCTCCCCTCCGCGATTTTGTGGGGTGCGAGCTTCCCCTTGGCGCTCGCAGCCGCCGCATCGAAGGGTGACGATCCCGGAAAGCTGGTCGGGCGCACGTATGCGGCCAACACCGTCGGCGCGATCCTCGGCTCGATCGCGTTCAGCATTGTCTTCATCCCATGGATCGGTTCGCAAAACTCGCAGCGGGTGCTGATCGGGCTCTCTGTGCTCTCGGCGCTGTTGATGCTGATGCGGAGCGTCACCACCAAGCAGTGGATCGCAGTGACCGCAGCCACCGCCGTCGCGATCATTCTGATTGTGAAGGTCGACGAGGTGCCGTGGATGGCGATCGGTTATGGGCGCCGCATGCTGACAGTAACGGATGCGGGCAAACCGCTGTTTCGCGGCGAAGGGATGAATTCCTCGGTGATCGTTTCGCAGTTGAACAGTGGCCAGATCTATTTCCACGTCAGCGGGAAAGTGGAGGCTTCAACCGAGCCTTTCGACATGCGATTGCAGCGCATGCTGGGACACCTCCCAGCGCTGATTCATCCCGATCCCAAGTCAGTCTTGATTGTGGGATTTGGGGCGGGCGTCACCGCCGGGACCTTCGTAGTCCATCCCGAAGTTCAGCGCATCGTGATCACCACGTGCTGACCGACCCTCGCACCACGATCCATTACGATGACGCGCGGCACTTCGTGCTCACCAGTGGCGATAAGTTCGACATCATCACCTCCGATCCGATTCACCCCTGGGTCAAGGGCACAGCGACTCTTTATTCAAAAGAATATTTTCAAGTCGTCAAGGAGCACCTGAATCCTGGCGGCGTCGTGACTCAATGGGTGCCTTTGTACGAGAGCGAGCCAGATACCGTCAAAAGCGAGCTCGCAACGTTCTTCGATGTATTTCCGAACGGCACGGTGTGGGCCAACGACATCAACGGCGAAGGCTACGACGTGGTGCTGTTGGGCGTGAATAGCGATGCGCCGATCGATGTGGACCAACTCACGCGGCGCTTTATCGGTCCGGTAGCGCAATCCCTCAATCAGGTGGGATTTACGAATCCGTCTCAGTTACTGGCCACCTACGCGGGACGTGCACAAGACCTCCGTCCATGGCTGACCGGTGCGCACGTGAATACCGATCTCGACCTTCGCCTGCAGTACATGGCCGGCCTAGGTTTAAATTACAACAACGCCCCAGAAATAAAGCAGGAGATGGCGAACTACGCGCACTTTCCGGACGGGCTGTTCAAAGGCTCGCCGGAGTCGATGCAGGAGTTGAGTGCGGCGCTCCGATAGCCTTTCGGCTATTGACAAGCGCGGCAATCCCTTCGATAATCGAAATATTGCAAAAACGAACTACAGCCGTCGCGCCACCTGCTGCGCCGGCTAACCTCGACGGCCAATCCACGCAACTTCTCGGGTATCTTGATGGTTTGTTCCGCCGTCTCATGCTGAACCGACGGCAGGATGACGACTCCTCGCTGGAAATCTCACGCGAGGAGATCCGCGCGATGATGATCCTCGAAACCGGCAAGCGGATCATGATGAGCAGCCTGGCGGAGACGCTCGGCGTCCCGCTTTCGACGGCCACGCATACTGTCGACCGTCTGGTGGCGAAAGGGCTCGCCGAGCGGAATCGCAGCGAAGTGGACCGGCGCGTGGTTGAAGTCGAGATGAGCGAATACGGCCGCAAGCTTCAAGAATCGTATCGCGATAAGCGGCGCATCTTGGCGCGAAGCTGGCTCGAGCCCTTGAGCGAAGGAGAGCGTGAAATTTTTCTTGAACTGATGGCTAAGATAACCTTGCTGGCTAAGCCCGGAACGGACGATCCACGATGATCCGCGTTACGAATCTAGTCAAGAATTACGGCGATTTCGCCGCCGTCAAAGATATCTCCTTCGACGTCGCGCAGGGTGAGATCTTCGCATTCCTCGGCCCGAATGGCGCGGGGAAAACCACGACCATCAAGATTCTGACGACGCTGCTTAAGCCTACAAGCGGCCAAGTTGAGATAGACGGACTGAATCCGGCTGTCCAACACAATGAGGTGCGAAAACGTTTCGGTATCGTCTTTCAGGACCCGAGCCTAGATGAAGAGCTCACGGCGTACGAGAACATGGACTTTCACGGCGTTCTCTACAAGGTGCCGGGAAAAGTTCGCGCGGAGCGAATCGAGAAGTTGCTGACGCTGTTCGAGCTGTGGGATCGGCGCAACGATCAAGTGAAGCAATTCTCCGGCGGCATGAAGCGGCGCCTAGAGATTGCGCGCGGCTTGCTACACACGCCGAAGATTGTGTTTCTGGATGAGCCGACGCTCGGCCTGGATCCTCAGACTCGCAATCAGCTTTGGACGCATGTGAAGAAGCTGAATGAGGAAGAGCGCGTCACGGTATTTCTGACCACGCATTACATGGAAGAAGCGGAAAAGGTGGCGCAGCGTATCGCTATTATCGACCACGGAAAAATCGTGGCGCAGGGAACGGCCCAGCAGTTGAAAGAGCAAACCGGCGCGGACACTCTGGAAGGCGCGTTCCTGAAACTCACCGGCTCCTCGATCCGCGATGAGGGAGCGGGCTCCCTCGATCAAATGCGCAACATGGCTCGCATGTTCCGCCCGGGGAGACGCTAATTCCATGAGCGCGATTTACATTCTTTGGCTTCGGCAGATCAAGCGGTACTTCCGTTCGCGGCCGCGCATTGTTGCATCGCTGGGTCAGCCGCTGCTTTTTTTGCTCGCGCTCGGCTTTGGCTTCGGCCCGATCTTTCAGCAAGCGGGGCAGGGCAGCTACATCCAGTTCCTCGCGCCGGGCGTCATCAGCATGAGCATTCTGTTCACGGCCATCTTCTCCGGGATCGAACTGATCTGGGACCGGCAATTCGGATTCCTGAAGGAGACCATGGTCGCGCCGGTGCCTCGCATTCTGATCATGGCGGGACGAACGCTCGGCGGAGCCACCGTAGCGCTGTTCCAGGGATTGATCGTAGTGGTGATTTGCCTCGCAGCCGGATTCCGCATTTCGAGCCCGGCCGGCTTACCCGCCGGCTTGTTGTTCATGGTGCTGGTCGCGGTCATGTTTACGGCGCTCGGCACAGCCATTGCATCGGTGCTCTCCGACTTCCAAGGATTTCAACTCGTAATGAACTTCCTGGTAATGCCGATCTTCTTCCTCTCTGGCGCGCTATTTCCACTCACGGGACTTCCCAAAGCGCTAAGTGTGATCGCCAGCCTCGATCCGCTTACTTACGTATTCGACGGGATGCGTGGAGCTCTTATCGCGCAGGCGCACTTC
>Ga0335069_10008900_pt1 | contig 14322 bp, 14 predicted proteins | sample Lox_Sample_11_FD_206714 | JGI IMG/M metagenome (GOLD analysis project Ga0335069, IMG submission 206714) | Soil microbial communities from Loxahatchee National Wildlife Refuge, Florida, United States - Lox_Sample_1.1 | ecosystem: Environmental > Terrestrial > Soil > Wetlands | place: USA... | reverse complement strand
AAACTGGTGCGGCAGGTCGCCGGCGCCGGTCGCCGGGAAGTCCTCCTTCGGCAGGGTCGCAAGGCTGAAGCGCGAGCGGCCGGCGCGAACCGAAGTCTGCTGCCCGTCACTCGAAAGCTCGATCTGCACCTGCGATCCTTCGGGCAGCTTTCGGACGATATCGTAAAGCGTATGGGCCGGCACGGTCGCCGCGCCCGGCTGCCCCGCTTCGGCTGCCACCTGCTCGACGATGGCGAGCTCCATGTCGGTGGCCGTCATGCCGAGGCGGTCGCCCTTCGCCTCCAGGAGCACGTTGGAGAGGATGGGAATGGTGTTGCGACGCTCGACCACGCTCTGCACATGCCCCAGCGAGTGCAGCAAGGCCGTCCGTTCGATCGTCAGTTTCATGGACCCGTCAACTTTCGCCCTGTTCCAAGATTTTTCGCCAGCGGACCGGGTCTGACCTGCGCGACGGCGACGGGCGGAAAGACGCCCGATCCGCCGACCGAACACGGTCGTTCCCGGCGCTTGCGACTTGCTTGAGGCCCCGGAATCCCAAGCGTGGATCCCACGCGTGAATCCCGGGCAGAACGGCCGAATCGGCCGGGCTTGACCAGCAAGTGTTGGATTATAGCAACTGGCCGCCCCCGCAACAGGGAAAAACTGCCCGGAAACCGCCCCGGACGGCCCTGTAATCAGCCCTCCAGCATGCGTTTCAGGAGGTCCACGTCCTCGGAAAATCCGGCATCCGCGGCGCAAAGCTCCTCGACCTTCTTGACCGCATGCATGACGGTCGTGTGGTCGCGTCCGCCGAACTTGCGACCGATCTCCGGCAGCGAGCGGGTGGTCAATTGCTTGGCGAGATACATCGCCACCTGTCGCGGCCGCGCCACTTGCCGCGCCCGCCGCGGCGACTGCATGTCGGCGAGCTTGATGTTGAAGTGCTCGGCGACGCGGCGCTGGATCTCTTCGATGGTGACGCGCCGGTCGTTGGCGCGCAGCAGATCCTTCAACAGGTCCTGGGTCGATTCCAGGCTGACCGGCTGGCCGATCAGCGAGGCATGCACCACGATGCGCGTGAGCGCGCCTTCGAGCTCGCGCACGTTCGATGAAATGCGGTGCGCCAGGAACTCGAGCACCTTCTGGGGCACCTCGACCGAGGCCTGCTCGGCCTTGGTCTGCAGGATGCCGAGCCTGAGCTCGTAGGTGGTCGGATGGATGTCGGCGACCAGGCCCCAGCCGAAGCGCGTGCGCATCCGCTCCTCAAGGCCCTGCAGGTCGGACGGCGACTTGTCGGCGCTCAGGACCACCTGTCGGTTCTGGTCGAACAGGGCGTTGAAGGTGTGGAAGAACTCCTCCTGGGTCGATTCCTTGCCGATGATGAACTGCACGTCGTCCACCATCAGCACGTCCACGTTCCGGAACCGCTCCTTGAAGGCCATGGTGTCCTTGTTCCGCAAGGCGCGGATGAACTGGTACATGAACTTCTCGGCGGAGAGATAGATCACCCGCTTTTCCGGCGTCTTCTTGCGGATGTGCCAGGCGATCGCATGCATCAGGTGCGTCTTGCCGAGCCCGACGCCGCCATAGAGGAACAGCGGATTGAACGGCACCTGGTCGGCCTCGGCGACGCGAACGGCCGCCGCTTGCGCCAATTCGTTCGACTTGCCGACCACGAAATTCTCGAAGGTGAGGCGCGGGTCGAGATTGCCGCTCCATTCGTCGAGCGTGTCACCCTCGGCATCCTTGACGATCAGCGGCGCCTGGGTCGTCGTTTCGAGCGCCTCTGCGGAGACCGGCGCGTCCTCCGCATCGACCGGCTGGCCGGCGGCTTCGGTCTGGGTCGCATCGACGATCACCTCGACCGTGCGGATCTCCGGGTCTTCGTTGCTCCAGAGCGTGCGCAGACGATCGGCGTAGTGGGTCGCGACCCAGTCGCGCATGAAGCGCGAAGGCACCGATACGCGCAGGTCGGCGCCGCGCCGGCCCGCCAGCGTCAGCGGCTTCAGCCAGCTTCGGAAGGTCGCCTCGCCGTATTCCGCGCGCAGCCGGCCGCGCACACGGGCCCATTGGGCATTCAGCAGAGTGTCGGTGTTGAGTTCCGCCATCGATCCCCCCTCAGTCCTGGGCCCAAGGCAACGCAGCAAACTTCCAGCCGCCCCGCTGGCTGCGATGACTGGCCCCGTCCTTGTCTCCCTCGAACCCTTCCGCGACGTTGTAGGCGCGCGCAAAACCTGCCGCCGTCGCGGCTTCGGCGGCGGCACGTGAGCGCGCCCCACTGCGGCAGAGGAACAGAAGCGGCGCTTCGGATTTGCCGCCGCGCTCGGCTTTCAGCTTGGCGATGAAGTCGGGATCGACCCGCATCTCCGGATAGACCTGCCAGGAAAGCAGGACCACTTTCTTACCGAGCTTCGCGAGATCGGGAACCCCGACGAAGGACCATTCCGGCCGGGTCCGCACATCGACCAACATGGCCTCGGGCTCGCTGGCCAGAATCTCCCAGGCCTGTTTTGGCGAAACATCCCCGGCGTAGCTCATCGGCAGTCCAAATCCTTCCGTCCACGCATCCAATCGAAATCGGACCGCCGGTGCCGTTGCGATGAACCCGAATCGAAGGATCGGGCGGCAACGGCTTGGCGGTCCGGGCCTTTAATTCAGCCCCAGACCGCCGAAGGTGCTCGGATCGGGCTCGGGAATCGGCAACTTAAAAGAGAAAGACCGCTCTCCGGCGCTGATGGTTGATAGCGCGCTTGAAGCCTGCTTCGTGGGGACGAGAGCGCTCGCAGCAAGAGCGTGGCAATTCCGCAACAACGACATTGACGTCAAGAGTTTGACACTCCCGAGAAAGCGGCCGCCACATGTTGCCTTAACCGCGTCGGGCAAGTTCCGGTCTTTCATCATAACTCTTTGTGTTTGTTATATTTATTACCGAAACTCGCGCCCCGATCGTGGTCTGGTTGCTCCCTGTTTGGCGCTTGGGGATAACTCTACGCTCGACTTCCCGGCCTTGCAATAAGTCCGAATCATGAACGTCTCAGCTGCAAAAGTGACAATCCAGCTTGTTGCTATATCGCAACAGTTTGTCATCAATTCGCAACAAATCGCGCCTTGGTCCGCCACAACGAGGGGTGGCGAAGGACAAAATTCCCCGATCCCGGCGGCGGCCGGGTCTGGGCAGCGTTCTGTTGGGTCTGAAGACTTAGGCCGGGTTTGCTTGGAGCGCGCGGAGGCGTTTGGTCAGGCGCGAGATCTTGCGGGCGGCTGCGTTCCGGTGCAGCACGCCCTGGCTGGCGCCGCGATGCAGCTCCGGCTGCGCGGCCTTCAGGGCCGCCTCGGCCTCGGACCGATTGCCGGAGGCGATCAGCGCCTCGACCTTCTTCACCGCCGCTTTGACGCGGCCGGCGCGGGCGCGGTTGACCGTCGTCCGCTTGGCGGTTTGGCGCAGGCGCTTCTCCGCCGATTTGTGATGTGCCATGAAGGGGCGTCCAATGCTTCACTGAATTTCAGGCGGCGGGTTATACAGGCCACCCCCGGGGGCGTCAACCGTGCGTCAAGCGCTCGCCCCCGGCCTCACAACCGCCCGGAATCGCTGGAGAAGTCCGCGCCTGCGGCGGGAAATCTGTGGACTCGTCCCGGCCGCGGGCTCATATACCGGGCGATCTATGGAACGCCGTGACATGGTGCCGCTCCCGTTTACCAAGATGCAGGGCCTGGGCAACGACTTCGTCGTCATCGACGCGCGGAGCCGTCCCGTCTCGCTCGATCTCAGTGCGCGCCGGCGTATCGCCGACCGCCGGCTCGGCATCGGCTGCGACCAGCTGATCCTGCTCGAGCGTGCGGCAGCGGGACGGGCCGACGTCTTCATGCGAATCTACAACAACGACGGCAGCGAGGCGGCGGCCTGCGGCAATGCCACACGCTGCGTCGCCGCCCGCCTGATGGCCGAGCGCGGCGTCGAGCGCATCACGGTGGAAACCATCGCCGGCTTGCTGGAGACCCGCGCAGCGGGCGAGGGCAGGATCGCGGTCGACATGGGCGCGGCGCGGACCGACTGGCAGGCGATTCCGCTCGCCGAGCCGTGCGACACTCTACATCTACCGTTGTCGCTGGGCCCCCTCGCCGATCCCGTCGCGACCAATATCGGCAATCCGCATGCAACGTTCTTCGTGGCGGACGTGGCGGCAATCGATCTCGAGCGGCTTGGGCCGGAGCTTGAGCGACACCCGCTGTTTCCCGATCGCGCCAATATCGAGATCGCTCAGGTGCTGGCCCCCGATCGCATCCGGATGCGGATCTGGGAGCGGGGCGCCGGCATCACCCAGGCTTCCGGCAGCGGCTCTTGTGCGACGCTGGTCGCCGCGGCGCGCCGTGGGCTCACCCGCCGCCGCGCCGAGGTGATGCTCGACGGCGGTTCGCTGACGATCGAGTGGCTCGAGAACAACCACGTGCTGATGACCGGCCCTTGGGCCGAGAGCTTCCGCGGCGAGATCGACCTCGCGGTCGGGGACGTCCGGGAGTTGCGAGCCGTCCATGGCTGAGCCGCGCCTCATTACACTCGGTTGTCGCCTGAATACCTTCGAGAGCGAGGTGATGCGGGGCCATGCCCTAGCGGCCGGTCTCGGCGACGCGATCATCGTCAACACCTGCGCCGTCACTTCGGAAGCCGAGCGCCAGGCGCGCCAGGCGATCCGCAAAGCGCGCCGCGAGAATCCAGGGGCGCGGATCATCGTCACCGGCTGTGCGGCGCAGATCGCGCCGGAGAAGTTCGCGGGTCTGCCCGAAGTCGATCATGTGCTCGGCAACGCTGAGAAGCTCGAAGCGGCGAGCTTCCGCAAGATCGCCGGGGGCGCACCGCGCGTCGCGGTCTCGGACATCATGCTGGTCAAGGAAACCGCGGCTCACCTCATCTCCGGCTTCGCCGAGCGGAGCCGCGCCTTCGTCGAGATCCAACAGGGCTGCGATCACCGCTGCACGTTCTGCATCATCCCTTATGGCCGGGGCAACAACCGCTCGGTTCCGGTGGGCGAGGTGGTCGCCCGCGTACGCAAGCTGGTCGAGAACGGATTCCGCGAAGTCGTGCTGACCGGCGTGGACATTACCGGCTATGGCGCCGACCTTCCCGGCACGCCGCGGCTCGGCCAGTTGGTGCGGCGGTTGCTCGTGCTGGTGCCGGAGCTCGAGCGGCTCCGGCTCTCCTCCCTCGACGTGGTCGAGGTCGATGATGAGCTAAGGCGGCTGATCGGCGAGGAGAAACGGCTGATGCCGCATCTGCATCTCTCGCTGCAAGCTGGTGACGATCTCGTCCTGAAGCGGATGAAGCGGCGCCATTCCCGGGCCGATGCGGTGCGCTTCGCAACGGACATGCGCCGACTGCGGCCCGACATCGTGCTCGGCGCCGACTTGATCGCCGGCTTCCCGACCGAGGACGAGGCGATGTTCGGCAATTCGCTGGCGCTGGTGGAGGATTGCGGCCTCACCTTCCTGCATGTCTTCCCCTATTCGGCACGCCAGGGCACGCCGGCCGCGCGCATGCCGCAGGTTCCCGGCGACGTCCGCAAGGAGCGCGCGGCGCGGCTGCGCGCAGCGGGTCGCGAGGCCGTGCAACGCTATTTCGCCGGGCGCATCGGTCACTCGGTCGGCGTGCTGGTTGAGAAGGCGGAGGAGGGCGCTGCCTTCGGCCATAGCGAGCAGTTCGCGCCGGTCCGGCTCTCGGGACCTGTCGCGGTCGGCGCGATCGTGCCGGCGCGGGTCGCCGGGCACACGGACGAGCATCTGATCGCCGAAGCCGCATGACCGATCTCGCAGAGGGTGAAAAGCGCGGCTGGCTGCAGCGGCTGCGCTCAGGGCTCAGCCGGTCTTCGAGCAAGATCGGCGAGAGCATCACCGGCCTCTTCACCAAGCGGAAGCTCGACCGCGCCCTGCTGGACGAGCTCGAAGAGGCGCTGATCGCCGCCGATCTCGGGCCGGCCACGGCCGGCCAGCTCACCGCGGCGCTGTCCAAGGAACGTTTCGGCAAGGACATCACCCCGGAGGAGACGCGCGGCATCTTCGCCGCCGAGGTGGCGCGCATCCTCAAACCCGTGGCGAAACCGCTGGAGATCGGCGCCGCAAAGCCGCATGTCGTGCTGGTGGTTGGGGTCAATGGCAGCGGCAAGACGACGACCATCGGCAAGCTGGCGCAGCACTATCGCGGCCGCGGCCTCAGAGTCGTGCTCGCCGCGGGAGATACTTTCCGCGCGGCGGCCGTCGAGCAGCTGAAGATCTGGGGCGAGCGGACCGGCGCGGAGGTGGTTGCGGGCGCCGCCGGCGCCGATGCCGCCGGCCTTGCCTACGACGCACTCGCCAGGGCGAAGGCGAGCGGCGCCGATCTGCTGTTGATCGATACCGCCGGCCGGCTGCAGAACAAGGCCGGGCTGATGGCCGAGCTCGCCAAGATCATCAAGGTGCTGAAGAAGCTCGAACCGGCGGCGCCACACGATTGCCTCCTGGTGCTCGATGCGACCACCGGCCAGAACGCCCACTCCCAGGTGGAGATCTTCAAGGAGATCTGCGACGTGACCGGCCTCGTCGTCACCAAGCTCGACGGTTCGGCCAAGGGCGGCGTGCTGGTGGCCCTCGCCGAGCGGTTCGGCCTGCCGGTGATCGCGATCGGCGTCGGCGAGACGGCCGACGATTTGAAGCCGTTCGAAGCCGAGAGCTTCGCTCGGTCGCTGATGGGCCTCGTCTAGACCCGGGCGGGGCGGCATTCGCCGCTCCAATGCTGCCATCGAGACAATCTATTGGGAAGCAGCCCGCTGCCGCGGTATGTTGCAGTTCTGTGACAGTGCGCCCGACGCGCCTGGATTGGATCGGCGACTTCAATGACCCTCCCCCTCGGCCTCACTCTGCTCGTCCTGCTGGCCGCCGTGATGCATGCCGGCTGGAACGTGATGGTGAAGTTCGGCGACGACGCCCTCTTGAACATGGGGCTGATCGTCGGGCTGGGTGGCCTCATCGCGCTCTGCGTTACACCGTTCGTGCTTTTCCCGGCGCGGCCCAGCTGGATCTATCTCGCGGGCTCGGCGCTGACCCATCTCGGCTACTACACCTTCCTGGTCTCGGCCTATCGGCACGGCGAGCTCTCGCAGGTCTATCCGATCGCGCGCGGCTCGGCGCCGCTTCTGGTCGCCGTCCTCGCCTCGCTGCTGCCGCCGCATGAGACGCTGACGCCGCTGCAGATGTTCGGCGTGCTTTCGATCTCCATCGGCATTCTCAGCCTCGCCATCGACAAGCCGATCGGGCGCGAGCACAAATGGACGCCGATCGTGTTCGGCCTGCTCACCGGTCTCACCATCATGGGCTACACTTGGTGCGACGGCCAGGGCATACGCCATGCCGGCGATCTCGAGGGCCAGCAGCTCGGCTATATCACCTGGCTGTTCGTGGTCGACGCGCCACTGCTGGCGATCTATTGCCTGTGGCAGCGGGGACCCGCCGCGCTGTCGTTCATCCGCACGAATTGGAAGCTCGGCCTCTGCGGCGCGGCGCTATCGCTCGCGGCCTACGGGATCGCGATCAGCGCCATGCGCTACGGCCCCTTCGCGCATGTCTCTGCCTTGCGCGAGACCAGCGTGATCTTTGCGGCGCTGATGAGCGCCTATCTCCTGAAGGAGCGCTTTCGCAAGCGTCGCTACGTCTCAGTGAGCCTCGTAGCGTTGGGCGCCGTGCTGTTGCACTGAGCGCCGGCTGCGCCTCAGTGCGCGAAGCCCGTCGCGAGCGCGTACTTGCGGCTGGTGATCAGACCTTGCAGCGACAGCGACTTGCACGAGCTCGGCTCGCGCAGGTTTTGGATCACCACATGCGGTGTGTCGTTGCGATCCTTGAAGCGCTTGATCACCCGCCACTGCGGAAAGCGGTGCTTCGGCAGGAAGGCGCTGCTTTCCAACAGCACTGCGCCGACTTGCAGGCGCTCGACCGAATCCTTGTCGATCTTGACTTCGGTCCGGTTGCGATCCGGACCGGCGAGGAACTTAAACATGTGTGCCACTCCATCCCACCAGACGAAACGGTTCTGGTTGCCTCTGACCAGTCCGTATTTTGCTCGACCGTAACTTAACAAAGAGTTGCGCGCAAACACTAACCTCAGCGATACGAACCATGCGCTAAATGCCCTTAAAATCGTGGGGATCGGCCGAAATCGTAGCGGCGGCGCTGGTGGAGTCAGCCGAGGGTTAATGAGAGGTAAACCGGACGCTTTGGATCTCATCGCCCATCTCGAGCTTCTGGAGCACGTCCATGCCGCTGGAAGCTTGACCGAAGACCGTGTGCTGGCCGTCGAGATGCGGCTGGGGAGCCAGCACCAGGAAGAACTGGGAACCGCCGGTATCGCGGCCGCGATGCGCCATAGAAAGCGCGCCGGCCAGATGCTTGTGCGGGTTGCCCCGGGTCTCGCAGGCGATGCGCCAGCCCGGACCGCCGGTGCCGGTGCCTTCGGGACAGCCGCCCTGGGCCACGAAGCCCGGGATCACCCGGTGGAAGCTCAGCCCGTCATAGAATCCGTCTTTCGCCAGCACATAAAAATTGGCGACGGTGTTCGGGGCGGCGTCGGGGAAGAGGTCGATGGTGATATCGCCCTTGTTGGTCGCCATGACGCAACGGGTGAGGCCCTTCAGGGTCTCGGCCGGGACGTCGTGGACTTTCAGGTCTTCGCGCGGCATGGGCTCGGGCTCCTTGGAAATCGCGGCGGATGTTAGGCGAGGCGGGAGGCCGCTGTCGACCGCCGATCTGGCTCAATCGGGAGATTCCGATGTTCGGCCCAGGACCTCGCGCACCAGCCGCACGCTGATCGGCGCCAGCCGTGCCATGGCTGCATGATCGAGCTGCTCCGCGACCGTCGCAGCCGCTGCGAAGGAGCGCTCGATCGCGCGGACGAGATAGGCAACCACTTCGGCGGGCACGGCCAGCTGCCGGTCGGCGAAGTGCTTGGCGATCACCGCCGCCAGAAGCGTGTCGTCCGGCGGCAGCACGGGGACTGCGGCAAGCGCGGCCAGCCGGGAGGCGAGATCGGGGAGGCGCACATTCCAGCGTGCCGGCGCCTCGCGATCGAGGATCAGCAGCGAGATCTTCTCGGCGCGCGCGTGATTGATGAGGTGGAACAAGGTCTCTTCCGGAGGGCGTGCGCCATCCAGAATGAGATTGCCCCGGGGGAGGGCGTCGAGGCTTTCGCCGTCCCAGAAATGCGCTTCGCTGCGCGCCTGCCAGACATGGGCGAGATGCGTCTTGCCGCAGCCGGGCGGACCGTAGATCGCGAGCGCCGAGCCTGGCCAGTCCGGCCAGCGATCGAGCCAGGCGACGGCGTCGCGGTTGCTGCCTGAGACCACGAAATCGGCGGCATCCATGGCATGCCGCACGGTGACCAGCTCCAGGGCGAGCTGCTCCGGCTCGCTCACGAGGGCTCGACCCCTTGCGGCAGTCCATGCTCGGCAACCGGTGCGGCGGGCGCGGGCGGTGCCTCATGGCCGAGGTAGAGCGGGCTATCGAGATAGCGCGCAGCGGCGAAACGGACCAGCACGCCGATCGCGGCAGCAGTCGGAACCGCGAGCAACAGGCCGAGAAAGCCGAACAGCGTGCCGCCGGCGAGCAGGGCAAAGATCACCCAGACGGGATGCAACCCGACGCGATCGCCGACCAGCTTCGGCGTCAAGACGTTGCCCTCCAGCACCTGGCCGATGGCGAACACGATCGCCACTTCGATCGGTCCCGACCAGCCGTCGAAATTCACCAGCGCGATCGCCATGCCGATCGCGAAGCCGCTCAAGGAGCCGAGATAGGGAATGAAGGTCAGGAGTCCGGCGGCGATCCCGACCACCAGGCCAAAGGGCAGCCCGATCACCGCGAGACCGGTCGCGTAATAGGCCGCGAGCACCAAGCAGACCGAGGCTTGGCCGCGGGCAAAGCCGGCCAGCGTGCGGTTGATCTCCCGCACCTGTGCGCGGATCACCGCAGCGTGGTCGCGCGGCAGCAGCGCATCGACCTTCGCCACCACGCGGTCCCAGTCGCGCAGCAGATAGAAGGTGACGACCGGGGTGATGAAGATCAGCGAGAGCAGGTTGGCGATCGCCATGCCGCTGCGAACGAGATCGCCGAGTGTCTGCCCGATCCAGCTGAGCGCCGCCCCCATGCGGTCGCGGGCAAGCGCCCCGAGCTCGGCCAAGTCGGGCAGGCCGAAGCGCTGCTGCAGCGTCGCGTAATAGGGGAGCAGCTTGGCATCCGCGCGTTTGATGAGATCGGGCAGGGTGGAGAGGAACTGGGTCAGCTGATCGGCCAGCAGCGGCACGATCAAGAGCAGCGCCAGCACCAGGACAATGGCGAAGACCAGGGTGACGATGCTGGTGGCGACGGTCCGCGAGAGGCGGTGGCGCTCGAGCCAGTCGCAGGCGGGATCGAGGAAATAGGCGATCGCCATGCCGGCGACGAAGGGCAGCAGGATCGTGCGCAGCAGGTAGATCGCGATCAGCGCGACCGCGAGCCCGATCAGCCAGAACCGGAGCCGCTGTCCCGCTGTCATCGGACTGCGGTCAGACCGCGCGGCCATCTTCGCCGGCGCGCGCCGGTCTCATTGCGGCACGGCAGGTTGCGTCGTCTCCGGCTGCATCACGCCGCCGCCTGCGGCGCCGTCCGGCGATAGCGTCATGGTCTCGAGACCTTCGCCGGCGGGGGTCATCATCAGATTCGCCTGGCTGAGCGCGCGGATGAACTGCGCCTCGTCGCCGAGATAGGTGACCTCGATATCGGCCCCGTTGCGCGAGAGGTCGGTCAGGTTGACGCTCTTGATCAGGTTGACTTGCGCGAGATGGCGTTTCACCGCCACCCATTCGCCGAGCGTGTGGAAGGGCACGTGAACCTTCACCAACGCGCGCTGGTTCGGATCGACCAGGTTCTCCTGCTTCCAGTTGTTCTGCACCAGCTCCGCGACGCGCGCGACGCCGTCCTTCAGCAGCTGGTCGATGTCGCCGGTATCGCTCGTGACTTGGTCCTTGAGGTTCTGGGCGCCATCCTGGCCGTAGCTGGAGACGGTGAGCAGCAGCGTCCGCCTGCCGTCGGCCGAGGGGGGCTGCAGCGCCGCCTCGGCCACCATCACGTCGGCGGCACCATAGCGATCGGCCAGCGCCTGGATGCGCGCCGGATCGCCGGCCAGCGCCTGGGTCGCCGTGATGGTGTTGGTGTCGGGCAGATCGCCGGCCGGCGTCTGAATTGGCACCAGGCCCGGCTGCTGCGGCCGCGACGCCCAGGCGACCAGCCAGGGATTGGTCTGGCCCCAGAGCTCCGTGTCACCGCTCTCGGTGGTGTAGACCGGCAGCACGAGCACGGCCTTCGACTCGGTCTCCGCGTAAGGAATGTTGTTGGTGGCCAAGAACTGCCGGATCGGATCCGCCAGGAATCGAAAGGTGAACTTGCCGATGTAACGCGAGGCGGAAGTCTTCTCCTCCTCGATCTGGAAGTCCTGCACCCAACTCGTGATCTCGTCGTCGCTCGGCAGCTGCACGCCCTTGAGCGCATCCGGCGAGGCGATCGATGCAAGCACTTTATTGAGTCCATCGCGCTGGGCCTGCAGCATCGCCTTCTCGCGCAGCGTGGCGATGTCGCCGGTGAGATCGACCGGGATGCCGGCCGCCACGAACACGTTCGGATCCGACGCTGCGGGTCGTGCGCCGAGGGCGCAGCAGGAAACCGCGGCGGTCACGACTAAGGCGCTGACGAATCGGCTGAACTTCCCCCTCACGCGACCGGCAACGACCATTGAAAACCGTCTTGAAACCTATATTGTCCCAGCGCGGCTTATATAGCCCAGAACCGGGGAGGACGCCATAACGAGCGGGATCAGCGGCAACGGCCTCACCTATCGCGACGCCGGCGTGGACATCGATGCCGGCAACGCGCTGGTGGAGGCGATCAAGCCGCTCGCGCGCTCGACGGCACGTGCCGGCAGCGATGCCGGACTCGGGGGCTTCGGCGCCTTCTTCGATCTGAAGGCCGCGGGGTACAAGGACCCGATCCTGGTCGCCACGACGGACGGCGTCGGCACCAAGCTGAAGATCGCCATCGAGGCGGGCGTGCACGGCTCGATCGGCATCGATCTCGTCGCCATGTGCGTCAACGACCTGGTGGTGCAGGGCGCCGAGCCGCTGCTCTTCCTCGACTATTTCGCCACCGGCAAGCTCGAGGTGGCGGTGGGCCGCGACATCATCGCCGGCATCGCCGAGGGTTGCCGCATGGCGGGCTGTGCCCTGGTCGGCGGCGAGACCGCGGAGATGCCGGGCATGTATGCGCGCGGCGACTACGACCTCGCGGGTTTTGCGGTCGGTGCCGTGGAGCGCGGCCAGGCGATCACCGGCGCTTCCGTGAAGGAGGGCGACATCGTGCTCGGCATCGCCTCGTCGGGCGTCCACTCCAACGGCTATTCCCTGGTGCGCAGGGTGGTCGCGACCGCCGGGCTCGATTATGACGCGCCGGCGCCCTTCGCGTCCGCGCAGCGCCTCGGCGAAGCGCTGCTGACGCCGACGCGCATCTACGTGAAGAGCTGTCTCGCCGCGATCCGTGCGGGCGGCGTGAAGGCACTGGCGCATATCACCGGCGGCGGCCTGCTCGAGAACATCCCCCGCGTGCTGCCGGATGGGCTCGCCTGCACCATCGACGCGCGCCGCTGGCAGCCACCCGCGGTCTTCGGCTGGCTGCAAAGGACTGCGGGCATCGATCCGCAGGAAATGGCGCGCACGTTCAATTGCGGCATCGGCATGGTGCTGGTGGCCGCGCCCGATCATGCGGCTGCGGTCTCTGATGTCCTCAGCAGCGCCGGCGAGCGCGTCGCGGCGATCGGCACGATCGAGACGCGTCGGGCCGGCGAGCCCGGCTGTCGCGTGCGCGAAACCGGCCTATGGTAGGCGGCAAGCTCAAAGTCGCCGTGCTGATCTCGGGTCGGGGCAGCAACCTGCAGGCGCTGATCGATCGCTTCGGTCCCGCCGTCCCCGACAGTCCGATCGAGATCGTGCTCGTTGTCTCCAACCGTCCGGGCGTGCAGGGAATCGATCGCGCCGCCAGGGCGGGCTTGCCCACCGCGGTGATCGATCACAAGAGCTTTGCCGACCGGGCGAGCTTCGATGCGGCGCTCGACCGCGCCATCCGCGAAGCCGGCGCCGAGCTCGTCGTGCTTGCCGGCTTCATGCGCCTGCTGACCGAAGGCTTCATCGCTGCCTGGCATGACCGGCTGGTCAACGTCCATCCCGCCTTGCTCCCGTCGTTCCGCGGCCTCGACACCCATCGCCGCGCGCTGGAAGCCGGAGTCAAGCTGCACGGCTGCACGGTGCATTTCGTGCGGCACGAAACCGACACCGGGCCGATCATCGCCCAGGCGGCCGTGCCGGTGCTCCCGGACGACACGCCAGACACGCTCGGTCTCCGCGTGCTCGCCGCGGAGCACAAACTCTATCCGCTGGCGCTGGCACTCATCGCCGACGGCCGTGTGCGGGTCGAGGGCGAACGCGCGATCATCGATGGCGACCGGCCGCGCGTCGGCGGGCCGCTGTTCAGTCCCGCCGAAGCCGGTTAGGCGGTGCACCGGGCGCTGCTCGCCATCCTCATCGTGGCGGCACTGACGCCGCGCACGGCACGCGCGCAGGACCAGGATCACTATTCGCTGCTCATGGTCTGGATGCCGGGCCTGTGCAAGCTCGAACCCGACCGGCCGGAATGCAAGGATCTCTCGCTGAAGCGCTACGACGGTCGCAATCTCGCCTTCCTGGCGATCGCGGCGGCGAGGTCGAGCGGTTTCGCCAACACCTATTGCTTTACCTTCCCCAGCGACAGCGAGATGGACCGGGAGCGCCGCTGGTGCGACATGGACAAGCCCCATGTCGGCGACGCGATCGCGGATGCGTTGAAGGAGCTGATGCCGGTCGCGCAATCCTGCGAGGATCGCGGCCTTTGGGCGCGTTACGCGAGCTGCACCCTCTATTCGCCCGATGAATACTACTCGCGCGGCATCAGGCTCGCCACCGCGCTCTCCGGAACCCAGGTGAACACCCAGATCGCGGCCGCGGCCGGAACGACCGCCAGCCAGAGCGCGCTCGTCAAGGCGTTTGCGACCGATTTCGGCGACGACTGGTCCAACGCCATCGACTTCGTCTGCCGCAAGATCGCGGGCAAGTCGCATCTTTATGAGGTGAAGATCAGCGTGACCGCGCGGGCCTTGTCGCGCGGCCTCGCCAAGGAGTTCCTCTGGAAACCGACCGCTGCGCTCCGCCGGAGCTGCCCGGAATCTTTTCTCGTCGACGCGCCCCCCGGGATGGTCCTGGAGGGCGGAGGCAC
>Ga0335069_10008899_pt1 | contig 14322 bp, 13 predicted proteins | sample Lox_Sample_11_FD_206714 | JGI IMG/M metagenome (GOLD analysis project Ga0335069, IMG submission 206714) | Soil microbial communities from Loxahatchee National Wildlife Refuge, Florida, United States - Lox_Sample_1.1 | ecosystem: Environmental > Terrestrial > Soil > Wetlands | place: USA... | reverse complement strand
CCGGGCACCGTCACCGTGAACTACTAGTTCTGACGCCCTCGAGCTGCGCGTTCACCTCGGCTCCCACGACGAGAGAGAGGCTGGTGAGGTACAGCCACACGAGGAGCACGGCCACCGCCGCGAGGCTGCCGTAGTACACGGCGTACGTCGATACCGACACGGCGTAGAGGCCGAACACCCAGGAGACGACGAGCCAGAGCGCCACCGCCGTCACCGCCCCGGGCCACACGCGCCGGCGTACGCGCGCCGGGTGGACCACGGCGAAACGATAGAAGCCCGCGAGGAACGCCGTGCCCACGAGGAGCATGAGCACCGACGCGATGAGCTGCTCTGCTGGCGTGCTCAGTGCCTCGTGCACGCGGTGCCTGATCGCCGACGCGCGCGGCCCCTGCAAGGCGTGCGGATCGACGGGCGCGTGCGGCTTGGGGGCCGGCGGCAGGGACACGGCTTCGCGCAGGTGCATCGAGCGGTCGATGCGCACGAGCGCCCACGCGAGCGCGCACGCCGCCACCAGGCCTGCGACGACCCACGCCAAGGCGATCGCGCGCTGCACCCACCACCGGCGTCGCTGCACCTTCACGGCCGTCTCGAAGACGTCCATCAGGTTGTGCAGGCCCGACGACGCGGTCCACAAGAAGCCGACCACGCCCAGCGGCGCGACCGACGCCGAGCTGCGCGACATTCGCTCGAGCTCCGCGCGCACGATGTCCTCCGCGGAGCCCGGGACCAGCTCGAGCACGGGCTCGAGCAGATCGCTCATGCCGCGCGCCCGCGCTGCGATGCGGCCGACCAGGAACCCGAGCAGCACGAGCAGCGGCACGAGGCTCAGGAAGAACCAGAAGGCGATGGCGGCGGCCGCCTCGAGCGCGTTGTGCGCCTTCATCCCCTCGACGAAGCGGCGCGCCACCCGCAACGCGTTCCTTGTGCCGGCGTTCGTCAAGCCGGCCGAATCATCGCATAATCCCTGCGTGACACGGTTGTGCTCCTCCTTCCTTGCGTCGGCTGCGACCGCGGCCGCGCTCTCCGCGTGCGGCGGCAGCACGTCGAACTCGCAGACGCAGGGGCAGGGCCCCACCGACGCCGGGCACCTCGACGAAGTCGCCCATCTCGACGGCGCCACCACGTACATCGACGCGAGCTGCCTCGTGGAGATCCAGCAGCCGCCGCTCATGTCGTCCTTCGACCACGTGCCCGTCGGCACGATGGTCGACTGGAGCACGAACCCGCCGTCGAGCGGACCGCACTACCCCATCTGGGCAGCGTTCCAGGCGTACACGACGCCCGTGCCGCGCGGGTACTACGTGCACGACCTGGAGCACGGGGCGATCGTGTTCCTCTACAACTGCGGGTCAGCGGGGTGCCCCGAGGTCGTGTCGACATTTCAGGCAGCGTCCGATTCGCTGCCGGACGATCCGGTGTGCGATCAGACTGGCGGCCCTGGCGTGCGCGTGCGCACGGTCATCACGCCTGACCCGCTCATCCCGACGAAGGTCGCGGCGGTCGCGTGGGGATGGATCTACCTCGCCGATTGCGCCGACCTGCCGACGCTCGAGCAGTTCGCCAAGGCTCACTACGGGCAGGGCCGCGAGGACCTCTGTAACCCCGGCACGACCGCCTTTTGAGCCCTCGACACCCCACGGGGGGAGCCTTATTTCAACGGGTGCGGTCGTGGTCGCACAGCCTCTCCTCTTCACCATCGAGTTTCGCCGGAAGATGGCGGAGCTCCCGCTGCAAGAGCGGATGGATTGGCTCGCGTCGCTCGCGCGGCGCATGCGTGCGGGTGAGGACGAGCCGGGTGTCGTGCAGGAATTGCGCGAGGTGGCGCGCGGGTGCCGCTTGCCGCTCGTCGAGAACATCCAGAGGCAGCTCGGCCCCTTCGACGCGGCACACCTGCGCGCCCTGGTGGAGGTGCCGCGCGAGAAGTTCGTCCGCGACGAGGATCTCGAGCGCAGCGCCGACGACGTACCCCTGCCGCTCGACGAGCAGGGCCTCGCGACCATCAGCGCGCCGCACGCGTATCTGCTGTCCTTCCGGCTGCTCGAGCTGTCGTCAGGGGACTCGCTGATCGAGCTCGGAACGGGCTCCGGCTACGGCGCGGCCCTGGCTGCGTTCATCGTGGGGCCCGAGGGGCGCGTGCTCACGTTCGAGATCGACGGGGGCCTGGCGCGCTGGGGCGCGAAGAACCTCGAGGACGAGGACAACGTGCAAGTCGTGCACGGCGACGCGATGACGAGCTCGCGCGAGTGGGGGGGCGCGAAGAAGATCGTGGTCACCTTCGCGGTGGCCGAGCTCCCCGCGAGCTGGATCGACGCCATCCCCGACGGCGGTCGCCTGGTGGCGCCCGTGGGGCCGCGAGAGAGAGACCAGAAGCTCGTGCTGGTGCGGCGGGAGCGAGGCAAGATCGTGCGCACCGAGCACGGCGCCGTGCGCTACGTGCAGAACCGCTCGGGCAAGTAGCTCCGCGCGTCCGGCGCCTCTCTTCTCACTTCGGGAACGTCGTCTCGCAGTACTGCAGGCCCGTCGGGTCCACCGTCGGCGTCGTGAGCGAGGGCGGGGTCGCGAAGGCCGGCGGGCTCTTGAAGTCGAACAGGTCGGTCGGCGGCTCGGCGTTCGCGTCCCTCGCCGTGAGCGCCGGGATCTTGAACTTGGCCTCGATGAACCGCGCGATGCTCGTGTGGTCGTACACCTGATGCCCCACGTATCCCTTCTTCGCGTAGGGGCTCACGGCGATGAGGATCACGCGGACGCCGTACTGGTCGAACCCGCCCTGCGTGCCCTGATCGCTCCCCGTGAGGATCGGCTGCTTTCCGTCCGGCGCGCACGCCGGCGGCGGGGTCACGTGGTCGTAGAAGCCGCCGTTCTCGTCGTGCGTGATGAACAGAGCCAGGTGCGACCACTGCGGGCTCTTGGTGACGGCATCCACCACCTGGCTGACGAAGAGCTCTCCGCTCTGGATGTCGCCCGGCGGGTGCTCGTCGGTCCCGGCGCCCCCGTTCGCCTCGGAGGTCAGGTTGGGATCGACGAACGACACCTGGGGCAGGGTCCCCGCCGCCGCGTCCTTCTGGAACTGCGTGAAGGTCGTGTTCGGGGTGCGCCCCCAGCGGTGGGCTCCCGCCGGGCCGTAGACGACGCCCGCTCCGGGCGATCCGTCGGCGTAGAGCTCCCAGGTCACGTGCCTCTTCTCGAGCTCGTCGAGCACGCTCGCGTCGTTGCCCGGGAACGGGTACGCGGTGAGGTCCGGCCAGGCGTTCGTGGTCTCGCCGAAGCTCGTCGCCGAGATGAGATACATGCGGTTCGGCCACGTCGGCCCGGGCACCGAGCAATGGTAGTGGTCCGCCACCGCGAAGGTGCTCGCGAGCTGGTAGTAGAACGGGAGGTCGGTCTGGTCGTACCACCACATGGACCGCGCCCCGTCGTAGATCGGGTTCGCACCCCCGTCGGCCCCGGCGCCGTAGCCCTGGTTGGCGATTGCGAAGCCGTCCATCTTGCCGTTGTCGATCTCGTGGTGCGTGCCGCCCCACGAGTGGTCGGTGTCCGCCGTGCACAGGTGCGCCGCGTGCGCCCACGGTGCCGTGCCGCCGTCGACGGTGGGGTTGCTGGCGCTCGCGCTCGCGCTCTCGATGTCCGTCCGGTGCGCGTACGCGTTGAGGTGCCCGAGGTAGCTGTCGAACGAGTGATTCTCCATCATCACGACGACGATGTTGTCGATCGGCATGTCCTGATCGATCGGGATGCTCGGGCCGAGCGTCGCCGCGGGCATGTCGCCGCGCTGGTACTTGCATGCGGCGCGGTTGGTCGCCGAGGTGCTGTCACTGACCCGAGTGACGGGCTGGTCCCACGCGCACGGGGTGAGCGCCTCGCCTTCGGGGCCGAGGCCTGCATCGTTCGTGCAGTCTTCTGCGGAGCTGCTGGATGAGCTGCTGCTGGACGAGCAGGCAGCGATCGAAGCGATCGGACAGGCGACGCCCAGGGCGGCGGCGGCAAGCAGGATGCGGCGCATTCGGCATTCCCTCCGGGGCACATGCTTACCAGAGTCGGCGCCGTCGGCTATATCCCCCCGTGAGTGCCGCACGCTCGAAGAGTGCGGACTCGAACGAGGAAGAAGTGACGACTCCGCGACACGAGGGGTTCAGGATGCCGGCAGAATGGGCCCCGCACGAGGCGACGTGGGTCGCCTGGCCCAGTCACGCCGACCTCTGGCTCGAGAACCTGGGGCCCGCGCGCGCCGCCTTCGCGCGCATGGTGGCGGCCATCGCGGCGGGCGAAGCCGTGCACGTGCTGGTGCCGGACGCGCAGCAGGAAAAAGCCGCGCGCGAGGCACTCCCCGAGAGGAACGTGCGCTACGTCCGCATCCCCTTCGGCGACATCTGGCTGCGCGACACGGCACCCGTCTTCCTCGCGGGGCCGGACGGCACGCGCGCCACGGTGCGCTTCCGGTTCAACGGGTGGGGAGGCAAGTACGTGCTCGATCACGACGACCACGTCGCCGAGCGCATCGCCGGCGAGAGCCGCGACGTACGCGCCTTCATCGTGGACCACGTGCTCGAGGGCGGCGCGCTCGAGGTGGACGGGCAGGGGACGGTGCTGACGACGCGCCAGTGTCTGCTCAATCCCAACCGCAACGGGCAGGTGGACGAGGCGACCGTGGAAGGTTGGCTGCGCGACGCGCTCGGCGCAGAGCGGGTGCTCTGGCTCGGCGAGGGGCTCGTGAACGACCACACCGATGGGCACGTGGACACCCTCGTGCGCTTCGTCCGGCCCGGGCTGGTGGTGGCGATGGAGCCGCGCGCCGGCGACGATCCCAACGCGGGCGTGCTGCGTGCGCTCCTGCGCGAAGTGGAGGCCCACGGGCTCGAGGCGGCGCGCATCCCGTCACCCGGACGCATCCTCGACGCCGAGGGGCGCGTCATGCCCGCGAGCTACGCGAACTTCTACGTGTCCAACGCCGCCGTCGTCGTCCCCACCTACGGCTCGCCCTTCGACGACGAGGCGGTCGAGCAAATCGGCCTGCTCTTCCCGGGGCGGCGCACCCTGGGCATCGACGCGCGCGCCGTGCTCACCGGCGGCGGGGCTTTCCACTGCATCACACAGCAGGTGCCTCTGGCGACGGCAGCGAGGGCCTCGTGAGGTCCGTCACCGTCGCCGCCATCCAGTGCCCGCTCGGCGGGCCGCGCGCCGACAACATCGCGCGTGTCGAGCGGCACGTGCGCGAGGCGGCGAACCGCGGCGCGCGCATCGTGCTGCCGCCCGAGCTCCTCGAGGGTCCCTACTTCTGCCGCGAGGAGAGCGCCGACTGGTTCGTCGAGGCGCGGGCCGTCGACGCCGACGAGGCGGTGGCGCGGATGCGGGACGTCGCGCGCGAGCTCGGCGTCGTCGTCCCCGTCTCCTTCTTCGAGCGCGCCGGGCAGGCCTACTTCAACAGCGTCGCCGTGGTCGACGCCGACGGCTCCGTCCTCGGCACATACCGCAAGAGCCACATCCCCGACGGGCCGGGCTACGAGGAGAAGTTCTACTTCCGCCCGGGCGACACGGGTTTCCGCGTGTGGAAGACGAGGCACGGCACCGTCGGCGTCGGCATCTGCTGGGACCAGTGGTTCCCCGAGTCGGCGCGCGCCATGATGCTCCTCGGCGCCGAGGTGCTCCTCTACCCGACGGCCATCGGCAGCGAGCCGCACGAGCCCGATCTCGACACGCGCGACCCGTGGCAGCGCGCCATGATCGGCCACGCCGTGTCCAACGTCGTCCCCGTGGTCGCCGCCAACCGCATCGGCACCGAGAGCGGCCAGCGCTTCTATGGCTCGTCGTTCATCGCCGACAACCGCGGCGACAAGGTCGCGGAGCTCGGACGGGACGACGAAGGGGTAGTCGTCGCCAGCTTCGACCTCGACGCGATGTCGCGCACGCGCGCGTCGTGGGGCTTCTTTCGCGATCGCCGCCCGGACCTATACGACGTGCTCTCGACGGCCGACGGCGCTCAGCGCGTGGTCAAGCCGAAGTAGCACCCGAGGCGCGGCTTGCCGCGGCGTCCCGGAAGCCACGCCGTGCCGAGGAACAGCCCCGGCTCGATGGCGCGCACTTCGTCCTTGATGCCCCGGATGACGAACGGGTTGTCACGGCGGTCGTAGTCGAACTGCACGGCGTCGAAGTCGCCGGCGCGCGACGGGGCGATGCTCGTGGTGAAGGCGTACCGCCGGAAGCGGTCGGTCACGAAGCGGTTGATGCCCTCTCCGTGGGCGTCGTCCGTCGAGCGGAAGCTCTTGCCGCTCCACGGGAAGTGGTCCCAGGCGCCCAGCGCCCGTACGAACGGCGCGAGCGACTTGCCCGCCAAGGGGAGGGCCACCAGGCGGCCCCGCAGGTCGCCGTCCAGGTCCGAGACCCGGGGGGTCTCGGCGGTCCTGTACAGGTGCGCCAGGTCTTCGGGCCCCAGATAGAGCAGGTCGTCCAGCGAGCGGAACGGCTGCCTGCTCCGGGGGGTCGGCGTCGCGTGCACGTGGGTCGAGGCGGTGGCTGCCATCGTTCTATGCCCGTAGAACGTTACCGGCCGCCCGGCAAGGGTGCTCCATCAGGTTCCCTGCGAAGGGCGATGCGCACCGATCCGTGACGGAAAGCTGATGCCCGACTGCCGACCGTCGACTAGGCTGCGGCCCCGTCGAGGACGACCATGCTGCGTTACCGAGAAGACAGGCGCACGCTTCTCTGGGCCTTCGTGCTCTTCCCCGCGATGGGCTTCGCGCCGTACGTCGAGCCGCGGCTGGTGCCCTGGCTCCTGCCCCTGAGCCTGTACTTCGGGTTCTGCGCGGGCGTCTTCAGCCACAACCACAACCACAGCCCGACGTTCAAGAGCCGCAAGCTCAATGCGTTCTACTCGGCGTGGCTCAGCATCTTCTACTTCTTCCCGACGTTCGCCTGGATCCCGACGCACAACCTGAATCACCACAAGTACGTCAACAAGGCGGGCGACGCGACGATCACCTGGCGCTACTCGAAGAACAACACGTGGCTCATCGCGAGCACGTACTACTTCGTGTCGGTGTACTGGCAGGCGGAGCCCATCCGCGAGTACATCGCCAAGGCCAAGGCGAACAACCGCTCGCTCTACAACCAGATCCGCGGGCAGTACGCGACGCTCATCGCGGTGCAGGCGGGCCTCCTCAGCATCGGCATCGGCGCGGCGCTCTGGCACGGGCAAGCGTGGTGGCACGGCATCGTGCTCTGGATCTTCGGGTTCGCCATCCCGGGGATGTTCGCGAACTGGTCGATGATCTTCGTGAACTACATCCAGCACGTTCACGCCGACCCGTGGTCGGAGCACAACCACTCGCGCAACTTCGTCTCGAAGCTCGGCAACTGGCTCGTCTTCAACAACGGCTACCACACGGCGCACCACGAGAGCGCCGGCCTGCACTGGAGCAAGCTGCCCGAGGCGCACGCGAAGATCGCGCACCTCATCGACCCCGCGCTGAACCAGCCGAGCATCTTCGGGTTCTGCCTGCGGGCGTACCTGCTCGGCATCTTCAGCGACCGCTATCGCACCCACCAGGTCGGGCGCGCTCCCTATGACCCGCCGGACGGCGGCGAGGTGAAGCTGAAGACCGCGTCGGTCGCGGCCGTCGAAGTCGGCGTCAACGCGTCGATGGCCTAGGCGCTGCGGGTCTCTACACGCGCGCGATCGCGCGCCGGGTCACGACCGCGAAGCGCGCGGCGAGCGCGATGCTGATGACGACGAGGCCCGCGGTGAGCCCCCACCAGAGGCCAGGCGCGCCACCGTGAAGGGCGAAGCCGAGGACGAGCGCGACGGGGAAGCCCACGAACCAGTGGGCGATGACGTTGGCGACGAAGGGGAAGCGCACGTCCCCGGCGCCGCGCAGGGCGCCTGCGGCGACGGCCTGCACCCCGTCGAACAGCTGGAACACCGCAGCGATGCGGACGAGGCCGATGCCGACTGCGATGACGCGCTCGTCGGTCGTGAAGACGCTCACCAGCGCGCGTGGGAAGGCTGCGAAGGCCACGGCACCGAGGAGCATGGCCGCGGCGCCGAGCGCGATGCCGAGGCCCCCGGGCCGGCGCGGGTTGCGTCCGGCGCCCACAGCGTGCCCGACGCGCACGGCCGTCGCGCCGCTCACGCCGAGGGCGCCCATGAAGGTGAAGCTGGCCATCATGATCGCGATCTGGTGCGCCGACGCGACCTCGGCGCCGAGCGCGCCCGCGAGCAACGCGACGAGCGAGAAGATGCCGATCTCGGCGAGGAGCTGCGAGCCGATGGGAATGCCCAGCCGGTAGACGGTGGACATCCGCACCGGCGCGCCGGGGGACGTGGTGCGATGGCGCAGCGCCGCCACGAGCACGAACGTCACGAGGACCACCGTCGCGATGCTGAAGGCGATGCCCCCGCCGAGTGCGCCTAGGGCAGGCAGGCCGCGGGGACGGAGCCCCACCGCGGTCAGCGCGGCATCGCCGCGCACGAGCAGGTTGCTCGCGACGAAGTTGATCCCGTTGGCCACCAGGCTGCCGACGAGCGCCGGCGCGGTGCGCCCGTGCGCCTGCAGGAACACGCGACCTGCGAAGTAGGTGGCATTGAGGGCCAGCCCGGGCGCCTGACCGAGCAGATACAGCCGCACTCGGGTGACCACCGCGGCCGAGACACCGAGCCCCGGCAGGGCCAGCGTGATCGCGAATGCCGCACCCACGAGCGGGATGGCGAGCAGCAACCCGGCGCGCAGGTTCGTGACGAAGCCACGCCACGCACGGCCCTCGTCTCCCGCGCCGACGGCCTGCGCGGCCACCGGCTCCAGCCCCATCGCCACGCCGACCGCCAGGATGACGGACGTGTACCCGATCGACCGGCCGATGCCGGCGCCGGCCAGGTCGTCCACCGAGAGGCGCCCGATGACCGCCGTGTCGACGAGGCCCATCGCGACCAGGCCGAGCTGCGCGATGGCGATCGGCACCGAGAGGCGGAGCAGGATGCGCAGCTCCGCGAGGCGGGACTCCTCGGCGCCGGTCAGGTAGCAGCCTCGAAGAGACCCGCGGCCCCCTGACCTCCGCCGATGCACATGGTGACGATCGCGTACCGCCCCTTGCGCCGCCGAAGCTCGTGCAGCGCGGTGGCCGCGAGCTTGGCGCCCGTGCACCCGAGCGGGTGCCCGAGCGCGATCGCGCCGCCGTGCACGTTGAGCTTTTCGTCGGGGATCTCGAGCGTGCGCTGGACGTACACCGCCTGGCTCGCGAACGCCTCGTTCAGCTCGACGAAGTCGATGTCGCGCATCTGCAGGCCCGTCCTCGAGAGCAGCTTGCGCACCGCCGGGATGGGGCCGATGCCCATGATGGCGGGGTCGACGCCCGTCGTGGCGTACGCGCGGAAGTACCCGAGTGGCTTCACCCCCGCCCCTTCCGCGCGCGCCTTGCTCATCACGAGCGCCGCCGCAGCCCCGTCCGATAGGGGCGACGCGTTGCCGGCCGTCACTGTGCCGTCCTTGGCAAACGCCGGCTTGAGCGACGCGAGACCCTCGGCCGTCGTGTCGCCGCGGATCATCTCGTCCTTGTCGAACGTCGCCGACACGTGCTTGCCGCCCTCGTAGCGAGTGGCCTGCACCGGGACGATCTCCTGCGCGAACACGCCGGCCTTCTGCGCCGCGGCCGCCTTCTGCTGGCTACGCAGGGCGAACGCGTCCTGATCGGCGCGGCTGATCGAGAACTTCTTCGCCACGTTTTCCGCCGTGATGCCCATGGGCGTGTACACCGAGGCGTAATGCTCCATGGCGCGCGGCGACGCGCTCAGCTTGTTGCCCGTCATGGGCACCATCGTCATCGACTCGACGCCGCCGGCGACGAGCACCTCGGCGGCACCCGTGGCGATGGCGCCCGCCGCGAACGCGATGGCCTGCAGCCCGCTCGAGCAGAAGCGGTTGATCGTGACGGCCCCGGTCTCCTGCGGCAGCCCGCCGAGGAAGCCGACGACGCGCGCCACGTTGAGCCCCTGCTCGCCCTCGGGCATGGCGCAGCCGAGCACGAGGTCCTCCACGTCCGCGGGCTTCACCTTCGGCACGCGCGCCATGAGGGCCGCGACGACCTGACCCGCGAGCTCGTCGGGCCGCGTCTGCGCGAGCGCGCCCTTGTGCGCGCGGCCCACGGCCGAACGCACCGCATCGACGATGACGACGTTGTCGATCATGGCTCTAGTTCCTCAGGGGCTTGTTGTTCATGAGCATGTACAATCGTTTGGGCTACACTGCCAGGGATGAGCAAGGCACCGAGCGCGATCATCTACTGCCGTACTAGCAGCGCGGGCCAGCGTGAACAGGGGACGATCGAAGCACAGATCGCCTGGGCGAACGAGGCGACCAAGCGCGACGGCGTTCGCCTGTTGCCCTACGGCAACGGTTGGGTGAGCGAGGACGGCCAGCGCCAGCTACCCCGCTCGGCAGGCTGGGTCACCGATGACGGAGTTTCCGGCCTGCTCCTTGATGGCCGCGAGTTCAAGCGCCTGATCGGCGACATCGAGGCCGGCCGCGTCCGCCCCGACCGCTTGTACGTCTACGAGCCAAAGCGCCTGGCGCGCCAGGACCGTAGCTCGATGGATCCACACAAGCGGATCCAGTCGAGGGTCGATGCGGCTCGCATTGCGGGCGTCCTCGGCGCGTTCGGAGTGATGGTCGTGGACGCGAGGGGCACGCACGACCCCAACAGCATCGCCTGGGACATCCAGGAGATCATGAACACGGACGAGACTCGCGGGCGCGTGCAGACGTTGATCCGCGGTAAGGCGCGCGTGCTCCGTGACAACGTGATCGCCACCGGCGGCCGGCCGCCTTACGGATACGAGCGCGTCGCGATCCCCGGCCGGAAGAAGGGCACGACGTACGCCGAGCACCCCGAGGACGGGCCCCGGTTCAAGACGATCATGGAGTGGTACGTGGAGGGTGGTGCGAGCTTTGCGGCGAGGAAGGCGAACGATGCCGGATGGCCGCCGCCGAGAGCGGGCAAGGGCGGACGCGCGCATCCACGCGGAGGGAAGGGACCCGTCCGCAAGGCTGCACCTCAATGGTACCCGAGCACCGTGCAGCAGTTGCTCAACCGCGTACGAGACGGCGTGTACCTCGGCAAGACGACGCGCTCGGCGGACGGCGAAGACTTCACCGTCACCTATCCCGCACTGCTCACACGCGACGAGTACGACGCGATTCGGCGCCGCATGAAGGAACGCATGCTCAAGCACCGCACGACGCTCCTATCCACCGGGTACGCGGACTGCGCATGCACCACGCCGGACAAGCCGGTCCACATCCACGGAGCCCGGTCGCAAGCGACGCGCGCCTTCTTCGTCAAGTGCGGGCGGCGCGACGCGGATGGCAGCAGGAGCGATAGCTGCGGCTCGATGCGCGAGCACGCGTTCGCTTCCGTGCTCTGGACTGCCGTTGTCATGCGCGTCCTGCAGATCCATCACCACGAGCACGCCGCATCCGCCAATGGCAAGGATCCGTTTGCCGCGCGCCTTGCCGCTGCCCGCGAGAAGTTGACCGCCGTTCAGCGCCAAGAAGACGCGCTCCTCGACCTCCGCCTCAGCGACATAATCGACAAGGCGACGTTTGCGCGCCGTCATGCACCGCTCAAGGAACACAAGGAGGGGCTGGAACACCAGATCCAGGGCATCGAGCGCGAGCGCGCGGCGCACGAGCAGAAGAAGGCGGACGAGCAGAGCGTGGAGGGCCGCGTCGGGGCACTGCTCGACGAGCTGGCGAACGACGCGCAGCCGTCGCTGGAGCGCAAGCGCCAGGTGCTGAAGGAACTACTCGCCGGTGAGCAAGTCATCGTCGGATGGCCGAAGAGCAAGCCGCAGGCGGCGACGATCACGTTGCCCGCGTTCCGTGACCTTCCCCCGGTTACCGTCCGCACCGACACCGCGGCGTCTGAGCTAGCCGGTGGCGTGATCCTCCAGGGCCCGGGCGACTTGCGCGAGTTCCAAGACCAGCTCGGCGGCCCCGACGATCCCGACGCCAAGCGCCTCAAGGTGGGCGACGTGTGGGTCAACGTGCAGCGCGTCCACCGCGGTCACCGCTGGTTCGGCTTCCAGGCGCCGGACGGGCGCTTCATCCCGTTCGCGCCGGTGCCCGAGCGGAAGAAGACGCGCCGCAAGGCGGCCTAGCGCGTGTCACTCGGCGGCATGCGCGCTGGCCGGTGCGCCGGTGGGCGGCAGCGACCACACCCGATCAGCCCGAGGCGTCCGGCGGTCTTCCGCGGACATGGCACGATGACTGGGAGCGAGCCTGGACGACGAGCGAGCAGCGACGTGAACGCATGCCTCGGGTCAATGTGAAGACACCGGGGGGGCCGTGACTCGGAGCCCAGTCATTGACCGGCCCCCTCGACCTTCCCGCTAGGGCTGTCGTGCGTAGATGCGCCTCGCCCCAACAAGCATGGCCCGGTGAGGCTGTGCGACGCTCTGCACGTGGGTGCCGCCGACTCCGTCCTCTCCAATGATTGGAAGGATTGCAGCACGCACCTCCGAGCCGACCGTCTCGTCGTACGGGGTCACCTCCACGTAGAGCGTGACGTCGGCGTACTCGGGATCCCTGACGGACGGGTGACGCACGCAGGCTGCTACGACGCGGGGTAGGCCCGCGAGGGCAGCGCAAAGCGCGATCTCGTCCATCGTTCGCTCAGTTCCCGATCTTGACTGTGGGACGGGTAAACTCGCGGAACCGATGGCCCGCACGATCCTCCCCTTCGTACTAGCGTCATGCGCGTGCTCGGGAAGCGTACAACCCCAGACGTGCACATCGTCAATCGCGGGCACCTACGTGATCGACATGCAACCATTCCCAGCGTTCGCAGGTGCATACGGCGGCTGTCCGAGCGCATCGAACGTGACATTGACGCTGACCAGCAACGGAAAGGGCTCCGTCGTGGGCGCGCCAAACCTTCTTCAGCGGGGTTTGCCCGGCCCCTTCGATTGGGCTGGTTGCACGGGTCGCGTCGAGTCACCTGCAGCCGTGTGTCCAGAAACTATCGATGTGGTGTGCGGCCCCTCCGAGCAGCCCACTGACGGTGGCGTCGCCTACAACGTCGCCTTCCATATGGTTTTGAGCGGCCAGCAACTCGTCGCCTGCTTCCCCGACGATTCCGGCTCCGCCTTGTGCGACCAGACTACGAGCTTCAGCACATACGCTGCGGATGGCGCCGTCGGTACGACGGAGGCGATGTGCTATTGGGGCTTGACCGGAGCGCGCTCGATCTAGACACGTGGTCGAGCAGTAGCTTAGTAGATGGCATTACGCTGGGCGCGTTGCCGGGATGCGTGGCTTCAATTAGTGAGAAGCCGGCCGAGCAGATCAGCCATCTGCTCGATCCACTCTCGCTCCGAAAGCCCATCCGGTAGAGGATCGTACACATTACCAAATTTTCCTGGGAGAACCGCTCCCGGACATGCCGCCGTCTCCGCCAACCAGGATCGCAAATCGTTCTGGACGGCTATTACCTGCGCCTTGGGCGCTGTGTGCACGTATTCCGCGACCACGTCTTTCCACGAGTTCGCGCCCTGACAGTCCCAGTCCTCATGGAACTGACCGCTGAAGAACTGGTGAAGTCGTTCGTCTCGATCGTTCGTTGCCATGTCCTATCCGTCGCAGTTCAGAACACGACCGGTACTATTTTGGATGTGAGAATAAACCACTGACCGGAGCCGTTTCCTTTGAGCACAAACTGGGCGCTAGCTGGCTGAGCCGAGACGCCGCCGGGTAGTCGTATTATGCCTCCGGTGAACGGCGTGCTCACGACCGTCGTGTTGTTTGCGCCGGCTTGCACCCACGCATTGATTTCCGCCGCGTTTTGATCGATGGCTGCGCTAGCCGCGGCCTCCGCCTCCGCGCGGTCTGTGAAGGACGATGCCGCCCTCAGCCTCGGCTCCTGCACCAAGCGGGCATCCAAGTCAGCCGCGTCCCGCCCGACGTGCTTCGTGAGCGTGTGGCCTCCCGCATCCTCGTGTCCTTGGAGGCCGCCACCGGGTGCAATTGGGCTGGAAAGTGGGCTGAAGGAGAACTCAGTATTCGGGAACACTTGGTGGAGGGCCCCCGGAAGGACGCCAATAATGGCATACAACCCCGCTCCCTGCGGCAGAATGCCTCCATTATCCGCGTCCAAGATCACACCGTCATCGACTAGTGGTTGACCCCAGTCGAAGCCGCCGCGCTTCCACTCAAACGGAGCTGGACCCTTGGTTACCGGCGCCTCATCCGCTTGCCACTGCTCGTTCGTGGACTGGAACGTGGCTGTGGACTGGAGCTGAGTCGAGGGCGCCTGGTATGGCGTATAGACAACCGGTTTGTC
>Ga0335069_10008898_pt1 | contig 14323 bp, 14 predicted proteins | sample Lox_Sample_11_FD_206714 | JGI IMG/M metagenome (GOLD analysis project Ga0335069, IMG submission 206714) | Soil microbial communities from Loxahatchee National Wildlife Refuge, Florida, United States - Lox_Sample_1.1 | ecosystem: Environmental > Terrestrial > Soil > Wetlands | place: USA... | reverse complement strand
AATTGTTCATGAAAGGTTCTTATGCCGAAACCATGGAAGGGGGCCACATTGATCGGCGATGTCATCCGCCAACGGGTGCCGTTGTGGGTCACCTGCAGGGCCTGCGGTCGACGCGTCCGCATGGATCCGGGCAAGGTCGCCGATCGCGTCGGCTACGACGTGCCCGTGCCTTCGCTGGTGCCGAAGATGCGCTGCACGCGCTGTGGCGGTCGCAATGCCGATGTTGCGGTTGGACACTATCCGCGTGTCGCCGAACGATGATCGCGAATTTCGTCAGCTATCGCCGCTGTCGCCGCTCGGCTCCTCGACGAGATCGCGCGCGAAATCCTCGCAGGCCGCCTCGGCTTCGCGCACCTGGGCGAGGCCGACAAGCTGGTTGAAGGCGGCGAAATCGATCATCGCATCGCGCACGGCATTCGTGGTGCCATCGCGCAGCAGCGCGGCATAGACGTTGCCGACGGTGCGAGCGATGGCGTAGCTGGCCGAAACCGGCCAGGTGACGGCGGCAAAGCCCATCTCGTCGAGCTGACGGGCCGATAGGATCGGCGTCTTGCCACCCTCGACGAGATTGGCGAGGCACGGTCCGTCGATCTCCGAGCACACCCGGCGCAACTCGTCGACCGACAGTGGCGCGTCGACGAACAGCAGGTCGGCGCCGGCCTCGCGGTAGAGCTGGCAGCGCTCGATCGCCTCGTCGAGACCGTGCACAGCGCGAGCGTCGGTGCGCGCGCAGATGACAAGATCGGCATCGATGCGCGCATCGAGGGCGGCCTTCAATTTGGCGACCATTTCCGCGGCCGGCACCACCCGCTTGCCGTCCATGTGGCCGCAACGCTTGGGCGAGACCTGGTCCTCGATGAAGAGGCCGCCGACGCCGGCGCGCTCATAGGCGCGCACTGTGCGTGCAACGTTGGTGGTGTTGCCATAACCGGTATCGGCATCGGCGAAGAGCGGCAGTTCCGTTGCATCGCAGAGCCGCGCGTACATCTCGGCCATCTCGGTCATACCGAGCTGCTGCACGTCGGGTGCGCCAAGGAGACTCGCGGTGGCACTGTAGCCACCGCAGGTCACCGCCTGAAACCCGGCCTGCTCGGCCAGGCGGATGCACAAGGCATCGTGCGCCCCCGGCAGGACCAGGATCTCCGGCGCTTCGATCAGCAGGCGGAAACGTGTCGTGCGTTTCAAATTCGGTCACCGGTGAGGCGCACGGTCGCGGCTCTGTCCACGGTAGTCGACCGCTGTGGACACCGCAATCGAGCTGACGACCAGCATTGCTTGCTGGCACGGCGCTCGGGCACTATGACGGGCACAGCATGGACACTGGTGCAGAGGCCTGGGGACGGCGCATGTCGAGGGAAAAGCTGAGGTGGTCGGCGACGTTGACTGCAACGGCCATGGGTGTCCTTGGACTACTGCACAGCCACGGCAGGGCGGACGACGCTTTCGAGGCGACCTATCTTCGCTATCAACGGGCAATCCATGCGGAGGCCGTCTGCAAGCAGCGGGACTTCGGTACCGACGACGATACGCGGCTGGCGAGCTACATCGAGGGCAAAGTCCACCATCGGGTCGGCCCGGACAAGCGCCTCACTCTCATCGAGCGGGCACGTCTGGAGGTCGACCAGCTGGTCGAACAGCGGGGCTGCGACAGCGCGGAAATCAGCGCGCTTCTGGGGGTCTTCCAGGCCGAGCTGGCGCCCCTCCTGGCCGAATGAGGGACGCCCACCCGCCGCTCAATGCGTGTGCGTAAGTTTCGCGGCGATGATCGCGACGTGCCGGCCCTGGAACCGCGCGGCCTCGAGTTCGTTTGCGCTCGGTTGTCGCAAGCCATCGGTGCCGGCGATGGTCGTGGCACCGTACGGCGAACCGCCGGTGATCTCGTCGAGCCGCATCTGACCCTGGAACGCATAGGGCAGCCCGACGACGATCATGCCTTGATGCAGCAGGGTCGTGTGAAAGGACAGGATGGTGGACTCCTGTCCGCCATGCTGCGTCGCCGTGCTCGCGAAGACGCTGCCGACCTTGCCGACCAGGGCCCCTTTCATCCACAGGCCGCCGGTCTGGTCGAGAAAGTTGCGCATCTGCGCCGCCATGTTGCCGAAGCGAGTCGGCGTCCCGAAGATGACGGCGTCATAGTCGCCCAGTTCGTCGGGCGCAGCGATCGGAGCTGCTTGATCGACTTTAAACCCCGACTGCTTGGCGACGTCGGCGGGCACCAGCTCGGGCACTCGTTTGATCGTCACCTGCGTACCGGGAACGCCGCGTGCCCCCTCAGCGACGGCCTGCGCCATCTTCTCGATGTGACCATAGGCACTGTAGTAGAGCACGAGGACTTTCGGCATCGATCATTCTCCCGGTCTGTCGTTGTGTGGAAGGAGCGGCGGCGCTCTCCAACGCCGCTTGATTTCCGCAAGACATAGACTCCGACAACCGTGCTGCCAAGTGGGGTTACCACGGCGATACTTGCTGACTCGGCCGAACCTATGTCGACGTCGGGCGCGTCAGATCGATGAATGGATGCGCGGGCTCGGAGCGAAGCCGCGCTTGTCAACGTCCCTCGCGGCGCCAGGCCAGCATCGTGGCGCCGAGACCGAGCAGGAGGACGATGAGGGCCGGGAGCAGTGGCGACTGGTCGACGCCGGTGACCACATAGTCTTCATTGGAGCGCAAGCCGATCCAGCCGCGGCCGGCGGTGTCGCGGCCCGCCCGGACGCGGCGAATGTCGGGAACGCCGTCGGTCGCCAGGCGGACGATGCCGCCATCGGTGGCGTCGACGATCGGCTTCATGACGTCGCCGGTCGAGCGCAGGTCGGCCAGCTCGATCGGGTTGAGATCGCCGCTGGCCGCGAAGGCCTTGTGGGCCCCGTCGCTCACCCGGTAGAGGCCCGACTCCGGCGCCGGCATCACGCCGGTGGCCTTGCCGTCGCCGGCGTCCGTCAGCGGCACCGTCGACTTTTCGCCGCCAGGCGTCGTTACCTCGACGGTCTTCGGGTTCTCGCCGAGACTGCGGCGCGTGATCTCCAGGCGATTGTCGATGACGGTGGCGCGCAGGTCCTCTTCCTCGAGCTCCGGCTCCTTCATCAGCCAGTGGGCGATGCGCCGCAGCAGCTCCGCCTGCGGTCCGCCGCCCTCGTAGCCGCGCGACCATAACCAGATCTGGTCGCTGAGCAGTTGTGCCACGCGGCCCTTGCCGTAGCGGTCGAGGATCAGCAGCGGCTCGTCGTCGGGGCCGCTCATCAGCGTATTGCCGCGTTTCACGGTGGCCTGGACAATGCGGAACCAGCGACCCCAGGTCGGTTTCGCGCCACCACCCGGCAGGTCGGCGGTGACCGGGTGTTTGCGGCCGACCTCGGTGACCTGCGGGCGGTAGCCCCGTTCGGTGATCTCGCCGGTCGGCTCGCCCGGCAGCACGTCGCCTAGCGGCGACTGGTACAGGCCAAGCGGGCCGCCGAGGCTGACGCCGGCGGCATCAAGCAGGGCACCGCCGTTCTCGACATAGTGGACGATGTTCTCGAAATAGGCGCGCGGCAGGACGCCGCGCCGGCGGTAGCGGTCGAAGATGATGAGATCGAACTGGTTGAGCTTCACCTCGAAGAGCTCGCGGATGGGAAAGGCGATCAGCGACAGCTCGTTGATCGGGGTGCCATCCTGCTTTTCCGGTGGTCGCAGAATCGTGAAATGCACGAGATCGACGGCCGGGTCCGATTTCAGGATGTTGCGCCAGGTGCGCTCGCCAGCATGCGGCTCGCCGGAGACAAGGAGGACGCGCAGCCGATCGCGCACGCCGTTGATGACGGCCACCGCCTGGTTGTTCACCAGGCTCAGTTCCTTGTCGCGCGATTCGACCTGCAGCTCGACCAGCGTCGGGCCTGGGTGGTCGAGATGGACCTTGATCTCATTGTCGACGCCGATCGGCAGGTCCAGCGTATCCTTAGGGCTGCCGTCCTGCATCACCGTGACCTTGGCGGTGGCGCCGACCGGCGCCGGCGGCTGATCGTCCACGCGCACGGTCATGGCGACCTCGTTGTCGACGAGGCCATAGGTCGGCGCTTTGCTGATTGTCAGCCGTCGATCGATCTCGTCGGGCTGGCCCGTCAGCAGCAGATGTACCGGCGCATTGAAACCGAGGTCCTTCAGCGTTGCCGGCACGTCGTGCACCTGGCCATCGCTGATGAAGACGGCGCCGGCGATCCGCCTGGCCGGCACGTCGCCGATGGCGCGGGCGAGCGCCTCGAACAGATGCGTCCCGCCACCGCCCGAAGCCGTGCTGTCGGAACCCGCCCGCACGACACGCAGCTCGACATGCGGCAGGGCGCGAATCCGCTTCTCCGCTTCAGCAAGGGCCGCCGCCGCCTGTTGGGTGCGGTCGCCGATCTTCTGGCTGGCGCTCTCGTCGACGACGATCACGGCAACGTCGTCGAGGTAGTTGCGTTCTTCGCGCACGATCGACGGGTTAGCCAGCGCGCCGAGCAGCCCGATGGCGGCCAGCGCGCGCCAGCCGGTACCGCGGGCGCGACGCCACAGGCCGAGCAGCACGACGAGGAGCGCGAGCGCCCCGAGGGCCGCGATGACCGGCCAGGGTACCGCAGGGGCAAGATCGATCTGCAGGTTGCCGAACATCTACTGTCCCAGCCGTTCCAGGATGAAGGGCACGTGCACCTGATCGGACTTGTAGTTGCCGGTGAGGGCGTACATCACGAGGTTGATGCCGAACCGGTAGGCCATCTCGCGCTGGTGCTCGCCGCCGGGGACGACGGCGAACATCGGGCGGCCGCTATTGTCGACGGCCCAGGCGCTCGCCCAATCGTTGCCGCCGATGATGACGGAGGAGACGCCGTCGTTGATGTGCTCTTCGCTGCGCTGGACCCACACCTCGCCATCGGCCCAGCGGCCCGGAAACTCCTGCATCAGGTAGAACGACTTGGTCAGCACATGGTCCGGCGGCACCGGCACCAGCGACGGGATGTCGAGGCCGCGCGCCAGATCGCGCAGGCGACGGATGCCCGGGCCGTTGCCGGCACCGGCGCGACCGGCATCCTGATCCAGCGTATCGAACAGGATCGTGCCGCCGTTGCGCAGGTAGGTGTTGATATGCTCGACGGCGGCATCGGAAAGCGACGGCTGGTTCGGCGAGATCGGCCAGTAGAGCAGCGGGAAGAACGCCAACTCGTCGCCGTCGACATCGACGCCGATGGGGTCGCCGGCCTCGACCGCCGTGCGGTCGTTGAGCACGAGCGTGAGGCCGGCGAGCCCGGCCCGGCTCGTCGCATCGAGCTCGGGAATCCCGGTCTTCACGTAGGCGAGATGCGTCTGCGACGTGGCGGCAATGGCGAAGGAATCGGGGTCATTGTTGGCAGGATCCTGGGCGCTGGCCGTCAGCGGCATGAGCATGAGGAGCGCCATTGCCGCTGTCAGCCGGGTCGCCCGGCGCAGCGACAACAATCCGCGCAGCGCCAGGGCGATGAGCATATCGATGATCGCCAAGCCGGTGACGACCGCGATCAGCCAGGGTTTGAGATCGGTCTCCGGCGACTTGGCGAAGCTCGCCTCCTCAACACCGAAGGGGAGCGTGCCCAGGCCGGTGTAGGTGGTGATCCCCGCGGTGATATTGAGGGCGCGTCGCATGTTGCCGCGGCCATAGTAGCCCGGCGGATGGCGCGGCTCGGCAAGGCCGCTCGCGATCAGGGCCGGCGCGGCGGCGACGGCGATCGCCGGCGGCGTGCCGAGGCGACCGAGTCCGTCGAGCGTTTCCAGCGGCGGCAGCGGCTCGTTGCCCCCGGCCTCGATCGAGCCCTGGCTCATTTCGATGACCCGCTGCAGCATCTCCACGAACAGGCCCGATAGCGCCAAGTTGGACCAGTCCGCGTTGGCCGTCGTGTGCACGAGGACCAGCCAGCCTTCGCCCAGATGCGCGCCGGTGACCAGAGGGGTGCCATCGGTCAGCCGCGCCCAGGTCTTATCGCCAAGATCGATGTCCGGCTCGGCGAGCACCTGGCGTCGGACCGTCACGTCCTCCGGCGTCTTGAGTCCGGCGAACGGGCCGGTCGAGGGGAAGGGGGCAAGCCGCAGCGGCTGCGCCCAGGACATGGCGCCGCCTATCGCCCGGTCGGTGCCGCGCAGCCGCACGGGCAGCAGCGGGTCGGTCTTCTGCGCCAGCCAAGTGCCGGCGAAGCGCAAAAGGATGCCGCCCTTCTCGACCCACGCCTTCAGCGAAGCGACCTGGGCGTCCGTCAGATTGCCGGTGTCGGCGAGGACGATGACGGCGAGCTTGCCCTGGAGCAGGGCCGTGACGTCGCCGTGGCGAACCTCGTTATAGGGTGCCAGCGCCCGTTCGACATAGTAGGTGTTGCCGAGCAGCGGCTGCTCCTCGTTCGTCGCGGCGGCGGCAATGATGCCCACCGGCCGTCGCTGCCAGCCTTCGTCGAACAGGACGGTGGCGCCGGCTGATTCCTCGCCTTCGAGCGACAGCCGGGCCATGCGGTCACGCAGTTCGGCGGGCAAAACGATCCGCGCCTCCGCCTTGGTCTGCCCGGCGGCGAAACGCACGTCCTCGCGGGCGACTAGACGGCCGTCGGCGGCGATGGCGCGGACGCCGATGGTATGCGTCGTGCCGCTTGCCGGCCGCACGACGCTGATCTGCAGCGCCCCCGGCTCGCGCGGCGGGGGCAGCAGGAGACGCGGCAGGTTGTCGGTATTGTCGCGCATGACGGTAACCGGACCGAGCTTCTGGAGCTGCGTGGCCAGCGTAGATCCTGCGTCATTGGCGCGGTCGACGATGCCGTCGCTGATCCAGACGCTGTTGATCGGCGCTACCAGCTTGGCGTGCTCCAAAGCCGCCCCGGCGGCGGCGCGATCCGTCGACCAGGGCTGCGGCGTCAGGGCCTGGACGATGCGGCCGGCATCCGCCGCCGTCATCAGGCTGGTGACAGCGATCGGCTGTCCATCGGCACGCGGGGCCGTCGTCAGCAGCCGCATCGAGCGGCCCTCCCGCTCCGCCCGGGCGACGAGATCGCTCATCGCCTCCATGCGTTGCGTCCACCGCGGTGCCGCGGCCCAGCCATCATCGACCACGAGCAGCAGCGGGCCCGAACCGGCGAACTGCTCGACCGGGTTGATCAGCGGATGCGCCAGGGCGACGATCAAGATCGCCGCGAGAACCAGGCGAAAGATGATGAGCCAGAGCGGCGTGCGATCCGGCGTCTCCTCGCGTGGGATCAGATCGAGGAGCAAACGGATCGCTGGAAAGCGCAGACGCTTCGGCGCCGGCGGCGTCAGTCGCAGCAGCCACCACAATAGCGGCAGCCCGACAAGGGCCAGCAGCATCCAGGGCGCCGCGAGGGCGAAATTGCCGAGCGTCAGCATGCCTAGAACCGATCGCGGTCCGAGAGCTGCCGATAGAGCGCCAGCAGCGAGGTCTGCGGCGCGCTGTCGGTGCGCGTGCGGGCGAAGCTCCAGCCGACCGTCCGCGCGATGGCCACCAGCCCCGCGTGATGCGCGGCGAACTTCTCGGCATAGCCCTCGCGGACGGATTCGACACGACTCAGGAGCAGCCGGCCTTCGCCCTCCAGACCTTCAAATTGGACGCGGCCGCCGAAGGGCAGCATCTCCTCGGCCGGATCGAGCACCTGCAGCAGGTGACCGTGGACTCCCTGGTCGGCGAAGCCGCGTGCCATGGCCTCGATCTCCGGCAGCGGCGACAGGAAATCGCCAATGAAGACGATATGCGCGTGGCGCGGCAGTTCCTCGATCCGGGCCAGGCTATCCTTCTGCACGCCCGGCCGCAGCAGCTGCAGGGCCGTGCGGTTGAGCGCCGCCTGGCCGGTTGCCGGCCGCCGGCCGGAGCCAAGCAGGGCGATGCGCTCGCCGCCACGAACGAGCAGTGCGGCGAGCGCGATCGTCAGCAGTTCCGCACGTTCGAACTTCTCCGGCAGCCGCTCGCTCGACCGATAGCGCATCGAGGGCGAACCGTCGCGCCACAGCCAGACGCTTTGCGCCGCCGCCCATTCCATCTCGCGCACGAACAGGTATTGCGACTTGGCCGATTTGCGCCAGTCGATTTTGGTGATGAGGTCGCCCGCGTGGTAGCGGCGAAACTGCCAGAAGGTCTCGCCCTGGCCGACGCGCCGGCGGCCGTGCACGCCCTGGGCCACGGTGAGCGCGATGCGCTCGGCCGCGACCTGCAGCGACGGCAGGGTCGACGCCAGTTGCTCGGCACGCTGACGCAGCGCGGGAGAAACGGCCATCGGGGGTTCAGGTCGGCATCAAGCCAACGGCGCGCCCAGACGATCGATCACCTCGTCGAGCGTGACGCCATCGGCGCGCGCGGTAAAATTGAGCGACATGCGATGGCGGAGCACCGGCCGGGCAAGCGCGAGGACGTCGTCGACCGACGGCGTAAAGCGTCCGTCGAGTACCGCGCGGGCGCGACTGGCCAGCATGAGCGCCTGGCTGGCGCGCGGGCCTGGTCCCCAGGCGACGTGACGGCGCACCTCGTCGATGGCGGTCGTCTCGGCCCGCCCGGCGCGCACCAGCGTCAGAATGGCATCGACGACGCTGTCGCCGACCGGGATGCGGCGCACCAGTCGCTGCGCCGCGAGCAGGTCATCGGCGGTCATCACGCCGACCGGCTTGTCCTCCTGCGGGCCGGTCGTGACGATCAGCATCTGCCGCTCAGCGTCGATCTCCGGATAGGGCACGTCGATTTGCATCAGGAAGCGGTCCAGCTGCGCTTCCGGAAGCGGATAGGTACCTTCCTGCTCGAGCGGGTTCTGCGTCGCCAGGACATGGAACGGTGCCGGCAACTGGTGATACTGGCCGGCAACGGACACACGATGCTCCTGCATCGCCTGCAGCAGGGCCGATTGCGTGCGTGGGCTCGCGCGGTTAATCTCGTCGGCCATCAGCAGCTGACAGAACACCGGCCCCTGGATGAAGCGGAAAGATCGCCGTCCGGTATCGGATTCTTCCAGCACCTCCGAACCGACGATGTCCGCCGGCATCAGATCGGGCGTGCACTGCACGCGCTTGTCGTCGAGGCCGATGACCGTGCCGAGGGTCCCGACGAGGCGCGTCTTGGCCAGGCCGGGCACGCCGACCAGGAGCGCGTGACCCCCGGCCAGCAGCGTGATAAGAGTTTGATCGATCGTCGCCTGTTGACCGAAGATGACGCGCCCGATGCTTTGTCTAACCTGCTGCAGGCGCTGGCCCAGGGCATCGATCTCCTCGGCGAGCTTGTCGGCCGCCGCCTCGCCGGCGGGCATCTTGGGAGCCATCACGTCGATATTGGTCACGCCGGCGTCTCCATAGTCAGGAATTGAAGGCTGCTGCGCATGTCCGGCCCGCCGTCCCCGGTGATCGATCCGCTGAAGGACCTGCGAGTTGCTGATGCCAGTCGGCAGCAGGGCCTGACCCGACAGCAGTTCTGCGGCGATATCGATATGCGCATCGGCAAGGACGGTACGTGGTATTATCACGGTTCGCCGATCGGCCGCAAACCGTTGGTCAAATTGTTTGCGTCGGTATTGCGGCGCGAAGACGACGGCGAGTACTGGCTAGTAACGCCAGCCGAACGCGGCAGAATTAAGGTCGACGAAGTGCCGTTTACCGCCGTCGAGGTTAACGCTTCGGGCCGCGGCCGCGCGCGGGAGCTGACGTTCCGCACCAACCTCGATGACGAGGTGACCGCCGACGCGGCGCATCCGATCCGGGTCATTCACGATTCTGTGACCGACGAGCCGCGACCCTATATCCTGGTACGCGACCGCCTGGAAGCGCGCATCCTGCGTCCGGTATTCTACGAGTTGGTGGAACTCGGCGAGATCAAGCGCGTCGGCGGCGAAGAGGTCCATGGCGTATGGAGCAGGGAACGGTTCTTCCCGTTGGGCCGCAGCGAATCGGCGGCGTAAGCCGGCAGTTTGTCCGGGACCGCTTCGCGGTTGCCGCGATGCCAGGCGTGCGACGGGGCGATCATGACCTCAATCCTGACATGCTGCCTGATCGCCCGCTCACTCGGGCGGCCGTGCTGGTGCCCCTGGTCGACCGACCGGACGGACTGACAGTCCTGCTGACGCGCCGGACCGACCATCTGCACGATCACGCCGGGCAGGTCAGCTTTCCCGGCGGTCGCGTCGATCCCGGCGATGCCGACGCGGTCGCCACGGCCCTGCGCGAGGCCGAGGAAGAGATCGGCCTGTCGCGCGATCGCGTCGCGCCGGTCGGCCAACTCGACACCTACATCACGCGCACCGGCTTCGAGGTCACACCCGTCGTCGGCCTAGTCGAGCCGCCGGATGCCCTGACGCCCGATCCCTTTGAGGTGGCGGAGGTGTTCGAGGTGCCACTGGGCTTCATTCTCGATCCGGCAAGCCGGCAGCGCCAAAGCCGCCTCTATGCGGGCAAGACGCGCTACTTCTATGTCTTCCCCTGGCGCCACTATTACATCTGGGGCGCCACGGCCGGCATGCTGGTCAACCTCGCCGATCTGCTGCGTCCGCCGGCATGAGGGCTCTGTTCTCCATCGTCGTGCCGTTGGTGTTGCCGACGGCGCTGTATTTCGTCTACATGACGCTGGCGCGCCGACGTGGGGTCGCAAGCGGTGCAAATTCCCAGCCGATAGATGTCCCGTGGTCTTGGCTCATCATCGCCGGAGGCGTGCTTGTGGTGATAACCTTCGTGGCGCTCTACCTGTTCGAGGAGCGCGGGCGGGGCACCTACCACCCGGCGCAGACCATCAACGGGCAGGTCCGGCCGGGCTATTTCGACGACAAGCCGAACTGACACCGAAGTCCGACCATCGATGCAGCCTAGCGACCGGCTCGACCCGCAACCCTGGATGATCGCGCCGGAGACGGTGGCGGTCATGATGGCACTGGGGGCGGCGGGCGGCGAGGTGCGCTTCGTCGGCGGTTGCGTGCGCGATGCGCTACTCGGCCGCCGGGTGCGCGATATCGACATCGCCACGCCCGAGCCTCCGGAGCGGGTGATGAACCTCCTGGCGCGCGCCGGCATCAAGGCGGTCCCTACCGGCATCAAGCACGGTACAGTGACGGCGGTAACCGGCGATCGGCACTTCGAGATCACGACCCTGCGCCGCGATGTCGAGACCGACGGCCGTCACGCCAAGGTCGAATACACCAACGACTGGCAGGCCGATGCGGCGCGCCGTGACTTCACCATCAACGCGCTGTTCTGCGCCGCCGACGGCACGCTCTACGACCCGTTTGGCGGCGTCGCCGATCTGCGGGCACAGCGCGTCCGCTTTGTCGGTAATGCCGAGGCGCGCATCCGCGAAGACGTTCTGCGCCTGCTGCGCTTCTTCCGTTTCTTTGCCCACTATGGTGCCCCGCCGCCCGACGCCGGCGCGCTCGCCGCTTGCCAGAAGCTGACGAAGTTGCTGCCGACGCTGTCGGGCGAACGCGTCTGCGGGGAGATGCTGAAGCTCTTGCTGGCCCCCGATCCCGCCACCGTGATCGAACTCATGCGTGATCGCGGCGTGCTGGCGCATTGGCTGCCCGAGGCGACGAAGACTGGCCGTCTGCGCGCTCTCGTGTCCATCGAGGGCTTGGCACCGCGCGATCTCGTCGCTGGCGCGGAGCCGATACGGCGCCTCGCCGCGCTGCTCGGTGACGGTGCTGCCAGCGCGCTTGATGTGGCGCAGCGCCTGCGCCTCTCCAACGTCGAGCGCGATCGCCTCGTCGGGCTCGCCGATGGTCCGGCCCCGTCTCTCGCTCTGGACGCGGCGGGCCGCCGCCGACTGATCTATCGTCTCGGTGTCGAGCGCTTTCGCGACCGCGTGTTGATCGCCTGGGCCGAGACTGCCGCTGCCGGCGGTGCCACCGATCCGCCGGCGACCGAGGCCTGGATCAAGCTGCTGCGCAAGGGCGTCGAATGGTCGCCGCCGCGCTTCCCGCTCAAGGGGCGTGACGCCGTGCGTCTGGGCATCCCGCCCGGTCCAACGGTCGGCCGCCTGATGGCCACGGTCGAAGACTGGTGGATCAGCGGCGATTTCCAGGCTGATCGGAACGCCTGCCTAGCGAAGCTCACGGAACTCGCGAACATATCTGCCTGATCACGGCACAAAGGGGCGCTCGCTTGCGATCGGCCCTTGAAATTCGATATATCTTAATTTAGATATATCTAAATTGTATCGGAGGAACCATGTTTCACAGACACAACCACAGACACCAGGACGATTGCGCTGGGCGGCGTCATGCTCGCGGCGCCTTCGGATTCGGCGGCGACGAATGGCGCGGCCGGCATGGTCGGCGTGGCGGGCCCGAGGGCCGCTCAGGGCGCTTCTTCGACCACGGTGACCTGCGCTACGTGCTCCTGCAGTTCATCAGCGACAAGCCGCGGCACGGCTATGAACTGATCAAGGCGATCGAAGAGCAGTTCGGCGGCATGTACAGCCCAAGTCCGGGCGTCATCTATCCGACGTTGACCCTGCTGGAGGAACTTGGTCATGTTCGGGCGGAATCCGCGGCCGGTACCAAGAGGCTCTATTCGATCACCGATGACGGAGTCGCTTTCCTCGCGGCCAACCGCGCCCTTGTGGATGCGATCCTCGCCCGCATGGGTGAGGCGAGCCGGGCTTATGGCGGCGGACCGGCGCCGGAGATTCTGCGGGCCATGCACAACCTCAAGCTGGCGCTTCGCATTCGTCTCGGGCGCGGACCGCTCGACGCCGAGCAGGTGCGCCGTATCACCACCGTTCTCGATCATGCGGTGGCGGAAATCGAGCAGGGCTGATACGTCGCGGGCAGCCGACGCGGGTCGTGACGCGCTGTCGCAGGCCCGCGTCGGCGCATTCCGTGGTTTGCCGAGAGGCGACGCGCGTCGTATCGAGCCGTGGCTGAGGCCGCCGACTTTGAAGGGCCGTGGTGCGCTAACGGGGGCTGGTGCCCTTGAGAAAGATCTCGACCGCCCGTTTCACGCGCTGATCGATCGTGGCTTGCGAGGGTGGTCGGGCGTCGCACAGCAAGAGCCGCATATGCGGTTCGCCGACCACCATGCCGAAGAGCATGGCGGCCGCCTCTTCCGCATCGTCGATAACGAGATTTCCGCGCGCACACTGCATCGCAAACCAGCGCAGCACCGCCTCCTTGCAGCGGCCGGGGCCTTCCCGATGAAAGGCGCGGGCCAACTCCGGACATCGGAGCGTCTCGGAAATCACCAGACGATGCATGCCGATGCGCGACGGCGAGAGCAGGAGATGCGCGGCCTGGCGCAAGAAGTCTTCCAGCCTCTCCTGCGGCGAGTGGGTACCATCGTCGGCATCGATCGCGGCGATCAGTGTTTCCTCATGATCTGCGATCAACGCCGCGAAGAGCGACTCCTTGGTGGGGAAGATCTGGTAGAGCGTCTTCTTGGACATGCCGGCGCGCACGGCGATGGCGTGCATGGTCGCGTCGCTATAGCCGACTTCGAGGAAAACCTGCTCGGCCGCCTCGATCAGCCGCCGCCGCCGCTCTGCTTCCGGGATCTGAAGGGGCCGGCCGCGGCTGCGGTGATCCGCGGCTGGACCGTCGCTCTGCAATCGTCGCGGACCGCGCTCGGTTCGCGGCCTATCGATGTCCGCCGCCATGTGCCCTTGCCGATCGCCGATCGAGACGGGAAACCTCAGGGTTTCCTATATTGGTGCCGCGATCCGGTGTGTGCAAGGCCGACAACTGCTCAAACATTGTGCGTTTGGCATCGAACGCCCGGATTGCAGTCCCGGGGTAGCCAGCTGCGGCAAAGATTCTTGGTGTTCTGCACTTGAAAGAAATAGGGAACCTCTTAGTTTCGTAAATGGCGAAATTCGAGGGCGATTTCCGGTACCGCGACCGGAGTAGGCCCGGCGCGCGCTCGAAGGGGACGCGCCACCGCCAGGGATAGGGTACGGGGAGCGTTCGGGTTTGAGGTATGCGAGGCCCGCTATTGCTGGGACGGTCGTTGCCGCCGTCGCCGTTGTTGTCGCCGGCTGTACCGTCGGGCCGGACTTCTTGCGCCCGTCGGCGCCCGATGTCGATGGCTACACGGCAGAGCCGATGACGACGCGAACCGCGGCGGCCGATGTCGGCGGCGGCGAGGCGCAGAACTTCGTGACCGGGCAGGATATTCCTGGCGAGTGGTGGACACTGTTTCATTCCCGCCCGCTCAATGCACTGGTCGAGGAGGCGCTGAGAGCCAATCCCGACCTCGACGCCGCGCACGCTGCCCTGCGGCAGGCGAAGGAGAACGTCTACGCCGGAGAGGGTGCGCAATATCCGGAAGTCGATGCAAACCTGGGAATCTCCCGCCAAAAAACCTCTAAGGCGACCGCGGGCACCTCCTCGACCTACAG
>Ga0335069_10008897_pt1 | contig 14323 bp, 10 predicted proteins | sample Lox_Sample_11_FD_206714 | JGI IMG/M metagenome (GOLD analysis project Ga0335069, IMG submission 206714) | Soil microbial communities from Loxahatchee National Wildlife Refuge, Florida, United States - Lox_Sample_1.1 | ecosystem: Environmental > Terrestrial > Soil > Wetlands | place: USA... | reverse complement strand
GATCATGTTCTTGAACTCCAGGTGGGTCCCCTCATCGTCATTGGTCGAGGCATACTGCGCGTGAGGTGCAAAGAAGTTCAAAGGCATGTAGCCCCAATAATCGCCTTCCTCGGGGTCACGCTGAAAGACGGGCATCAGTTCAACCACTGTGATCCCAAGTTCTTTTAGATAAGGAATCTTTTCGATCACCCCAGCATAGGTTCCCGCTAAGCCCGCGCTCACACCAGAGTTGGGATTTTTGGTGAAACCTTTGACGTGTAGCTCGTAGATGATGGCGTCTGACTCGGGCCGGGGCGCATCGCCTGCTTCCCAATCGAAATCAACAGCACGAGACGGTATAACGCCGAGCGGCGCCTTGCCCGCATTGAGGCCGGGCGCCATCGCCAGCTTTCGGTCGAATTCGTTTGGGAAAAACACCGATTTCGCATATGGATCGAGCAGGATCTTCTGCCGATCGAAGGCATGGAAGCCGCTCGTCGATGGCCCTGAAACGGAGTACGCGTAGTAACGAACTTCGCTCATTCGCGAGAGCGGGATCCTGCAGTGCCAGACCCGGCCAGACTTGTTTCGAAACGGATCAAGTTCGACAGACAATACTGGAGTGCTTACATCTTCAGGACAATATAGGAGCAACTTCACCGTCTCGGCGTTTGCAGTGTAAAGAGCGAAATTGAAAGCTTGCTCTTCTTCAATCCAGGTTGCCCCAAGCGGTAAGGGCGACCCTTCTTCTTCGGCCCACCGAGTAAACCGTGTATTTCCTCCGACGTTCAAACGAACTGACGTAACCGAAGCTCTCGGTGTCGGGATGGATGGCGTCCTTAAGTCCCGACCTCCTCGTTTATGCCTTAGTGACACGCCGCGTCATCCTGGAAGCTGCCGCTGGCAAACATCTGCGCGAGGAACTGGCCGCAGCGAACCAACTTCTGGGCGTCTTGATCATTTTTTAGCGCATCTTCCGACGTTGTCAGATCGGCAGCGCTCATGGAGGCTCGAGCGCTAACAAATGCATCAGACCACACTTGCAGGTTCTTGAACTCGTTCCTCAACAGTTCTAACCCTTGCCGATCAGAGTTGGTTGATGCCACGGTTGACGCTAACGCGATGCTGTCGGCCGCACGCCCCTGGTACGCGGTGATACTGTAACCGGCGGCGGTCTTTGTAACCGGATAGCCGTTCTGGACAGTTGCGAGCAGGGTTCCACCCCACTCCCTTATGCAAGCCATGGCCTCGATCGCCGCCTTCATGAAAGGACGAGAGAAAGTGGAATCTGTAGTCGATTCGTCCGCTTCCGAAGCATCGCTTCCCGGCAGAGTCAGCACGATGCCGTCCTCCCTGAAGTTCAACGATCCCTTTGTGATTCGAGCAAGTGCCAGAGCATCTACGAAAACGCGTCCCTGGTTTCGAATGATTTCCGCCTGTCCCTCATAACCTTGAACCGACAAAACGTCTCTCTCGCGCGACGTTTGTCCCATTGCCAAGACCGTACATAACCCCGCCACGACCAGGACCAGCTTCGGCGTCATCTCACTCCCCATATGAATCCCCTCAAACAACTTTGGCTAAATCGCGGTCTGCCTTTTCACTGCGGCGGTTGCACCAGAATCACCTGAGGCTGTTCTTCTTGGCTGCTTCCTTGGGCAGCGTAGTTTGCTTGAGTTAGCGGAGGCAGCGACGCTTCGACTTGCATATCCATCATCAAATCGACTCGACGCTCCAACTGGAAGAACTTCGTCACCGTCAGTGCTGGCAGCACCCTGTTGAACTTCTTGTAATACTTCTTCTTCAACTCCGCTAACTGCAGACTAGAGTCCAGCATCTGCGTTGCCATGGATTTGGCTTCAACGTCGTTCAAATTCGGGAACTTTTGCACGTACTCTTTGATGACTGCGACGCGACGGTCATCCACCTTGGACCGTTCGTATTGATACTCCTTATAGATGGGCCAGAAGGCCGCACCCTCCTTGTCGTTGAACTTCATTCCGCTCGTAATGAGCGCGATCCTGTCCGCCTGCATGTTGGCCCTGACTACAGCAATGGTCGAATCAATAGCGGGTTCTTGCGGATCGGCACTCTGAGCACGGCCAACAACGCAAAACGCCAGAACTGCGAACGCAATCATGAATACTGCAGAATTCTTTATCATTGACTCCCCTTGGGCTGCGCCTGGCGCGGTCGGCGCAGCGGCACAGTTGGCTTCGCTTATTTTGGTTGCGTGAACGCTTCCGAAACAAGTCGGGAGCAGTTCAACTAAGGATGTAGGCACGACAGTTGCCGATCCCGTATGCCAGCAAGTCATTCTTTATGCTGCTGTTATGACGTCACGGCTTGCCAGCGGCCATGCTGGTGTGCCCCACCGTGGGCAGACGGACCTCAATAGGTCAGTGGAAGGGTACGGCGCCCAATAAACGGTCCCAACATTGAATGCTCCTTTCTGTTTGCTCACGTCGAACATGCACATGCCGGTTTGGCCTCTCGAATGCAAACTGCCGGGGCGTAGGGGCATACCCGACCTGAATTGATGTCAGCGACACGCAGCAACGGAGCAAACATGAAAATCGGCCTCGGTGCGGATCACGGCGGATACGAACTGAAACAGAAGATCTACATCTTGCTTACCGCGAGAGGGCATCAGGTTGTGGACTTCGGGAATTCGTCCTACGATCGGAACGATGACTATCCGGACTTTGCCATCCCACTTGCACGTGCCGTCGCAGACGGGACCGTGGAACGGGGAGTGTTGGTCTGTGGTAGCGGAATCGGTGCATCTATCGCCGCCAACAAGGTTGACGGGGTGCGCGCCGCAGTCTGTCATGATGATTTTTCCGCCCGGCAGGGAGTGGAAAACGACGATATGAACATCCTTTGCCTCGGGGGCCTGACAACAGGCGTTGCGGTTGCTTGGAACTGTGTGAAGAGTTTTCTGATGGCAAAGTTTAGTGGGGCCGAGAGGCACCTGCGCCGCCTGGCCAAAGTTAGGGCTATTCGGGCGCATTGAAACGAGGTTAGGGTTTCCAGAACATACTTATGACCGTTGCTCGAGCTGTGCTTTGGGATATGGATGGGACTCTCGTCGACTCTGCCGAATACCATTGGCAGGCTTGGCGCGAGACGATGTCCCGCGAAGGCTCGCCTATCAAACGCGAAGACTTCCTGGCCACCTTCGGACAGCGCAATGACTCCATTCTGAAGCGATGGCTGGGTGCGAGAGCCACCATCGAATCAATTCGTCGTATCGGGGACGCCAAAGAAGCTCTGTATCGCAAGTATGTGCGCGAGAAAGGCATCGCGGCGCTGCCCGGAGCTCTGCATTGGGTGAAAGTCTTACACAGCGAGGGCTGGAAACAAGCCATTGCATCGGCGGCCCCGCGCGCCAACATAGAAACAATTCTCGATGGGTTGCAAGCCGCAGAATACTTCCAGGCCATTGTCGCCGCCGAAGATGTGCACCGAGGAAAGCCAGACCCGGAGGTATTCCTTGTTGCGGCTGGAAAATTGGGGGTGCATCCTGCGCGTTGCATCGTGGTAGAAGATGCGCAGCACGGCATTGAAGCAGCCAGGGCAGCCGGGATGAAAAGCATAGGAGTGAGTCCGAGTGGCAACTTCTTGCCCGCAGATATTGTCGTGCGATCGCTCGACCTTCTGGACGCGGACACCTTCCCGACATTGCTGGACGAGCCACGATCTGCGGCGGATTAACCCGCTGCCTGTTTCTCACCAGCAGCCCGCAGTCCGGTCATAGACTCGATCCGAATTCGGAAAAAGAGTGGCTCTATCGGGCTGTCTCCCGCTTTCATCTGCCTTGTACCCAGCGCGTTGAGCCACCATTGATACTGTTTCGACAGGAGTAAACTCGCACGCTTACGCTCATCGGTGTATCGCGGCTCCGGAAGTTCCTCGTATTCCCCGTTCACAATAACGCTGACCCAATCTTCCTGGCCCTTTATTTCGTCGGTTTGCACACACACTTTGGGATTGGACCTCATCCACTTCACCTTCTGCCCGAATGTCGAGAAGACGTAAATATACCCGCCGTCAGCAGCAAAGCGAATAGGAACAACGTAGGGTTGATTCTCATGCGAGCAGCCTAAGCGGCCCAGAGAGGCATGCTTCAGGAATGCGCTGCATTCTTCACCGGTCATCTCATTGATTTCCATAGTCTCTCCATTCACGATTGAGCGAGAGCGTTACCAACAATCTCCTGAGCCTCTCGGATGATCAAGTTCAGATGTGACTGATTTTGGAAGCTTTCGGCATAGATCTTGTAAATATTTTCCGTTCCAGATGGCCGCGCCGCAAACCAACCCGATTTCGCTACAACCTTCAGGCCTTCAATCGGAGCGTTGTTGCCTGGCGCCTTTGTCAATTTCGCAACGATGGGCTCGCCCGCCAAGTAGGATTCTTTCACCGAATCGGCTGAGAGCTTCTTTAATTTTTGCCTTTGCTCGAGCGTTGCAGGCGCATCAATGCGGCTATACAGTGGACTTCCAAACTCCGCGGTCAGTTCGGCGTAGTGTTCTGCGGGATTCTTTCCCGTGCGAGCCAGGACTTCTGCTGCAAGAAGATCCATGATCGGCCCATCCTTATCGGTGGTCCATACCGTTCCGCTGTGGCGGAGGAAACTCGCTCCTGCACTCTCCTCTCCACCGAAACAGAGAGAACCGTTGAGTAGTCCAGGAACAAACCACTTGAAGCCCACTGGCACTTCGTATAGTTTGCGTCCAAGCTTCTCCACAACGCGATCAATCATGCTGCTGCTTACCAAGGTCTTCCCAATTGCGGAGGAAGCAATCCAGTCTGGCCGGTTCGTCACCAGGTAATTGATCGCCACAGCAAGAAAGTGATTCGGATTCATTAATCCGTCTGTAGGAGTTACTATGCCATGACGGTCAGAGTCTGGATCATTGCCGAATGCGATCTGAAACCGATCTCTCAGGCTGACAAGTTTCGCCATGGCATATGGACTGGAGCAATCCATACGGATCCGGCCGTCATGATCGACGGACATGAAGCTGAATGTCGGATCAACCGCAGGATTTACGACGGTGATGTCCACTCCGTAAATAGAGTTAATCGGCTCCCAATACCGCAGCGCAGCCCCACCCAGCGGATCGACACCGAGGCTCAGTCGTGCGTCACGAATTGCCTGCATGTCCACAATACTTTTCAAGTCACGAACGTAAGGCACAATAAAATCCTGCTCATGAGTGGAAGGAGCTTTGATTGCCTTCTCGTAGGGAATTCGCCGTACTTCGCGATTGCCGCCTCGCAGCAATACGTTCGCGCGATCTTGTATCCAGCGCGTTACTTGAGTATCTGCAGGGCCGCCATTCGGCGGATTGTACTTGAAACCGCCGTCTTCGGGCGGATTGTGCGAAGGTGTGATCACCACGCCGTCAGCCTTGGCACCGTGGGGGCTGCGGTTGTGAACCAGGATGGCATGTGAGATGACCGGCGTCGGCGTGACGCCATCGTTCTCCTGGATGATGGTCTCAACTTTGTTTGCAGCCAGAACTTCCAGTGCAGTCCGCTGAGCGGGTGCGGACAAAGCGTGGGTGTCCTTCCCCATGTACAGCGGCCCCGTTATGTTTTGCGTCTTCCGGTATTCGGTTATGGCCTGCGTGATGGCAAGAACGTGGGCCTCAGTAAATGTCCCTTTGAGAGAGGTCCCGCGGTGACCACTTGTTCCGAACGCAACCAGCTGGTTCGGATCCTCGAGATCTGGCTGCCTGCTGAAGTATTCCGATTCCAGCTTAGTAAGGTCTACAAGCATTTGCCTCGGGGCAGGTTTTCCGGCCATGGGTGAGATTTTGACCCCACTCGACCGAGTCTCCGTAGCTTTCGTTCTATCCATTCGCAAAGACCTCCCCAACTGCAAGCACGATCATCCGAGCAACTCAAAACCCGGCTTCGTTGACTTCCCGTGCACATGATCTGCCAAATCATACCGCCACGACCAACCGGATTTCTCGTGCGCTCACTTCCGAATTCTGCGGCTCCCTGCCCTGTATCTGGCAGTGACGGCATTCGGTCGTCGCGATAACAAAGTGTAGAGTCCAAGATGGAGCTTCTTCAGGCACTTACCCATTCCAAAACTTTGGCAAATCGCATGCACATCCATGAATCGGTCACGTGCAGCGCGCAAAGGCCCGTCGGCGTAGAGAGGTGCGCAGCACTTGGTCTCAGCCCCCTCCCCAAGCAGTTGGAGACCAAGTCGCTCGCACCTCGTCGGCGGTCTCCCGCCTAGGAACCACTCAGATAACGATCCGTTCCGTCTTCGAGGTTTATGGGTGAAGTGGTGGACTGAACCGCGGCCGGCCTCAGCCTGGATGAGTGATCGGTATGAGACGACTTCGATATGAGTGCCAAGGAGCAGAACTACTCGTGCAGCACAGGGCGCTTACGCTCGGCTTGAAAGCTAAAGCTTGAACACAACGTCTCGTCCAGGCTGCCCTTTAGCAACGCACAATGTTCTCGCCTTGAATGCCTTTCATTGCATTTCGCGTGTCGACCACCAGGGATGCATGTTGTGCGATCCATTCATAGTCATAGTCAGAATGGTCTGTCACGATCAACACGCAGTCGTATTTGCCGACTTCCTCCAGAGGCGAGCACTTCATTTGCAAATCGTAATGCCGACCTTTGCCGATCGACGGGAAATAAGGATCGTTATAGCTGACTTCAGCCCCGTCCTTCTGCAACAACTCGATGATGGTCAGGGCAGGAGACTCGCGCAGATCATCAATGTCTTTCTTGTAAGCTACTCCAAGTACCAGCACCTTGGCTCCGTTCAGTGCTTTTCGCTGCTGACTCAAGGCTCTGCTCACGGAGGAGACCACATGGTAGGGCATGGAGCTATTGATGTCTCCCGCCAGCTCAATGAACCGGGTTTGAAAATCCGACTCCTTTGCCTTCCAGGAAAGGTAATAAGGATCGACGGGTATGCAATGCCCGCCTAGGCCCGGCCCCGGATAAAAAGGTTGGAAACCAAAAGGCTTCGTGGATGCGGCTTGGATGACTTCCCAAATATCAAGGCCCATTCGCAATGACAACAGCTTCAGTTCATTCACCAGGGCGATATTTACGCACCTGTAGATGTTCTCAAGCAGTTTGGTCATTTCTGCAACTGCCGGCGAGGAGACTGGCACAACTTTATTGAAAATCGATCCGTATAGCGCCCCTGCCAGTTCTGAAGCTTCCGAATTGAGACCCCCTACAACCTTGGGGATGTCGCGACGCGCGATGCTGTCATTTCCTGGATCTTCCCGCTCCGGCGAGAACGCGACGAAAAACTCATCTGCTCCCATACTCGACGCTTCGCGGGCGGCCTTCAGACCGGCGAGGTTTCCTTGCTCCAGAAGCGGGACAAGTACTTCCTCGGTAGTACCGGGATAAGTTGTGCTCTCGAGAACCACCAGTTGCCCAGCACGTAAATGCGGAGCAATGGCTTTGGCCGTGTTGGTGATGAAACTCAGATCGGGCTCCCGATACTCATTCAGAGGCGTGGGCACGCAGATGATAATTGCATCCATCTCGGTCAAGCTCGAGAACTCTGTCGTTGCACTGAAGGCCTTTGAACGCGCCACCTCGATCTCGGTAGGCGGAATTCGGTAGATGTAAGATCCGCCGGACGTGAGAGTCGCAACCTTACGCTGGTCGATGTCAAATCCAGTGACCTTAAATTTGGCTTCCGTGTACAGCAAGGCGAGTGGCAGGCCCACATAACCGAGCCCGATTACACCGATTCGCGCCTGGCGAGTTTCAATCCGCGTTTTCAGTTCCGAGAACAGGCTATTGGCGGTTGTGCAAGTGCTCATACGATAAACTCCTCTTTCAAAACCCAACTTCTCATTGAAGAAAACAGTTGACGTTTGCTTTTTTAGCGACAATGCCTACGTCTGCCAGCCTCCACCCAGATTCCTGTAGATCTCCACCAGTCCCAACAGCTCATTCAATTGGGCCTGAGCCAATCCAAGTTCTGCGTTGAACGAATTGGTCTCATTTGTGAGTACCTCCAGATAGCTGGTCGCGCCGTTCTTGTAGCGCACTTGTGACAGGCGTGCTGCATCCTGGGCGGCGACTACAAGTTCCTGTTGCCGCTCCCGGAACTCACGGTCCTTTTGATACTCGACAAGCGAGTCCGAAACACCGCGAAATGCCTGCTGGATCGTCCGTTGATAAGTGAGTGCCATTTCCTCTTTACGGGCTTCGGTCAAGCGCACGCCTGACTTAATCCTGCCGCCGGCGAAAATTGGCTGGGTGATCCCGCCTCCGAAATTCCAGAATCCCGCCGGACCGGTAAACAGGTTAGTGAGCGCCGAACTGATAAAGCCGCTGTTGGCTGTCAACGAAATCTGCGGAAAGTAGGCGGCTCGAGCGACTCCGATTTGCGCATTGGCAGCCATCAACTCAGCCTCGACCGCCCGGATGTCGGGACGACGCTCTAGCAAGGTCGAAGGAATTCCCGCCGGCACTTGAGGCGCGTGCGGCTGCTCGGTGAGCTTCATGCCTCGTGCGATAGCTCCGGGGTTCCTACCCAACAGGGTGCTCAGGAAATTCTCCTCCTGCTGGATTTGCCGCTCCAGATTCGGTATGCTCTCGGCCGCGGTTGCGACCAACTGTTCTGCCTGGCGAACGTCGAGCATCGTGCCGGCTCCGCCATCCGCCAAGGTACGTGTAAGTTGGAGTGACTCTCGACGTGAGGCTAGCGTGTGTTGCGAGGTTTCCAGCTGCAGGTCATAGGCACGTAGCTGAAAGTATGCAGCGGCAACATCACTCACCAGACTATTTGTCACAGCCCGGCGCGCCCATTCCGTCGCCAGCAGATTCGCCCGTGCTGCTTCGGTTGCACGCCGGTACTTACCCCAGAAATCGAGGTCCCAGCCGAGGGAGGCTCCGACCGCATTGAAACTGGTTTCGGTCTCCGGGGCGAACTTCGTCTTAGGCACTCGGTCGTTCGTAGCGGCACCGCCTGCATTGACGCTCGGTAACTGGTCTGCGCGCGTGATGCCCAATTGCGCCCGCGCTTCCATGATTCTCGCGGCCGCAATACGAACGTCGTAATTCTCCTTCAAGGCCGTGCGTATCAGTTCCTGGAGCGTCGGGTCCTGGAACACATCCCACCACTTCTGGTCTGCCAGCGATTGTCCGGATGCCGCCTGCGCCGGATTCCCATCTGACTGGGAGGCTTCGGGCGCACCATCTGCAGTTGCTCCGCGGTAGGTGACCGGGACATCGACTTTGGGTCGTTTGTAGTTCGGCCCGACCGCACAGGAGCACGTGAACAGGGTCAGAAATACAAGGAACGTTGCGTTTTTCACGTTAATCAGCCTCCATTGGACGCGGCTCGGGAATGGTCACCGGTTGCGGTTTACGACTCCAGCGCTCGCTTAATTTCTCGACCAGTACGTACAAAGCGGGGATGATGAAGATTGCGATCCCCGTCGCCGCCGCCATACCGCCGATCACAGCGGTTCCCATGATCTGACGGGCCACGGCACCAGCTCCTGAGGCTGTCCACAGGGGCACGCAGCCGAGGATGAAGGCGAAAGAGGTCATCAAGATGGGCCGCAGCCTCAGTTTCGCGCCCTCCAGGGCCGCGTCAACCAGTGGCTTGCCGTGCAGTTCATGCTCCTCCTTGGCGAACTCTACGATCAAAATCGCGTTCTTGGCGGCCAGACCGATCAGCATGATCAAACCGATCTGGGCGTAAACGTCGTTTTCGATTTGCACCATGAAGGGCGGGAAGATCAGCCCGAGAACGGCTCGACGGAGCCACAGGACCGCGAAGGCCCCGAATACCGCAATCGGGGTGCTCAACAACACGCTGAAGGGCAGTGACCAGCTTTCATACAACGCTGCCAGGATCAGGAAGACGAAGAGGAACGACATTGCGAAGATGACCCACGTAGGCACGCCTTCGCGCGCCTTCTGTTCCTGAAACGACATGCCCATGTAGTCAAAGCCCATCTCCGCTGGCATTGTCTGGTGGAAGACATCCTCTAACGCCGACGTAACCTGGTCGGAACTGTACCCGGGCGCGGCGATGGCGTTGATCTGCGCAGACCTATATTCGTTGTAGCGCATGGTAAATTCCGGTCCGACGCGCGATTCGAAATTGGTCAGCGCGGAAAGGGGTACCATGCTGCCATTCTTACTGCGCACGTAAAACTTGCCGATATCGTTGGTGGTCGCGCGATACGGAGCTTCCGCTTCCACATAAACTTGCCATGTGCGTCCAAATTCGTTGAAGTAATTTACAAATAAGCCACCCATGTAGGCCTGGACCGTCTGATAGACATCGCTGATAGCGACGCCCTGCTTGAGTACCTTCTCTTTGTCGACCGTTAAGTATTGCTGCGGAACCCTCGGCACGAACGTCGTGCTTACCATGCCCAGTTCAGGCCGTTTCCGGGCCGCGGCCAAAAACTTATCGACGTTGTCGGAGAGGAATTGAATGTCTTTCCCGGAGCGATCCTCCAGCACAAACTGCGCTCCGCCGGACGTACCAACGCCCGGTATGGGGGGCGGTGAGAATGCAAACATTGTTCCTTGCGGCATGGCCATCAGCTTCTGGTTCAATCGAGCCCAAATGACCTTGTACAACTCCTCGGTCGTTTTACGCTCTTCCCAAGGCTTCAACTGGACAAAATAGAAAGCCGTATAGCTACTGCGAGTAAAACTAAGCAGACTGAAACCAATGACGCTGGTGTAGTGATCGATGCCCGGCGTAGAACCGAGGATTTTTTCGACCTCCGTTGAAGCTTCTTGTGTCCGCTCCAGCGACGCACCTTCGGGCAATTGCATGTTCATGTACATGTAGCCCTGGTCTTCGTCCGGGAGGAAGCTGGAAGGAAGCTTGCGCCCGAAGAACATCCCTCCGATCCCAAACAGTGCCAGCACTACGAGGGCGAACGCACCTTTGCGGACTACCATGCCTGATGCGCGAACGTAAGCATTCGTGCCTGCGTCGAACTTGCGATTGAACCAGCCAAAGAACTTAGCCAGCGGCCCACGGCTCTCTTGCTTTGGACGCAGCAGCAGGCCGGCAAGCGCCGGACTTAAGGTAAGAGCATTGAATGCTGACAGGATCACCGAGATTGCGATAGTGATCGCAAACTGTTTGTAGAGCTGTCCTGTAATACCCGGAATGAAAACGGTGGGCACGAACACGGCCGACAGGACCAGGGCGATTCCAATCACCGGCCCGGAGAGTTCCTCCATCGCCTTGCGAGCCGCTTCTTTCGGCGACAGCCCTTCTTCAATGTGCCTCTGTACGCCTTCAACCACGACGATGGCGTCGTCTACGACCAAGCCGATCGCCAGCACAAGTCCAAACATTGACAGCGTGTTGATGGAAAACCCAAACGCCGGAAACAGGATAAAGGTCCCGACCAGTGAGACAGGAACCGCAAGCAGCGGAATCAGGGTGGCTCGCCAGTCTTGCAGGAACAAATACACCACCAGAATGACAAGTACAATCGCGATCACCAGGGTCAAAATGATTTCACTCATTCCTTCCCGGACCGCGGCTGTCTGATCGAGCGAGACGACGTAGTCTACGTCGTCGGGAAACCGCTCTTTCATCTGTGTCATCAGCTTGCGGAGCGAGTCAACGGCCTGCACCGCATTGGAGCCAGGCAATTGATAAACAGCAACGGTCGCAGCCGGTTTACCATTAAGCCGGCTCACCATGCTGTAATCCTGGGCGCCGAGTTCGGCATGCGCGACATCACCCACGCGAACAACACCACCGTCGGGATTCTCACGTATCACGACGTTTTCGAAGTCCTCGGTCGAGCGCAGGCGGCCTTGTGCGAGCACTGACATCGTCAACTGCTGGCCTGGTACGGCCGGTTCGCCGCCAACCTGCCCGACGGGGTTCACCTTGTTCTGCGCCTGAATTGCATTAACTACATCGGTGACGGTGATTCCCAGCTTGGCTAACTTGTCGGGCTTGGTCCATATGCGCATCGCGTATTGCCCGGCCCCAAAGACATCCGTCTGGCCCACGCCATAGGATCTCTGGATTGGATCTTTGAGGTTGATGTGGGCATAGTTGGCCAGGAATTTCGCGTCGCGCGACCCTTTCGGCGAATACACCGAGATCAACATGAGCGGTGAGGTCATCGATTTCTTGATGTCGATTCCGTAGCTGATGACCTCTTGCGGAATCTGCCCATTCGCCAACTGCTGGCGAGACTGAGTCAGGATTTGATCCATGTTGGGATCGGTATCGAGTTGGAAGTCGACGAACAACTGCGTATTCGAGTTGTTGGTGGCGTTCGTCGAATACATGTAGTCCATCTTGTCGACGCCGTTCACCTGCTGCTCGATCGGTGTAGCTACAGCTTCCTCGAGAGTTTTTGCATCGGCTCCCACATACACGGCGCTGAGCCGAATTTCCGGCGGAGCGATATTCGGAAACTGGGCAATCGGCAAACCTACGATCGTGACGACACCCACGATCACCATCAGCACCGCAATCACCAGTGCGACAATGGGACGATTGATGAAGAACTTCGACATGATTACTGCCCTTCCTGAGCTGGATTTACGGTTTGCGCTGCAACGAGGTTTGCGGGTTTCACATCGACAAGGCTTCCTTCGCGGACTTTGTCTTGGCCCTGCACCACTACTTGCTCTCCAGGATTAAGTCCCTCTTCGATGACCCACATCTGTCCGATCTTTTCGCCGGCCTTCACCGCGCGGATTTTGATCTTGTTATCAATGCCCACAAGCGCGATCTGGTAGCCTCCCTGCAGCTGTGCCACCGCGGACTGTGGAACCAGCAAGGCGTCCTTCTTCGTACTGGTCTGGATCCGCACACGCCCATACTGTCCGGGACGTAGAATGTTCCCGGGATTCGGGAACGCCGCGACTAAGCGAATCGTGCCTGTGTTGGTGTCCACCTGCCTGTCGGTCAGCAATACCCTGCCCTTATGCGGATAGACTGTACCGTCGCTCAAGATGAGTTCCGTCGAGCTCTCGAATAAGTCCATGGGCTCTCCGTTGGAACTCATGTGCTTCGCTTGCATGTACTGTTGCTCGCTCACCGGGAAGTAAACCTTGATGGGATCCACCTGCGAAACTGAAGTGAGCTGGGAGTTGGGACCTACCAAATTTCCGATCTGGACTTGGGCGATTCCGGCTACTCCATCCACCAGGGACGTGACCTTGGTCCATCCAAGATCAAGTTGCGCCCGTTCGACCATTGCCTTACCCGATTCCACCGCGGCCGCGGCGGCGCGCTTGGCTTGGATTTCGGTGTCCAACTTCTCCTTGGCAACGGCCTTCTGCTCCACTAGCGGCGTGTCACGGTCAACATCCAGTGTGCTCTTAGCCAGCATCGCTTCCGCCTGAGCGAGGTCCCCTTTCGCACGATCGAGAGTCGCCTGGAAAGGCCTGGGATCAATCTCGAATAGAACCTGACCTTTTCGGACGAATGAACCCTCTTTGTAGTTTTGGCTGATGATGTAGCCCGAAACCTGAGGCCGAATGTCTGCATTGACGTAGCCATCGAGTGTCGCCACCCATTCGTTGTGTAGAGGGACGTCCTGCTGAACCGGCATGGTGACCAACACTTCCGGTTTCGGCAGTTCCACGGCTGCATGGCTTCTGCCGCACGCTAAGAGGCTCAAACTGATACCGATGGAGGCCACGACAATCGCTGTAAATTGCGGCCATCTGCTGAGCCAGGACTTCGGAAACTGCTGCCCGATGCAGAACGGTGAAGCGCCACTAAAGAATCTCTGAACAGACCTGTGAATCTCGCTGAACATCAACATGCAATTTGCTCCTCTTATAACTGCTCGTCCGACACGACTCGGCGGCGGATCGTTCCCATCATTTTTTCTGCCAGCAACATTGAGCTACATGGCGTTGAAACCAACTTTGCTTCGCTCGCCCTAAGGCAATTGCAGGTTCTTTACCAACCTTCGGGTTTCGTAAGTTCTTGAAACAGGAACGCAATATCCCTGGCGTGCTCCAGCCTGCCCATATCCGGGCGACCGCGCTGCTCTCATGTGGTCATTGCCTGCTGGCTGACTTCAATCGGCTCCGACGCGTCGCGGACGCCTTGTCCGGCCTACTCGCGATCCTGAAAGTGACCAGGAGTATCGACTCAAGACTCACAGCGGGTCCTTCCCGTCGGCTGTGGCAAAAGTCGCTCGAGGGGAATCTCAACGGCGTACAAAATTGAGAGGGGAGGAGGAAGGGAATCGCGACCCGCTACGGCTGCGGATACTAAATGGGGTCATTTGAGTTGAAGCAACCGCGCCCAACCCTGCGCTGAAACCGAGTGGGGACTTCTCCCGACCTTATTTCT
>Ga0335069_10008895_pt1 | contig 14325 bp, 14 predicted proteins | sample Lox_Sample_11_FD_206714 | JGI IMG/M metagenome (GOLD analysis project Ga0335069, IMG submission 206714) | Soil microbial communities from Loxahatchee National Wildlife Refuge, Florida, United States - Lox_Sample_1.1 | ecosystem: Environmental > Terrestrial > Soil > Wetlands | place: USA... | reverse complement strand
CGGTGGATCGCCGCGCGAACCTGAGCAGTATCGAAGCCAGCCGCAACCGTTTGCGGGTGAGCGTCGAGGTGGCGCACCGGTAGCTATAATCGACGAAAACGGAGCTCTAAACCTCAAGGCGCTCAAGGGTGCCAAGATCACGGAACTCGCCAATATCGCGCGCGACTTCAATATCGAAGGCGCGACGAACATGCGCAAGCAGGATATGACCCTTGCTATCCTGCAGGCCCAGGCTCAGCGCAATGCGTCGATTTTCGGCGAAGGTGTGCTCGAAATTCTGCCCGATGGCTTCGGTTTCCTGCGCGCCCCGGACTACAACTATCTGCCTGGTCCTGACGACATCTATATCTCACCCAGCCAGATTCGTAAGTTCGGTCTGCGCACGGGCGATATCGTTTCGGGTCTGATTCGCCCGCCTAAAGAGGGTGAACGCTACTTTGCGCTTCTCAAGGTTGAATCGATTAACTATGAGTCGCCCGAAAAGGCCCGCGACAAGATTCTCTTCGATAACCTGACGCCCCTCTATCCTGAGGAGCGGCTCAAGCTCGAGTACGATCACGAGGACTACACCACTCGGATTATCGACCTCGTCGCCCCGATCGGTAAAGGGCAGCGCGGTCTGATCGTCGCAGCACCGTTTACCGGCAAGACGATGATGATGCAGGCGATCGCCAAGGCTATCGCCCGGAACCATCCTGAGGTCGTCCTTATCGTGCTGCTGGTCGATGAGCGGCCCGAAGAAGTCACCGACATGCTGCGCTCGGTACAGGGTGAGGTCGTCAGCTCCACTTTCGACGAACCCCCGACCCGCCACGTGCAAGTAGCCGAGATGGTCATCGAAAAGGCGCGGCGCCTCGTTGAGCATGGCCGCGACGTGGTGATTCTGCTCGATTCGATTACCCGTCTGGCGCGCGCTTACAACACCGTCGTTCCGCCTTCGGGCAAGATTCTTTCGGGTGGGGTTGATTCGAATGCGCTCCACAAGCCAAAGAAGTTCTTCGGTGCGGCCCGGAACACCGAAGATGGCGGCAGCCTGACGATTATCGCGACAGCGCTGGTCGATACCGGAAGCCGCATGGATGAGGTAATCTTTGAAGAGTTCAAAGGCACTGGTAACCAACAGATCGCGCTAGACCGGCGGCTGCTCGAAAAGCGCATCTTCCCGACGATCGATATTCAGCGGTCCTCAACCCGTAAGGAAGAGTTGCTGTTGCCGCGCAGCACCCTGAATCGCATCTGGATTTTGCGCAAGCTGTTGTCGCAGCTTAACGCAGTCGAGGCGATGGAATTCCTGCTCGATAAGATGCAGGGAACCAAGACGAACGAAGAGTTCCTTGAGTCGATGAACGCGTAGAGTGGCCGTTTGCACCAATCTACGGTGTTTGAAACGCAGCAGTATTTGAGCTATTAGGGCTGGTTCGGTAACGATTTACTGATCGAGTAGCGGTTTAAAGGATCGATAGCATCCCGCAAGAGCGGTTAGAGAGGTTTTGAGAGCGCTTATGACGGAAATCAGCATGAAGCAGCTGTTGGAGGCCGGGGTTCATTTCGGCCATCAGACGAGCCGCTGGAATCCCAAGATGAAGCCTTACATCTTCGGCGCTCGCAACGGGATTTACATCATCGACTTGCAGCAGACGGTTAAGATGTTCCGCGACGTCTATGACTTCGTGCGGGATCTTGCTGCCGATGGCGGCACGCTGTTGATGGTCGGCACCAAGAAGCAGGCTCAGGATATCGTGCGCGAAGAGGCTGAGCGCTGCGGTATGTACTACGTGAACAACCGTTGGCTCGGAGGGATGCTGACCAACTTCCAGACGATCCGCGCTTCGATCGAAAAGCTGAAAAAGCTCGAAGAGGTGATGGCGGATCCCGAGATGATCCAGGCGCTCACGAAGAAAGAGATGAGCGATAATGCCAAGGACCATGGGAAGCTCATGGAAAACCTAGGCGGGATCAAGAATATGCGCAAGCTTCCCGATGCGCTGTGGGTTATCGATACGAAGAAAGAGGAGATCGCGGTGGCTGAGGCGAATCGCCTTGGTATTCCGGTTATCGCCGTCGTCGACACCAACTGCGATCCTGACCTGATCTCGTATCGGATTCCGGGCAATGACGACGCTATCCGCGCGATCAAGCTGTTCACCGCTGCTGTGGCCGATGCGATACTTGAAGGCAAGCAGATTGCGGAAGAGCGCTCCAAGGGGCGTGACGATATCTCGGCGGCCGACATGGGTGCGGCACCGGAAGCACCTGGCGCACAAGCCTGAACTTTCGATAACCTTCCACAGCAAAGCAGAACTATAAACGCGCCGCTCACTGCGAGCGGCGCGAAATTTAATCAGGACGACCAATGGCGGACTTAAGCGCAAACCTTGTTAAAGACCTACGGGAGAAGACCGGCGCCGGTGTGATGGATTGCAAGAAGGCGCTGGCCGAGAGCAACGGTGACCTTGAGAAGGCTGCCGTGTGGCTGCGCGAAAAAGGCATCGCCGCAGCGGCCAAGCGCGCCGGACGCGTTGCCTCCGAAGGATCGGTTGGCGCGTACATCCATGCGGGCGGTAAGCTCGGCGTGCTGGTCGAAATCAACTGCGAGAGCGATTTCGTAGCCAAGACCCCCGAGTTCCAATCGTTGGTGAAAGAGATCGGGATGCAGATTGCGGCTCAGAATCCGCGCTGCGTCCGTCGCGAGGAGCTGGACCCAGCCGTCATCGAGCAGGAGCGCCAGATCTACGCTTCACAATCGGCGGACAAACCCGCGCAGGTCATTAATAAGATCGTCGATGGCAAGCTCGAGAAGTTCTACAAAGATGTCGTGCTCAACGAGCAGGCTTGGGTCCGCGACCCGAATCGCACGATCAACGATCTGGTGGGTGAGTACGTCGGCAAGCTGGGCGAGAAGATCGAAATTCGCCGCTTCGTCCGCTTTCAGTTGGGCGAAAATCGCGAAACGCCGGCCGCGTCCTAAGCGACTGGATCAGCCGCGACTGAGACTGGTGTCCGCGCGACGAAACGCGGAAGATTGCGGCAGGCCTCAAACCAACGGATACGGTGATGGCGGCTGAAGGTAGTCCTCGATATCGCAGAGTGCTGCTGAAATTGTCGGGAGAAGCTCTCGCACCCGATAGGGGCGCGGGAATCAATCTCGACGAAGTCAGCCGAATAGCCCTCGAAATCAAAGAAATCGCTCACTTGGGTATCCAGCTCATGATGGTGATCGGAGCTGGGAATATACTGCGTGGGAGTGAGTACGAAGCACGCGGGATGGATCGGTCGACGGCCGACCAGATGGGTATGCTGGCCACCGTTATCAATGCGCTCGCTCTGCAAAACGCGCTCGAACAGTGCGGCGTCGATACGCGGGTGCTTTCCGGTGTTGCGATTCAGGCGGTGTGCGAGCCATATATCCGGCGACGCGCCGTGCGTCATCTGGAGAAAGGCCGCGCTGTCATCTTTGCCGGCGGCACTGGTAATCCCTTTTTCACTACCGATACGGCAGCGAGTCTTCGTGCTCTGGAGATGGGGGCCGAAGTTCTCCTCAAGGCGAGCCATTCTATCGATGGCGTATACGATCGCGATCCGATGCGCGACCCGAATGCTGTGCGTTTCGATCGTTTGAGCTACGTCGAGGTGCAGCAGCGCGATCTGAAGGTGATGGATTCGACGGCTATCTCGATGTGCAAGGACAACGGGATGCCGATTATCGTCTTTAATTTGAGTCAGCCGGGGAATATAAAAAGAGCCATAATGGGCGAGCCGATCGGAACCTGGGTCGGACCCGAGGTTGCGGAGAGCGCGGCAAAGGCGACGGTCTGACCGAGGGCGATTACGAGCGTCGCGATGGGCGGTAACTGGTCATGAGTGCAGAGGTGGTCGAACTTGCGCGTACCGAAATGGACGCCACGGTAGCAGCATTCCGGCATGAGTTGAGCCGGGTTCGTACCGGTCGAGCTTCGACCGCGTTGCTCGAAAATCTCTACGTTAATTACTACGGCACCAAGACGCCGCTGCGACAGCTGGCCGGATTGGCGGCGCCGGAAGCGCGACTGCTGGTCATTACCCCGTATGACAAGGGCGCAATGGCCGAAATCGAAAAGGCTATCCAGACGTCGGACCTCGGCCTGAACCCGATGAACGACGGCAAGGTTATCCGTATCCCGATTCCCGAGCTGAACGAGGAGCGCCGCAAGGAACTGGTTCGGCATATCCGCAAGACCGCTGAAGATTTTCGCGTCGGAGTGCGGAACCATCGCCGGGACGCCAATGAGATGCTGAAAGACCTTAACAAGGAAAAGCAGATCACCGACGATGAACTGCGTGCGTCGGAGGCGAAAGTGCAGCAGCTTACGACCGACCACGTCGAAAAGATCGACAAGATGCTTGCCGCCAAAGAAGCTGAGATAATGGAAGTCTGAAGCGACCATCTCGGAGCGGACGGCAGTAATCTTTCAAGCGCAGTGGCATCGACGTTACCCCTTCAAGAATTTCCCGAACTCTCGCTCGATATGGCGCGGATACCGCGCCACGTTGCGATCGTGATGGATGGCAACGGACGTTGGGCCACCCGACGCGGACTCAATCGCCATGAAGGCCATCGCCGTGGGAAAGATTCGGTGCGCGCGGTGGTCGAAGCCTCGCTCGAGATCGGAATCCCGTATCTGACCCTCTTCGTCTTCTCGAACGAAAATTGGCAGCGACCTACGACCGAAGTCCGCTTCCTGATGCAGCTGTTCCATCGGTTTCTGATCACCGAGGGCAAACGGCTGATGAAGCGCGGCATTCGGATCATCACCGTCGGCGACCGCAGCCGCTTGCCGGAACGGGTTCAGGACGCGCTTGCGCAGCTGGTCGAACAGACCAAGGACAACACCGCGATGACGGTGATCCTGGCGCTCTCGTACGGCGGCCGGCAGGATATCGTTGCGGCCGCGCGCCGTATCGCGGAGGCTGCGGCGGCTGGTACGTTGCGTCCCGACCAGGTTGATGAAGCGTTGATCGAACGCGAGTTGATGACCGCAGGCGTGCCCGATCCCGATCTGTTGATCCGGACGTCCGGCGAACTGCGTATCTCAAATTTCTTCCTCTATCAGCTGGCCTATACTGAACTCTATTTCACCGAAACCTTGTGGCCCGAGTTTCGGGAGCGCGATCTGCTAAAAGCGATCGCGGCCTACCAATCTCGCGAGCGCCGTTTCGGAACGGTCGACAGCGCCCTTAACGGCCTGCGTGCTGCAAACCAGGCTTAAAACCGCTGCCATCCTGCTACCGGCGGTCCTCGCGATCATCCTGTTCGCGCCCGCCACTGCCTTCACCGCGTTCATTGCCATCGTTACCCTTTGGGGTCTCTACGAGACCGCCGAGATGGTCGATTCTGCCGAGCGTCCTTGGATCTGGATCGCGCTGCTGGGCATCTGGTCGGTCAGGCGACTTGCTATCAGCGGCGCGGTTTGGTGGCCGTGGTTGGCGATCGTCGCGGGCTCAGCCTCCTATGAGTTATTCAGCGTGGGCCGGGAGGGAGCTGAAGAAGGCCGCTTTGTCGGCTGGTCGCTAACCTATCCGTTTTGGGTTGCGGTGCTATTTCCGTACTTCGCGCTGCTGCGAAATGGTCAAAATGGGATCGCTGCCCTGATTCTCGTGCTGTTATTGGTAGTAGCGAGCGATAGCGGTGCCTATTTCACCGGACGATCGCTCGGACGGATCAAGTTGCTGCCTAAAGTGAGTCCAAACAAAACCGTCGAAGGTGCTATAGGCGGTTTGCTCGCGACAGTGCTTGGTGGCTTGTTACTCCGTAATTGGCTGGTTCCTGAATTGTCGGCGGGGCAGATCGTGGTTTTGGGTATCGCAACGGCGACCCTCGCGCAGGTTGGCGATCTCGTTAACTCCGCTTTCAAACGTATCGCACGGGTGAAGGATTCCGGCTGGATCTTCCCCGGCCATGGCGGCCTGCTGGACCGCACATGCAGCCTAGTCTTTCCCGTTACGTTTGCCTATTATTACCTACGGCTAGTGAAGGTTTGAGCTGCCTGCATAATGATCACATCTATCGTCGCCGCTGTCGTAATTTTTTCGATCCTCATAGTCATTCACGAAGCCGGTCACTTTGCTGTAGCAAAGCGGATGGGCGTGCGGGTGTTGCGTTTCTCGTTGGGCTATCCGCCGCGCGTATGGGGTTTCCGACACGGCGAGACGGATTACGCGATCGGCGCTACTCCGCTTGGTGGCTACGTCAGGATGCTAGGAGATGAGGTCTCGGCCGAGCCGAGCACCGAAACACTCCAGGGATACCTCGAAGAACTTCGTCTCGACGTGCTCGATGCGATCCAACGTTCTGGATGGTCGGCACGGATCGGCGAGACTGGTGACGCGGCGCTAAAGAAGTTCGCCGATCAGCCGGAAGCGGAGTTCGCGAAGCAGCTCGGCCGCCCGATCAAGAGCGATGAGCTAGTGCTGCTACGCGAGATCGCCCGGACGAGCGGCGTCAAAGTAGCAATCGAATGGCTGGCGGAAAATCGTCCGGCGGCGCTGCTCGAAGAGTACAATCAGCGCGCCTTTCCCACTCAGCCTCTACGCAGCCGCTTCGCGATCGTCTTGGCTGGGCCTGCCGCTAATATTCTCTTCGCCCCGATCCTGATGACGTTGCTCTATATGGTCGGTGTGCCAGAGGTGCTGCCCATCCTGCGCCCTGTCGATAAGACTACGCCAGCGTACGTGGCGGGGCTTCGCGAGGGCGATCGGGTTCTGGCGATCGATGGAACACCCGTAGACGCCTGGGAAGATTTTGCGCAGGCGGTTAAGAGTAGCGATGGCAAGGAGTTGAACTTCTCGGTCACGCGGCAGCAGGCCGGGGGCGTCACGCGCTTGAATATCGTGGTGAAGCCCAAAAAAGAGGTCACCGATACGGGTTATGGGGACAAGGCTCCAAATTGGATAATTGGGGTAAGGCCCGGCCCTGGTGCGGAGATCACGAAACGTTACGGACCAGTTGCCGCCGTAGCCCACGGCGTTAGCGGGACCGTCCGGATGGCCGCGATGCTGGGAGTGGGCATCGCCAAGATAATCCAAGGCGCCACTCCAGTCCGTCAGGCGCTCGGCGGACCGATCATGATCGCGCAAATGGCCGGCCGCGAGGTGCATCAAGGCTTCGCCGACGTTGTGATGTTCATGGTGTCGATCAGCCTGGAATTGGGTATCATCAATCTGCTGCCGGTTCCGCTGCTTGACGGCGGACATCTGCTGTTTTTCATTATCGAAGGAATCAAGGGCGAACCGCTCAAACTGCGCCATCGCGAAATCGCGATGCAGGTGGGGCTGTTCTTGCTTGTGATCCTGATGGCGTTTGTAATTCTCAATGACCTGTCTCGCCTTATCGGCTGAAAGTCTTAAGCAGACCGCTGCGACGGTCGGACCCGTGCTCGGAATCGAAACGGGTGGCTCGATAGTAAGCCTGGGTGTAGTCAACCAGGGTCAGATAGCGGCAAGCTTCTCGCGCACGCTCGCTTCCCATTGCAGCGGACTGCCGGTCGCAATCGATGAGTGTCTCGAGGGGGCCGGATTCACCCTTCGGGATCTCACCGCAATCGCAGTTGGGATCGGACCTGGATCGTTCACGGGCCTGCGGGTAGGTCTCAGCTACGGCAAAGGGCTCGCGCGAGCACTGGGAATCCCGATCACCGGAGTTTCCTCGCTGGACGCTATTGTGATGGCTGCCCGAATCGAGCCTCGCGAGGGTACCGTATGCCCGGTAATCGATGCACGGCGGGGCGAGGTCTACGCGGCGCTTTACCGCTTCTCTGGCGATGCGCTAGAAAAAAAGGTGAATGAGTTCGCGGCCTCGGCCGCCGAACTTGCCGGGATGATTGATGGGGACGTGGTCTTCACTGGTGATCCTATACAGGAGGAGGTGCAGCGACTGGCGGCTGCGCGCGGATGCCGCGCGGTTGCGATAGGTGCCGCGGAAATGTATCTCAGGGGGGGCGCTGTTGCAGGAATCGGCGCGGCAAGAATCGCGACGGGACTGGTAGCGAATACTGCAACACTGGAACCGCTCTACGTTCGTCCATCGGGAGCGGTTCGAGCAGATTAGAGACTAGGAGAGGGACAATGGAACGTCACGAAGAAGAATTGATCCAGCGCTATGCCAACGACGACCACGAGCTGCGGTCACTCTACGAAGAGCATCAGGCCCTCAAGCATAAACTCGATTCCTACCGGAACAAGCATTTCCTCACGGCAGAAGAAGAAGTCGAAATGAAAACGATCCAGAAGCAGAAACTTGTGCAGAAGGATCGTATAATGGCGATTCTCGAACGCCATCAGCATAATCACGCGCATTAAGTTGCGTTAGCTATTTTTTTCAACAGCCGTAGCGCACTATCGGCGACGGCCAATGGCCAAGCGTCAGGAATGCCAAGTCATACCATTTCAGTCCAGGTTGAGAACGAATTCGGAGTGCTGTCCCGGGTGGCCGGCCTCTTTTCAAGTCGCGGCTTCAATATCGAGTCGCTGACAGTTAACGAGGACCCACTCGACCCCACACTCTCGCGGATAGTGCTGGTCAGCTCGGGCGACGATCAGGTGCTTGAGCAGATCAACAAACAGCTCAATAAGCTGGTTACGGTCATCAAGGTAATCGACTTCAAAGAAGTCGAGACGATCGACCGCGAGCTGATGCTCGTTAAGGTCGCCGTCGATGATCGCTCGCGCTCGGAACTGGATTCCATTGTGCAGGCCTTCCGCGCGCACGTAGTTGATATCGGACCGAAGTCGCAGACTATCGAAGTTACAGGCGATTCCACCAAGATCAAGGCCTTTATCGCGTTGGTCCGGCCGCTTGGGATAAAAGAGATTGTTCGCACCGGGAAGATCGCGATGGCGCGGTCGGTGCAATTACACGAAGCTTACAATCATCGCGCTTCACGCGAAGCGGTCTAAGGGAGATACATAGATGAAGGTTTTTTACGATCGTGATGCCGATCTGAGCGCGCTCCGCTCCCATAAGATCGCGATTATCGGGTTCGGCAGCCAGGGTCATGCGCATGCGTTAAACCTGCGCGACAGCGGTATGGATGTTCGCGTGGGACTCCGCAAGGATAGCCCTTCGGTCGCCAAGGCCGAGAAGCAGGGGCTCCGCGTGGTCGATACCGCCGAAGCGGCGCGCGAGGCGGATATCATCATGATGCTGACGCCGGACGAGATGGCGTCGGATATCTTCAAGGCCGAAATCGAGCCCCATCTGACGAAGGGCAAATATCTGGCCTTCGGCCACGGCTTCAATATCCATTTCAAGTTTATCCAGCCCTCGCCCGCTGTGAACGTCTTCATGATTGCGCCGAAGGGCCCCGGCCATCTGGTGCGTTCGGAGTTCGTAAAGGGCCGCGGGGTACCATGCCTGCTCGCGGTACAGCAGGATCCGTCGGGCGATACGCACAAGGTTGGTCTCGCCTACGGATGCGCGATCGGCGGTGGCCGCGCGGCGATTATCGAAACCTCCTTCCGCGAAGAGACCGAGACCGACCTGTTCGGCGAGCAATCGGTGCTTTGCGGCGGTCTTACCGAACTGATCCGCGCGGGTTACGAGACGCTCGTCGACGCCGGTTACGCACCGGAGATGGCCTACTTCGAGTGTCTGCACGAAGTGAAGCTGATCGTTGATCTGATCTACGAAGGCGGCATCTCGAACATGCGCTACTCGATCAGCAACACGGCCGAGTATGGCGACATGACTCGCGGCAAGCGGATTATCGGCGAGACGACGCGCAAGGCGATGAAAGAGATTCTCGGCGAAATCCAGTCGGGCAAGTTTGCCAACGAATGGATCGGCGAGTACCGCGAGGGTCTTAAGAACTTCAAGCGGATGCGCGCCGAGGGCGAGCAGCATCCGGTGGAAGAAGTTGGCCGCAAGCTGCGTTCCTTCATGCCGTGGCTCGGCAGCGACCGCCTAGTCGATCGCGCGCGCAATTAGTGGCCATTGATCTATGGCCCCGCCTGAGCGGGTTGCGAGAGAGATCTTACCGGCGATGACAGACCGTCTAGCTGCGCTTTTACATATCGCACCCGAAGGCGCAGTCATGTCTTTCGGGATCGCCTTGGTGGCCTTGGTGGTGCTGGGACTCGGCCCACTATGGCTTGGCCTGCCGCTCCTGATACTGGCCCTCGCGGTCGCGAGCTTTTTTCGCGATCCGGAACGGCATGCCTCGGCGCCGGCTGACGCGGTTATCTCGGCGGCCGACGGCAAGGTTTGCGACATTAGCGAGGCTCCGATTCCCGTTGCGTGCGGGCAGCTTTCGCGGCGGGTCGCCGTCTTCATGTCCCCGGCCAACGTGCACGTGAATCGGGCTCCGGTTAGCGGCAAGGTGATACGCGTCGAACATACTCCCGGGGAGTTTCGCGCGGCCTATCGCGACGATGCGAGTGAGCATAACGAGCACAACGTTATTGTTCTGCAGGACAAACGCGGCCGGCGACATGCTATCGTGCAGATAGCGGGCTACCTCGCTCGGAGGATTGTCTGTCGCGTGAATCCGGGGGATCATGTTGATCGAGGTGCGCGCGTCGGCCTGATTATGTTTGGCAGCCGGGTCGACCATTTTTTCCCCCTCGATTACCGGGTCAAAGTCGTGGTTGGTGACCGGGTGCGGGCGGGCGAGAGCGTGCTCGCGGAGATCACGGCCAATGGAAACTGAAAGGTCCATGCAGGAAGCGGATAGCGTCGCGCGCTTGCGGCTGATTTCGGGCCGCATGATGGAGCGACCGCAACTCGTTACGCCGATCCGACGCGGTATCTTTGTTATCCCTGCGACTATCACCTCGCTCGGCCTGTTGGCGGGCTTCTATTCGATCATCTCCTCACTCGAGAAGCACTTCGAGTTTGCCGCGGTACTGATCACGATTTCCTTTATCTGCGACGGCCTCGACGGGCGCGTCGCGCGTCTTTCGCGTTCATCGAGCCAGTTTGGTGTCGAACTCGACAGCCTGTCCGACGTGGTGGCATTCGGAACTGCACCCGCGGTGCTGCTGTATTCGTGGGCGCTGCGACCGCTCGGATCGGTTGCGGTAATGATCAGCGGACTCTTCGTTGTGGCGGCGGCATTGCGGCTGGCGCGCTTCAATGTTCAGACCGGCAGCGTCGATAAGAGCAAATTTGTCGGACTGCCGGTGCCGGGTGCCGCGGCGATGGTCGCCGGCGTTGTGCTGGCTTACAGCTATTTCGAATTGAGCTCACCACGCACCCTTTGCGCCGCGATGGCGCCAATTACGCTTGCGTTGGCCGCCCTGATGGTCTCGACGGTGCCCTATCCGAGTTTCAAGGGCGTTGATTTGCGGCATACGGCGCCGCTGGAACTGCTCGCCGTGGTGGTGATCGTGGCCGCGATGCTGATCGCGATGCCGCAATTCACGACTTTCCTGCTGGCGACGGCCTATGTGCTTTCCGGACCGTACAAGTATCTGCGCGGCGAACGTATCGAACTGGCGAAGGATTCGGTCGCCGGCGCGCAAACGACGACGGGAGTTGCCTCCTAACGGTCCTTGACTGCTAGCGATTGGCGCGATTAGATTAACGAACAATGTCTTCCAACCTGCTCCTCGGACTGCTGCTTAGCCTGGCCCTTACGGGGGCCCACGCCACGGGCGTCGAGGTGCAGGCCTGAGATAGGCTTGAAACTGTAAAACGAACGCCCCAGGCGCAGGGCCGAACAAGCCGCCTGGGGCGTTTTCTTTTGTGACGATCCTCGCGGCCTAATTCGGCTCAAGTCCGATGGCTGTTCGGATGGAGAAACATGATGGCTAGTACAGACTCGTTTGCGACGATTGACCCCAGCAGGGTTCGGATCTTCGACACCACACTGCGCGACGGCGAGCAATCGCCCGGATGCACGATGAACGTGGAGGAGAAGATCGCGATCGCGCAGCAACTCGAACGGCTCAACGTCGATATTATCGAGGCGGGGTTCGCTGCGTCGTCACCGGGCGATTTCGAGTCGGTGAGCCGGATTGCTCAGGCGCTGACGAATCCGACGGTTCTGAGCCTCTCGCGAACGCGCGAAGAAGATGTCGATGCGGCGTTGCGCGCGGTGGAAAAGGCCAAGCGGCCGGGAATCCATATCTTTATCGCGACCTCCGATATCCACATGAAGTACAAGCTCAACATGACGCGCGAGGATGTGCTCAGCGCGGCAACGTGGGCCGTGACGCGCGCGAAGAAGCATCTCGACTATATCGAGTTCTCGTGCGAAGACGCCTCGCGCAGCGACTGGGACTTCATGGCCAAGATCTGCACCGAGGTAATTCGAGCCGGTGCCCGAATTATCAATCTGCCCGATACGACCGGTCACGCGATTCCGACCGAGTACGGCGAGATGTTCGATTACATGCGCACCCATGTCGAGGGTGCGGACAAGGTTATCTGGAGTGCCCACTGCCATAACGATTTGGGCTTGGCCGTCGCGAACTCGCTCTCTGCGATTCGTCACGGTGTCCGCCAAATCGAGTGCACGATCAACGGTATCGGCGAGCGCGCTGGGAACACCTCGATGGAAGAGGTCGTGATGGCGCTGAAGACGCGCAGCGACCTGATGGGCGTCGACTGCGGCGTGGTGACCCAGCAGATTTATCCGACCTCGCGACTGCTCTCGCAGATAATCGGGCAGCCGGTGCCGCCGAACAAACCGATCGTCGGTGACAACGCCTTCGCGCACGAAGCCGGCATTCACCAGGACGGCGTGCTCAAGAACAAGCTGACCTACGAAATCATGAAGCCCGAGGATATTGGGATTCCATCGAACAAGCTGGTGCTCGGCAAACATTCCGGCCGCCACGCTTTCACGAATCGGCTGAAAGAGCTGGGCGTCGATCCCGCGACGATCGACGTGCAGCGGGCCTTCGCCGCCTTCAAGGCTCTGTGCGATAAAAAGAAAATCGTCTATGACGACGATATTCTCGCGCTCGCCAATGAAGAGCGTCGCACCGCCGATACTTATGAGCTGATCGATCTGAAAGTCACGTCGTCCAGTAAAAGCGAACCCCATGCGGAGGTTACGCTCCGGGTGGCCGGTGCGGAGAAGAGTGCCGAAGCGAACGGCGACGGGATGGTCGATGCGTGCTACAAGGCCATCTACCAGATTGCTGGAATCACCCCGACGCTCGAACGCTACGCGGTGAAGGCGATCACGGGTGGAACCGACGCGCTGGGCGAAGTTTCGTGCATGGTGCGTGAGGACGGAATGACGGTTGCCGGCCAGGGCGCTCATAGCGATATCGTGATGGCGAGCGCATTGGCGCTGGTGAACGCGCTGAATCGCCTGCAGGCACGGAATCGCGCGACCGCTGCCGTCGTCGAAGGGCACTAAAGGCTAAGGCTTGCCGCTATCGCTTACATCGGCTAAGTGCTAAGCCATTGTTTATCAATTGAGGTTATCGCGACTCTGCTCGATGAAAGGCCGCCTGCTGGTGCGATGACACCGGCGCTCAACGCTCGTAAATGGCTTACAAGATATTAGTTCTCAGGGGTGACGGTATTGGTCCCGAGGTTGTCGGCGAAGCACTGCAGGTGCTCAAGCTGGCGACCCGCGATGCGGCAGTTGATATGGAATTCAAGGACGCGCCGCTCGGTGGCCACGCGATCGATACGTTCGGCACGTCGCTGCCGGATCAGACGCTGCAACTGGCAAAAGAATGCGACGCGATCCTGATGGGTGCAGTCGGCGGACCCAAGTGGGATAATCCGCAAGCGGCGGATCGTCCTGAGCGTGGCCTGCTGGCTTTACGCAAAGAGCTCGGACTCTTCGCGAATGTTCGCCCCGTCAAAACGGTCAAAGAGCTGATCAGCGCGTCGCCGCTGCGGCCCGAGATAATCAATGGTGTTGATCTCGTCGTGATTCGCGAACTCACCGGCGGAATCTATTACGGCAAGCCGAGCGAACGGCGCGCCGGAGAGTCCGGTCGCGAAGCGGTTGATACCTGCTTCTACACCGAAGGCGAAGTCGCGCGCGTGATGCGCTACGGTTTCGAGCTGGCGCGGAATCGCCGCAAGAAGCTGACTTCGGTTGATAAGGCCAACGTGATGTCATCGTCACGGCTGTGGCGTGAAGTCGCGACCGAGCTCAGTGCCGAGTTCAAGGACGTGGCCTTCGAGAACCAGCTCGTCGATTCGATGGCGATGCATCTGATTCGGCGCCCCAAGGACTTCGACGTGATCGTCGCCGAAAATATGTTCGGCGACATCCTGACCGACGAAGCCTCGGTGCTCGCGGGTTCGATGGGCTTGCTGCCCTCGGCCTCGCTCGGTGAAGATCTCAACTCGGCGGGTTTCCGGGTCGGACTCTATGA
>Ga0335069_10008894_pt1 | contig 14326 bp, 25 predicted proteins | sample Lox_Sample_11_FD_206714 | JGI IMG/M metagenome (GOLD analysis project Ga0335069, IMG submission 206714) | Soil microbial communities from Loxahatchee National Wildlife Refuge, Florida, United States - Lox_Sample_1.1 | ecosystem: Environmental > Terrestrial > Soil > Wetlands | place: USA... | reverse complement strand
CTTGGAAATAACATCACTCATATGTTTAATTTAGTTTCAAATGAAGAACGTGAACATATTGCCTCACTGATGAAGTTAAATGTCGACTCTCATATGGGATATATGGGTCGTTTTATTGAAGCAGAAAACTCCAGCGAAATGATGAGCAAGATATCTCTATTCTATTATAAAAAAATAGGGATTGACGCTTATGATAAAGGAAATCGAATCAGTACCATGCATGTAATGGCAAAAGGTATTGCTGAAGCATCAGATAAAAAGTTTCATGAATTATCAGAAGATACTCGTAATCAGTTATTAAAATACGGTTTTGATGAAAATATGTGGGATGGATTACGACGCAAGAATGAAAAAGGTTTATTCACAACTGATAACGTGATGAATTTAACCGATGATGAATTAAAAGATATGTGGAATGGATCGGATAAAAATGTTCCTCTTTATCAATATCGAAATGATCTCTATCGAAAAGTTCATTCCATGTTTGCTGTAGGTTGTGAAAATGCTGTATTAACTCCAGGTGCTTTTATGCGTGCCATGATGTATCGAGGTACAAAACCTGGTGAATGGGGAGGGGAGTTACTGCGTTCATTTATGCAATTTAAAGGGTTTGTATTGTCCTATATGGATCGTGTTTTATATCATGGCTGGAAGGATATGAGTGGACCCAGTGCAAAGTTGATATGGGCAACTCAGATGTTTGCAGCGACTTTACCATTATCTTATCTATCCAGTTTAATGACGCATGCAATGCAAGGTCAGAGTATGCCAGATCCGACTCAAATGAATCCTGCACAATTTGCACAATTTGCCGCTGAAATGATTCAGCCAAATGTTTGGATGTTAATGGGCATAGCAGATCCTCATAACCAAAATCCTAATTTAATATCGAGTTTATTTTTTAATTCACCGATTTTAAAAATGGCTAGTAATGCCGCTGGCGTACCACTTGCCCTTATGGAAATGAACCCAGAAAAAGCAAAAAAGGCTTTATTTCACACAGCTTCTGGAATTGCTCCATTGAATACAACCCCATTTGTATCACCTTATATAAGGCAAATACTCGGAGAAAAACCCCATTTAGAACCTGGGCAACAACAATACTTTGGACAGTGAGGTAACTATGTCGAATCTTCCACAACAATTAACGATTAATCAATACGGACCTGTTGATGGTGTACAAACTATTTTTAATTATACCTATTTAATTTTATTAGCAACAGACATTCAAGTTTATGTAACTCCTCCAGGTCAGCCTGCTGATCCTGCATCTGATATTAAAGTGCTCAATGTGGACTATACCGTTCAGAATGTCGGTACTTTAGATGGTGGTACCATTACTTTTACTGATGCACCACCGATTAGCTCTATTGTTACAATTTCTAGAAATATATTGGCTTCGATTGATACAGAATTTGTAAATGTTCAAACGATCAATGGACAGAATTTAGACAATGCTTTCTTACGTGAAATGATGGTGATTCAACAGGCTGTTACTGACTTACAACAACGAGTTCTTCGTTATGCGGTAGATAGTTATTTGCCTAATTTACCTGCTAATACAACATTGCCGGTATTAACAAATGTTCAAAATCAAATTTGGAAGAGTCAGGGCAGTGCAATTATAGCCACTGTATTAGAGGAAAATCCGGATGTTGGAACGCTTCGAACTGATCTAGCTAATAATACGATGGGTGGAGATGGCGCAAGTATAGTAGGGTATTATGATACTCATAAACCTGTTCCAACAACCGTTGCTGCATTTTTAAATTCGCTTGATACCACATTTATTTCTCGTCAGTTTTTTCAAGATACTGGAACAGTAAACGCAATAAAAATAACCATACCAAACTATACGGCATATACCACAGGTGATTATTTTAGAGTTCGAATAGCCAATACAAATACGATTGAAGCCCCTACATTCCAAGTTAATAGTTTGACTCCATTTGGATTTTATTCATTGTCTGCTGGGGATTTACAGGCAAACCAAATATATGAATTTATAATTCAACCAGATGGTGTAAATGTTATCAATCCTTCGGTACAGAAAGTATTTTATGGTGCGAGTGTTAAAAATTCTGCTTCTCAAGTTATTGCAGCAGGAACCAATGAAGATGTTAACTTAACAACTGCTGTTATCGATCCATTCTCTATTTTTGATGGAACGGCTCATACAATTACGGTATTAAACTCTGGTATCTATGATATTAACTTTTCAGTTCCAATTACAAGCGTTGGATTTGGGAGTGCAGCTGCATTTGTAGTGGTTAATATTAAGCATAATTCGGATGTAATTCCAGCTGGTAAATTAAAACTAACAAATAATGTTGATGTTGGTCCAATTATTAATGGAACAATAACTTTAAGTTTGGCAGCAAATGATGTGATAAAATTAAATGTTGATAACCAAATGGCTGATCCAATCGATATTTATGATAGTACATATATGGCTTATTTAACCGTATCTTTTAGAGGCGTTTAATTGAAAGAATTAAGAGCAGAGATTAATCAATTATCCAAGCAAATAAAAAATATTGTGGATAGTCAATATTCTATAGAAAGACAAAATGAATCAGGAATTTGTATAAAATTTGCAAATAATGAGGAAATTTTGATTCCTGGAATCAAATTCAGGGATTATCAGGTCGATATTGAGCGTAAGCTTTTTGTAGATGGTGTGAAACGAATATTCACTGTTTGGCCTCGAAGATCAGGTAAAGAGGTGATGAGTTGGAATATATTAGTAGAGGCTGCTTTACAAAAGACGGGCCTTTATTTAATGATTTATCCAACAAACGTTCGTGCTCGAAAAATTTTATGGGCTGGTGCCATAACTTTTCCTGATGGCACCAGCCTTCGTTTTCTTGATATGATCCCTGAGAAGCTTATTGAATCGATTAATAATCAAGAAATGTCTATAAAGCTCATTAATGGATCAATCATTAATATTTTGGGATCAGATAAAGCGATTGATAAACTTCGAGGAACAAATCCTCTGGGTGTAGTTCTCTCTGAGTGGGCATTTTCAGATCCGAGAGTGTGGTATACCTTAATGCCGATCTTTCGCCAGAACGATGGATGGGCTATTATTCAAACTACTTATAACGGTATGAATCACGCTTATCGTTATATGCAAGAAGTACGGGAAAATCCTATCTGGTATTGTCGGGTTGAAAGTGTAGAAACACTTCGAACTGAATCAGGTAATCGATATATCACGGATGCGATGATTGATGAAGATCGTAAATCCGGCATGCCAGAGTGGATGATTCAACAAGAATATTATTCTAAAGTAGAGCTCAATCAAGATACACTGTATTTCTCGGTTGAGTTAAACAATATCTATGAAACAAATCGTATTAAAGATAATCTTATTATTCCAGGAACAAATGCTTATGCCTTTTATGATATTGGCTGGAATGATAATACCGCAGTTATCATTGTACAAATTAATGAATATGGGAAATACAATATCATTCATTACTTTCAAAATAATAACAAAATATTCGAATATTATGTTACTGAGTGCCGGCGTTTTTGTAATAAGCATAATCTATTATTGCATTCTCATTACGTGCCTCATGATGGTCAAAAACATGAATTTGGATCTGGTAAAAATGTTGTCGATTTTGCGCATGAATTAGGTGAGAAATGCTATATTGTTCCTGCACCGAGCAGTAAGATCAATGCGATTCAATCCATGCGACAGATGCTTTATAAATGTAATTTTGAAAAAGAAAATACTCGAGTATTGATTGATTGCTTATCAAATTATACAAAAGAATTTGATGAGAAGAAGGGTGTCTATAAAAACAATGCGGTTCATAATTGGGCATCCCATGGTGTGGATGCTTTTCAAACATTCACCTTGGCGATAGAAGGGCGCATGATCGTCACTAAATCGCATGACATTGTTTATATGCAATAACTATTTTATCTGTTCAATTTTTTTGCTATACTAATCCTGTTTTATATTTGGCCTGAACTATCTTCTATAGGGATTTTTATACCAATAGGTAATGGAATAATTCATGAATAAGCCATTAATGTTGGAAGAATATAAAAGTCCCCGTCGAAGATAGTTCAATAACCCAAATATAACTCCAGTCCAAGTCGGCCCCATCATAGGACAACCTGACTAGTGGTCAATATCTAATCTCATAATTTTGGAGAATGGTATGGCTGTTAGTTTAGGTTTTTCCTGTTCGTTATCGGGCAATGTCACACTCGACGAATATTTTGTACCCGTTGGTGTTTCTCAAATAATCACAAGTTCATATATCAGTGTTGGTAATACTGCTGGCGTTATTGTTTATCAAAACGGCACGGGTAATGCTCAAGTATGGCCCAATGGATTTGTGGGTTATAACCCTATTGCTGCCACTAAAATTTTAACTTCTGCTGTTATTGATGAAGTCGAATATACAACCACAGCAACAGGCCTAGCCTGGCATGCTTCACCAACTCCATAGTGGTTAAGCATGAATCATTTAAATCCAGATTTTCCCATTTTGATATTGAATCTCAAAGGTTCTGTTCCTCCACCGCCGCCTCCTTATCGATGTAGGTTGATAACGGGTCGTGGGAATTATGTGGTCACAGGTCGTAGTAGCAATGTCATTGTTAATTGCACTCCTGAATTAGTAAATGTGGTCGATTTCAATGGCAATCAAATCGTTGATAGTGACGGAAATAATATCGTCGCTGAAATTTCATGATGAAGAGGTATTTGTATGACAGATGAACGATTAGTCGATTTTCCCAGTAAAACCACTCCTGATACTTCTGACATTATTTATGTCGGTGATATGTCTGATGGTGGAAATGAAGTTCAATCAACGTTAGGTCAAATCATTGATTCAAACAATATTGTAACCACTTTAGGCTCAATTACCGCGGGAAATATTCCAGTATTGGGTGGCACTCAAAACGTTAAAGACTCTGGAATTCCCGTTGATATCAGTCGAAATATCACTAATGTGACGTCAATTACTTTAACGCAAGATCCAACTACTTCTTTACAAGTTGCGACAAAACAATATGCCGATACAAAGCTTGCAAAGTCGAGCAATTTAAGTGATTTAGTCAGCCCTTCATCGGCGCGAACTAACTTAGGCTTGGGAACTTCGGCAGTTAAAGCAGTAACCGATAATTCACAATCCAATGTGGCATCAGCAAAAGGATCATTTACTACCGGACATATTTTAACAGCTGCCGATAGTAGCGGTACTGTCCAAGATGGTGGGGCAACCAGTCAATTTTTAATCGCTTCAAATAATTTATCGGATGTTGCAAACAAAACGACATCTTTTAATAATGTATCCCCCATGACAACGGCAGGGGATTTAATTGTTTTTAATGGAACGAATAATGTTCGATTGCCTGGCAGTACTACGGATGGTTATGTACCAACCTATGACAGCACTCAGCCCAGTAAAATTAAATGGGCACCTATCCCTTCACCGGGTGATCAAATAAGAGTTATTACGACTACAACTGTTTTAACATCCGCCGATTATGGAAAAACTATTGTTTGCGGTGGAAGTTCATCTTATACAGTTACATTGCCTGCAGCATCTGCTGGATTAAATAACTTCATTTATTTCGTTATTAATACATCCTCGAATGCATTAGTTACGATTGCAAGCACTGACAATATCAGCGGCCAATCAAGTGTGAAATTGGGTGTTTATGATGGATTAACGCTCATGACCAATGGCTCTACCTATTTAATTATGGATTCATCTTTATATCCAGTTACCCTTCAAGCTTATGCGAGTACACAACAAACTATTACCAGCTCTGGAAGTATTGTATTTCAAGTTGATACTCCGATTTATGACAATGGAAGTTCATTAAATGCAGGTACTTATACAGTCACTCCAAAATGGCCTGGTAAATATGAAATGTTTTATCAATTTTTATTAGTAGCTCCTGCAACAACGGCACTTGTTCAAACAAAGATAAATTTCAATGCATCCATTGCAGCATCTGCTTATCAAAGTCTTGATGGTACAGCGTCATTTGGTGGATTTGGTGCAGTTCCTCTTACCTATACAAGTCAATGTAACGGGAGCACTGATAATTTTACATTTACTGCTTCTCAACAATCAACGGGAGCTGCGAGCCAATTAGTAAATAACAATCCAGTATTTTCTTATATTCAAATGAAAAGAATTTCGATGTTTTAAGGAGTTATAGAAATGGCAAATAAACAATTAAAGGATTTTACAAATAATACAACTCCATTAGGTGCTGATACTGTTTATACAGCTTCTTCAGCTAATTCTTTTCAGGAACGACAAGTTACGATTACTAATTTTGGAACCGCTCTCACAAAACTAGGGACCATAACTACTGGAGTATGGAATGCAACCCCAATAGGATTATCCTATGGAGGAACCAATGCGAATTTAACGCCATCAAATGGTGGAATATTTTATTCGACCGCAACCGCAGGAGCTATTTTATCTGGCACTGCGACGGCTCGACAAATGCTTCAATCTGGTGCTTCTGGAGCTCCTGCCTGGTCTACGGCAACTTATCCAGCAACTACAACAATAAATCAAATTCTTTATTCATCAACAAATAATGCTGTGAGTGGCTTATCTACAGGTAATAATGGTGTTCTTGTTACCGATGGTTCGGGTGTTCCTTCTATTAATACAACTATACCTGGTGGATTAACCGTTGGTGGCAGCGGAGCATTTCAGACCATAAATGATATTCAGTTAGATGATGGGGTTGGTAATACCGTCGTAAACAGTTTAAATGCGGTTAATAGCTTATTCGCACAACAAGCAATGACGACAGGATCATCCATATATTTCACGGGAACTATAGGCCAATCTGGAAATACCATCACAGGTTCAGGGACTACTTTCACCTCTCAAATGGTAGGTGGATTATTAAAATGGACCAGTGGGGGATTGCTTGGAACATATGCATTAATAACCGGATTTACTAATGCAACCACTATTACCGTTGATAATTCTTCAAGCCAAGCCGGTGGACAGACTTTTGAAATTTTTTATACGGGATTATCTTCTCTTAACGGTCCAAGCGTTGGATTTTCAAATTGCAATGTTTATGGTAGCCCAAATTTTAGAACATCTATCCAAGTTCAAACTACTGGATCTAATGCCGCAACAATTGTTAATGCTTCATTAGCGGCAGCAAGAACTTATACGATTCCTGATGCGGGGGCAAATGCAAATTTTGTAATGAGCAATTTAGTAAGTGAATCAGCAGGAATAGTAACAATTGGGGATGCAAGTGCAACAAATATCGTCGGTCAGTCAACTACGGGCGGCCAATATCTTGGAAGTTCAGCCAAACCGTTCGGATTTTTATTCCTCGGGTCATCGACAAATTATGTCCCATTCAACGTATCAACCCAAACAACCAATGGACAACAAATTAACGTACCAGATTTAGGAACGCAGCCACAAAACTTTATAGTGGGATCTACAGCTGCTGTCGTTACTACTAGTCAAACAATGGCTAAATGGGTGACTTATTTTGCTAATAATGCTTCTCAAGTTAATTTTACACTCCCAACGGTTGCTCAAGGAGATACATTTGTAGTGATCGGGCAGGGAGCAGGGGGCTTTAAAATATCTCAACTTTCCGGACAAAGTATCAAGATTTCAGGAACTGATATCACTACAACCACAGGAACAGGTGGAAGCATTCAATCAACTAATCAGTATGATTCATGCATGTTAATTGCTGAATCATCAACCGTTCTTGTTGCTCGATATTTTGGTACAGCAAACGTAACTTAAGAGGTAAATATGACTTTTGTAAGTGGAACCTATTCAAATAAAATTATTAATTCAGTAACGTCCTTAGGCTCATCAGACTGGGGTAAAATGATTCAAGCACAAGGAAGTTCTGCTTATACCATTACTCTTCCATCTCCTACAAATATGTCGGGTCGTTTTATTGATTTTTCAATTGAAACAACATCAAATGCCATTGTTACTTTATCTCCGCCATCGGGAACAATAAGTGGACAATCCTCTATTTTATACGGCGCAAAAGATGGTTGTAGGATAACAACTGACGGTACTAATTTCTTTATTGTTAATGAATACTTATATCCCGTAGGATTTCGAGTTACTTTATCTACCGATCAAACCGTTACAACTTCTGTTGTTGTGACTGCATTTGATACAGTTGAAAGAGATTTGGGATCTTATTTTAATACATCAACTCATATATATACTCCTTTATATCCTGGGCGTTACGTATATTCGTCAAGTATCCAATGGACGAGTGGAACAGCTCAAATTCTCAATTCATTTATTCAAATGAATGGGACGTCGAAAACGGGAACGGCTATTACAAATGGTATTGGGAATTATGCTTCAAACGTAGATATGGTTGGTGAATATATGAATGGAACGACTGACAATATGAGTGTTTCAACACAAATGCAAACAGCTAATGCAACGGTAGTTAGTGGAAATTTACATACATATTTTAGAGGATATCGTCAGAGTAGCTTCTAATGATCAAAATAATACGTGATTGCTTTACAGGAAAAGATAATGAAACTTATGACATTGTACGGATTGTTTATTTCATTTCATGCAGTGTATATTTTTTATTATCCATACTGGAAACATTTCATGGACATGATTTTAAGCCGGTTGAATTTGGTACCGGCTTAGGATTAATAACGACGGCAGCAGGAGGAGCATTAGCGCTGAAGCATCGAACAGAACCAGATGGGGATGACGATGTAAAACCAACTAAAAGAAAAACAAAGAGGAAATCTTGATATGTTCTCACTAAAATTAACTACAATTATTAATGTAGCGTTCATTTCATTATGCATTCTTTGTACTTCATTTTTTTATATAGAAACATGTTATATCCGACATCAACGTGATAAAGCATATCAAGAAATATCAAAATTAAATGTAGAAGTGGCTACTCAAAATGAATCAATTGAAAACTGGAAAAAAGAAGCAGATAATTTACAAAAAAAGATAGAAGTTGCTGAAGTAAAAGCACGAAAAGAAATGAATGATGATATTGAGAAGTACAATCAGTCCATCAAAGAAAATGTCAGTAATGATTGCCCGTCGGCTATACGGTGGGCGGCATTGAAGGCAGAAGAGTTATATAAATGAAACTAGCTGCCATATTAATAGTATCTATCATGTTATCTGGATGTATCCCAAATGCGGTAAAATCCATATTGCCTATACCTATTCAACCCAAGCAAATTAAAGTGGAAGAAGAGCCGCAATTACCGATTCGCTCTATTAATGTTAATAGCAGTCCTTCGGAAGTTACAAAGGCATATGTTCAAACTGTTTATATTCAACAGTCTTATATTAAGTATCTTCGTTCTCTTCTAGCGCACTGAATTGTTCAATATAACCGATGATTTCGCTGACTCGATCATTTATTTGATTAACAATTCCCTTTAAGTCGTAGAGCATTGTCTCGATATTATTAACGCTTAAATCGTTTTTCATTTTTTCCTTCGTTTGAGAAGATATTTTCGCTCCATTATATCATGTTCGGCGACTTCACTACGTAATTTCTTAGGGACTTTCTTGCTAACAGTGACTTTTCCTGCTTTATTAATGTGACCTAGTACCTCATCCTTTGGAATCTTCTTTTCAAGTTTCTTTAACTTTTCATATCCCTTAGGATATTTCTTTTTTTCTTTTTCATCAGCGATTCGATTAGCCTCCGAATAGCGTTTAGATGAGAGAGGAAACTTCTTAGGTTTTGCTTTTAATGTTTCTTTAGTTTTATATGTCATTTCTTTTTCTTCTGTCATTTTCCATCTTTGCAATCAATCTTATTCCCACATTCAGGGCAGTATTTAAATTTAAAATTAGAGCTATCTTTGGCTCTATATCCACTCGACTTAACTTCCAATCCATTAAGAATTTCTATAATACAATCCTTGCATTTATCTCTTATTCGAACAGAAGTTAAATCTATAATAATTTGATCAGTAGATTTTGAAGGAGTTATTGTTATTGATTCTCCACTAATATTTTTTACAAAATATGTATCATTTTCGGTCATTTCTTCTTCCTCTTTTTAGATTTACCCGCTTTTGACATTGCAATTGCTACTGCCTGTTTTTGCGGCTTTCCAGCATGCATTTCAGTTCGGATATTATCACTTATAACTTTTTTTGATTTTCCGCGTCGTAAAGGCATTTTTGACTCCTTCTTGAACAATAATGATTATTATTATCATTTCCGATAATGCGATTTATCGGAAATAACTTATTGATAAATAATGATATTATTACATATACTCTTTAGCCTGAAATATTAAATAATCATTTAGAATTATCATCTAACTTTTCCCAATCTATTTTATGTCCGCATTCAGGACAATATTTATAGCGTCGAGTAGGAACTAATTTAGTAGTTTCCTTCTCCATATGCATAAATGCATATGGAGTTAATCCTATTAAACAATCATCGCACTTATCGCTCATTATTCTTCCCCATTATTTACGTCCTTTTGCGATATATTTGAGATATAGAATAGGATCTAATTTCCCGCGTCCAAGATTTCCATCTATATTTGCTCCATCTATACCATAAGTATAATTAATTATGTGTTCGTTTATGTCTTTAATTCTTTTTATTTCCCTTCTGATTTTAAAAAAGTCATACCACTTTAATTCAAGAAGTTTTGAAAATTCACAATTAAGTACATGTATATGATTAAACAGAACATTCGGTCTTATTAATGTCATTCAACAAGTTCCTGTTCGATTTTTTTAAAATCAGATTGAATTTCTAATGATTCTACTTTACCCCAATTTGCCTCATTTAATTTAACATCGAAATTATATTCAATTTTCCCGATATGATTTTTAAAAGAGCATCTTTGATAAAAATGTCTTAACTGACATTCTTCTGCTTGGGTCTCTGGTTTTAAAATAATTTTTCTTTCTTTCGGGTTAATATCTAAAATCATTCAACGATCTCCCATACTTCCCAAAGTAATGAAGTTACCCATACAGCACCATCTTTTAAGATTTGATCATTATATGCATTCCTTATTTTCTTTCCCTCACTAAGCGCCTTAACAGCCTCCCAGCCTTTGAGATATTTTTTCTCTTTGACGCACGACAGAGGGTCTTCGTCGCATGGTTCTTTTTTAGATCTCAGCTCGTCAACCGCCTGGCACAATTCTTTGGTTTTTTCAGCAAGAAGAAAAATAGCCCTGGATTTTGACTCGGGTGTTTCTAATCCAATAAAGTCTTGCAATATATCTATATTATCCAGTTTTTCGGTCATTTTGTTATTTCCTCTAATTTTCTTTTAAAATTATAAAAAATTGTTTCTAAAGATTTATTAAGAGATTCAGTAAGTTCATTTATCTGCTTATATTTAAAGCTTTCAGAAATATTTTTATTCATATTTTTAATGAGCAATTCATCATATTTTTTTAAATCACTATTTAAAAGCCCAACAGCATGATAACCATCTTTATCTTTAATCGAAACAATATATGTTTTTTCCCAAATTCCATTATCATCTACATAAAACTCTATTTTTAATGTCTCTGTAGTTACATCAAAATCTCTATAATATTCTCTTATTTTATCTAATAGTTCATAAGAGCTATTTACTTCGACAATAGTTTTAAATGATTCTAAAGTATCGCTTTTAATAAATCTAAAAAGAGGCATATCAATTCCTTATTTATTTGCACCAAGTTCCAGGCTTGCACCAAGAGAATGTAACAACTTCTTCTTTAATTTGCACTTCAGGTATTTCAGATCTGCTCGCTCTCGGTGATCTCGGACCATTAGCAAACATATCTGTGTTAATGCGACTGGCTGCAGGCGCAATCTGTTGACCTGATTTTGCTGCTACTTGTACAGGTTTAAATATCGTTGTTGTGTCTTTTTGTTTATTTTGTTTCATTTAATTCTCCCCTGAATAACAAATGGTAAGCTTATTTCAAATAATAATATGGAAGTAAAAAACATTATTTCTAAATAACTTCGTTCATCTAAACAATCAATTATTTGTCTAATTGTAGTGATAATTACCCATATATATAAAATTAGAGTAGATATACTAAAAATAATCATGAATATTTGTTTCATTTCATGTCCTTAATAATTCAGGATTTTGATATATGTTTCCAATGATTAAACTTTCAAAATGACGAGATGATAATCTATAAATTATGTTTAATAATATCCCCTTCATAAATATCTTTTTCGCTCTTGTCTCTAAGACCAGTGAACTGTGAAACTATAAATTCATCTTCATCAAGTAATTCCATATGGTTATATCCAAAATTCCAAAATAATTTACCATCCAAGGACATAAGAATATTGCAAAAACCTTCGTGAAATTTTTGCCTTGTTTTATCCCATACTCTAAACTTCAGATCTCTTTTCATTTCATGTCCTCAAAAGGTGAGAAGGTCTATGAAACTTAGACCTTCTCGTGTTTGTTATCCGTCTCCGCAGCCGTCGAAGTCTCCTCTTCCGTCTCCGTCTCCTCTTCCGTTTCCGTCGCCCCGGAAGCTGCCGCTGCCGCTTCCGTAGCCGCATCCGTAGCCTCTTCCGCTGTCGCTGCCGTATCCGTCTCCGTTGCCTTTGCCGTTGCCGTAATCTACTCTTTCCATATAGGTACACCTTTTATTGATTTTTTTGCTTTATCAGTAACATCGAGTATTTCGATAATTTCGGTTAATTCTATGCGATCAACTTCGCAAGGGAATTTGCAATTTTCTGGTTTTGAAACACCATCAACAGCTAACTGAGACAATGAAGCAGCCCCCTCCCAGTACCAAAGCCGCCTAGCATTTCTAATTATCCCTTCTTTTCCGGTACGTGATTCCATCTCTCCTGCAAATACCCCTGCTGAATAGGTCCTAACAATAACGTATCGACCATTATAATTTTTTGTTTCACACTTATTTTCTGACAATAAATCCATAATTTTTTTAACCATTTTTATTCTCCGTGTTTGTTATGTTTCTATTTAAGCTAAAGTCCCATTATTTTAAAAATTGTAAATCATCATCAAAAAATGGTTCGTCATTCTTTGCAACTGTTGATACTAAATAATCCGATACTGAATTCCTGTCACCATATTTCTTACTTTTTTGTATGACGATAACTGCTTTTCCACCCTTCCCTTCGCAATCGGATTCGTTGAAAGATCCTGCTGCCAGCTTATCTGAAAGACCTACAGCTTCACAAAAATGTTTTATTTTATATCGCATGTAATCAATGTCTACCAAATAATCGAATATAGTTACTTCCCTACCCTCTTTATCCCATATTTTTAATACCAGCTTAATCATTTGATTGCCGCTTTTTGATACTTCGCTGGTAGCCTTTTCCACTACAAAGTCATAGGTATCAGGTTCTAATAATTTAAATCTCATTTGTTCTAACTGTTGATCGGTTTCGGTTATAGGTCTAAAACTAAACATTTTTATTCTCCTTTGTTAATCTTTCCAAAACTCAATAGGTGGACATTTATTTATTTCATCTGGTGAAATTCTGTTTGGTAAATTATTTAAAATTTTTCTATCAATTATTGATTGTGACATCCATCTATCAAAATCCTCGTGCCTTGTAATTCAGGCTGCTTTTTCTTCACCTTGAATTTTTTGTTTATAATGATCAATGCATTTTTGTATTGTAGACGTAGGCATTTCATCAATTGTTTGAGATCTTGCTTTCATTAATATTTTCTGAATAGTCTCTTCATCAATTTTTAATAAATGTATTAAATTATTGAATTCTGAAACTTGATCTTTAGTCGCTAATTCTTCAATTTTAGATTCTCTAGAGAATATTTCTTCTCCAAATAATGACTTTAAAACTTCGTAACCATTATCAAAATCTATGCAATCACCAGTGCGCATCTCAGGAGGACGAGACTTTTCTATATAAAGTTTTCTTGATTGTCCTTGTAAAGCTAACCTCCAGACTGATCCTAATGCATATGCCATCTTATCGCTTATATCAAATATTTTCCCTACTTCTATATTTTTTTCATATTTTATTCTTTCATGAGAAGTAACTATTACATTCATGTCTAGCCTGCTTAGTAAAATACCCAAATGAAATGTTAATCTCTTCGCTTTTGCTAAATTTGCCCCGTATTCTGTACCCTCTTTATCACCTTTAGCTAATCTTTCAGCCTCTAATTGAGACAACCATCCATATGGAAATGATATTGAATCAATAACAAGAGTTTTATAATCATTTTTTATAGATAATAAAGCTTTTACTTCTTTTATTATCTCTCCTATCTCTGTTAAATAGATGTGATCTCCCCTATTTTCTCTA
>Ga0335069_10008893_pt1 | contig 14327 bp, 14 predicted proteins | sample Lox_Sample_11_FD_206714 | JGI IMG/M metagenome (GOLD analysis project Ga0335069, IMG submission 206714) | Soil microbial communities from Loxahatchee National Wildlife Refuge, Florida, United States - Lox_Sample_1.1 | ecosystem: Environmental > Terrestrial > Soil > Wetlands | place: USA... | reverse complement strand
CGGGTTTCGGTGTCTGCGCTGCGAGGGGCGCAAGGCGCACCGGCTGCGGGTTCGCGGGCTGTGGCAGTGCGCGAGCTGTCGCTACCAGGCCTCGCCCACGGCGGGCACCCCGTTCCACGGCACGCGAGTGCCACTGCGGACGTGGTTCCTGGCGATGTTTCATGGGGCGACACAAGCAGGGCATCTCGGCCCTGCAGTTCCAGCGCGATGCGGGGCGCAACGGCCGCGGGGTCGGCAAGACCGGCGTCGCGATCGCCGTCGAGCGGCGCGAGAAGACAGCAGGCGCGGCACGCCTCGCCGTGATTCCCCGCGCGACCACGGCGGTACTGACCTCCTTCGTCCAACGTTCGATTCGCCCCGAGCAGAGCACGGTATTCACCGACGCCTGGGGCTCGTACACGGCCTTGGGCAGGCTCGGGATCGACCACCGCCCGCGCAAGGGCGGCCACGGGCGCCACGCCCTGGACGGACTGCCGTGGGCACACACCATCTTCGGCAACCTCAAGACGTGGCTGCGCGGAACCTTCCACGGTGTCAGCCCCAAGCATCTCCAGCGCTACCTCGACGAGTTCACCTATCGCCTCGACCGACGCTGGCGCGAGGGCGAGATCTTCGGATTCGTCCTACGCCGCGTCGCGCGCGGCCAACCGCTCCCCTACCGACACCTGGTGGCGGAGGGAACGGCATAGCCAGAGAATGTCCTATCCGCGGACGCTCCGTCTCTTGACTGCCAGACCGAGCAGTCCTGTGGCGAGCAGCGCGAGCGAAGAGGGCTCAGGGGTCGCATAGATCTGGAACGTAGTGTCGTTGTTCAGCGCACAACCACCGCAGAAGCTCTGCCCGCCCATGGCATCGAGATCCGTGTCTCCCCCGACCGCGGCGCTGGTGAGACTCCAGTAGTCGTTGTGCGAGCTGTTCTCGTTCGTGCCGTTTCCCAGTGTCAGGTAGTACATCGTGGCGCCCGCCAGCGAGACGTTCGGCAGCAAGAACGTGGACACGTAGTTCGTCAACCCCCCACCTGTAACTCCACTCGGCGTCGCGCTGACGGCCGTTCCCGGCCCGGACGCGATCTGACAGCCCCAGGGCGTCGTGCCGATGCACCAGTCGATGCTCGCCGGAGCGGACGACCCTGTTCCGAAGGGGAGCACGTTCTCCCCGAAAATGATCTTCTCCACTAACGCCGCCTGACCGAGCATGAAATCCTCGGTCACCATGTTGGATGTGTTGATCGAATCCCCGCTGGTGACCGAGAGGTTGCGGGCGTCCGGACCATTGTCGAATACCAGGGAATCCGCTCTGAGCTCACGAGAGGTCACGAGCAGAAGAACCAGAAGCACGAGGCTCGGAAGAGAACTCGCTTTCCAGGAACGCATTGCGCCCCTCTCCTTGTGCAATGGCGCATGGATGAGTGGTCCGGGCGGATCGCGAATGTCACGAGGAGACCTCGCGGCAAGGCCCGAATGCAGCTTGCTCCCGGATGCGGAGGGGAGGGCCGTTCGAACACCGGGGAAGGTGGGGCGTGACTCCTCACTCCTTCCCCTCGGATGTCGAAAGGGCCTCGGGCTTGCCATCTGGCGACGCCCGAGGGGAGCTCTCGGCACGCGTGCACGGACGTCGGGCTCGTGCACCTCGATGTAGTGCAGGTCGACCCGGCGCCGGTGCGCCCATTCGGGCTTCCGAAGGGCTGCTGAACTTGACATAACGACCAGGCCTTCGCGCGAGCGCAATCGCTCGCACTCGGGCTACCGGCCTTCGTTCGGCAAGCCTTCGCGATCTTCGCTCGGCTTCGCCTCGCTGCGCGCCGGACGGCTTGCCTCGCTGCGCGTCGGCCGACTTGTCAGTCGGCCGGCTTGCGCTCCCGCCAGAGTCCGAGCGTCTGCTGGAGGCCGCGGTCCGACGCGCTGTAGAGCACGGCCTCGTCGTCGCACACATGCGTGTGCGGCTGCCAGCGCGGCACGACGAACTGGTCGCGCGGGGCCCACTCGAGCGTGACGGCGCGCTCGCCGCTCCCGACGCGCGTGCGCCCGCGACCCTCGACCACCGAGTAGACGGAGGCGTCGCTCGCCTGGTAGGTCCGGCTCTCGAATCCCGACGGCAGCAGCTGGAGGAAGTTCGAGATCGTCGGCACGGCCGGGCCGCCGGTGCGCGGGTCGATGTACTCGAGCTTGATCCCGAGACACTGATCGACGTCGCCCGCCCGGCGCAGGCGCGCGAGCGCATCGCGGCTGCGCTCGTAGGGGTAGCGGAAGAGCGGAGAGTGGGGCCGGTCGAAGCGGTCGCCGACCGGGCGCATGTTCGCGCCGTAACGCGATTCGGCGTCGGACGGCGGGCGCATCTCGGGGAATTGCGCCGCCGGGTAGTCCTCCGCGAAGCGCGGCCCGAGCGCGCGCACGAGCGGCAGATCCAGCACGTCGAGCCAGATCATCGGGCCCTCGCCCGGATGCGCGTGGTCGTGCCAGGTCCAGGAAGGCGTCAGCACCAGGTCGCCCGGCTGCATGAAGGCCTTCTCGCCGTCGACGGCGGTGTAGGCGCCCGAGCCCTCGAGCACGAAGCGAATGGCTGACGGCGAGTGCCGGTGCGCGGGCGCGACCTCGCCGGGCAGGATCAGCTGGAGACCCGCGTAGAGCGTCTCGGTGATCGCGGCCGCGCCCGCAAGGCCCGGGTTCTCGAGGATGAGCACGCGGCGCTCGGCCTCCTCCGCGCTGATCAGCCGGCCCGCTTCGAGCAGCAGCGGGCGCGTCACCGAATAGCGCCAGAGGTGCGGCCGCGCGTCGCTCGTCGGCTCGCGCGCGAGGAGCGTGCGGATCACCTCCCAGAGCGGCGCGAGCTGGTGCTCCGCGATGCGGCCGTAGAAGGCCTGGCGGGAAACGGGACCGGGGTCCGTGCGCCGCGCGCCCTGCATCGCGGCGCAGTATAAGGTCAGCCTCGAGCGAGCCGCGCGAAGATCGCCTCGGGCGTCTCGGACCCCGCATCGGCGGGAGCGCTGCTCGCGAGCTTCGCGGCGACGGCGGCGCAGTGGCCCTCGGGTTCGGCGACGCCGCGCGCCTTCAGCTCGACGGGGAGCACGCGCTCGAGCACGACCTTCATCTGCGCGGGCGTGACGGAGCCGTCGAGACCGGCGTTCTTCAAGGCGATGCGGACCGTGCCGCGCACCTCGAGGCGGTTGAGCGACGTGCGCCGCTCGAGCTCGGAGCAGGCGAGATCGAAGGTGGCGGAGTCAGCCATGGTCAGGCCCTCGCGGCGCTGCGCGTGCGCACCCGCTCCAGGTACGCGCGCGGCGGGATGAAGGCGAGGCACATCAGCACGGTGGAGCCCGAGCCGAGCACGACGAGCAGCAGCGCGCCGAGCTCGTCGGTGAGCATCTCCACCCCTCGCCACCAGTAGAGCTGCCCGATGGTATTCGTCGCGACGGCCATCCCCGTGGCCGCCGCGTAGAGACCGAAGCGATCCGTCACGACCGGGTCCGCGAGCCCGATGCGGAGCCGCCGCCGCAGGAGCCGGTAGTAGTGGCCGCACTCGAGGAAGCACCAGCCGTAGGAAAGGGTCACCCCGAACGAGAGCCAGCCCCAGAACTGCGTGCCGAGCGCCCAGTCGCCGGTCCCCGTCTGGACCGCCAGCAGACCGACGCAGAAGAGCGACACCCCGAAGACCGCGGCGCGCGCGGCGAGCAGCTGCCGGCGGAAGAGCACGAAGGTGAAGGCCGTGTTCGCCCACAGGCCGGCCGCGCCGAGCAGGCCGGCCGTCGCGCCGATCGCCGCGCGCGCGACATGCGGGAGCGTCACGGCCTCGCGGGCGACGGCCGACAGCGGGTAGCCGAGGCCGGCGAGGAAGAGCATCGAGGTGCCGATCAGGAGCTCGGGCAGCTGGCGCGTGCGCAGTGCGAGCCCGAGCAGCCGCAGCCCGATCACGAAGGAGACGACGGTGAACGCACCGCCGCCGAGCATGCCCAGGAGCTCCACCCGCACCCCCCGCGCCCTTCATCGGATGGACGCACCCGTTACCTGAGGGGCGGCTTGGGAGCGAGGCAGCTCTGGCCGAAGCGGTCGCGTCCGATCGCGCCGCGGTGGACCGTCGTGAAGTGGGGCGCGACCCAGTTGCGGATGCCCTCGTTCACGACGATGACGAGCATGAAGCCGGCCAGCGCCGTGAGGCACACCTCACGCAACGGCGTGTCGACCCCGCGCGCCTCGTCGATCGGGAACCACAGGGGCGCCGTCACCACGAACCAGAGGCCGTAGACGAAGGTGCCGAATGTGAGCACGAGGCCGAGGTCGTCGTAGCAGAAGAGGCTCTTCATGAAGGGGTTCGCATTCAGCGCGGTCTCGAGGCACGCGACCGCGAAGCAGGCCGGTAGGAAGGTCGCGGCGCGCAGCCAGCCGGGCGCCGACGCCGGCAGCTTCGAGGACAGGTACCGGCGCGAGAGGTTGATCAAGGTCCCGTAGGTCGAGAAGTACGCGACCGTAAGGAAGTAGAGGAACAGCGGCACCTGGTTCAGGTTCCACTTCGTCTCGAACCCGTACTCGAGATGCAGCACCTCGTAGAAGTACTGAGTGAAGTAGTTCCCGAGGAACGCGAAGACGAACATCCAGATCTGGAGCTTCGTGTGGTAGAGGCGCCACCACGGCCGTCCCGCGTCCTCGGGCGCGCGGAAGGCGTACCCGCCGAGCAGCACGCCGAGCCAGATGCCGATCCCGAAGAGCAGGAAGGCAGGGTCGCCCGACGGCTGCTGGCTCCAGCGGACGCCGAGGCCGGTCGTCATCACGAGCCCGGCGGCCGCGCCCCAGATCGGCGTATAGATCAGGTACCAGCGCTCGGCCGCGCGCTTGCCCGGGTTCTCGGAGAAGACGGAGCTGTGCGCCACGGGTCCCTCGGCACGCTATCGGCCCTCGCGGCGGTGTGCTGGAGGCGGATACCTTCCGGCACCCTGCCGCCGCGGGGCGATGCCCCGCAGCGAGCCCGGAGGCGCGCATGTCCGTCAGTCCCGCGCTTCGCAAGCTGATCGACGCGACCGCGCCGCTCTGGGCCGGGGAGGCCGAGGTCGTGCGCAGCTACTGGACGTCGCCCGTGCGCACGCGCGACACCGATCTGCGCTGGCTCCGCTACCAGTGCCGCAAGGAGTTCTGGGACAGCTTCGCCGACCCGCAGAAGGGCCTCTACCTCGAGCCGCTCGATCGACTGCGCGCAGCCTTCCCGAAGATCGACATCGAGATCGACCGCCACGCCGTCCTCGACGTCGCCGAGATGTTCTTCGCGGAGTTCTCGCACTACGTAGCCTTCGCCGACGCCTACGACGCGATCCGTGGCGACGACGACCCGCGCATGAACCCGCACCAGCTCCGCGACGACGGCGACCTCCCCGAGAACGCGGAGCTCGGGCGCATCCGCGCGGAGCATCGCAAGCAGCACGGCGAGCTCGGCATGCGCGCGTGCGAGATCACCGAGGGCGGCTACTGCGCGCTCTTCTCCGAGGGCATGAAGCTCGCGGGGCGAGGCGGCGCCGACGAGGCGATCGCGAGCGCGTGTCGCGCCGTCTACGACGACGAGTTCGGCCACATGCTTCGCGGCATCGTGAATCTCGACGAGGAGAACCTCTCACCCGCCGACTGGCAGCTCCTCGAGGCGATGACGCGCGAGCAGATGCAGGCGCGCATCCACATGCGGAATGCCCAGTTCAGCTACCCGCTCTCGCAGGCGCGCATCCGCGAGATCTTTGCGGGCCGTATCGAGCCGGTGGCCTTCGACTACGAGCGCGCGCAGCTCGGCTCGTGAGCGAGCTCGCTCTCTCGCTCGCCTGCAAGGGCTATGACCGCGTGCGCGCGCTCGCCGACGGGCGCGTGCGGGTCGAGGGCTGTCGCCTCGACGTGCTGGCGCTCGAGCCCGAGGAGACCTTCTTCCGCGCCTTCCGCCACCGCGAGTTCGACGTCTCGGAGCTCTCCTTCAGCAGCTACTTGATGACGTTGGACCGCGGCGACGCCGAGTACGTCGCGCTGCCGATCTTCCTCTCGCGCATGTTCCGCCACTCCGCGATCTACGTGCGCGCCGATCGCGGCATCGCGGAGCCGAAGGACCTGCGCGGCCGCGAGGTCGGCGTGCCGGAGTACCAGGTGACCGCGGCCGTCTGGGTGCGTGGCCTCCTCCAGGACGAGTACGAGGTCGCGCCGTCGGATCTGCGCTGGCGGAGCGGCGGGCTCGAGCAGCCCGGGCGCGAGGAGAAGCTGCCCCTGACCTTGCCGCCGGGTGTCGAGCTGCGCCCGGTCGCGCGCGAGAAGACGCTCTCGCGCATGCTGGCCGACGGCGAGATCGACGCGCTCGTCGCGCCGCGCGCGCCGTCGTCCTTCACGCGCGGCGAGGCCGGCGTGGCGCGCCTCTTCCCCGATTTTCGCTCGGTCGAGCAGGCGTACTTCGAGAAGACGCGACTCTTCCCGATCATGCACGTGCTCGGTGTGCGGCGACGCCTCGCGGACGAGCACCCGTGGCTCGCGGCGAGCCTCTGCAAGGCGTTCGCGATGGCGAAGGATCTCGCGATGGCAGAGCTCCTCGACGTGACGGCGCTCGCCGCGACCTTGCCGTGGCTCCCGGCGGAGGTCGAGGAGACGCGCCGGCGCATGGGCGACGACTGGTGGCCCTACGGCGTCGACGCGAACCGGCGCACGCTCGAGACGCTCTGCCGCTACGCGCACGAGCAGGGCATCACGCGCCGCCGCTTCGCGGTCGAGGCGCTCTTCGCCCCGTCGACGCTCGAGCGCACGCGCATCTAGCCGAGGAGGCTCGCATGCAGTTCGGCATCCAGTTTTTCCCCGACGTCGGCCCTGCCGAGTGCAGCGCCGAGGACTACTGGTCGGACGCGCTGCATCTGGTCGGCCTGTGCGACGAGCTCGGCTACACCACGGTGCGAACGGTCGAGCACTACTTCCATTCCTACGGCGGCTACAGCCCGGATCCGATCGTCTTCCTCGCCGCCGCCTCGCAGCGCACGCGCCGCGCGCGCCTCGTGACCGGCGCGGTGCTCCCGATCTTCAACCATCCCCTCAAGCTCGCGGGCCAGATCGGCATGCTCGACGCGCTCTCCGGCGGGCGCCTCGACGTCGGCTTCGCGCGCGCCTTCCTGCCGCACGAGTTCGCGCGCTTCGGGCGTCCGCTCGACGAGAGCCGCGAGCGTTTCGAGGAAGGCATCGAGCAGGTGCGGCGGCTGCTGGAAGAGGAGGACGCGAGCCACGACGGCCGCTTCCACCGCTTCCGCAACGTGACCTCGCTGCCGCGCCCGACGCAGAAGCCGCGGCCGCCGTTCTACGTCGCCGCGCTCTCGACGGAGGCATCGTTCGTCTGGGCCGGCGAGCACGGCCACGGCGTGATGGCGATCCCGATGGCGGGCGGCCGCATGCGCGAGCTCGTCGACGCCTACCGCGACGCGTGGCGCGCGGCAGGACACCCGGGCCGCGGCAGCGTGATGCTGGCCTTCCACATGTTCTGCCACGAGAACGCGGACGAGACGGTGCGGATCGCGCGCGAGCCGCTGAACCGGTATCTCCGCTCGCTGGTCGAAGCGGCCTCCGAGTGGACCGCCGGTGCGCGCTCCGAGGACTACCCGGGCTACGACAAGATCATCGCGGGGCTCGCCGAGCAGGACTTCGAGCAGCAGGTCGCGAGCGGCGCGGCCTGGGTGGGGACACCGGAGCGGATCGTCGAGGCGGTTCGCGAGTACGACGCGCGGGTCGGCGGCTTCGAGCACGCCTCGCTGCAGGTGAACTTCAACACGATCGCGCGCGCGGACGCGGAGGCGTCGATGCGGCTCTTCGCGAAGGAGGTGATGCCCTTCGCGAACCGTCCCCGAATGGGGGCTTAACCCAGAGCAGGGCCGCCGAAGCGCTCGCGGAACGCGAACTCGCGCACCGGCTTGCGCTTCAGCTTCGTCAGCTGCTTGACCGGCCGTCCGAGCGGCATCACCGCCGCGACGGCGAAGTTCTCGGGAATGCCGAGCAACTTCTTCACGCCGGGCTCCTGCGCGGTGGCGAAGGTCGTGATCACGCCACCGAGGCCCTCGGCCCGCGCGGCGAGCAGGATGTTCCAGCAGAAGGGGTAGATCGACGCGCCGCTGATCACGCCGACGCGCGGGAGCTCGGAGTCCATCGACGCGACGACGGAGAGGTCGAGGCACACGACGAGCAGCAGCGGCGCCCGGCGGAAGCGGTCGAGCAGCGCCGGCGCGACGGGTGCCTTCTCGATCTGCTCGCGGGTGAGCTTCGTCGGCGCGACCGTGTTCCACGGGAACTCGCCCGCCTGGATCTGCGCGAAGTAGCGGCGCATGGCGGGCACCGCGAGCTCGGCCAGCGCGTTCTTCGTCTCCGGATCGCGCACGGCGATCACGCGCCAGCCCTGCCGGTTCCCGCCGGAGGGCGCGAAGCGCGCGGCGTCGAGGATGCGCACGAGCGTGTCGTCGGGCACCGGCTCGTCGATGAACTCGCGCGCGGCGAAGGTGGTGCGCATGGCCTGATGGAGGTCCATGGGGGTCTCCTCGGAATCAGGTCCGAGGAATACCAGAACGCGGCTGATCGGGCCGCGCGCAGCGCGGCTCGATCAGCCGTCTCCGAGCTCGCCCGATGCGAAGTCTTCGAAGTTGGCCTGGATGAAGAAGCCGTAGCCGGGCTCGAGCGGCTTCTCGAGCGTCTCGTTCTGCTCGTCGACCACGTTGCCCGCCGCCTCGAGCGTCCAGTGCAGGCGATCGCCCGGCCTCGGCGACGTGGCCGAGAGCTCGACGGTGCCGCCGACCTCCTTCGCCACGTCGATCGTCCACGAATGGCTGCCGGGGCCGACATCCTCGTACGTCTCGAGGAGTCGCGCCTTCGGGTCCTGCGACTGCTCGTGGAAGCTGACGCGCATCTGCGCCGGCGTGGTCGTCTCGGCGTGGATCGTGAGCGTGCCGGCGCCGCCGTCCCACACGACGGTCGGGATGCGACGGGCCGTCTCGGTGTGGGCGTCGCCCGCCCCGCGGAGCGTCCACCAGACCAGGACCAGCGCGAGGCCGACGAGTGTCTTCGCCAGGCTCTTCCCGATGTCCGCCATGGCCCCCGGATCGGCAGCCACAGCCCGGCCCTGTAGCCTCGGCGCCGTGACGGAACCGCGGAGCCCGTGCCCCCATTCGCCGGATTGTGTCGGCTGCCCGTGGAGCGGCATGCCGTACGCGGAGCAGCTCGCGCGCAAAGAGGAGCGCGTGCGGGCGGCGCTCGCGCGTCACGATTCGCTGTCGGGCGTGCGGCCGCTGCCGATCCGGCCCGCGCCACGGCCGTTCGGCTACCGCGCGCGCGTGAAGCTCGTCGCGCGGCGCGGCCGCGAAGGGCTACGGCTCGGCGTGTATCGGCCGGGCACGCACGAGGTCGCGGACATCCGCGGCTGTGCGGCACACCATCCGGCCGCGAACGAGACGCTCGCCGCGGTCGCCTCGATCCTCGAGCGCCTGCGCGTCCCGACCTACGACGAGCGCCGCCGCACGGGCTGGCTCCGCTACGTGATCGTGAGGGTCGGCGCGGAGCGCCGCGTGCAGCTCGTGCTCGTCGTCCGCGACCGCGGCTACGCGGGCGAGCGCGAGCTCGCGCAGGTCCTCACGGGCCTGCGCGGTGTGATCGGTGTCGTGCTGAACCTCAATGACGATCCCGGCAACGCGCTCTTCGGCCCGCGCTTCCTGACCGTGGCGGCCTCTCCTCCGCTCCGCTCGGGCGCGCTCGTCGACCGCGTCGGCGAGCTCGCGCTCCGGAGCAGCGCGGGATCGTTCACGCAGGCCAACCCGTCGGCGGCGCGCGCGGCCTACGCGGAGGTCGTGCGGCTCGCGGAGCCGAAGGCCGGTCTGCGCGCAATCGATCTCTACTGCGGCGTCGGCGCGATCGCGCTCTCGCTCGCGCGCGCGGGCATGGAGGTGCAGGGCATCGAAGAGAATCCGCAGGCCGTGCGTGACGCGAGGGCGAACGCGGAGGCCAATGCAGTGCAGAGCGTGAGATTCACGCAGGGAGATGCCGCGTCGGCGCTCGTCCGCAAGGGCGAGCGCGTCGACCTCGTCACCCTGAATCCGCCGCGCCGCGGCGCCGCGCCCGAGGTGCGCGAGGCGATCGCGAGACTCGCGCCGCAGCGCATCGTCTACCTGTCCTGTGACCCCGACACCCTCGCGCGCGACCTCGCCGATCTCGCCGCGCGCGGCTGCCGCACCGAGGCGGTCGAGCCCTTCGACTTCCTGCCGCAGACGGAGCACGTCGAGGCGGTTGCACTGCTCGTGCGCTAGCTGCTCGGGCGCTCGTGCCGGCGCCGCATCTGCGCGAGAGCCAGCAGCCCGACACCGAGCATCGCGCTCGTACCCGGCTCCGGGATCGCTTGCAGGATCGACTCGACCATCGCGTCGGCGATCTTCGCGTGCCCGCTGGCATTCGGGTGGATCTGACCCGTCTCGAAGTCCTCCGGCTGGAGCAGGTGGAGGAGGTCCGGGCCGCAGAGCACGGCGTCGCCCGGGGCACCACACAGATCCGCGATCTCGGCGGCATATGCGGAGAGGGTGGGGGCCGTCGCGGGCAGCGCGAAGTTCGGCGGGGGCGTGGTAGAGGTTTCGCCGAGAGGCTCGGATCCGGAAGGCCGACGCAGACCGAGATGCCCGCGCTCGGGCTCCAGTCGCGAGAAGAAGTTCCGCCACAGCCGATATCGATCACGTCGAAGCCGGCGCCGAGTGAATCCGAGAGCAAGCTCGCGTACGACGGACGCGGGAGCAGGAACGACCAGCGGCGCATGGAATCCTAGAGCCGCGAGGAGTCGAGCTCGAAGTCGCCCTTCGCCCACGCGCGCAGGAAACGGGACTCGACGGCGGCGGCGTCGGAAGGTTTGCCCTGCTCGGCGAGCGCGCGCGAGAGGCCGCGCAGCGACCAGCCGTTCTCGGGGTAGATCTCGAGATCGGCGCGGTAGACGATCTCGGCTTCCGCAGGGCGCTGCATGTCGAGGAGCATCGCGCCGAGCACGTGGCGCATCGGCAGCGGCCACGGCGGCGGCTCGTCGTAGGGGAGCGCGTCCTCCTGCGCGACGGCCCGACGCAGCCGCACGACACCCGCTTCGCGCTCTCCGCGCGCGAAGGCGACCTCGCCGGCGAGGTGCTCGCGCGCGATCGCGACGAGTCCCGAGGTGTCGTAGAGGTCGAAGATCGTGACCTTCTTCAGCGCCGGATCCGCCGCGAGCGCCTCGAGCGCGGCGAGGTCCTTCGCGGCCTCGTCGAGGCTCTGCTGTCGCACGTGCGCGACGCCGCGCGCCCAGCGCCAGATGCTGAGCGGGTAGACGAGATCCGCCTCGGGCTCGGGCATCGCGAGGATCTCGTCCCAGTGCCCGAAGCGCACCCAGGCATAGAGCGGTGTCACCCAGTATTGCTGGAGCACGCCGAGGCCCGGCTCGCGCAGCTTCGTCAGGTCCACGCCGTCGGCGGTCAGCTTCGCGGCGTCGACCGCGACGCCGCCCGCGCCCGCGAAGGCGGCCGCCGCCCACAGGAAGTGGACGTTGTGCGGCACGTAGCTCAGCGCATAGGGCGAGCCGTGGCACGAGGCCTGTTCGCTCTTGCGGTCGGCGTCGATCGCGCGCCGGTTGGCAAGGACCGCGTCCCAGTAGCGGCCGGTGCGAAGGAAGACGTGCGCCGGCATGTGGACCAGATGGCCGGCGCCGGGGACGAGGTCGCGCAGGCGATCCGCGCTCGCCATCGCGCGCTGCGGCTCCTTCGACGCCTCGACCGCGTGGATGTAGAAGTGGTTCGCCCCGGGATGTTGCGGATCGAGCGAGATCGCGCGCTCGAGCAGCGCCACGATCTCTCCCGTCCACGGCTTCGCGGTCCCGTTCTTCTCCCACAGATCCCACGGATGCAGGTCCATCAGCGCCTCGGCCGCGAGCGTTTGCACGTCGGCGTCGTCGGGGAAACGCGACGCCACGTCGCGCATCGCGTCGGCGTAGGCGCGGTCGAGCGCCGCGCGGTCGGCGCCTTGCATCGGCGAGTAGCGCATCGTGAGCGCCTCGATCAGCGCGCGGTCCGCCGGCTTGGCGTTCTTCGCGAGCCGCTTCGCGTCCTGACTCGCCTCCCACGCGGGCGACACCGCGCTCTCGACCATCGCCGCATTGATGTGCGGTCCCTGCACGAGCGCGACGCCCCAGGCGCACATCGCGCAGCTCGGATCGAGTCGCGCCGCCTCGCGGAAGGAGCGCTCGGCGGCCGCGTGGTTGAATCCGTAGGCCAGCACGAGCCCCTGGTCGAAGAAGCGCTGTGCCTCGGGCTTCGCGCCGACGTCGCGGCGGTGGGCGCCCATGCCGTCGAGGAGCTTCGCGGTCGCGCTCGGGTCCTCGGCGGCGAGCAGCGCCGGCACCGCGAGGGCGAGGCCAAGGAGGACGATCGGAACTCGCATGCAGACCTCCGTCGTCGTCGGCGCGGGCCAGTCTACCGATCTGCGCCGGGCTGCGAGTAGAATGCGCCCATTCCCCCGGACGTCTGGAGGTCCCTCGTGCGCGTGCTCCTCGTGAATCCCTCGTACCCCTTCGAGGAGTTCCCGCGTCTCCTCGTGACCTTGCCCTACGTGGCGTCGGCGCTGCGCGCGCAGGGTCACGAGGTCGAGATCCTCGACCTGCTGCTCTCGCGCACGACCCCCGAGAAGATCGAGCGGCGCATGGCGCGATTCCGGCCGCAGCTCGTCGGCATCACGTCCGTCACGCTCAACCACCACATCGCGAACTCGATCGGCGAAGTCGTCCGGAAATGCGACGGAGAAGTGCCGATCGTCATGGGCGGACCGCACGTCTCCTTCGAGATCGAGGGGAGCTTCCGCGATCTGCCGGCGCTCGACTACATCGGCATCGGCGAGGGCGAGCACACGATGGTCGAGCTAGTAGCCGCGCTCGAGAGCCGCATGGACCTGCGCGACGTGCGCGGGCTCGCGGTGCGCCGCCGTGACACCGGCGAGATCGTGCGCAACAAGCCGCGCCCGCTCGAGGACGACCTCGACACCCTGCCGAATCCCGCGCGCGAGCTCGTGCCGCTCGCGCGCTACCTCGCCTTCGACAGCCACGCGAGCGTGGTCACGAGCCGCGGCTGCCCCTACGAGTGCGTCTTCTGCTCGGCGCCGGCGTGGACCGGACGCAGCGTCCGCTACCGCACGCCGTCGCTCTGCGTCGACGAGATCGAGGAGCTCTCGCGCGCGGGCTTCACCGAGATCACGATCGAGGACGACCTCTTCACGCTCTACCGCAAGCACTTCCTCGCGGTCTGCGGCGAGCTGATCCAGCGCAACACCGGCATCCGCTGGAACGCCTTCTCGCGCGTCGACACGATCTCGCCGGAAATCGTCGAGACGATGGCGCGCGCCGGCTGTCAGGCGATCTGCTTCGGCGTCGAGAGCGGCAACCAGGAGGTGCTCGATCTCGTCAAGAAGAAGTCGAACCTCGACAAGGTGAAGGAGGCGATGCGCATGACGCAGGACGTCGGCATCTCGGCGCTCGCGTCGTTCATCATCGGGCTGCCCGGCGAGACGGAGGAGACGCTCCGCAAGACGGTCGAGTTCGCGAACGAGCTGCACCAGGAGTTCGGCTCGCTCTACGGCTTCCACATCCTCGCGCCCTTCCCGGGCACCGAGGTGCGCGACAAGGCGGAGGAGTACGGTCTCGAGATCCTGACCAGCGACTGGACCCGCTACGACGCGAACCATGTCGTGACCCGGACTCCCGGCGCCGCGGTCGAAGTGATCCAGAGCGTGGCCGACGAGTACGAGGAGACGATGGAGCGCTACATGCGCTACCAGGACTACCTGTTCACGCAGGGTAAGCTGGATGGCTACGAGAAGAAGATGTACCTGCGCCGCCGCCGACAGTCGCTGCTCTGGCAGCTCCTGCTGAACGACACGATCGAATCGCTCCCGGCTTTCGCGCGCGAGCCCGAGCGCGAGCTGGCCGAGGCGGTCGCCGAGGTGACGGGCGTCGAGCGCGCGTACGCGAGCGACGAGCTGGCGCGCGTGCTCTCGCTCGGCCGGACGGCGTGCGCTTCGCGTGGGCGGAGTAGCCGCGTGACCGGGCGCGCCAGCAGGGCCCTCCTGATCGGCGCGCTCTTCTTCACCCTCGCTCCCGCCTACGGGCTCCGCGACGCGGCCGCCCCGATACCCGCCGTCCACCTCCATCATCACCACGTCGAGATCACCGGCGGATCGGACGTCGACACGCCGCGCGTCGAGCGCGCGCTCGAGCGCGTGCTCGCGACGCGCGTCGGCCTGCGCGCGGCCCGGCTGATCGACTCCGGCGCGCTCGGACACCCGCTCCACATCGAGCTGAACGCGCACGGCGAC